>Ga0265296_1001714_pt1 | contig 24182 bp, 24 predicted proteins | sample MunlanPumphouse1_FD_189073 | JGI IMG/M metagenome (GOLD analysis project Ga0265296, IMG submission 189073) | Groundwater microbial communities from a municipal landfill in Southern Ontario, Canada - Pumphouse #1 | ecosystem: Environmental > Aquatic > Deep subsurface > Groundwater | place... | reverse complement strand
TAAAAGAAGCGCCCGGAGATCGTCATCGGTGACGACTTCGACAGTGTTCCGGGTAACACGCTCGTATGCGTCCATCAAAAAATATGGGTGATGCCGGGAGTTAATGGTTATTCTGGATGGTTTTGAAATTGAGGGCTGCGTTCGTTGCGGCGATGGATTTTGCTGCATCCTTCTCGCCGCCCATCATGGCACGGATCGCATCAACGTTCTCGACAACCACATCCGCTTCCTGGTGGATGGCCTGGAAGAAGCAGAGTTCGTTCTTGTTGGCATAGATGGATTCCTCGAAGATACAGTTCTCCCAGAGATCGGAGCGCTGGCGCCCGAGGTCCATGGCGAACTCCTTGAGTTCGGCGGTGCTCTTGATGCCGGCAGTCTTCTTGATGAGGCCGAGCCGGGGGTGCCTGTTGATGAGCCCGATGACCTGCTCTTTGCTGATCGGCTTTTTGGTGGTCATCTGGATCGCATGCATGTGCATCATCGTGGTCGGGACGATCATGGCCATGGTGGTGATGGAGATGTGGGGCAAAACGGAGAGGACATCCGGGCCATGGTGGCTCGGAACCGTGACCGGATCCAGGACGATTGCATCGATGGGTCCCTTCTTGATCTCGCCCGGGTCGGAGCCGCGCCGGACCATGATGGCATGGACATGGGTGACCCCGAACTCCTTGTCGATCTCATTGATGATCCGGCAGAGACCGGTGGTATTGCAGGAGACCACCCGCACGAACTGCCTCCCGACGGCATCCTTGTAGTTACAGGATGAGTTGAAGGAGAACCCGGCCAGGTCGTGCTCCTCGCCACCCTGCCAGAGAGCTTTCTTGCCGAGTTTCTCGTACATCGCCTTGTTCGTGGCCCCAACTTTTCCCGGTGTTGCATCGACAACGACATCGGCAATCTTGCACATATCCTCAACACTGCCGGCGACCTTGAGGCCGGCCTTTTCGAATGCCTCCCTCTTCGAGAGATCCGCGATATAGAGCGGGTATCCCCGCTGTTTTGCAACAAAGGCCTCGGCACTCGGGCGTGTCTTGGAGACGCCCACCACCTTCATGTCTTTCTGAGCAGCCACTGCATCGGCAACGCGCTTACCGATGGTCCCGTACCCGTTGATGGCAACCTTGATCATACAATCGTACATTGCGCCGGAATGGAAAAAACTATTGTGAAACGTTTGCCTTGCCCGGCAGGTAAAAAGGCAGGATGTGCGTTCAAGAAAATTACTTCATTTAAAAGAAAGGGTGATGGGGGGGGTCGCATGGGTACAAGAATCCGGTCCGGATCCGGAGTGGTTGTCTGATTTTACGTCATAAACTTTTAATCCTGACCATCAGTTGCGGACTGCAAAAATACAACTGTACCCACGCGACCCCCCTCAGCTGTTCTTTATTTTGAGCTAAAATGAATCAATTTCACGTCATAAAATATTGACTGGCGTGGTGTTTGGAGGTGAGGGGGGTCGCGTGGGTACAAAAATTTTTTCGCGGGTCCCGGGTTATGGGATCCAGCACCATCCATCACGGATTTTTCCGGGAACTCCTTCGCGGGAACAAGGAAGATCAACCTGAATACACGAAACATCCCCATGGTTCTGGCCGGTAAAATGCGTTTCTCCGGAACAGAAAAAAGGAACAATTGAATTGACTCAGATGAACAGCGCCTGGTACCTGACAACTTCTGTGCTGTCCTTGGCCGAGGCGTACAGTTCCAGCGGCTCCCTGTTCACTTCCAGGAACCGGATCCCCCAGTTCACTTTCGAGAGCAGCTCGCCCGCCCGCTCCTGCTCCCCCATGATATAGAGTGCTCCCGCAACCGCCTCAACCGATGAGAGCTTGCAGGGCTTGCCGAAATTGACGGGATTTGCCGCCATCAGGAAGGGGAGCGCCCTGCGGATCCGCCACGAACTGATGGCCCCGGTGTCCAGTACCTCCCACGAACAGTCCAGCACAGTGAGGGATTTTACATATTTGTCCGCGGGAGACAATGCCTGCTCTGCCGTGGGATCGAGGATCAGGGTATTCCTCGGGATCTGTGACAGGTTTTTGAAAATTTTAAGAAAACCTGCCCGCTCCAGTTTCTTGACCGTGCACTTCCGGGGATCGCAGCTGTTGTCCCGGTAGGCATACAGGGGGATCATTGATTATTCTGTGCGTGCAGACACTGTATCAATGTACGTGCTCTGCAGTCCCTGCATCCTCAACCCGGCACTCCGCGCTGACGGCATCACGAAACCGTCGGATATCGAGGCATTTGAGCGCACGAAAGCCCGGTGCAACGCATTCGGGATACAGATGATCCCGCTACCCTGCCCGGAGACGATCTATCTGGGACCCGCCCGGAAGCCGGGCACCTTCCTTGAACGGCTGGACAGCCCGGCATTCGACCGGCTGCTTGATTCACTGGAAGAGCAGGTGAAGGAGATTATTGCAAAAGAGGGATCCCCCCTCTGCATCATCGGTGTCAATTCATCTCCCACGTGTGGCGTGACCAGCACGTATTACGGGAGCAAAGGGGACGAACCCCCGAAACGGGCCGGGCGGGGTGTCTTCCTCTCCCGTTTTTCCGGTATCCCGGCAATGGATACGATCACATTTTCCCGGTACAGGGTCTATCTCGCAGCACCACTCTTCTCTGAAGCCGAACGCACTTACAATTCCCGCATTGCGGCACTATTGCGGGAGAATCTCTTTGAAGTCTATCTCCCGCAGGATGCCGGTGATGATTCAGCGGCGAGGGATACAGTTGTCCATGAGCGTCTCTTCTCTACGAACATTCTTGCCCTTGAACGGGCAGATATCGTTGTCGCCATTATCGATGGTGCGGATGCTGATTCCGGCACAGCATGGGAGATGGGATATGCCCATGCGCTGGGTAAACCGATCATTGCTCTCAGGACGGACTTCCGCCGCGTAGGAACCTCGGAGAAGGTCAACCTGATGCTGGAACAGTCTGCAACGGTTGTCACAACGCCGGAAGAATTGTTAGATGCGGTCAATGCGCCCTTAGTGCTGAATGCTGACCGATAAGGGAACTGGCACGCTCCGTCGTCAAGACTCATAAAAGCGATAATCTATATGGGACGATTTACGCAATAGTACTAGAGTTGTTATGGCGAAAAAACGTGAGGTGCGGGAGGACCGGAAGAGAAAATCGGGAGATTTGGTCTGCGATCTGGATAACGGTTATGTCTCTCCAGTCCAGTCGTACCGGGATCTCACCATTCCCCATATCAAATCCCATCTCCTCAACAGCCGCTATGCACAGATCCTGCTCTCACTCACGCTTATCGGATGTGTCCTGCGTCTCTTCAACCTCGGGTTTAACTCACTCTGGCTTGATGAGGCATCGACGTATTCCTTTGCGAAGCTGTCAATACCTGAGATCTGGCAGGCAACAACTGCCGGAGAGTTCAATCCCCCGCTCTTCTACTGGATCGAGCATATCATGCTCACCTTCGGGAACAACGAGGTCATCTTACGGTTTGTCCCGGCCATCCTGGGTATTCTGACGATACCCCTCGTATATTATATCGGGAAGGAGTTCGTTGACAGGAATGTGGGGATCATCGCTGCCGCCCTCTGCACCGTCTCGCCGTTCCTCCTGTTTTACTCGCAGGAAGCCCGGGCATACTCCATGGGGCTCTTCTTTGTCGCGTTCGCAACAGTCTTTTTCCTCAAAGCCCTTAAAACCAATAATCTGTCCCACTGGATTCTCTTCGGTATTTTGTCTGCACTCGCTTTCTGGTCTCACTTTTACACGCTGGTTATCATCGGGACCCTGTTCCTGTATGCCCTTGCAGTCAAAATCCCGGAGATCATCAAAGATATCAGGGCATTCAAACCCCTTGTTGCTGCGGGAGCAGTATTCGCTGTTATCTGCCTGCCGCTGCTCCTTGCCACGATCCAACTCTTTGCAAAAAGGACCTCGGGCGGCCCGACATTCGGGATCCAGGGGATTGGTATCATCCTTGAAACATTCCGGGAATTGTCCGGGTTTTCCACGGAATTGATGTACCTGTTCCTGATCCTGTTTGCGATCGGTGTTGTCCAGGCATTTCTTCTTGACCGGAAGAAAGGCATTCTGCTGGCGGTCCTGATGTTCCTTCCCTTCGCCATCAGCTGGTTCCTCTCGTTCCGGATCCCCATGGTTCCCCGGTATCTCATCATTCTCGCCCCGGTCTTTTTTATCGGGATTGCTCTTGCGTATAAGCCGGTCTTTACGTTCATCAATAACCGGGGAGTTGTATACGGGTTTATGGCCATTCTGATCCTGCTCAGTGTTACTACACCCTTTTTCCTGGGTTATTACACGGCTTATACCAAGGAAGACTGGCGGGGATTATCCCAGCAGATGCACCAAGTAACCAAACAGGGGGATGCCATTGTACTGGTTCCCGGCTATGTTGCCCAGCCGTTCGATTATTACTACACCAACTCTTCCGAACGGACATTTGAGTACGGGGCATCAAGTGCAGAACAGCTTGCTGCCATTGCAGGCAGCAATACCAACAATACCGTATATTATATTGTAACCGGGGACATCAGTTCTGCCGATCCCTCTGGAGATTCCATAGCCTGGCTGCAGGAGCATGCCAAAGGTGCGCAAGTGACCTCCGGCATCTACCTGTTCACAAATTCCTAAAGCAGCATCCATCTGACCCATCATGTACGACCTGACCGTTATCATCCCCACCTTTAAGGAAGAGGCGAATATCCGGAATATCATCACTGACGTGGACACGGTCTTTAAGAAAAATTCCCTGAATGGCGAGATACTCGTTGTTGACGACAACTCTCCTGACAACACGATTGCGATTGTCAACGAATTGAAAAAGACGCAAGTGAACCTGAGCTTGCTCATCAGGACTTCCGATCACGGGCTCTCGCAGTCTGTTGCCGACGGATTCCTCCATGCGTCCTCGGATGTTTTTGTGGTCATCGATGCCGACATGTCCCATCCCCCCGCACTTATACCGAAGATGTATGAGGAGATCCAAGCAGGGAACGATGTAGTAATTGGCAGCCGGTACATGGAAGGCGGGGGAATAAAGAAATGGCCCCTCAAACGCCGGATCATCTCCCTTGGGGCAACATTCCTGGGCCGTCTCCTCTTTCCGGATATCACCGATCCGGTGAGTGGTTTTTTTGCGATCCGGAAGGATGTGGTGGCACAGGCGCAGCTCAAGCCCCGGGGATACAAGATTCTCCTTGAAGTGCTGGGAAAAGGTACGTGGGAAAACGACAAGGAGATACCGTTCGAGTTCAGCGACCGGGAGATCGGGACAAGCAAGCTGAAGATCAAGACGATCATCGAGTATGCGCAACAGGTGACGGACATCACCCTGTATTCGTTTGCCCATCACCAGAGCGCTGCGTGGCGGGAATGGAAGAAAGTGTTCAAGTTCGGGATTGTGGGGTTGACAGGCATCGTGATCAATCTCGCGATTCTCTATCTCCTTGTGGAATATGCCAGTCTGAATAAGGATCTGGCAAGTCCAATCGCCATTGAAATATCAATCCTTAACAATTTCGTCTGGAATGATCTCTGGACATTCCGGTCCAATGAGAACGGGAAGCTGTTCAACCGGTGGCAGCGCTTGGGTGCATTTAATATCGTATCCGCCGGGGGTGCTGCAATAAATTATGGGATCTTCCTGCTATTGACCGCATGGTTCGGAGTGTATTATCTTGCAGCCCAGTTTATCGGGATCCTGCTGGGATTTATCTGGAACTTTATGGTGAACCGCCGGTTCACGTGGGGAAGAACATAGCTGCAGTATCTAGAAATCTCCCGCAGGAAAAAATTCCGAGGGTATTTGTAGACAAGATACGTACACATTCCTAACGACCGGACAAAAACGGAGGGACGCGATGGCAAAGAAAAACAAGAACGAGGATGTAGTCTCTGAAAGATGGGAGAAGAAAGGGAAAAATTCCTGGGACTTCCTGAGTTTCACGTTTGAAAATATCGACCTGCAAGTCATGAAGCGTCATATCCTCCTCCTCGTTGTCATCTCGTTGCTGACAAAACTGGCGGTCCTTTTCGTCACGCCACTGGTATTTCATTCGTTTGTTGACTACTTCGATCTCGGGTTCTATTTTGAGCATGCCGTCAAACTCACCCAGGGCGAGTTGCCCTATGTGAGTTACAGCTTCGATTACCCGATTCTGCTGTTTGTCCCGATCACGATCGCCCTTGTCCCGGCTCTTATATTCCAGAACGCGATAGCGTTTGTGTACACGTTCCAGCTGCTCATGATCGTGTGCGATATCGTCACGATACTCTGCATCTATTTTATTGCCCTGAAGATCTATAACGAGAAGACCGCGTTCCTTGCAGGACTCATTTATGCAACGGCCTTCTCAACAGCCTACTTTGTGCTGACCAAGTACGATGCATTCCCGACCTGCCTGCTGATGCTGGCCGTCTTATTCACTCTCTATGGGATGAATGTGAAGGGCTATCTTGCAGCCGGCCTCGGTTTCTTTGCCAAGATCTTTCCTGCAATCGCATTCCCGTTCCTTATCCTTCACAATACCAAGAAGAGTTCGCTCAAAGAAGAGATCATTGCGATCCTTAAAGTGATGATCCCGCTCTCCGTGATCCTCCTAATCCCGATACTCGTTATCCGCCCGGATTCCTTCAGGACCTATCTCTTTGCGACCGGGGGAAGTCTCGGGGTGTATGTAAACACGCTGACATACACGCTCTATTCCTGGATCAATGGCGTCGGCCATATCGGTATCACGCCGGAGAACGTCTCCCTGGGGATGTACGGGTTGATGGGGATCACCATGCTGTATCTTCTCTACATGGCGTTCATCGATACCGAAAAGAGGCCGGTCACGCTCCTGAAGACTCTGCTCTGCGCCCTCATTGCCATGATCATCTTCACCAAGTTCCACAGCCCCCAGTATATTGTCTGGTTCACCCCACTCCTCTGTCTCTTGGTCGCGGATGATATTTACAAAGTCGTCCTCTTCTATATCGTGCAGGTCTTCGCCTACATTGAGTTCCCCTTGATGTTTGGTAGTTTCTATACGAACCTCACATACACGAGCGCGGTGGGATCATACGGTTGGTACCTGACACTCCTCTTCTTCACGCTCCAGTATGGAGCGATCCTGCTGCTCGTGTACGTAATTATCCGTCCACAGAAGGGGTTGTTCCATATGTTCCGGGGAAAAATCTCGAAATAACCCCTCTTTTAATTATTCCACATGAATAACTGGAATTAAACGTATTTCTGGCTTTTAAGCCCTGTTGACAATATCAACAATCCGGTCTCCGGTTTTGCCGTCACCAAATGGGTTCTTCCATGAACGGGATCTCCCCAGCATAGTCTCTGAAGCATGGATAATGGATGCAGGTTCAATCCCGGCAACAATATTTGCCCCGACGTCAACGGTTTCTGGGCGCTCTGTGGAATCACGGATGGTTACACACGGCACATTGAGAATACATGTTTCTTCCTGAACACCGCCGGAATCGGTTAATGCCAGGCGGGCATGGGATTCGAGCTGGAGAAATTCCAGAAAACCGAGCGGTTTTATCATCTGAAAGCCCGTCATCTTCAGCTTGAATGAACCAATCATCTTCTCTGTCCTGGGATGAACCGGGAAAACAAACGGCATTCCGGTTTTCTCGTGGATTTGGGAAAGGCCTTCAAGAATCCCTTTCAGTCGCTTCTTGTTATCGACATTCTCCTGCCGATGGAGCGTGACGAGGAAATAGCCATCAGGAGAGAGCCCGTGGTCCTTGAGGGAATCTCCCTGTTTATTCGAGATGGAGAGATTCTCCTGTACAGCGTCCACAATCGTATTGCCGGTAACGAATATTTTATCCTCAGGAATACCCTCGCGGCAGAGGTGCTCCCGCGCCATTTCTGTCGGGGCAAAGAGATACCGGGAGAGGTGATCAGCAACGATCCTGTTCACTTCCTCAGGCATCGAACGGTCAAAACTCCGAAGTCCCGCTTCGATATGCCCGACATCAATCGGCTGCGATGAGTCTTTGCGGACATACGTCTTGGATGCAGCTAGGGTACCTGCGAGGACAGTATTGGTATCTCCCTGAACGAGCACCACATCAGGCTTCTCGTTCTGGAGGATCTTTTCGATCCCGGTCATAATCAGGCCCGTCTGCTCTGCATGACTTTTTGATCCTACATCGAGATTGAAGTCCGGTGCGGGGAGCCCGAGATCCTCAAAGAAGACCCGGTCCATCTCATATGAATAGTGCTGGCCGGTATGGAGGACAAAAAAATCCACACCTTTTTTCTGGCACGAGCGGATGATCGGTGACATTTTAATGATCTCGGGACGGGTACCAAGAACGATCGCTAACATGTTACATGGTATTTTTATCATTGCCAGATATAGGTGATGTATCGGGACACTGAACGGTCTTTACCACAAAAAACCTGTTGAATAAAAAAGGATTACTTCCACTGCTGGTGGAGGTACTTCACTTTAAAAATCCGGTAAAGGAGCAGGATATAATTTTTGATCTCCTTTTTTATATCGATCTTTGATTCCCCGTACTTCCGTTTCAGGAGCGGAACGGGAACTTCCACAACATTCTTTCCCGAGATGAGGAGCTTCGAGATGATCTCGGCATTGATCTCAAAATTCCTGCTCGAGATATCCATTTCCATGAGCTGATTGCGCCGGTACATACGGAAGATAGGGCTGACGCAGGTGATCCGGCTCCCCAAGAGCAGGCGGTAGAGGAAATTGACGGTTTTGCTCATCAGGAGCCGGAACGGGGTGACCTCTTCCATCAGCCCCTTCTCAAGATAGGGGGATCCCGATATGCAGTCCGCATTTGTCTCATGATATTTGTTGATCAGTTTCTCGACATCGACCGGCCGGAAGGTCAGGTCGGCATCCATTGTGATCACCAGCTCACCCAGACTCGAACCAAGACCCGTTTTTATTGCGGTCCCCATCCCGCTGTTTTTCTGGTGCACGAGGACTTTGATATCCGGCCTGCTGCGGGCCAGTCCCCTCACCTGTTCAACTGTATCGTCACGACTCCCATCATCCACGAACACAAACTCGAATCGCTCACCGGTTTTTCTGGCGATATCATCGATGATCGGAAAGAGATCGGTATTGTAATGGATGACGTTGTCCCGCTCGTTATACAGGGGGAAGATAATGGAGATCATGGGTGCTCTGTACAGATCTGGCATTGGAGACCATAAAAACTCGTCACACGCTGGAGGGATCTCGTGTTGCACACGCCACTGATCCTAAAGGCGATATAGCATCCCATGCAATATGTTCAATATCGGGTGAGAGCACATCCATGGGTGAAGAGGTTTGGGAAAAGGTCTGGACGAAGAACCTGATCACGAGTGACTACAGCTTGAAGTACCTCGATTTTATCCAGGGCATTGACCAGTCTCTTGCCGATGGCTCGACCGTTCTCGAAGCCGGGTGCGGTACCGGCCAGACCCTCGCGCGCCTCTCCTCCCGTCGCGAAACCGTGGGCCTCGACATCTCCCGGGCTGCCCTGAACCTGGCCCGCAGCAGTTGTAAAAACCCGATCCACGGGAGTATTTTTGAGATACCTTTCAAAGATAACACGTTCGACTTGGTCTACAACTCGGGCGTCATCGAGCATTTCGTGGATCCCACAAATGTCAATGCAATACGGGAAATGGCCCGGGTCACCAAGCCTTCCGGCAGGGTCATCATCATTGTTCCCAACACCCTTTGCTTCTGGTACAAAATGGGAAAGACCATAGCTGTCATGTTGAAAAATTTCGAGTTCGGGTACGAGGAGGATTACACCCCGGAACGTTTGAAGAACGCCACCATGAGAGCAGGCCTTGTTGTCGAGCAGATGTTTGGGCTCCAGGCCCTTCCTCCGCTCGCGACCAATGATCGTGAAGTCCTCCCTGTTGGCCTGCGCAAAAAGATCGGAAGTGTCGAGAAATTGTTCCCTTTCAGACACTATTATGCATATACGGTTGGTATCATCGCCAGAAAAACCGGAAAGACTTAATTCATCTCTTCAGGAATCGTGACCGGGTACCTAAGATAGATCACCGCTCCGATCAGCGCGATGAGCCAGTAGCTCATGAACAGGTACAGTAACGAGAAGGCAACTGCCAGTTCCGGTGATATTCCCTTGAGGCCGAAGAGGAAGATCAGGGCCACATCACGGGTGCCGATTCCCGATATGCTGATTGGGAGCAGGTCAAGCAGGCTGAGTACCGGGATTACCAGAACAAAGAAGAGGATCCCGGTATCGATCCCAATCGACAGGGCCAGAAGGTACCCGTATACAAATGGCGGGATCCAAGAGATGATGCCAATGCCGATACTGGAGAAGAACCGCGTTCGGTCATGGTAGAATGTGAAGAGACCCGTAAAGAAGTCATCGTAATACTGGGTCATCTTGTTTTTCAGGTACTGCGGCACGAAGATATTGAAGAACGGTCTGAGCAGTGTCGAGAGGAGGGGCCGGTGGAGCACTACATACAGTCCCACAGCGATCCCTGCAACGATCATGAGTATCGAACCGATCGAGAGGATCTCGATATGGTAGAAGACCGAGAACCCGTAGATTCCAATGAAGGCGATTGAGAAGAGCAGGATAATGTCAATCAGCCTGTCGATAACCACGGTTGAGATGCTTTTCCCGAGGCCGCACCGGTCATCACTGATATACAACACCTTGACAAAATCCCCCAACTTTGCCGGAGTGATGGTGGAGAATGAGAATCCCACGAAGAATACCTTGACGCTCTGCGCCATGGAAAAGTCAGGTTTAACAGAATTTACAATGATCTTCCACTTCAGGGACTTGAGGATAATTGCAACGCAGTTTACAAGAAGGGCCAAGGTAAGGAGAAGAATATTGGTATGCGAGAGGATATCAAAAAGGGCCCCAAGGTCAATGCGGGAGAGAATGAAGACAAAAAGGACAATCCCGATGAGGCTTAATATTTTAATACCGTGCTTCATTTCTGCTCACAACACTCGTCCGGCCAGTAATTAGTTTTTTTGCTGCATCCTCATGGGGACTCGGCATCCCACCCTAATGCCTAATAGCCTGTATCGCCAACTATTCCGGCATGTCCAACCTCACCATCGCCGTCATCGCTCCCCCGGACTATGCCAAGGATCTAGGGAAGAAGGGAACGGCTACCGATATCACCTTCTATAATCTGAAGAAAGGCGAAGCCACCATCACCTTCATCGAGCCGACCCGCTACCCGGAGAAATTATCCTCCCTCTTTTATGCGGTCTCCATGGCAGACCGGGTACTCCTTGTCGTGGATGAGATCAACGCCGCGTTCGGCGAATGCGTGCTGATGCTCCAGAGTGCGGGGAAATCTGCGGGATACCTCATCCTGAAAAACTATATCTCCCTCGACCAGATTTCGCCCCTCATCAAAGGAACCGTGCTCGAACATTACGAGGTCATTGAAGAGGATATGGTCGGGATCCGGGAGACCCTCCTCGATATCGCGACAAAAATGAGTTCGCACCAGAAAGAGAAGACCGCTACCGGCAACGGCATCGTCCCGATCGATCACCACTTTAATGTCAAAGGTGTCGGGGTTGTCGTTCTCGCAAGCGTGGCCGGCGGATCTATCAAAAAACACGACGCCCTCAAAGTACTGCCCACCGGAAAGACCGCCCAGGTCCGCTCTATCCAGAAGCACGATGACGATGCCGACACCGCTGTAGCCGGGGATCGCGTCGGTCTTGCCCTGAAAAATATCGAATCGGAAGACCTGGACCGGGGCTATGTCCTGACAAACGACCCCTCTGTGAAATTCGCCACCACGGTTACCGGAAAAGCCCAGCTTGTCAAATACTGGCCGGCCGCGCTCAAGGAGGGGATGGTTCTCTACGCCGGCCACTGGATGCAGTTCCTTCCCACGCGTCTCGAGAAGACCGTGGTTGACGGGGACTGGCGGATGCCGGTTCTCACCCTTACGATGGAAAAGGATCTGGTCTATCTTCCGGGAGCCCGTGTCGTGCTCCACTATCTTGAAGGCGGCAAACTCCGGGTTGTCGGCTCCATGATCCTTGAATAATCCACTCTTTTTTGAATTTCGACGGGTTCACCCGTCAATACCAGCATATACCTTATATTTTCATGCGATCATCAGTACTGCGAGAAAACATGCTGGAAGGTTTATCAGGATATATTGGATGGATCGTCCTCGGCGTTATCATCCTTATCGTCATCGGACTGATCCTCTGGATCATCGGAATCTACAACCGGTTTGTCAGCCTGAAGAACTCCTCGGAAGCCACCCTCGGCCAAATCCGGGTTGCGATGAAGAAGCGTCTCGACATGATCGACCAGCTCCTCGGTGCGGTCAAGAGCTATGCCAAGTTCGAGAAGGAGACCCTTGAACGCGTCACCGCGATGCGGGCAAGCGTTGCCACTGCAGGGCCCGGTGACCTCAACAAAGTCGAAGCAGAATCCCGTTCCATCTTCGGCAGGCTGCTCGCTGTTGCCGAGAACTACCCCGACCTCAAGACATCGACCACGGTCACAAGCCTCATGGACTCGGTCAAGACGCTTGAGGATGAGATCGCCCGGCAGCGGTACACCTTTAACAACATCTCGCAGGAATTCAACACGATGGTGGACACGATCCCCTCCAACATCGTGGCAAAACTGATGCACCTTGTCAAGCTGGAGTACCTCCAGTTCGAGGAAGCGATCAAGACCCCCCCGAAGATTGAGTTCTGAAGGCTGAAAAAAGGTAATTCCTGTGGGCGAGACACGACAACTGGCATCGGTGGTGGGAGGAGGACTCGTACTGGGTCTTGTCGTCCTCTTCCTGATCACCGCATTCGGATCCCTGTTTGACGGGGATCTGACCGTTTCATCGTATGATGCAATCCTGTATGATGACGGGACGCTTTCGGAACAGTACACGTATGATGTTGCCGGCAGCGGGGAATACCGCATGCTCTACCGCATCTGGGAGGTTCCGCTTGTCCTCAATACCAGCACGCAGCCTTACATCCGTATGGTCTCCCTGGATCCTGCACCCGGGACCGTGGGCTATATCAAAGACTCATCCGGTGCGGTCACCGTATACGGCACATCTGCCACGGACACTTCCGCCAGCCACATTAGTGATCTGGCCGAGTATAACGAGGTCGGGATCTACAACCCGTCCTACTACGATGCAGGGCAATACACGTCACACTCCACCTATGTCGTCAATCCCCCGCTCGAATCCGATGCGACAACAACGCATCTCAACCTGAAACTGGCGGGTACAACGCATATCCCTTATCGTTCCGTGAAGATCACCCTTCCCGCAACGGGAATTGACCAGGTGTACGCGTATCCCCCGTCCCTCCAGACCCAGAAGACCGGTGACAGCTATGTGATCACCGGCAGCGTTGCAGCCAATGAGATCCTCTCGGTCGAACTGCTCGGGCCTTCGGACGCATTCAACAGGTTCCCGGGATTCCGCAGCAGCGTCGAGGATGTCACCGGAAAGACCGCGTCCGCAGCATTCTGGTATAATGTCCCGTACTATGCGGCATACCTGGTACGTATCCTCGGGACCATCGCGGTCATCCTCATCCCCCTGCTCCTGATCGTCATCTACCGCCGCTTCGGCCGGGAGAAGGAATTCACCGTACCGACCTACCTGAGCACGATGCCCGCAAGCGCTCTCAAACCCTGGCAGGTGAACCTGCTCTTCAAGAACGATGCCGTGGACTTTGACGAAGACGGGTATTACGCAACCCTGCTGGATCTCCACCGGAAAAAGAACATCGTGATCACCGAGAAAGGTGAGGGCAAAGAAAAAGGGCTCCAGATCAGGATCCTCTCAAAGGACAAAACAGATCCCTACGAGCAGCGGGTGATCGCGTTCCTCGAACTGCTCTCAGAAGATGGCGTCATGGATACCGACAAGATCGAGATCCTGACCAAGAAGGCCCAGACCGTCAGCAGTGCCGAGGAGACGGCCCTGAAATACCAGCGCTCGCTCACCGATGTCACAAGCCGGGTGGATTCAAATCTTCCGGACCAGTATATCGTGGATGGCCGGAGCCATCTCCTGACGCTGGTCCTGCCGACCCTCGTGATGCTGGGCATCACCGTGATACTCCTGCTGGTCTGTCCCATGCAGTCATCGATCCTCTTCCCTGCTGTGCTCCTCTGGATCGTGGTTCTCGTGCAGGTAGCCATCGCGTTTGCCGCCCCCTCCACGCTCTTCGGCCACTGGAAGGATGACCGGTACCGGGAGAAACTGGAGTGGGACGCCTTCACCCGCTTCCTCTCGGACATGGCCATGATCCAGAAGTACGCCCCCGCCGATCTCTCGATGTGGGGCGAATGGCTGGTCTATGGCACGGCCCTTGGAGTGGGAGACAAGGTGGAGGCGGCGATGAAGTCGCTGAATGTCAGCATCCCCGAGACCGGTGTTCCCATGGGAGTCATGGGGATGAACTATGCCTTTATCCCGCTCATGCACTTCGCTCCCCCGAGCCACGGGAGTCCGGGAGGCGGATTCGGGGGCGGCGGGGGCTTTGGCGGTGGTGGAGGGTTCGGTGGCGGTGGCGCTGGCGGGCGCTAAAACCCCGCGCCCTTCCCCCGGTTCTGGCCTGATATATGCCCCGGAACGGGCCGTCGGAACTATAAACCCGCACAAACCATATGAACACAAAACAAGGAATCTTTAGTATATGCAGTATACGGAAGGTCAGATCGGCCGGATCTTTGTCGTGCGGATCGATGACGGGGAGGACATGCTCACCACTCTCCATCAGTTCGTCCAGGACAAGGGCGTAGAGGCCGGTTCGGTGATCTTCCTTGGTGCCCTCAGGGAGGGGAAGATGGCGACCGGTCCTGAGGAGCCGGTCATTCCCCCCGTTCCCCATTTTGTCTTTTTTGAGGGGGGCTGGGAAGTTTTCGGCGTAGGTACGATCTATCCCGGCGAAGGGGGGCCTCACCTGCATGTCCATTCTTCGGTTGGAAGGGCGGGCCATGCCCTGACGGGTTGCCTCCGGGAGACCGCGGTCACGTACCTGATTGTGGAAGCCGTGATCTACGAGATCACCGGGCTCTCGGCGCGGCGGGAGTTCGACCCAAAGACCCAGGTCTCTCTTCCTGTGCTGGGAGACCCAATGGAGCCGGGCACAGATACATCGAAGCGTACGGGTACCGTTAAAACCGCCACCCCCCGTAAGGAAAAGCCAGAAGAGAAGAGCGAACTCCCGGGCGGGCTTGCCGAGATCATCCGCGACCTGACCCGGCGCCCGCCGGTATGAATCCCCTTTTGACATGATTCCGCAACCCCGGTTCCTCCCCATGACGCGGGAAGAAGGGACGAAGCTGGGTATCGGGCAGTTCGATATCATCCTCATCACCGGGGATGCCTATGTGGATCACCCGTCGTTTGGCACAGCCCTCATCGGGCGGGCTCTCTGGGATGCAGGATTTTCTGTGGGCATCATCGCCCAGCCGGACTGGAAAGATGCAAAGGATTTCGAGAAGTTAGGTGCACCCCGGCTCTTCTTTGGCATCTCCTCCGGAAATGTCGACTCGATGGTGAACAACTTCACCCCCAACCTGAAGCGGCGGAGCGATGATGTCTACTCTCCCGGTCGAATCCCGAAACGCCCGGACCGGGCCGTAATCGTGTATGCCAACAAGGTCAGGCAACTCTTCCCCAAAACACCCGTTGTCCTCGGGGGTATCGAGGCAAGCCTCCGCCGCTTTGCGCATTACGATTACTGGCAGGACCGGGTCCGGCAGGCAATCCTTGCCGATGCCCCGGCTAATCTCGTTGCATTCGGTATGGCAGAAGCGCAGATGGTGGCAATTGCCCGCCGGCTCCATGCGGGAGAAACGGTCTCGTCCCTGCGGGATATCCCGGGGACATCGTACACGATGGAAGTTGCCGAATGGCGCAACAACCGGCCGGACGGCGTTGTGGAGATCCCGGGGTTTACTGAGATCTCTTCGGATAAGGCTGCGTACGCCCGGGCATTTGCCCTTCACTACCGCGAGCAGGACCCGGTCCGCGGAAAAGCCGTTGCACAGCCACACCCCAAAACCGTGGTTATCCAGAATCCCCCCGCTCCGCCACTCACTACGTCCGAACTCGACCATATCTACGAGCTGCCGTTCTCCCGCGAAGCCCACCCCTCTTACCAGCAACCGGTCCCGGCTCTTGAACCGGTCCGGTTCTCCGTCACCAGCCACCGGGGATGTTTTGGCGGCTGCTCGTTCTGTGCCCTTACCCATCACCAGGGTCGGATCGTCCGGAGCCGGAGTATGGCCTCCCTCATCCGCGAAGTCACCCGGATGACGACCCTGCCGGGATTCAAGGGAATCATCCAGGACGTGGGTGGTCCTACGGCGAACATGTATGGTCTTGCCTGCGATCTCTGGGATAAGCACGGGGCTTGTATGGATAAGCACTGCAGCCCGGCCTGCAAAACCCTGCACACGGACCATACCGCCCAGTGCGAGCTGCTCACGGCGCTCCGGAAGATCCCCGGCGTCAGGAAGGTATTCATCGGCTCCGGCATCCGGTACGACCTCGTCCTTGCGGATTCAACCCGGTACCTGGAGCTGATCTGCGAGCATCATGTCTCCGGTCACCTGAAAGTGGCACCCGAACACATTGCAAAAGACGTCACCGGCATCATGAACAAGCCGCCCCAGGAAGTCTTCGACCGGTTCCGAACCCGGTTTGCTGCATTGCAGAAAGATAAACCGAAGAAGCAGTACCTTCTTCCCTATTTCATGGCCAGCCACCCGGGCTGCACCATCAGAGACATGGTTGCCCTCGCCGAGTATATCCGGGACAACAACCTCTACACCGAACAGGTCCAGGACTTCACTCCGACGCCCATGAGCGTCTCGACCTGCATGTATTACACCGGGCTCAACCCGTTCACGATGGAACCGGTGCATGTGGCAAAGGGGCGGGAGAAACAGGTTCAGCGGGCCCTTATGCAGTACCGGGAACCGCGGAACCGGCAGCTCGTTATGGAAGGACTGGAAGCTGCGGGACGACCGGATCTCATTGGTCGTGCCCCTCAGTGCCTTATCGGGAGCGGAGCAGCGGCCCCGTTGAAGAGTTTTAAAAAACACAGGGATCAGAATCGGGATCGTTGAAGGATTGGCCGGGCTCAGTTCCGGCCGTACTCGTCATCGAACCGGACGATATCGTCCTCTTCAAGGTAATCGCCCAGTTGCACTTCGATGACCTCAAGGGGGATCAGGCCGGGGTTTTTCAGCCTGTGCCTTGTTCCGCTGTGGACATAGGTACTCTCGCCTTTCCGCAGGAACCGTGTTTCCCCGTTCAGCTCGACTTCCGCAGTCCCGCTGACCACCACCCAGTGCTCGCTCCGGTGATGGTGGAGCTGGAGGGAGAGTCTCTCACCAGGCTTTACCGTCACCCGCTTGATCTTGTAGACCGCACCATCTTCGAGCACGGTGTAGGAACCCCATGGGCGGTGGACCTGCCGGTGAAACCTGGTCACGGGATCGTTCTTTGCATTATACCGGTTCACCAGATGCTTGACCTGCTCGGTCTCATGGCTGTTGCAGACCAGCAGGGCATCAACGGTGTCCACGACAATGAGATCGCTGACCCCGATAAGACCGACGTGTTTGCCCGGTGCCAGCACGTAATTATTCGAGGAATCAAGGTATTCGGCATCGCCGACATTTCCCTCGGCATCGTGAGCCTCCGTTTCATAGAGCGCCCGGAAGGTCCCAAGGTCGTTCCATGCCGCATCCAGCGGGACGACCGCGACCTTCTTCGAGTGCTCCAGCAGACCGTAATCGATCGAGATGGCCTCAAGGGCAGCATAATCGGGGTCGCTGTCAGACTGGAGTGCCGCGTGAAGTGTGGGCTGGTATCTCTTCAGTTCGGCAAAGAAGCAGTCGGTTGAGAGAAGGAAGATCCCGCTGTTCCAAAGATAGCCCCGCTTCAGGTATTCCCGGGCGGTCTTCTCATCCGGTTTCTCTTTGAACTCTGCGGCAACAAAGCCGAGCGCCAGTTTCCGGCCCGGCCGGATATACCCGTACCCCGTATGGGGTGACGTGGGTTTGACCCCGAATGTGACAAGGTATTTTTGTGCAACGGGTTCTGCAGCCTGGATCCGGTCCAGGGCATCGTCCCCGAGAATGTGATCGCTTGGGAATACTACTGCTGTGGCGTGCCGGCCCTCCTTTCGGATGCGCTGCATCGCCCACCCGATGGCCGGCAAGGTGTTCTTTCCCTCGGGCTCCACGAGCAGGTGCGATGCATCGAGAGTATATCCGAGTTCGCTCACCTGGTTGAGGACAAGGTACCGGTGAATATCATTCGTGACAATGAAGATACCCTCTGCTCCGGAGAGACGTACCGCCCTCCGGAAGGTCTCCTGGAACAGGGAGAGCCTCCCCTCAAGCTGGAGGAACTGCTTTGGATAGTATTCGCGGGAGAGCGGCCAGAGCCGCGTCCCGACACCACCGGCAAGAATGATCGATCTCATGGAAAAACCTGGAACGGATCCATTGCAGTTCCGGAGGAATGCCTGGGATCCCGGTCTGTTTATTTACATCTGGCCGAATTGACCATTTATAGGATTCGATCCGCAGGGTCGGCGTTTTCCTGCACGGGTTATCCGGCTGCCCGGATCGCCTCGCGCCGGTCAAAGAATTTCCTGAACCACAGTTCGGCACAGACAATCCGCCAGATCTCCGGGGAATAAGTGGATTTTCCTTCGAGGAATGCAAGGTAATCACGGGTGACCGCGGCAGCATCCCAGTATGGGCGGGTCCGGAACGTATCGGATGAGAGCACTTCGAGCATAAAGGGCCTGAGATCTTCCTTCATCCAGACCTCTTCCGGGGTCACAAAACCCATCTTGTCCATCCGGCAGCGGATGGATTCCGGGACAATTCCCCGGATTGCAGCCCTGAGTGCCCGTTTGGTCACACCCGTCCTGATCTTCTGGTTCAATGGAAGGGATGCAGCATATTCGACAAACCGGAAATCAAGGAACGGGACCCGGGATTCGATCGAGAATGCCATCGAGTTCCGGTCCTCGTAATGCAGGAGCGCCGGGAGGTTGGTGGAGATGAGTTCCCGGTACAGCACACGGTCCAGGTCCCCTGCGTACCGGGAGATGCTATCCCTCTTGCACTTCAGGAGATTCCTGCGCTTTCTCCGTTCACTGATCTGCCGGAACGCGGACCGGAAGAACCCGCCGTGATGCCGGAGGCTTCCGATCACTTCGCCAAGCGCCGTGCCCCAGCGGAATGAACGGGCAAGCGAGCCGATATAACTGCTCTGGTATGCGAGGTAGCCGGCCAGGAGTTCGTCGGCGCCCTGCCCGTCCAGCACCACTTTCACGTCTTTTTGCGCGAGGCGCATGACGCAGTACTGGGCATAGATCGAGAGCGATCCAAATGGCTCGTCCTGCAGGTACACGAGCCTTCCGATATCGTCCCAGAGCTGTTGCGGGGTTGGCTCGACCCGGTGGGCGTCAACGCCGGTGACGGCGACGATCTCGTCAATGTACCGGCTCTCATCGAATCGCTTGTCTGAGAAGACCGCGGAGAACGTCTTCTGCTGGGCCCCGACACTGGCCGGGGCCTCATCGCGGATGAGGTTGTTGATGAGCACCGTCAGGGTCGAAGAGTCAATGCCCCCCGAGAGGCAGGTGCCGACCGCGACATCGCTTCTCAGGTGGATACGGGTGGCATCGCGGAGGATCTCCAGGAGCCGGGATGCAGCTTCCTTGTCCGGGATGTCAGAATGGATCGCGGAACTGACCTTTACGTCCCAGTACCGGAACGGCTGCTGCGGCCCGGCAGCGGTTACTACCATCGCGTGCGCCGGTTCCAGCTGGGAGATTCCCTCAAACATGGTTTGGGAGGAATGGTCGAGTACCCCCCACGCAAGATAGGTGCCGAGCGTTTGTTCATCGGGACGTAATCCTGCTTCCGGGTGGGCGAGCAGGGCCTTGATCTCGGAAGCGAACAAAAACGATCCTCCGGCCATGGTATAGTAGAACGGCTTGATGCCGAACCGGTCGCGGGAGCAGAAGAGTTCCTGTTTTTTCTCATCCCAGAGGGCAAACGCCCACATGCCGTTGAACCGGGAGAGACATTCCGGCCCCCACTCCTCGTACGCGTGGAGGATCACCTCAGTATCGGAATGTGAATGGAAGCGGTGGCCGGCACGGGCCAGCTCCTCGCGGAGTTCAAGGTAATTGTAGATCTCACCGTTGAAGACCAGCCAGAGCGTCCCGTCCTCGTTTGTCATCGGCTGGAGGCCTTCTTCGGAGAGGTCGATGATGGCAAGCCGGCGGTGCACGAGACCGGTGTTCCCGCAGATCCGGGTGCCCTCGCCATCGGGTCCGCGATGGATGAGCCGCTCCGACATCGCGGACAGGAGCTGAGTATCCGGCGCTTTGCTGTCAAGACAGAACTGGCCTGCGATCCCGCACATGTTGATACAAGGTGGGTATCGCGGGTTAAAAAGATGTGAGGGGGGTATTGGGTGACCCCCCCTCCATGATCGCAAGAGGGTGGGGGGTCAACCCGTTTTAAAAAAAAGATGGAGGGGAGGTCGGCAGTCGACCCCCCTCCTCAAAAGTGAGTAACAAGCCGGTTTTTTCAGTATCGCGCCCGGTATTTCGCGTGGAGCATCAGACGAAAGAGCAGGAACGCAGGGTTCCCAGAAATGATAACGGGGGGTCGATTTGGCCCGGAGGGGGGAGGGGGTCAGCCGGCAACCCCCCCACCCCCATGCAGGGGGGGTCTGATCGATTTAAAATCAAAAATGGTGGGGGGTTGACCGCTGACCCCCCCCACGTGAACGCATGTGCAGCGGGCTTCCGGTCTTATTTTTTCGGCCCGGCAACGGCCTCCGCAACCTGTTCTATCGTCACCGGGACAGTCTTGGAAAAAGGAACCGACCAGCCAAACAGGATGCAGTCGATAATAGCCGTCCCCTTGATCGTGACCTGCACGTCCCCCCGGGTGACAAAGGCGGCAAGCGCCCCGATGAGAATTGCATTCTCTGACCTGACCGGAACGTGCAGCAGGGTGCTGTCCTTTGCCGTGATCGTTACCCGGCCGGTGTTCCCGTCTGCAATCTGCCGGGTCGTGTCCGTGTCGCAGCACAGCACCTTGAACGGCAGTTCCCGCAGGGTCACACCAAGGGGATTTGGGTTCTGCACTCGGATCGCCACATCCAGCTCAAGGGATGAGATGGAGAGTGCCCGGAGTCTCACGCCTTCGAGAGTGACAACCGGTTCGTGCAGGACTGGCATGGTAAGAACGTTCGGCAGGTATGCTCATAATCCTGCCCCTGCGTCGGGTTACGTTCGTGCCCGGAGTTCCTGCTCCATGGCAATGAGGCATGCAGCAGCTTCGGCTTCGTTCATATTCGGATCATCTTTGATGCGGTCGAACCGCTCGCACATCAGTTCCGGGCATTTCCCGCAGTGCGGGAACTTTCTCTCGTTGGTGCAACAATCATAGATCGCACACCGTTCAATACCAATAAACGCCGTCCAGAACGGGTTTCCCTTCGTCTTCGCACAGCCGGGGCATTCCTTCCCATGGTGGTCGCAGTCGCTGCATGAGTACCCGCAGACGGTCTCGATCTTCTTTGTTGCCATGATTCAGGTTCTAACCGGGCGATGATAAATTGTGGGCAGGCGCACCGTGAAAGTGCGGTTGTGCTTGCTGACCACAAAGCACTCAATATTCCCTGTCCAACCTCTGGAGCATCATGTCATTACCACCGTTTTTTTACCGGATATTCGAATCCCTTCCCCGGCAGGGGCCCGGCTGCACCGAAGCGACACGGAAGGCATGGTCGCTTATCCCTTCTGTTCCCGCGGACGCGAGGGTCCTCGATATCGGGTGTGGCAGCGGTACCCAGACCCGGGAACTTGCCGCTCTCACGAAGGGCACGATCACCGCCGTCGACAACCACCAGCCATTCCTGGATGCAGTCAATGCGTGGACAGAAAAGGCCGGCGTTGCGGACAGGGTAAAAACCGTCTGTGCCTCCATGGACGCCCTGCCGTTTGCAAAGGGATCCTTTGACCTCATCTGGTCAGAAGGAGCTGTCTTCATTGTCGGCTTTGAAGCCGGCCTACGGGCCTGGAAACCGTTCCTTAAGAAAGGAGGGTTCATGGTTGTCTCCGATGCCGACTGGTTCCAACCGAATCCTCCCGCCGGACTCGTGAAATGGTGGGAGAGCGAGGGCTATCTCCCGGTATCTGAGGATGAGATGAAGGAACGGGTGAAGAACGCCGGGCTCCGGCTCGTTGCAACATACCGGCTGCCGGAAGCGGGCTGGTGGGATAACTACCATGTCCCGATGCTGGCCCGGATCGCGGAGCTCCGGAAGACGCACGGAGCTGTTCCAGACCATGCAGCCCTCCTTGACTCTCTTGAGCATGAGGCAGAGATGTACCGGAAGTACAAGCGGTATTACGGGTACACGTTCTTCGTGATGCAGAACATCTGAAAAAAGTGAACCCGGGTTAATGGTGCCCGGGTTTTTTCGTACAGTGGGATGAACAGCCCTCTCCACTAAAATTTTCCCGCTTCATGGTCCACTGCAGGAGCGGGAGGATCGCATCCCAGAGTTCCTTACCATCTTCGGTAAGGTAATATTCAACCCTCGGCGGGATCTCGGCAAATGCCTCCCGCCCGACAAACCCCTCTTTCTGCAGGACTCTGAGCGTATCCGTGAGTGTCTTGGGACTGATGCCTTCGAGTTCGCTCATCAGCGCATTGAACCGGAGCCGGGGGGTGTTCCCGAGTACATGGATGATCAGGAGCGCCCACTTCTTGGAGATGGTATCGATCACGCCCTCAAGCGGGCACGGGCAGAGCCGTTTACTATCCTGCGACATAGTCACTATGTTACTATAAACTTTGTAGCATTAATACTATCCAAATGATTGTAATTATGGAGAACAGGAAAGGAGGTGAAAAAAGATGTGTGTCCATGACCAGGTATGCCACAGTGCCGGTGCAAATCATTGCGGGTGTGGCGGGATGATGTCGGTGGAGGACGAGATAAAAGCGCTCGAAGTCCACCAGGCTCACCTGAAGCTGCAGGAAGAGATGATCGGGAAGCGGATCAGCGGTCTGAAAAAAGTTGGGAAATGATCCCCTGCGTATCCGCAAAAAACCCTCACCTTAATTTTTCAGCTTCAGGATCCGGACCGCGAGCCAGGCCGCATTGTCCACACCAACGCCCGGTTTTACCGATCAGTCATTTCCATAAGCGCACGGGTCCTTCCTGCAATCACAGTTCGAATACTCAGTATCACAGGCTACTCCTATGCCCGGACCTGTGTTAATTTTCCTCCCATATTTTCCAAGATTCTGGCCTGACATCACCATTTCCGCCAGAACACATTTGTTGTAATCGCATACCCGGTTTATCGGGGTGTGATCTGGCTTCTGGTCCGGCTGGACAGCAGCGAAATAATACACACCGGCAACAACACTTCCGGCCACCGACAGAAAGATCATGAAGAGCACGAGCCGGGCAAGCGGGGTTTGTAGTGAACCTGTCATAAAGTCATCCCAATACAACCAAGTTATGTCGCGGACGGTATAAAAAAAGGATGAAACGGTTCTCAAGGGTAGTTCTCTGCCTGACGCTTCGTCATTTTGCATTCGTGCTGCTGGCAGGGCAAAACGTTACTCCTTCGCGAGCTTCAGTATCCGGATCGCCAGCCACGCCGCGTTGTCGCCATTGTCCACGCCAACACAGGCAACCGGCACGCCTTTGGGCATCTGGGCGATCGAGAGCAGGGCGTCCATCCCGTTCAGCGTCCCGCTCACGGGCACGCCGATGACGGGCTTGTCGGTCCGGGATGCGATAACGCCGGGAAGCGCTGCGGAGAGCCCGGCAATGGCGATATAGATCTTCGCATGGCTTGCCTTGACATAGGCATCGAGCTTGTCGGGATCGCGGTGAGCGGAGAGGATCTGGGCATCGTACGAAATGCCGTTTGCTTCGAGGACCTTTTTTACCTTGTCGGTAATTGCCGCGTCGGATGCGGATCCGGATATAATAGCTACGTCTGCCATATCTGCCATCCAAACTTATATTGCGTCTATATTAAAATACTATGAGCAGATTCACATGGAAAAAGAACTTCTCCTGATGATGCCGGGCCCGGTGC
>Ga0265296_1001713_pt1 | contig 24203 bp, 16 predicted proteins | sample MunlanPumphouse1_FD_189073 | JGI IMG/M metagenome (GOLD analysis project Ga0265296, IMG submission 189073) | Groundwater microbial communities from a municipal landfill in Southern Ontario, Canada - Pumphouse #1 | ecosystem: Environmental > Aquatic > Deep subsurface > Groundwater | place... | reverse complement strand
GATGGAACGACCACCTCAACTCTCTCCGGAAATTATCTCGCCATCGCCACCTCCACCTCCGCCTATCTTGGCAAGTTCTATGTGGATTCCGCCGGCAACATCAGCGCGAGCGGAACAATTTTAATGCCAAACGGCTTGGTTTCCGCTCCGAGTTATAGTTTTAACAGCTATCCAACTACCGGTATGTATATCTCGACCGCCAATACATTGGGCTTTGCCACTGGCGGGGTAATAAGAATGTCTCTGGACACCAATAACATAAATTCAAATGGCCTTGTTTCTAACGCTGAGCAAACTCTCTCGCTTAGGGGTCAAGTTAGTGATAGCTCATCGGCGCTTAATGTAAAAATAGGCGGCGTTTATGAGTTTATAACTCCCGGGTCAAAACTTCTTTCCATTCAGAATCTTACTACAGAAAAAGCATATTTTGACCTTAACGGCGATTTATCATTGGTTGATGGAACCTACACTTCAACATTCGGGATGACCACCTCAACCTACCTCATCTCTCATCCGGTCCGCGACCTCGCCGGTTATTCGGCCTTTACGCTTAATACTACGAGCACGCTTTCCAACGCCGCGCTTTTGACTATTCGCAATAACGGAACTCCCGCCATGATTATTACCTCCAGCACCGTGTCTATCGCTTCTTCAACCTATGTTTCCGGCGCGGCCTTGAATGTTGACGGCTCGGTTATTTTCTCCGGCAATGTCGGCGGCACGCCCGTCTCCGGCGCGGGAACAAGAATGATGTGGATTCCGTCAAAGGCGGCATTTAGGGCGGGAAGTGCTAATACGCAGTGGGATAACGCGAATATCGGTCAAAATTCAGTCGCGATGGGAATTGAGACCAAAGCCTCAAGTTACTACGCAACCGCGTTGGGAAATTCCACCACCGCCAGTGGTAATTCTTCATTCGCGGTAGGATATGTCTCCATCGCCAGCGGCGATTATTCAACTGCGATGGGATCTAACACCCTCGCCAGTGGCGATTATGGGGCAACCGCGATAGGGGGATACACCACCGCCTCGAGTCGTTACTCCACCGCGCTCGGATATTATTCCCGCGCGACCGCTTCCGGCGCTTTGAGTATGGGAACTTATGTTGACGCCACCGGCGCTTCGTCCACGGCCATCGGCTCTTTTGCTTCTTCAACCGCGTCTAACGCCATTGTCCTCGGCGCGGGCGCGAGTTATACCAGTCCGCTCGTCAACTCCACCGCCAACTCTTTGGCCGTGGGTTTTAATTCCACCCTTCCGACCTTGATGGTGACCGGCGGCTCCGGCGCGGGGACTTGGGGAAATATCGGCATCGCCACCTCCTCTCCGCTCTCGCGTCTGACCGTGGTCGGCGCCAATAGTTTAACGGAAAACGCTTTCTTGGTCGCCAGCTCTACCGACGGCTCGCCGCTTTTCCGAATTAAAAATTCCAACGGCGATGTGTCTATGGGCAATGATGGATTTTTGTATGAAGCCAGCTCAACAATTTCTTATATCAACAGTTTTGAAACCCCCGGAGGTTTGAACTTTCCGGATGATGCCGGGTATGTGAGCTGGACAAATATGAACATCACCACTACCACGGTCGGCCTTGACAACGCTTTTTCGGCCGGGTTCAACGGCGATACTTTGCTCCAGCTTTACGCCCAGTCTAACGCCGCCGGCACCTACTCCAACGCGACCATCTCTATGGGCACCTCCACCACCAGCACTTACCGCGTTTATATTGAATCGTCGGACAGCGCCTCCACCACCGCGGCTTTGGGCGTGCGGGGATATGTCAAAGCCACCGGATTTATCGCCTCCAGCTCCACCCTGGATATCGCCGAAACTTATCCCGTCGCGGCCGGATGTGAAGTTGATAATTCTTGTCCGTCAGCCGGAGACATTGTGTGCATTTCTGATAACATCAGTGGGAATCCGCTATCATCCGTGGAAATCCTGAGCATCAGCAGATGCGTTGCTACCTCCACCGAAGCCATTCTCGGCGTCATTTCCTCTAATCCCGGCTTGGTATTGGGCGGATATGATGTGGAAGCGATTGACAAAGGATTATATCCCTCAACTTACAAGCCGGTGGCGCTCTCCGGCCGCGTGGATGTGCGCGTTTCCACCGCCAATGGCCCGATTAAAGCCGGCGATCTCCTAACTTCCTCCGCCGACCCCGGCGTCGCCGTCAAAGCCACCGAACCCGGCCGCGTCATCGGCGTTGCTTTGCAATCCTTAGACCCTAAGGATTACCGATATCCCGAGGATATCGGTAATCCGAAAGTTTCGTCCGGCGTCAATTGTCAACCGTCAAATGTCGATTGTAATGTGTCAGATGTCAATTGTAACGTGTCAGGTGTCGGGTGTCAGGTGTCAGGTGTAATTAAAGTCTTCATCAACCCCCACTGGTCCCCGGGCTCGCTCGCGGCGGAAGATATCAGCAACGACGATTTCCCCGACTTCTCACTGCAAGGCCTCCTGGATAACTTTACCCTCGCGATTAAAAATAGCTTGCGAAAACTCGGACTCTTGGTCCAAAACGGCATCGCTAAAGTAAAAGAGGTCTTTGCCGAAAAAATTACCACCGACGTCCTCTGCATCGGCCAAACCTGCGTGACCGAAGAACAGCTGAAAGAACTTCTCCAGAAAAGTCAAATCTCTCCCCCTTCGGAAGGGGGAGCGGGAGGGGGTCCGGCGCCCGAGTCGCCTCAAAGTGAACCTGCCCCCGGCGACTCGGTCGCCCCAAGTCCGTCCGATAACAGCGCCCCGGACGCCCCAAGTGAACCCGATGCGCCCCCGGCGTCCGGGTCGCCCATAGTTGAACCCCCCGAAGTTAACATCAGCGAGAATCCGCCAGTAATCAGTGAAAATCCGGCCCCCGATACAACTCCAATGCCGTAACACATAAAGATGTTGTGGCATATTATAATATAGGAAGGAGGTCCGACCTCTCGTAGGGGCTGGGTCTCCCCGCCCAACTTGAAGACATCCGATATCCCAAAGTTTCCGCCGAAGGCGGATCCGCCTCCCTCGGCCCGCCATCCGGCGGAGCCTCGCCTTCCACGACCCGCCCTATGGCGGAGTCTCGCCTTCCACGACCCGCCCTATGGCGGAGTCTCGCCTTTGGCGGGACGAGTTGGCGGGACGTGCTGGCGGAAAAATTATGAAAAAAATCCGTGGGAATCCCCGCCTGCAACGCTTTGGGTAGCAATGCGGGCAGGTGTGTCAAGATTCATAATCCGAGCGCGCGAAATCTATACTATGGAAACAATAAATACTAATATCATACCGAGCGAGCGGATAGTGAGTAAAATTTGTATTATACGAGGCAGAAAGGTTATGCTTGACCGGGACCTCGCCGCGCTTTATTGCGTTAAAACCATGGTTTTGAATCAAGCGGTTAAAAGAAATATCAAGCGTTTCCCGCCGGATTTCATGTTTCAATTAACAAAGGAAGAAATGGAAAATTGGATATCACAAATTGTGATATCCAATTCGGATGCACCTTTAAGATCACAATTTGTGACCTTAGACAAGGAAATCTTGAAATCACAAATTGTGATATCAAGTTGGGGAGGAGCGCGGAAGCTCCCGTTTGCCTTTACCGAACAAGGCGTAGCTATGTTATCAAGCGTCTTAAACAGCAATAGAGCCATTGAGGTAAATATACAGATAATAAGAACTTTTACTAAATTAAGAGAATTACTGTCCACCAACGAAGCCCTGCAACGCAAAATTATGGAAATAGAGCAACGATACGATAATAAACTAAAAGAAGTATTCGGTATTTTGAAACTTTTGTTAGAGGAAGAAAAGAAGCCAAAAGAAGAAATTGGTTTTAAATACAAAGAGATTAAATAGAAAACGCTTCAATAACAAAAACGCGCCCCGACCTCTCGCAGATCCCGCCATTCGGTCTCGAGCTCTCTTCGAGCCTGAGCCTCAGAGCCGAAGGCATGGCCGAGAGGCAACTGCGGGGCCCAAGTGCATTATCTCCCCCTGCCCGCTTGTGACCCGAGCGAGCGAGGGACGCAAGAGCGAGAGGGGGTGGGAGAGAGACCGGGTCGCCCAAAGTCAACATTCGTGTTATTCGAGTGGGCGCGAGCCCATTAGTGTTATCCAAATTAAAAACCAAAAACCCCGCTTTCGCGGAGCTTTGGGAATCTTATCCTGGAGCTTAGATCTGAATCGACATCTATAAATAGTATATCATATAGGATAAATTTGTCAAAAATTTGACTTAAAATACCCAAAATAGTATGATGGTTGATAGTTAATACTTAACTATCAACTATATATATGAAAACCGACACTTCCAAAAAGATTATATCTTATCTTAGCGAAAAAGGCCCTACCACCGCCAAATCGCTTATTGACTACCTCGGCATAAGTCCGCAGGCAGTCTTTAAACAACTAAAAATACTCGCTATCAGGGGATTCATCGCCAAAACCGGTTCCCCGCCGAAGGTTTTTTACCATCTAAAAGAAACGGCCATCAAAACAACGGCAAAAAACATCCCCGCGCGTCTCGCGAATTTGATCAACGATCGCTACCTGATTATCAGCCCGCGAGGCGAGCTCCTGCGCGGGATGGCGGGATTTGATTATTGGTGCCAAAAAAACGGCTTGGACGCGGCCAAAACCGCCGGGGAATACGCGCTCACGCTTCAAAAATACGATGTCTATAAAAAAGACGGCCTAATCAACGGAATGCAAAAACTCAAAAGTACTTTTGAAACAGTTTATATTGACGAGCTTTATTATGTTGATTTTTACAGCATTGAACGGTTTGGCAAAACCAAGCTTGGCGCCCTGCTTCTTTACGCGAAACAAAGTCAAAATAAACAACTGATAAAAGAAATCTATGTCCTAATTAAGGATAAAGTCGCGGAGCTTATAAAAAATAAGGATATTGGCGCCATTGGATTTATACCGCCGACTGTTTCCCGGAAACTGCAATTTCAAAAAGAGCTGGAGCGGCTTCTGGCAATAGACTTGCCTAAAATAAAAATAACCAAGGCCATTTCCGGCATCGCTGTTCCGCAAAAAACGCTGGATAAACTGAAAGACCGAATAGAAAATGTTCGCGGCACGGTTTTTATTGAAGAAAACCCGGCTTATCAAAACATTTTATTGATTGATGACGCCGTCGGTTCGGGCGCGACTTTTAACGAAACCGCGCGGAAAATAAAAGATAAAAAATTATGCGCGGGAAAAATAATCGGCCTGGCTGTCACCGGAAGCTTTAAGGGGTTTGATGTTTTGACGGAAGTATAAAATTTCCTATCCAATTCCACGAATTTTCGCTAATTGCACCAACTAACTTAGTGAAATTCGCGAAAATTCGCGCAATTCGAATCAGTGTAATTAGCGAAAATTCGTGAAATTCGAATCAGTGAAATTCGCGAAAATTGGCGCAATTAGAATTAAAGAGACCAAAAATCCCCCGTTAAGGGGACTGAAATCGCAATAGTTATGCAGAAGGAACTAAAACATTTTGCTTTTATAGACAGCCAGAACCTTTACTTCGGCATGAAAAGGCTGGGTTGGAATCTGGATTACCGGCGATTTCGGGTTTATCTTAAAGAGAAATACCAAGTAGAGAAGGCGTATATGTTTGTCGGTTTTTTGCCGGCCAATAACGGAGTTTATAGTTTTTTGCAGGAAGCTGGATATATTCTGATATTTAAACCGGTACTTGAGATTGATGGAAAAATCAAAGGTAATTGCGACTCTGAATTAGTTCTGCATACGATGATTGAATATCCAAATTATCAAAAGGCCATTATAATTTCCGGCGACGGCGATTTTTATTGTTTGGTGAAGTATCTTTCCGAGAAAAATAAATTGGGGAAGGTTTTGGCGGTATCAAACGGAGATTGCTCATCCTTGTTAAAGAAAGTCGCCGGGCAGCATTTAAGTTTTATAAGTGATTTGGAAGATAAACTGTCATATAAAAAGAAAAACACCCCATAAGGACGGAACCTTACAGGGGTCTTTTCATCACTATTACAATTATAGTGTACCATGCCGAGGATTTTTCGTCAAGTGCCCCGACGGAGCCCCGACCTCTCGCAGATCCCGCAAATGCGGTGGCCGAAGTGAATTATCTCCCCCTGCCCGCTTGTGACCCGAGCGAGCGAGGGACGCAAGAGCGAGAGGGGGTGGGAGTGAGGTCGGGTCGCCCAAAGTCAACGCGCCCCGGACGCCCCAAGTGAACTTGCTCCCGGCGTCCGGGTCGCCCCAAGTTACGATGAAAAAAACAATCCTTACTACCTACTACATACTACTTGCTACAATAACCTGCTTCTTTCTTCCGCAGGTCGTTTTTGGGGCTACCATCAATTCTTCAAATAGTTATTCGTACAAACAAGGCGTCGGCATCAACCGCGGCCTGGTCGGCCATTGGACTTTTGACGGCGCGGATACCACCGCCACGCAAGTGTTGGACAAATCCGGCCTCAACAACACCGGCACCCGCGCCGGCGGCACCTCTATAATCAACGGCAAACTCGGCCAGGCGATGAAGTTTGATGGGAGCACGGGGTATGTACAAAAAGTGGGAAATTTAGGCATAAGCGGAAATGTAGCCATCACCATATCCGCATGGGTAAAACAATCATCTTTTGCAACTGACGCACATGCAATAGGTTTGACGGGAGGAACGAACACGGGGGGTGCGTATGCGGCAATTTTATTAAACGATGGGGGTTCTGGAAGAGTTGGATTTCATATGTCAGGTGGCGGCATGAACACGGACACGGGATTATTATCATTAAACAAGTGGTACCATTTGGCAGCGGTAAAAACTCCGGGAGTATTATCTGCGACAACCAAAGTTTATATTAATGGAGTAGAAAAATCTACTTCAAATGCTTACGGTGATGGTACGCCGAACTTTGCTTCGGATAATAATTTTCAAGTCGGAGCGGGGTGGGTTAATTCGGCAGATTTTCCATTTGGTGGTTTAATAGACGACGTCCGCGTCTACTCCCGCGCGCTTTCATCCGCCGAAGTCGCCCAGCTCTACGCCATGGGCGGGGGGACAAAAGTCAACGCTCCGGTGCCATCATATCAAACCGGCGGGCTCAAATCCGGCCTCGTCGGCCATTGGACCTTTGACGGCGCGGACACCACCGCCACCCAAGTATTGGACAAATCCGGCTCAAATAACACCGGCACCCGCTACGGCGGAACATCAATTATTAACGGCAAGCTCGGCCAGGCGATGAAGTTTAACGGGACGAACGGCAAAGTGGTTACGGCTACACTTGCTGGCGGAACAACGAATACGGTAACTTTTGTTGCCTGGGTTAACGCAAAGACCCTTGGTGCTTATAGAGGAATTTTTTCTAAGATTGACGTATATAAAGGGATTATACTTTCCTCCCCCGCCGGAAATCCGCTTAGTTATGGTTGGGAGGGAACTTCAGATGAACACGGCGCAAGCACCAACTTAATAATTACGCCCGGTAAATGGTATCTAACCGCCGTTGTTATTACACCGACACGAGCTACAGTATATTTAGGAGGAGATGGCGTATTGAAAACTTGGGTTAATGTTAAAACTCATAATGCATATAGTTTGAATACAACTTGGAATATCGGTGTGGAGAGTTCCGCCGCAAATCGGTGGTGGGACGGCTCCATCGACGACGTCCGCATCTACTCCCGCGCTCTCTCCGCCGCCGAAGTCGCTCAACTTTACACCCTCGGCGCGGGGACAAAAGTAAACGCCCCCACGCCATCATATCAAACCGGCGGACTAAAATCCGGCCTCGTCGGCCACTGGACCTTTGACGGCGCGGACACCACCGCCACCCAAGTATTGGACAAATCCGGCCTCAACAACACCGGCACCCGCGCCGGCGGCACCTCCATTATCAATGGCAAACTCGGCCAGGCGATGAAGCTCGCGGGAAATTCAAGCAGTTACATAAGAGGGACTTTAAATACTGGAATTTCCGGCGATGCAACTTTTTCTTTTAGCGCTTGGATAAATACTCCAAATATAATTGCAGGTAATTACATGACTGCGGTTTCAATCGGGACTTGGGGAGGTGGAACTGCGGCCGGTCTTTTCTTTAATATTTCTGCCGGGAGTGTAACAATGTCTTATGGGGGTAGTAATGTTAACACTGTCGCAGGCGTGATTTCTGCGAATAAATGGTATCACATTGTCGCAGTTAAAACCCCTGGAATAGCAGATACTACAACTAAGATTTATATAAACGGCGTATTACAAGGCGTGAGCGGCGGTAGCGGAGTAACGCCAAATATTACTAATGCGACTCCGGGAATTGGAGAAATGAAGGGTTATAATGCGTGGAACTGGAACGGTTCTCTTGACGACGTCCGCGTCTACTCCCGCGCTCTCTCCGCCGCCGAGGTTCAGCAATTATATCAAATGGGCAAATAAAATTGCGCTAATTTTCGCTAATTGCACCAACTAACTTAGTGAAATTCGCCATTCGGCAGTGAGCTCATGGCAGTCGAACTGCCATTCGGCAGTGAGCTCATGGCAGTCGAACTGCCATTCGGCAGTGAGCTCATGGCAGTCGAACTGCCATTCGGCAGTGAGCTCATGGCAGTCGAACTGCGAAAATTCGTGAAATTAGAATGAGCGAAGTCCAGCAATTATACAATATGGGCAAATAAAATTTCTTATCCAATTGCGCTAATTTTCGCTAATTGCACCAACTAACTTAGTGAAATTCGCGAAAATTCGCGCAATTCGAATCAGTGTAATTCGCGAAAATTCGTGAAATTAGAACATTTGACAAACATATATGAATTTGGTATAATATATGCAGTATAGTGTATGAATTAACCATAATATGCCCAGTAATACAGTCCAAATCCTAATTACACGAATTTTCGCGAATTTCACTAAGTCGGTTCGTGCCATTCGCGAAAATTAGCGAAATTAGAATATTAGAATATGCTGATACCAAGATTAGCCAAAAAAATGCTTCAGGATAAATTACAGTCAAACAAGGTTGTTTTGCTGTATGGTCCCAGGCGAGTTGGAAAAACCACGGTCCTTAATGAGTTCGTCAGGGAGTATGCCGGAGAAAAGCGCATAAAATTTGTCAACGGCGAAACAAAAATAATTCAAGACGAACTCTCGGCGCAGTCAATAGAATCATTAAAAAGATTTATCGGCGGCAATAAAATCTTAATTATTGATGAAGCGCAAAAAATACCGCAAATCGGTTTGAATCTTAAGTTAATCGTGGACAATATTCCCGATGTGGCGGTTGTCGCCAGCGGTTCGGCTTCATTCAGTTTGGCGCGGGAAGTGGGTGAGCCGTTGACCGGCAGAAAAAAAACAATCAATATGTTTCCCATCGCCGCCTCGGAGATCATTTCCGCCCATGATGAAACGTATTATAAAGAAAATCTTGAAAATTATCTGATTTTCGGCTGTTATCCCGAATTATTTCAGCTCAACGATAAACAAAAACAGCAGGAATATTTAGCGGAACTGATTGATGCCTATTTATTTAAAGATATTTTAGAAATGGAAGACGTGCGCAATCCCAAAAAAATCCGTGATTTGCTTACTCTTCTGGCCTTTCAAATCGGGAAAGAAGTGTCACTCTCGGAATTGGGCAAAAATTTAGGCATGCATCAGAATACGGTTTATCGTTATCTGGATTTATTGGAAAAATCTTTTGTTATCGTCAATGTGCGGGGTTTTAGCCGCAATCTTCGCAAGGAAATAACAAAAACCTCCCGTTATTATTTTTATGATAATGGCATTCGCAACGCTCTGATTAATAATTTTAATTCGCTGTCAATGCGCGATGACATAGGGATGTTATGGGAAAATTATTTGGCGATGGAGCGGCTCAAAAAACAATCTTATAGCGGCTTGGTTTCCAATAATTATTTTTGGCGGACTTATAATCAAAAAGAAATTGACTGGGTGGAGGAAAGAAGCGGAAAATTATTCGGCTATGAATTTTCATGGAAAGATAAAAAGGCCAAGCCGCCGGCGGAATGGTTAAAATATTATCCCGCGGCCGAATATTTATCAATTACTAAAGATAATTTTCTTGATTTTGTTAAATAGCGATATCCCGCGCCTGCCTCGGTAAATATCCGTGGGAATCCCCGCCTGCCTACGCCTTTTGTGAGTTGAATAGATAAAAGGTGCTTAATCTTTTAGCACAGTCTAAATTCAATCAAAATAGTTAACGGCAATGGCGGGCAGGCGCTAGTAATCCGTGGAAATCCGAAATCGCGTATCGGGTCGCCCCAAGTCAAAAATCTTTTCAATTACACTAATTTTCGCTAATTGCACCAACTAACTTAGTGAAATTCGCGAAAATTCGCGCAATTAGAATGAGCGAAGTCCGGCAGCTCTACGCCATGGGCAAATAAAATTTCTTATCCAATTGCGCTAATTTTCGCGCCTGCCTGCGGTAGGCAGGAATGGCACTAACGCAAATTTCGCTAATTTTCGCGCCTGCCTGCGGTAGGCAGGAATGACACGAACCGACTTAGCGCAATTAGCGAAAATTCGCGCAATTCGAATCAGTGTAATTCGCCATTCGGCAGTGAGCTCATGGCAGTCGAACTGCGAAAATTCGTGAAATTAGAATGAGCGAAGTCCAGCAACTCTACCAAATGGGCAAGTAGAAGGCATTGCAAAGTTGACAAAGTTACCCAAATCATATATAATTAGGTAAGTAATGTTACCTAAATTAGAAATATGACTGTAAAAAGAAGTATTCAAGACATAATAGAAAAGGGCTTGTTTAGGGGAAAAATAGCCATTATTTATGGCGCTCGTCAAGTTGGTAAGACAACAATGGTTAAGGATATTCAAAAGAAGTATTCTGAAAATTCATCTTATTTCAATTGTGATGAGCCGGACATTAGAGACGCATTGACCAACAAAACATCAACAGAGATCAAAGCTTTTATTGGAAGAAAAAAATTGGTAATTATTGATGAAGCGCAGAGAGTGGAAAATATCGGACTAACACTAAAATTAATCGCTGATAATTTTACGGATATCCAAATAATCGCGACCGGCTCTTCAGCTTTTGATTTATCAAATAAAATCACAGAACCGCTGACTGGGAGAAAAAACGAATATTATCTTTACCCTTTTTCTTTGAGAGAATTGCGAAATATATATTCAGACCTGGAGATTGATCGGCTTCTTGAAAGAAGGATGATTTATGGGATGTATCCCGAAATCACGCAAGGCAGCGAGGATAGTGAAAAAAGACTAAGAAGTTTGGCATTAAGCTACGCGTACAAAGACATACTGCAATATCAATATATTAAAAATCCCGAAGTACTGGAAAAATTACTGAAAGCTTTAGCCCTGCAAATTGGTTGCGAGGTTTCGTATAATGAGCTAGCCGGCATGGTGGGGGTAAGCAAGCAAACGGTGGAAAATTATGTGCAACTTTTAGAAAAGGCCTTTATTATTTTTCGTCTCGGCCCGTTTAGTGGAAATTTGCGAAATGAACTAAAAAAATTAAGAAAAATTTATTTTTATGATACCGGAATTCGCAACGCGCTGATAAACAATTTTAACGCGCTTAATCTTCGGACCGACGTTGGAAATTTATGGGAAAATTTTATGATTAGCGAACGAATAAAACATAACAACAGCCGCGAGATTGACGCGAATATGTATTTTTGGCGTACAACGCAAAAACAAGAAATAGATTATGTGGAGGAAAGGAGGGGTATTCTATCGGCGTTTGAGTTTAAATGGAAGAAGGACTCATTCAAAAAGCCAAAAGTTTTTGTTGATGCTTATCCCGGAAGTTCCGTGGAGCTTGTTAATAAAGATTCATATAAAAAATTTGTTGGTTTATAGATTTTCCGCCAGAGTCCGCCTAAGGCGGGCAAAGGCGGATCCGCCTCCCTCGGCCCGCCATCCGGCGGAGCCTCGCCTCCGGCGGGGCGTGCTGGCGGAAACGCGCCCCGGACGCCCAAAGTGAACTTGCCCCCGGCGTCCCCACTCGGGCCTGAGGGCCTCGGGGCCTCGAACGGCGGGTCGCCCAAAGTCAAAATGACAAAATTTAGTAATTTCGTATGAGTTAGTAATTTCGTATGAGTACCAAAAACCCCGCTTTCGCGGAGCTTTGGAGGTCTTATCAGATAACAATTAAGGCCTGGATCGACACCTACTAATAGTATAGCACATCTGATAATTTTGTCAAGTTTATGGCCTTAAAAAGTGCTTGGAGATGCGGGGAATCGCCTACAACTCTCGCCGTCTTCCGCCGGCTCGGTCGCAGGCCGCCCCTCGCCGTCCTCCTCGCCGAATAGCTCGTCGGACATGGCTGCGGTCTTCGCTTCAATGCGCGAGCAAAGCAGTTTGCTCGCTTAATGAAGCGAACCCCGAAGGCTTCGGTACCAACCCGAGCCCTGTCCCAGACTACCCCCAACACAAACCGATTTTATCAATAACGTTGCCAAAAGGCAAATAAAAAAGGAGATCGTACCTCCCCGACTAACGGAGGTGAGTCCTCCAAAAGTCCGTCAGATGTCTCAGCCCGAGGCTGATCCGCCTCCCTCGGCCCGCCATCCGGCGGAGCCTCGCCTCCGGCGGGGCGTGCTGGCGGAAACCAACTTGAAGACATCCGATATCCCAAAGTATATTTCCTCCCCTGCCAGAGGGGAGGTGAGGAGGGGTGGGAGTGACTTTCGGATATCGGATGTCCCAAAGTCAACATCCGCATTTTCGTACTTTCGTATCCTTTCGTAATTTCGTATGAGTTAGTAATTTCGTATGAGTACCAAAAACCCCGCTTTCGCGGAGCTTTGGAGCCTTAATCTGAAACAATTTAGGCTCGGATTGGTACCTAATAACATTATAGCATATCCAATAATTTTGTCAAGTCCGTGAAAGGTCCGTGTAAGGTTTTTAAGGTGTTGGATCCGCGGGGAATCGAACCCCGAAGGCTTCGGTACCAACCCGAGCCTTATTCCAAATCGGACCCAACACGAGATAGATTATAACAGACGTTCAATCCGGCGTCAAAAACCAACTTTACGAGGTCGGACTTTTCGCTGGTTCAAGCTTAGAGCTTGAACCCACCCATTACTAAACTACGTAATTGATGGTTCAGGCACAATGCCCTGAACCGGCAAGACATCCGATATCCCAAAGTTAAAATCTGTGGGAATCCGCTAGAAATCAGTGGGAATCAAAAATTTGGATATCGGATGTCCCGAAGTTAAAATCCGTGAAAATCCGCCCGTTCAGGGTCTGAGGACCCCTCAGGGTCTCGAACGACTAGTAATCCGTGAGAATCCCAATATGCCAAAATGCGCAAAAGCCATCTTAATCTGTTCAGCCGTCCTCTTAATGAGCGCAATGTCTTTTAGAATTGCCTCCGCCGCAACAATCCAATCTTCGGCGGTGAACAAAGGCGGCTCGCTCACCTCCGGCCTGGTCGGCCATTGGACTTTTGACGGCGCGGACATTTCCGGTGTGACGGCTTATGACAAAGCCGGGACTAATAACGGCACTATCACCGCCGCCACCAAAGTAATTGGCAAACTCGGCCAGGGGATGAGGTTTAATGGAAGTAGCGCCCACATTTATGTTGGTGACGGTTCGGGATTTGCGCTCGGCACACAATACACGGTTTCGGCTTGGGTAAACATCTCCGATTTATCCGCCGATCGGCAGATTTTTACTTTACGGAACAACGCCGGTCAGGGCATTAAGTTTCAGCTGGATAGCCAGAGTGGAAATACTTTCAACTTTATCGTCCGAGATGACGCCAATCATATTGCCGTTGCCACCAAAAGCATGACCCCAAAAACCAATAGATGGTACTATGTGGTCGGTGTGAGAAACGGCAACAATATCTATGTCTATGTTGACACCGTCGTCGGCGGCACGGTGGGCAGTGCGTCTTTAGGCACTATCACCGTAAATAAAGGCGAGATCGGCGCTCTATGGAGTCCGATTGGTGTTTTGGAAATCTCTTTTAAAGGAGTAATTGACGACGTCCGCATCTACTCCCGCGCCCTTTCGGCGCAGGAAATCCGCCAGCTCTACGCCATGGGCGGGGATAAAATTCAGGCCTCAACGGTTAATAAAGGCGGCTCGCTTACATCTGGATTAGTCGGCCATTGGACCTTTGACGGCGCGGACATTTCCGGCACGCAGGTCTACGATAAATCCCCGCAGGGAACCAACACCGGCACATCCTCCGGCGGCGTGACTAAAGTGATGGGCAAGCTCGGCCAGGCGATGAAGTTTAATGGGAGCACTGGAAATACATCAATTTCTTCGGTTATGGGACTTTCTACTGCTGATGTTACCATCTCTCACTGGGTAAAATTGCCGTCATTATCCACCAAGGGGCAATTTGTAAGAGTGGGGGGCAATTATGGATACGGGACTGGTGTTGGGACTAATACTTACGATGCAAATGGAAATAATCTCATCATGTTATTTGGAGGCATTAGGTGGATTCCAACATCATACAATTTCACCGACACTAAATGGCATTATATTACAATGACAATAAATTCTGCTGGCGTTCCGGCAATATATGTTGATGGCATTTATATTAATAGTTATAGCGGAACAAGCGCGACCGCTCCGGATGACACCACTTATATTGGCCGTGAAGCTACTGGTCGCTATTTTAACGGCTCCATTGATGACGTCCGCATCTACTCCCGCGCCCTCTCGGCGACGGAAGTGCGCCAGCTTTACGCGATGGGCGGGGATAAAATCCAGGCCTCAACCGTCAACAAAGGCGGTTCGCTCACCTCCGGCCTGGTCGGCCACTGGACCTTCGACGGCGCGGACATCTCCGGCACCACTGTTTACGATAAAGCCAGCACAAATAATGGCACCTCCTCCGGCGGCGTCACCAAAGTAATGGGCAAACTCGGCCAATCCTATAGCTTTAACGGCACCAGCGGCAAAATTGCGCTCCCAAGTTTTACCACCGGGGCGACGCTTACAATGTCCTGCTGGTGGAAGACTAAAAGCACCGCTCAACAATCCTGTTTTAATAATTATGACGCTACCTCCGGAGTATATTTTGGTATACAGGGCGGTGGAACACTTTTTGCGTACTCTACAAATAATACCCCCAACGTGTTAAATGGTCCCGGAGGACAAACCTTCTCTGATGGCAAATGGCATCACGAGGTCTACACAAATGATGGAACAAGAGGAAAATTATATATAGACGGTGTTTTGGTTACAAATGAAAGTCAAACTCGAGTAAGCCATACCGGTACCGGAAGTATCGGTTATGGCGGATTAGCGGGAGATTGGTTTAACGGCTCCATCGACGACATCCGCATCTACTCCCGCGCCCTCTCGGCCTCCGAAGTGCGCCAGCTCTACGCCATGGGTAAATAAGAACCTCCCCTCTTAAAATAAGAGGGGGGAGGGGGAGTTATGAAACAAAAAACCCCGAGATTTCGGGGTCAGACGTCTTGGTAGTCCTTGCGGACTTTCCCACTGGGATTTGTCCCAAGGGTCTCGTTTTTTGTAGAAGCTCGAATCAGCTTCTATGGAAACTATATCATAAAAGGCATATTTTTGTCAATAGGATAAAGTTATTGTAATTTTAGCCATTTTAAGGAGGTGAGTCCTCTAAAAGTTCGTCAAATGTCTCAGCCCGAGGCTGATCCGCCTCCCTCGGCCCGCCATCCGGCGGAGCCTCGCCTTCCACGACCCGCCCTATGGCGGAGTCTCGCCTTCCACGACCCGCCCTATGGCGGAGTCTCGCCTTTGGCGGGACGAGTTGGCGGGACGAGTCGGCGGGGCGTGCTGGCGGAAACGCGCCCCGGACGCCCCAAGTGAACTTGCCCCTGGCGTCCGGGTCGCCCAAAGTCTCCGCCAAAGGCGGATCCGCCTCTGGCGGAAAAATTATGAACAAAATCCGTGAAAATCTGCCATTAATCCGTGGAAATCTAAAATTCGGATATCGGATGTCCCGAAGTAAAAGTCCGCATTTTCGTACCTTTCGTAAAAATTTCGTAATTTCGTATGAGTTAGTAATTTCGTATGAGTACCAAAAACCCCGCTTGCGCGGAGCTTTGGGAACTCTAACCTGATAGCATTAAGCCTAAATCGACATCTATAAACACTATACCATAATGAAACTAATAGTTCTAACAGAAACCCATTCAAATTACAGCCAAACACCCCCCCTTGACAAAATTTTTGTCTGTGGTATAATTAAATTAGCTAAAACCACCCACCCTGACTCCCGCAAGGGAGCACGGTGGGGTTTTTGTTTTTGGAAATATTATGGATATTAAGCGGATAGCGATATTTGTTGACGGAAGCAACTTTTATTTTAAGATGCGCTCTTTAGATATTGCCAATTTGAGCCGGTTCAGCTATCGGCGATTTAGCGAATGGCTGGCCAGAGGCGGAAAGATAGTTTTTGCCGGATATTACATCGGTGTTGTCAGGGCAAAACCGAATGATGACAAGGCGCAGAAAATGCGAAAAGCGCAGATAAATTTATTCAATTTTTTACAATCAAAAGAGCAGCATTTTACCGTCCGCCGCGGGTATTTGATGAACAATGACGGCGCTTATCACGAAAAAGGCGTGGACGTGCAATTAGCGGTAGATTTGTTGGTTGGCGCCTATGAAAATAAATACGACGCGGCGATTGTTATTTCCTCTGACACCGATTTAATTCCGGCGATGGCCAAGGTAAAAGAATTGGGCAAGGCAGTTGAATACATCGGATTTGCGCATCAGCCGGCTTTGGCCTTGCAAACAGCGGCAACCCTATCGCGTTTGTTGCTCAAGGAAGAATTGGAACCGTTTATTTATATCCCCTCTTAGGGTACTTGCTTTTCGAGCAAGCGAGAAATGCAAGGATAAAGGGGAGTTACGAATAAAAACAATAGTCCGTCTTCCGCTCCGATGCTACCGATGCGGAGCGTCCCGGCAACAACGGAGGTCCGACCTCTCGCAGATCCCGCAAAATGCGGTGGTCGCAGATCCCGATCGCACATCGGGGCTAAAGTTTCCCCCGTTGTTCCCGGAGGTCGTACCTCCCCAAGTCAAAATATCTGTGAAAATCCAAAGTATGCATAAATACGCAAAAACCATCTTAATTATCTTCACAGCCGCTTTTTTAATGCTCGGTGGCTTTAGTGTCTCCCCCTTCGGAAGGGGGAGCGAGAGGGGGTCTGTTGCTCAAGCGGCGACCATCTCCTCCTCCCTCTCCTCCGCCGGGGCGGCAAACAATAACTTGAAATCCGGCCTCGTCGGCCACTGGACCTTTGACGGCGCCGATACCACCGCCACGCAAGTATTGGACAAATCCGGCCAAAACAACACCGGCACCCGCACCGGCGGCACATCCGCAACTGTAGGAAAACTCGGCCAGGCGATGAAGTTTAACGGGAGTTCAAATATAACTTTTACCTCAACGCTCTTAAATATCACGGGTCCGGTCAGTGTATCGGCGTGGGTAAAGGTAGGTGCCTTTTCTGATTATCAGATGATTGTTGCTCGTGGTCAAGGAAATGCCCAGAGTACTCAATATGAGCTTAGAATAGACCCCGGCGGAACGGCAGATTTTTTAATAACCAATGGTTCGAGTGCTTTTAATGCCACCAAAAGCGTGGGTGAAGCGGGCGTTTGGAAACATATAATTGGTGTTTTTGATGGCACAACTCTAAAAGTGTATGTAAATGGTATCAAGGGAACTGATGCAACACTAACAGGAACCCAATCAACAACTACACAGGGTTTTGAGATTGGTTCAAGAGCGGGCGGCTCGTATAAAATAAACGGCTCTATAGATGACGTCCGCGTCTACTCCCGCGCGCTGTCGGCTTCCGAAGTCCGCCAGTTGTATTCTTTGGGGCAGAGCATGACCGTCGGCTCATCCCTCACAGCCGCCCCAACGCCGAACAACAATCTCAAATTCGGCCTCGTCGGCCATTGGACCTTTGACGGCGCGGATGTGACGGCCACGCAGGTCTACGACAAATCCGTGAGCGGCAACACCGGCACTATCGCAGGCGGCGTCACCAAAGTAATGGGCAAACTCGGCCAGGGGATGAAGTTTGATGGAGGTTCGGGATATGTAAGCGGGAGTGGTCTATCTTCGGGAACCAATCTGCCCGTAACTATTTCCGCGTGGATATATCCAAAAACAGTGAGCGGCGGTCAATATATCTTTGACCGTGCCACAGTCGGAGCGTGTAATGGTTATACAATGTCGATCAACGCGGCAAGATTATATGGCGGTGGAAATACTGAATATCTATTAACAGGAAGCATTATAGCAACTAATAGATGGCAACATGTTGTAGAAGTCTTTGATGGTTCTACAATAACCGGGTATGTAAATGGAGTTAAATACCTAAGCCCGGCAGGCGGAAGCGATACTTGCGGGGGAACCACCTGGTATATAGGTTCTTATGGCACAAGTGCTTCACGTTTTACCGGCTCCATTGACGACGTCCGTATCTATTCCCGCGCCCTGTCGGCCTCCGAAGTGCGCCAGCTTTATTCTTTGGGGCAGAGTATGACGGTCGGCTCATCCCTCACCGCCGCCCCGACGCCGAATAATAACTTGAAATCCGGCCTCGTCGGCCACTGGACCTTTGACGGCGCCGATACCACCGCCACGCAAGTATTGGACAAATCCGGCCAAAACAACACCGGCACCCTCACCGGCGGCGTCACCAAAACCATCGGCAAACTCGGCCAGGCGATGAAGTTTGATGGAAGTACAGGGTATATCACCGCCGCCAATAGCGCGGGCATTGGAGCGAATGGATTGATAACAATTTCAGCTTGGGTAAATGCCAGTTCTTACATTACTCCTGCCGGTGTTGCTTATCCTATGGTTGTGGGTACCGTTGGTTCTACTTACGAATTAAGATTATACGATAATACTGGCCAACCTGAGTTTTGGTTTAGTGCTGTTTCCCCCAATTCAACGATAAGTCCGAATGCGATAACCCTAAAAAAATGGACGCATCTCGTTGGAGTATATGATGGAAGTACGGGATATATTTATGTGAATGGTATATTAAAAAATAGTACGGTTCTCTCGGGATGGGGATTATCAACTTTTGCGATTGGTGCTCGGACAAATGGTACACGTTTTTTCTTCGGTTCCATTGACGACGTCCGCATCTACTCCCGCGCCCTCTCCGCCTCCGAAGTCCGCCAGCTCTACGCCCTGGGCAAGTAACTCCCGTTCTAACTTGTAGGGTTCTAAGAACCCTACAAGTCTGCTACAATAGGGATATGAGAAAAATTAAGCTTACTAAAGATTGTTATTATCATATATATAACCGCGGCGTGGACAAGCGGCAGATTTTTATGAATGATGACGATCGATATCGTTTTTTGCACGACCTTTGGGAATTTAATGATATCAATGTCGTCGCGCCATTTATTAGGCGCGCAAGTAAAACTGTAGGGTTCTTAGAACCCTACGAGTCCAACGGGGTTCTAAGAACCAAAAAGTCGCATGAAAAAATTGTCGAGATCATCTGTTATTGTTTAATGCCGAATCATTTTCATTTATTGCTCAAACAAAATATAGATAATGGAATCTCCCTTTTTATGACAAAACTGGGCGCGGGATATGCTAATTATTTCAATACAAAATACGAGCGTACCGGCAGTCTTTTTGAGGGAACATTTAAAGCCAAACACATTGACAATGACGCCTATCTTACCCATCTCACAAAATATATCCACTTAAATCCTGTTGATTTGGCGGAACCGGAATGGAAAGAAGGGGGGGTGAAGAATCCCGGGGCCGCGAAAGAATTTTTAAAAAATTACCGGTGGTCAAGTTTTAAGGATTACATTGGCATTAAAAATTATCCGTCGTTGATTAAAAAAGATTTGATTATGGAGATGCTCGGCGGGGAAGCGGCCTACGAGAAATTTTCTATCGGTAAAATTATCAATGATGACGAGCGGGTTCAAGATTATATTATTGAATAACCTGTAGGGTTCTAAGAACCCTACAGTAGAATCAATGAAGGATAAACTGATAAAAATTTGGAAAAATATTTTGGCGGAGGGAATAAGGGTGCCGAAAGTGGTTTGGCTCGCGCTTTTGGTTTTGCTATTGATCACGGCTGGCGGATTTGGATTGGTTTTTTATAAATATAAAACATATTTCAGCAGTAAGGCGGATACGGCAACGCGGCTAGACAGAATTAAAAAAGATACGGTGAGATTGGTTAAGATAGTCAGTCGGCATGTGCTTTTGCCGGTCGGCGAAGAGCCGAAAGTGGCGACGATTGTTGACGTGGAAAAATTAAGAAAAGACCAGCCGGTTTTTTACGAGAATGCCAAAAACGGCGATAAAGTGTTGATTTATTTTATCTCAAAAAAGGCCTTTATTTACGACCCGGAAAACGATATCGTGATAAATATCGGCCCGGTGCTTTTGGAGAAAGTAGAGTAAAAATTTTGAAATCCAAATTTCAAAATTACAAGCTCCAAATAAATTACAAATCACAAATCCAAAAGTTTTGTATTTTGAAATTGTAATTTTGAATTTATTTGGGATTTGGTGCTTTGAATTCGTGATTTAACTGTTTGGACGTGTATCCTTATGTTTTTTGTTTTGATTTTTATCTTGATATTCGCCATTGCCGCCATCCGCGATTTTAGATGGGGGCTTTTTATATTTTTGGCCAGTTTGCCGAGTTATCTGATTCGGTTTAAGATTTTCGGACTGCCGACGACGATGCTGGAGGTGATGTTTTGGATACTATTTTTTATCTGGATAACACGAATGGCCCGCCGCGGCGGGCCCGCGGATAACTCTAATATTAGCGTTATTAGAGTGGGCATCAGCCCATTAGTGAAATCCAAAATATTCTTGCCAGTAATAATATTTTTTGTTTCATCAATAATAGCTATTTGGGTATCACCTAATCATCTCGCTGCCTTGGGAATCTGGCGGGCGTATTTTTTGGAACCGATGATTTTCTTTGTGATGTTGATTTCAACTGTAGGCGGCGAGACCGCCAACAACACTGTTGGCGGTCTCGCCGCCTACAAGTTAGTTTGGCCGTTGGCCATCTCGGTCTTTTATATTTCTATTATCGCTATCGCGCAGAGATTTTTCGGCCTTGCGATTCCGTCTCCTTGGCAAGCGGAACTCCGCGTTACGTCGGTTTTTGATTATCCTAATGCCGTGGGGCTATTTGTCGCGCCGATTTTGATGTTAATTTTGGGACTTTTAATTTCACGAATTTTCGCGAATTGCACGGATTTAGTTACCCCCCCGCACCCTCGCACTCCTCGCTCGCTCGGAGAGCGAGTAGTAAGGGGGGGAATTATTCGCGTTATTAGAGTGGGCATCAGCCCATTAGTGAAATCCAGAGCATGGTTTGATGTAAAGACAGTTTTTTTAGTCATTACTTTTTTTCTTGGCATTCTTGCCATAATTTTTGCCAAGTCCGATGGCGCGATTATCGGTTTAGCGGCCGGGCTCGCGGTTTTTGGCCTATTATATAATAGGAAGGCGCGTTTGGCGGTGGCGGTCGCGATTATAGTGATTTCAATCGTCATTTTGGCGGTTCCGGGTGTTGGGGAGAGAGTTGCCAATCAATTTTTACTGGGTGACTGGTCGGGATATGTGCGTCAGACAATGTGGGGCGAGACCTGGCAAATGTTGAAAGATAATCCGCTCTTCGGCGCCGGACTGGCCGGATATCAAACCGTCTTCGCGCCGTATCATGAGGCGAAGGGGATTGAGATATTTTTATACCCGCATAACATTATCTTTAATTTTTGGTCGGAGTTGGGGATATTGGGCTTGCTCGCGTTTGGGTGGATGATAATCGGATGGTTTAAAAGATTGCAGATTGCAGATTGCAGATTGCAGATTTTTTGTGTTGCCGCCACGGCATCTATGATTGTCCTCTTAGTTCATGGCCTCGCGGATGTTCCGTATTTTAAAAACGATTTGGCGTTTTTGTTTTGGACGATTTTTGCGGTGCCGTTTTTATTAACTTCGGGAGACCCGATATCTAATAGTTAGTTTGACTTGGGGATATCGGGTCTCCTAAAGTCATCTTGCCAAAAACGGAAAAATCGGATAAGATAAGCGAGTAATGTGGAAGCGTGGCAGACCACCGCCTTCGGGCGGGGCCCCGCCATGGCGGTGGGTGGCTAAAGCGCCGCACAAAAGCGGAGGGGTGTCTGAGTGGTCGAAAGTGCCGCTCTCGAAAAGCGGTAGGCCCGCAAGGGCCTCGTGAGTTCGAATCTCACCCCCTCCGCTTTTACTGCGGAGTCGAAATGCGGTATGTCCTCACGGGCATCGGAGGTTCGAATCCTCCCGCTTCCGAATAAAAAACAGCCCCGATATCACATCGGGACTGTTTTTTATTCGGAGAGAGCGACGCAACTGCTTGCGTCGCGTGGAGGATTCGAACGCCGGAGCGATGTTTGGCGAGCAATTTCGGCGAGCCAAACCGCGAGGCGGTGGCTAGCCTGCCTGCCGGCAGGCAGGGCCGAGAAGGCGGAAGCCGACGAGAGCCGAAGCCGACCCCTCCCGCTTCCGAAGAAAAAAATTCCGGCAACGGAATTTTTTTCGTAGGAGCGAGCGGCGCAACTGCTTATTCGTAGTTTCGTCATATATTCGTAATTCGTGCACAAATAAAAAAAGCGCCCCGGGTCGCGATGGACTCGGGGGCTATGTGGGAACTGGTTAGCTCATGGAATTCTCCTCGGCGTCCTTGCGGACTACTTCAGGTCGATCGCGGCCGCCTGCTTCGGGCAGAAGCAGACGATGCCGGCGACCAGGTAGTACGGTTGGCCCGGCCTCACCATCAGCACTGCGGTCTTGGACGGTTGGCCCCGACAGACACGTCGGGACTCGGGGTCGGGGCTGTTCTCTTCGGATTGCTCGGGACGGGGCGGGTTCTTCATACTTCCTCCTTGGACGGGCTCTCGGCCGTCGGCTGGCAGTTGTTCCAGATGTTGGTGAGGTAGGCCGTGACAACTTCCCAGAACGGGGCGATTTTCACGCCGCGAACGGTCTTGGCCCACTCGGCACATGCGGGGCAAACCGGTGTCCAGTGAGCTCCGTCATCATTGGAGATGGCCTGGAAGTTATGGCCCCGGCCGTAGAACTCCGCCATCCAGTTAGTCTTCTTCGGACAGCTATCCACAGCGCAGTGGATGCGTTTCGGTTCGCGGCAGGTGGTGCCGCGTTCCTGCTTTTCCAGTTCGGCCAGCTTCTTAGCCCGCCTCTCCGGCGGATGGATTATCGCCTGGCGGAACTCCTGCCCGAGCGGCAAGGAGATGTTCACCGGCTTTAGGTTAGGAAAAATCAGTTCATCAAAGGCAATGGTTTTGCTTTTTCTGTCAAGGAGGGAAAGAATTTCCTTTTCCCTCATTTTTCCTTTCAGTAGCAGCATCCGGGCGAAAATGATAGCCAGCAGAGTCTCGCGCGCGTCCATGAGGTACCTCGCGGGTTAAAGGAGCGTTAGTTGGTCCCATTTGGGGACACCCGATGTCCAAAAGTTTTTTGACTGTAGTTTTTTTTACTTTAGGAGACCCGATACGTCCCGATTTGTAAAAATCGCGGATCCGCGACTGCGGTCGGGACTACGCTTTTATATTATGTTACTTGGAGCATAGGGTATCGCGTCTCTTTCGGTTCTTTGGGACATCGGGTGTCTTCAAGTTTTTTTCTTCTTAAGTACACCAATGGGTGATGTATTTAAGAAGATGCCCCACCACCGGATGGTAGTGGGGCAAGGACTGAACCGCGTCCCGATTCGCATCGGGACGGGATTACTGGTGGGAACTACTTCTCCTCGGTGGCCTCGACGGGATCCGCCGAGGACGCCACGCGCGACGCCGCGGTGAGGCCGGCGAACGGCGAGTGGGTGAGGGACGGCTTGGCGTCCGTCTTGGCGACGAAGTGCTCCTCGCGCTTCGTCGGGTTGCCGGCGAGGGCGTGAAGGCCGCCGTCCTCGGTCTTGCCGTGGGTGCCGACCTTCCTGGACCGGAACTCCTGCCGCCCGTCATTCTCGGGCTTGCGGGCGCGGGCCGCCGCGTGGGGGTTCTCCTTCGGCGGCTGGGGGACCGTCGGCTGGCCGGCCGTGGGGTCGCGGTCGTCGGGCTCGGGGCCGACAATCGGCACGTAGTGGCCTTCGCCGTTGGAGTTCGCCGCCCACTTGCCGTAGATCACGTAGAGCGGCGAGTCGTTCGGGCCGTCCTGCTTCGC
>Ga0265296_1001712_pt1 | contig 24210 bp, 21 predicted proteins | sample MunlanPumphouse1_FD_189073 | JGI IMG/M metagenome (GOLD analysis project Ga0265296, IMG submission 189073) | Groundwater microbial communities from a municipal landfill in Southern Ontario, Canada - Pumphouse #1 | ecosystem: Environmental > Aquatic > Deep subsurface > Groundwater | place... | reverse complement strand
GCCATTGCCATCCCCTCTCCTTGTGGGTAATGATGAGCCTCAAGGGAGGGGGGGCTTTAACCCCTTTCTCCAAGCTGCCAGTGTCTCTGGTGCCCTCGTTCCCTTTCCGGTACGCTTGGCATCGGGATCAAAGACCATGATCAAATTCCGCAATTTCTCCGCTCTTCGGCGATATCATCTACAAAACCAGCCCCTTACCCGTCAGTCAGAAGCGGCACCAAGCGGCCCAGTTGCGGAACCTTACCCTTTCTCCGATAATAAAAAGGTGGATACCCCCGGGCCTAAAGTTTCCCTGGCCGGGGGCCGAACTAGACTTGCAAAAGGGCCGGAGAATCCTTATAATTTTATTAGGGGGCGTAACGGCTTCGACGTAGATAGAGAACTGCTGGTTGCATGCCGAGGTCCTGTCCGCTCGTTAAACGGGTAGGAAACACACAACTGCCGACAACTACGGCTACGCTCTAGCAGCATAATGCTAGCGTCTGGGGATCCTAGGCCGGGAGAGGACCCCAGGTGACCGCCTCCTGGCAAAGCTGCAGGGTTTGACCGTGGCCCTGCGGACGAAAATTACAGCGGGATAGTCTCTGGGAATTCTGTCGGGGGAAGTCCTCAGGGGCGAAATTAAAGCACCGACTAAGCATGTAGACGCTCTCAGGGACTGTTTGCGGACGCGGGTTCGACTCCCGCCGCCTCCACCAATTTCAGGCAGACTAGGTAACCCAGCCGCAAAAGGCTGGGTTTCTTGGTTTTTAGGCCACACGGAGAAGATATGACCCCGGATCACGCCTGGCTCTGCCGCCGGCTGGTGGAAGACAGCCGGGACGCCATCATCTTCGCCGATCAGGACGGCCTCATCCGTGTCTGGAACCGGGGCGCGGTGGAGATGTTCGGCTTCCCGGTTACCGAAGCCCTGGGCCGGCCCCTGGATATCATTATCCCGGAGAACCTCCGGGCCCGGCACGGGGAGGGCTATCGCCGGGTCATGGCCGGCGGCGGCACCAAATACGCCCAGGACCTCCTGGCCGTGCCCGCGCTGCGCCGGGACGGCTCCCGCATCTCCGTGGAGTTCACCATCGTCCTGGTCCAAAGCGAGGCCGGGGAAGTCCTGGGCGCGGGGGCCATCATCCGGGAAGTCACCGCCCGCCGGGAAAGGGAAAAGGCCCTGCGGGAGCGCCTCGCGGCCCTGGAAGAGGAACTGCGGAAGATACGACCGGTTTAGACCTCGACCGCGCGCCATTCAATACCAGAAAACCTAGGAAGCGCGACACTATAAGCCCCCAACGCCGGATTCTTCGGTCGCGTCACTCCCGCAGAATGACAATGGGAGACTTGCGTAGCGGCCTCAACGTGGGATAAATTTCCCAGCGGCTCTCAAACCTCGATTCAGCCCCGCCATACCAGTATTCTCATTTTTCCGCCCCAAATCCCCGGCCAAGAAGTAACAAGTGTGGCATTTTTACTCGTATAAGCATAACTAACTTTAATTAATAGATAATTACCGATAGAAACCTCTCTCTGATAAAAGAATTACCCGTTCCCTGAGTTTTAGGCGCCGGGGCGCAGGTGATAAAACCTAGTGATTTACTACACTTACTCCGTCTGCTGCTTCGGGCACAGGCTTTGCATAATTAAATTTGGGAGTTGCAGGTGTAAGGGGGGAGCCGTTTAACCCTTAACAGCAGCGAAGGGATCGCAATGACGGAAAGGTGCAGCAAGCTGTTGATTGCCGAGCGCGGCTGCGAGTTGGCCCGGAACCTGGATTCCTGGCTGGCGGAACAGGGTCTGAAGTGCAAAACCGTGGACAACATCAAAGACGTGCTCATGACCCTCCAGAATGAAAAAATCAACGTCCTGGTAATGGACGCCCGCCTTCCTGAAGAGATGGGCTACGAAGCCATCTCCATCATCAAAGGACTCCACCGCAAATTACCCATCATCATCACCGCGGACGAAAACAACCCGGAGCAGGAAGGCCGCATCAGGCAGAAGGGTATCTTTTATTATCATGTGAATTCGTTTGGTATGGATGAACTTATCCTGGCCATCTCCAACGCCATGGTGCGCTCAGCCCAATAATGCCAAAGGGGAGTTCGATGCAATTAAAAGAGAAGCTGATTTCAGGGGAATTCGTAGTTCTGGCAGAGATGGAGCCGCCCAAAGGCGCCGACTGTGCAGCCATGGTGGCCAACGCCTGGGCGGTGAAAGGGAAAGTGGACGCGTTTGTGATCCCGGAAATGAGCAACGCGGTCATGAAGATGAGTTCCCTGGGGGGCGCGCTCCTGTTGCAGAGCCGGGGTTTGGAAACGGTGCTGCAGGTTTGCTGCCGGGACCGCAACCGTCTGGCCCTGCAAGGAGACTTGCTGGCGGCCCAGGCCCTGGGGGTGCCCAATGTCATGGCGGTGGCCGGGGAGGAAATCGCCCACGGGGATCATCATCAGGCCCGGGCGGTAAACGACATCAACCTCGTGGAACTGCTGGGGGCCATTCAGACCCTGCAGTCCGGCCGGGACATGGCAGGGGTGGATCTCCAGGGGGCCCCCAAGTTTTTGGTGGGCTCCACCCTGAAGGTGGCCATTGACAAGGGGGACCGGGACCAAGAATTGGCGGACCTGGACCAAAAAATGGCCGCGGGCGCCACTTTTTTTATCACGCAGCCCGTGTTCGACCCCGGGGCCATGGCTAAGGCCAGGGGGAGCCTGAAGAGCCGCACCCGCAGCGTGATTCCCACGGTGCTGCTGCTCAAGTCCGTGGGAATGGCCCGGTATATCAACCGGCATCTGGATATGAAAATTCCTGAGGATTTTATCAATCGCATCCAGAAAGCGCCGGACCGGGTGCGGGAGTGCGTGCAGATCGCCGGGGAACTGGTGGCGGCCCTGAAGGCCCAAGGTTTCCCCGGGGTGAACATTTCCACCATCGGCTGGGAAGACCGGCTGCCGGCAATCCTGGCGGCAGCAGGGATCTGAGGCCTGTATCCATGCAGGAAAAAAATATGCCCAAAGGTAGAGAGAAAATGATTGAGGAAAAGACCCGGAAAGGGGGCAACCGCGCAGGCGCGGCTGCACCCATGGGCGCGGTGATGGTGGTGGGCGGCGGCGTCGCCGGCATCCAGACTTCCCTGGACCTGGCCAATTCCGGTTTCTATGTGCACCTGGTGGAGGCCAAGCCCGCCATCGGCGGCGTCATGGCCCAATTGGACAAGACCTTCCCCACCAATGACTGCGCCATGTGCATTATTTCGCCCAAGCTGGTGGAATGCGGGCGGCACCTGAACATCAAGATCCATACCTTGACCGAAGTGCAAGGCGTCAGCGGCGAGCCGGGCAACCTCAACGTGACCCTGGAGAAACAGCCCCGTTATATCGATCCGGCCAAATGCACCGGCTGCGGGGAATGCGCCAATGTCTGCCCGGTGACCATGCCCGATGCCTTCAACCAGGGCCTGGCCGAGTGGCACGCGGCCTACCGCCTCTATCCCCAGGCCATCCCCGCGGCCTTCGGCATCAAGAAGCTGGACCGGGCCCCCTGCACCCTCACCTGCCCTGCGGAGATCAACGTTCAGGGCTACGTGCAGTTGGTGAAGGTAGGCAAATACGAGGAAGCGGTAAAGCTCATCATGGAGCGCCTGCCGCTGCCCGGGGTCCTGGGCCGGGTCTGCCCCCATCCCTGCGAGGCCAAGTGCCGCCGGGCGGAGATGGATGCGCCGGTGTCCATCTGCAACCTCAAGCGTTTTGCCGCGGACCAGGTGGACCTGGGGAGCTTCAACCCGCCCCTGGTGGAGGCCAGGCCGGAGAAGATCGCCATCGTTGGCTCGGGCCCCGCGGGCCTGACCTGCGCCTTTCATCTGGCCTTGAAGGGCTACCGGCCCACCATCTTCGAGGCCTTGCCCAAGGCCGGGGGGATGCTCCGGGTGGGGATTCCCGACTACCGGCTGCCCAAGGACGTCTTGGACCGGGAAATCGACAGCATCCTGCGCCTGGGGGTGGAATTGCAGACCAACACCGCGCTGGGCCGGGATTTCACCCTGGACGGCCTGTTTGACGAAGGGTACCGGTCCGTATTCCTGGGCATCGGCTGCCATGTGGGCAAACCCCTGGGGATCGCCGGGGAGTCCACCCCGGGCGTGGTCCAGGGGGTGGAGCTCCTGAGGAGACACAACCTGGGCGAACCCCAGGAGATCGGCAAGAGCCTGGCGGTCATCGGCGGCGGCAACGTGGCCATCGACGTGGCCTGCACCGCCCGCCGCCTGGGCTCCGACGTCACCATCGTCTACCGCCGTTCCCGGGAGGAGATGCCCGCGTTCGAGCACGAAGTGGAACAGGCCTTGTGCGAAGGCGTGAAGATCATATTCCTGGCTGCGCCCCTGGAAGTGGTGGTGGGGGCGGAGGGCAAGGCGGTGGGCCTGATCTGCCAGAAGATGGAGCTGGGTGAGCCGGACGCGTCCGGGCGCCGCAAACCCGTGCCCATCCCCAACGAGACCTTTGAACTGCCCGTGGATATGATCGTTCCGGCCATCGGCCAGGAGGCGGCCCAGGGCCCGTTAAAGGAGTGCGGGATCAGCCTCTCCCGTTACGGCACCATCGAGGTGGACGAAGTGACCTACCAGACCTCCCGGCCCGGGGTCTTTGCCGCGGGTGACGTGCACACCGGCCCCTGGATCGCGGTGGAGGCGGTGGGGGGCGGCATCGAGGCCGCGGAGTCCATCGACCGCTACCTCAAGGGCCTGGATCTGAAGGAGGGGCGCAGCGAGGGCGAAGAGGCCCACCAGCGCTGGGCGGATATCCCCAAGGACGAAGAAGGCCAACTCCGGGAAGTGATGGCCGCTCTGCCGCCGGAATATAGCTGCTGCTCTTTTGACGAGATCGCCAAAGGCTACAGTGAGGAGCAGGCAAAGCGGGAGGCGGAACGCTGCCTCAACTGCGGCGTTTGCTCCGAATGCATGCAGTGTGTCGCGGCCTGCCAGGCCGGGGCCGTCGACCACAGCCAGAAGCCCGAGACCATGGAGGTCCAGGTGGGCGCGGTCATCATGGCCCCGGGTTTCCAGACCTTCGACCCCACCAAATATGATACTTACCACTACGCCAAATTCCCCAACGTGGTCACCTCCCTGGAATTTGAGCGCATCCTCTCAGCAAGCGGTCCCTTTGGCGGCCACCTGGTGAGGCCCTCGGACCATCAGGAGCCCCAGAAGATCGCCTGGCTGCAGTGCGTGGGCTCCCGGGACGTGAAGCACCATTCCTATTGCTCCTCGGTGTGCTGCATGTACGCCATCAAAGAGGCGGTGATTGCCAAAGAGCATGCGCCCTACGACCTGGACGCGGCCATCTTCTTTATGGATATGCGCACCTTCGGGAAGGAATTCGAGCAGTATTACAACCGGGCCAAGGATGAGAGCGGGGTCCGGTTCATCCGTTCCCGCATCCATACCATCGACCCCGCGCCCGGCGACAACCTGCGCATCACTTATACGGACGAGAGCGGCCGGAAGAAGTCGGAAATCTTCGACATGGTGGTTCTGTCCGTGGCCATGGAGGTGAGCCCCGGGGCCAAGAAGCTGGCCCAGACCCTGGAAGTGGAGGTGAGCGGCCATGACTTCGTGGCCACCACGCCCTTTGCGCCGGTCTCCGCGTCCCGTCCCGGCATCTACGCCTGCGGGGCCATGCAGGGACCCAAGGACATCCCGGAGTCGGTGATGCAGGCCTCCGCGGCCGCGGGCGCGGTGAGCGCCACCCTGGGCGAGGTCCGCTGGACCCAAACCCGGACCAGGGAAGTGCCGCCGGAGAAAAAGATCAGCCCGGAGGATGAGCCCCGCATCGGCGTTTTTGTTTGCAACTGCGGCATCAATATCGGCGGCATCATCAACGTGCCGGAACTCAGGGACTACGCGGCCACGCTGCCTAACGTGGTCTACACTACGGACAATCTCTTCACCTGTTCCCAGGACACCCAGGTGCAGATGACCAAGATTATTGAGGAAGAAAACCTCAACCGGGTGGTGGTGGCCGCGTGTACGCCCATTACCCATGAGCCCCTGTTCCGGGAGACCATGGTCGACGCGGGCCTGAACAAGTACCTCTTCGAGATGGCCAACATCCGCAACCAGGACTCCTGGGTGCATATGAAGGAGCCGGCCAAGGCCACGGCCAAGGCCAAGGACCTGGTGCGCATGGCCGTAGCCCGGGCTTCGCTGTTGAAACCGCTGCAAGAAAAGCCCCTGACCATCAATCAGCGGGCCCTGGTGATCGGCGGCGGCATCGCCGGGCTGAACGCGGCCTTGAACCTGGCGGACCAGGGCTTCGAGACCATCCTCCTGGAGAAGGAAAACCGGCTGGGCGGCAACGCCCGGAGGGTCCATCACACCATAGAGGGCCAGGACGTCCTGGGCTATCTGGACAGCCTCGTTGAAAAAGTTAAGGCCCACGGCAAGATCCAGGTCCTAACCGGGGCCCTGGTGGTGGGTTTCAGCGGTTATAAAGGCAACTTCACCACGGAGGTGTTGGTGGGGCCGGCCATGTATGAACGGAAGATAGACCACGGCGTCACCGTGGTGGCCACCGGCGGCCAGGAGTACCGCCCCAAAGAGTTCCTCTACGGCGGGCACCCCCGGGTGCTGACCCAGTTGGAATTTGGGGATCTGCTCCATGAGAGCCCGGAGGAAGTGGGCCAGTGGGAGCGGGTGGTCTTCATCCAGTGCGTGGGTTCCCGCAATCAGGAGAATCCCAACTGCAGCCGCATCTGCTGCCAGGGCGCGGTGAAATACGCCCTGCAGTTGAAGGGCCTCAACCCCGGGATGGACGTGATGACGCTCTACCGGGATATGCGCACTTACGGCTTCCTGGAGGATTACTACCGGGAGGCCCGGGAAAAGGGCGTGATGTTTGCCCGGTATGAGCTGGAGCAGTTGCCGGTGGTGGAGAACGACGGCGGCAAGTTGAGCGTCTCTTTCGTTGACCACGTGCTGGAGCGGCCCGTTAAGATGCCGGTGGACGCGGTGGTCTTAAGCGCCGCGGCCCTGCCCAACGATACCGAGGAACTGGCCTCCCTCCTGAAGATCCCCAGGAACGCCGCGGGGTTCTTTATCGAGGCCCACGCCAAACTGCGGCCCGTGGACTTTGCCTCCGAAGGCATCTTCCTCTGCGGCATGGCCCATTCTCCCAAGCTCATCACGGAGAGCATCGCCCAAGCCATGGCCGCGGCCTCCCGGGCCGGGGCCTTCCTGGCCGACACCAGGCAGACCATCAGCGGCGTCACCGCGTCGGTGTCGCCGGACCGCTGCGCCGCTTGCCTGGTATGTGTGCGCACCTGTCCCTATCACGTGCCCCAGATCAACCGGGACAATGTGTCGGAGATTAACCCGGCCCTGTGCCAGGGTTGCGGCACCTGCGCCTCGGAGTGTCCGGCCAAGGTGATCCAGGTGGCCCATTTTGAGGATGACCAACTCGCGGCAAAAATTAAAACCTTATTCTGAGGAGTCCAGGATGGAGAATTTTGAACCCAAGATCGTCGCGTTCTGCTGCCACTACTGAGCCTACAGCGCTGCGGACCTGGCAGGTTCGATGCGACTGCAATACCCGCCCAACGTCCGGATTATCGAGGTTCCCTGCTCCGGCAAGGTGGATATCATCCATCTGCTCATGGCCTTTGAGCACGGCGCGGACGGGGTCATCGTCGTGGGCTGCATGGAAGGGGATTGCCACTATATGGCGGGCAATCTCTACGCCAAGAAGCGGGTCCAAAGGGTCAAGGAGATCCTGGACCGGGTAGGCTTAGGCGGCGAGCGGGTGGGCATGTACAACCTCTCCTCCGGCATGGGGGGCAGGTTTGCGGAGATTGTCCGGGAAATGACCAGCAAGATTATGGAATTGGGGCCCAGCCCTATCAGAATAGCAACGGGAACGGCCGCGAGGGCCGCCGGGGAGGTAGCCGCATGATCAAGGCAAAGCCGAAACCACTGGAAGAAATCATCGACCACGTCAAAGACTTCAACAAGCTGCTGATCGCCGGTTGTGACGGCTGCGTCACCGTGTGCGAAGCTGGGGGGCTGAAGGAGGCCAAGATCCTGGCCGCGGCCCTGCGGCTTTACTTTACCCAGGGGGGCAAGCAGGCCCAGGTGGACGACACCAGCCTGACCCGCCAGTGTGAAAAGGAATACCTGGCCCAGCTCTCGGACCGGATCGACAACTACGACGCAGTGGTCTCTTTGGCCTGCGGCTGCGGCATCCAGTACCTGGCGGAGATGTATGACAAAAAGATCGTCTTACCGGGAGTGGACACCTGCTTCCTGGGGGTCAACGAAGAGCGGGGGCTCTACTCGGAGCGCTGCCAGGCCTGCGGCCGCTGCATCCTGGCGGAGACCGGGGGCATCTGCCCCATCGCCCGCTGCTCCAAGCGCATGTTGAACGGCCCCTGCGGCGGCTCGGCAGGGGGCAAATGCGAGGTCAGCAAAGATATTCCCTGCGGCTGGGAGTTGATCTATAACCGGCTCAAAACCTTGGGGCAATTGGACCGTTTTGAAAGGCCCTGCGAGCCCAAAGACTGGACCACGTCCCGGGACGGCGGACCCCGGACTATCATCAGAGAGGATCTAAGGATATGAGCATGGAAACCCCCAGCAAACTCCAGAAGATGATTAGCGCCGGGCACTTTGCCGTCACCTCGGAGGTGGGTCCGCCCCGGAGCGCCGACGGCGTAGTGATCGAGCAGAAGGCCAACCTGATCAAGGACTACGTGGACGCCATCAACGTCACCGACAACCAGACGTCGGTGTGCCGCCTGTGCAGCCTGGCCGCGTGCATCCGCATCAAGCAGATGGGCCTGGAGCCGGTGTTGCAAATGGTGACCAGGGACCGGAACCGCATCGCCATCCAGAGCGATATCCTGGGGGCCGCGTCCTTCGGGATCAACAATATCCTCTGCCTCACCGGCGACCACCAGCACTTCGGGGACCACGCCAGTTGCGCCAACGTCTTCGACCTGGATTCCACCCAGTTGGCCATGACGGTGCGGATGATGCGGGATGAGGGCAAGCTCCTGGGGGGCTACGAGTTTGAGGTGCGGCCCCAGATGTATATCGGCGCCGCGGCCAACCCCTTTGCCGCTCCCAATGTGGCCCTGCGCGTCTCCCGGCTGGCCAAAAAAGTGGCCGCGGGGGTGCAGTTCGTCCAGACCCAGTGCATTTACAACATGGAAACCTTCAAGACCTTTATGAAAATGGCGGTGGATCGGGGGCTCCATGAGAAAGTGGCCATCCTCGCGGGGATTACGCCCATGAAAAACGTGGGCATGGCCAAATACATGCAAAAACGGGTGCCGGGGATCGACGTCCCCGACGAGATCGTCAAACGCATGGGCGGCGTGCCCAAGGAGAAGCAGCCCGAAGAGGGCATCAACCTGGCGGTGGAGCAGATCGAGGAACTGAAGGAAGTGGAGGGCATCCGGGGGTTCCACATCATGGCCATTGAATGGGAGGCAAAAGTCCCGGAGATTGTACAAAGAATCGGCCTCTACCCCCGGCCGCAGCTGGCTGGTTAACCCGGGAAACCCAGTCCGGTGGCGGCTCCGGACCCAAAGCTGGACATGAACTGACCCATGTCATAAGCCTTGTGTTTTCCGATTTTTGCGTTCATAATGGGATGGATTAATTAAAAGGGGAGGTCTCATGTCGGGAAAATACATACTCATTGTCGATGATGATCCGGATCTGGTGGAAACCGTATCCATGATTTTGGAGAGCAAGGGCTATGAAGTAGGGAAGGCCTATGACGGCATCGAGGGCGAGGAAGCCATTAAAAAGCGCCGCCCGGACGTCTTGGTGCTGGATGTGATGATGCCCCGGAAAAACGGCTATCAGCTCTGTAAAGAACTAAAATCCAACACCTGGACCAAGGAGATCCCCATCGTGCTGCTGACCGCGGTGGGAGAAGCCGTGCCCACCACCTCTTACAGCCACGCGGAAGGCATGGCCATCGAAGCCGAGGATTTCATTCCCAAGCCGGTGGACGCAGCTACCCTGGTGGAGGCGGTGGAGAGATTACTATAATCGCTGGTTCATTTTTGCTGACATGTACCTGACAACCGTTGAAAGAGGCGCTCAATAGGATCAAAGTCGGGGGCCTTAAAATCCTGGAGGAGGGCGCCTGCGTGGTGTCCTCCTCTCCCATGGGGACCACCTGTTTAAGCACCGATATCTGCGCCCCCCTGGCCCGAAAAAAGATCAACCTCACCTTCTTTACCCATCTTTCGGGTGATCGCCAGGTTATTTGCACGGCGAACGGGATGGGGGAAGAGACCTTTGCGCTGATAAAGAGCCGGGCCGCTCCCGAAATAGAGCTGCACTTGCAGCGGGGCACGGCCATTACCTCGGTTTATCCCCACGACAAACGTCCGGAAATCCTGGGCGCGGTTATCCACAGCCTGGCCCGGGCCCGGGTGGTCCTCCACGGCCTTGCCAGTTCGCCTTCCGCCATCTCCGTGGTGTTGTCGTCCCCCAGGGTGAAAGCGGTGGTGCGGCAACTTTTCGAGCATCTCCTCTTTCCCGCGTTTGCCTCCCCCCAGGAATTTTTTGCGGCCCAACTCCCGCCGGCAGAGTTGGTGCAAAAAGTGGTGGCCACTTACCAGGAGAAAGTTATTAAGGTTTATTGGATTGTGTCCCAGCCGGACCTGGACCTCTGGGGAACCAGGATCTCTTCCGCGGCCATCCTGGAAGGGTTCGCCGAGGCGCTCACGGATTTGGGGGACTTGGGGCTGAAGATCCCTTTCATCGCGGCCATCCCGGGATTGGCGGGCAAGGACTTTTTATTATCGTTCAGCACCTCCCGGCAGCCGTCCCAAGGGGACCAGGGAGCCGAAGTGCGGCGCATTTTGCAACGGCGCCTCCCCGAGAGCAGGCCCATGCGGCTTACCCCCGTGGCCGGGATTTTTCTCCATGGCCCCCATTTTGGAGACCGTTACGGGGTGGCCGACACTTTTTTGCAGGCCCTGGGCCGGGCCAGGGTGTCTCTGCTGGCCCTGAGCTGCACCGTGTCTTCCATTTCCGCGGTCATCAAACAACAGGACCTGCCCGCGGCAAGACAAATTCTGGAAGAAACTTTTGAAGCGCCTCGGGCCGCAGTTGCTCAGGCGCCAAAGACGAAGTGACGTCCCCGGGTCAGGGACGGAGGATGCGGCCATGAAGTCAGGCCAAAGCAGGAGGCCAGCAGGATCAAACGACCGCCGGGGGAAGGCCGCTCCTTTGCCGGCAGACGCCTATTCTCCCCTGCTGGGCGATTTTCCCGACGCCGTCCTGATCACTGACCGGGATAAAAAGGTAGTTTTCCTGAATCGCGCCGCGCAAAGGCTCTTCGGCGATACCCTGAGCCTGGGGGAACCGTGCCCCATCTGCTTTCTGCTGGCCAAGAAGGAAGGTAAAGAACAGGACTTATCGTTGTACTGCCCGGCGGCAGGGGCGAGTATTAATCATGTGCCCCTCTTTGCCAAGGAGGTGGGGCCCGCGGCCAATCCCCTGACGATCACCGTCACCGCTTCCCCCATCGGGGGCGATGGCGGCCGGCCCGGAGGTTGTTTTGTGGTGCTCCGGGAATTGGACCTGGACCTTCTGGCCCATCGCACCTTGCAACTGCAAAGGGCCACCCTCACCAGCGTTCTGGAAAATTTCCCCATGCCCTTCTTTATGGTGAATCCGGACCTGGTGGTGACCCACATCAATGACCAGATGGAGAAGCTCACCGGCTACAGCCGCGACGAGGTGGTGGGCAAGAAGACCTGCGGTGAAATCATGAACACCGTGCAATGCGGCGGCAAAGATTGCGTTTTGCGGCAGGTGATGGACACTAAACACCCCGTCTACGGCCTGCAGCGGGTGGTACGGGACCGGGAGGGCCAGGAAATTCAGACCACGGTCTCCGCGTCCGTGATTGTTGACCAGAGCGGCAAGGTGATCGGCGGGTTTGAGGCCATCCAGGATATCACCCCCATCGTGGAGGCCCAGCGGAAAATCGACTTGCTCATGGAGTTGACCCGGGAGGGCATCCTGATGGTGGATGAGCACCAGAAGGTGCTGTTCACCAACTCCAAGATGGCGGAGATCGTGGGGCGGCCCCGGGAAGAACTCATCGGCAAAGACCTGGGGGAGGTTCTCACGGCCCAGCATCGCCGCTCCGCCTTGGAGTTGGGACGTCTGGTGGAACAGAACTACCAGTGGGATTTGCAATTCTGCAATACCCTGGAGGCCTTGCCGTCCTCTCCCACAGGGGACCGGCGGGTCTTCGAGACCTCCATGGCCGCGTCCCGCATCGGCAAGAGCACCCTCACCTGCATCTATTTGCGGGATTTGAGCTACCGGGTCAAAATCGGGCGGGAACTCTATAAGACTAACACTTTCCTCCAGAATATCATCCAATGTTCGGTGGACGGCATCGTGGTGGTGGATCCCAAGGGCATGCCCATTATCTTCAACGAAGGGGCCGAACGTATCCTGGGATTCAAGTCCGAGGAAATTATCGGCAACCGAGAGAACTTATTCAAGTTCTACCGGCCCGAAGTGGCCCACGAAGTGATGGACCGCCTCCGCAGCGATGATTTCGGCCCCAGGGACCGCTTATATAATATGCAGATCGGCTTCTTCAATAAGGACGGAGAAGAGGTGCCGGTGAATTTTTCCGCGGCGATTATCCGGGAGGGATCCAAGGAGATCGCCAGCGTCGGCATCTTCTCGGATTTACGGGAACATCTGAAAATGCGCCGGGAACTGGAGAATAGCCAGTTGCAGCTGCTGCAGGCGGAGAAGATCGCCAGCCTGGGCCGGCTGTCAGCAGGCGTGGCCCATGAGATCAACAATCCCCTGGCGGGAATCCTCATCTATGCTGAAATCCTCAAGCGGGAGTTGGAAGAGAATACGGGAGCCCAGGAGAACCTGGAAGTGATTATCGACCAGACGGTGCGCTGCCAGCAGATTGTCAACCGCCTGTTGGAATTCAGCCGGCAATCCCTGGGACAAAGAACACTCTTTGACTTGAATGAAATAATCACCCGTTGCGTCGACCTTATCGGGCACCAGCCCCTATTTCACGACATCGCCATCACCCGGGGCCTGGACCCCGGGTTGCCCCAGATTATCGGCGACCCCGGGCAACTCCAGCAGGTGTTCACCAACCTGTTGCTCAACGCCGCGGACGCCATGAACGGCCAGGGCCAGATCACCATTAACAGCCGCCCCGCGTCCGGTGGGGACGGCGTGGTGGTAACTTTTGCCGATTCCGGTCCGGGTATTCCCCTGGAGATTAAGGACAAAATCTTCGAGCCCTTTTTTACCACCAAACCCCCGGGCAAGGGCACGGGTTTGGGACTGTCCATCGTTTTTGGCGTCCTGCAGCGCCATGGCGGCAGCATTGAGGTGGATAACCGGCCCGAACGCGGCACCATCTTTACAGTCAAACTTCCTCTGGATTCGCCGGAGTACCGGGCAATCCCCTTTGAGATGCAGGAGGATTAACGGTATTAAATAATTTCTTTCCTTTAACCGGGGTAAGTATCTTCATGGCAGAATTGCTGAATCCCCTTAGGGTTTAAACTTGCCGGCCCTTTTCCGGAGGGGGCGGAGCACCAGGGCGTTGGGGACATCCGGGCGCCGGCGAACCTAAACAAGAAGGTTGGGTTATGGAAGAGCAGACCACGGTACTGGTAGTGGACGACGAGAAGGTTATCCGGGATGGCTGCACCCTCCTGCTGCAGCCGGAAGATTACCGGGTGATCACCGCGGCCAACGGCCGGGAAGCCCTGGACCTGATGAAGAGCGAGCCGGTGAACGTGATCCTTTGTGATTTGAAGATGCCGGTAATGGGGGCCCTGGAGGTTTTGGACGAGGCGAACAGTCTATATCCGGATGTGCCGATAATCATCATCACCGGCCATGGCACCGTGGCCGATGCCGTGGAATGCATGAAGAAAGGGGCTTATGACTTCGTCACCAAGCCCTTCCGGGTCGACCACCTCACTCTCTCCATCAGGAGGGCCCTGGAGAAACAGCGGCTGGAACGCCAGGCCCGGCGCCTCCAGGAAGAGCGGGCGAAAAACCTGTACACCCTGGCTCTGGAACAGAGCCGGATGTTAACCATTGTCAACTGTATGGCGGACGGGGTGCTGGTGACCAACCGCAATCTGGAGGTAGTGCTGTGCAACCCCACCTTTACGCAGTTACTTGGCCTGTCCTCGCCCCTGCCGCAGCCCGGCCCCATCTCGGTTTACCTGGACGATCAGGGTTTCCAGGAAGCCATTAAGACCCTGTGGACCCAGCCCCCGACGGAGCCGGTAAAATGTCTTTCCCAGGAAATCTGCCACGGGCGGGTGCATCTCCGGGCCTTGTCCGCGCCTTTTTTCGGACCAGGAGAGGAGATGTTGGGCACGGTCACCATCTTCCATGATGTCACGGTCTTCAAGGAACTGGACGCCATGAAAAATGACTTTGTGCACATGGTCTCCCATGAGCTGCGCTCCCCCTTGACGGCCATCAAATTGCAGCATGAAGTGATTCTCGAGGGACTGGCCGGGGAGGTGACCCACAAGCAGCGGGAACTGTTAAGCCGGGCCCAGGCCAGGATCCAGGGCCTCCTGGAACTGATTAACGAGTCCCTGGATATCGCCAAGATTGAAGCGGGGCACCGGCAATTGGAACTGATTCCCCTGGAATTGGGAGCGGTCCTGAAGGAAGTGGTGGACCTCCTGCAAGTCAGGGCCGTGGATCAGAAGGTCATTTTGAGACTAATGGTCCCCCCGGACCTGCCTCCGGTCCGGGCCGACCGGCGCAGCATGGAAGAGGTCTTTACCAACCTGGTGAGCAACGCCATTAACTATTCCCCGGATGGCGGCGAGGTCACGGTCTCCGGACTGTCCCATGGGGACTACCTGGAGGTGCGGATCAGCGACACCGGCATCGGCATTGAGCCGGAGGAGATTCCGAAAATCTTCGATAAATTTTACCGGGTGAAACATCCCCGCACCCGGCAGACCATCGGCACCGGGCTGGGCCTGGCCATTGTCAAGGGGATTGTGGAAGCCCACCGGGGCACGGTGGAGGTGGAGAGCCGGTTGGGACAGGGCAGCACCTTTCGGGTTATCCTCCCCCACTAGACGGCAAAGAGGTTACGGCGTGGCGCGTGGTAACGACAACAGGCAAATCCTCATAGTGGATGACGAAGTCACGATCCGCACCGGTATCGCCACGGTGCTGGAGAGGCAGGGGATGGCGGTGGCCACCGCCGCGAACGGCCGGGAGGCCTTGGAGATCCTGGCGAGCCGCCCGGTGGGTATCGTGCTCCTGGATATCAAATTACCGGATCTGGACGGGGTGGAACTCTTGAGAACCATCCGCCGGGAATATCCGGAGACCGAAGTGATCATGATTACCGGTTACCCCGCGATTCAAGGCGCGGTGGAGTGCATCAAACATGGGGCCATGGACTATCTGGTGAAGCCCTTCCGGGTGGGTGAACTGGAAGTTCTGATAGGAAAGGCCCAAGACCTGCTGCGTCAGAAACATGATCCCCTGCCCCTGGGGGAAGACCGGGGCAAGGGGATTGATTTCATTGTGGGCGAAAGCCCGGCCATGCAAAAGGTATTTGCCAAGGTCAGGCGCGCCGCGCCCAGCAGCAGCACCGTGCTGCTCACCGGGGAAAGCGGCACCGGCAAGGAGCTGGTGGCCCGGGCTATTCACAACCTCAGTCCCCGCCGGGACCGGGAGTTCGTCCCGGTGGACTGCTCCGCCCTGGTGGAGACCCTGTTGGAGAGCGAGCTCTTCGGCCACGTCAAAGGGTCATTTACCGGAGCCCACCAGACCAAGCACGGGCTGTTCGAACTGGCCAACCACGGCACTTTTTTCTTTGATGAGATTACCAACCTCAGCCTCAACATCCAGGCCAAGCTCCTCAGGGTCATCCAGGAAAGGGAGTTCATGAAGGTGGGGAGCCAGAAACGCATCAAGCTGGATATCCGCATCATCGCCTCCTCGAACCGTGAACTGCGGGAAGCCATCAAGGCCGGGGCTTTCCGGGAGGACCTCTTTTACCGCCTCAGCGTCATTCCCATTGTGCTGCCGCCCCTGCGGGAACGGGCCGGCGACATCCCCTTGCTGGTGGAGCATTTCCTGGAGAAATACCGGCAGTGGGGCAACCGGGAGATCACCGGCATCTCCAGCCAGGCCATGAAGATGTTGAGCGCCTACTCCTGGCCGGGCAACGTCCGGGAACTGGAGCATACCATCGAACGCATCGTCATCCTGGAAGACGGAGAGATCATCCAGCCGGAACACCTTCCCAGCTTTATTTCCCAAAGGCAGAGCGAGTTTCAGGTTTTTCCCGACGGTGAGCATACCCTGGAGGAAGTGGAAAAGCGCTACATTCAACTGATACTAAGGCATACCAAGGGCAGACGCCAGGAAGCGGCCCGCATCCTGGGCATCAACCGCAAGACCCTGGGAAATAAAATCGAAAAATATAATATCAAGGTAAATTAATAAAAGCCCGGTGACCGGGCTCCTCCCCCGGGGAATTCCCGGGTACGAAGGATCTAGAGAAACTTTGACCCCCCTGTAACCTTCACTATTTCCCAGCAGAAATATTTTTCAGATTCCCGGTTGACAGGTAGGCTAAGGATTACTATACTATACTCATTGGGTATAGATTAAATAACTAATGTATAACCATTTTCGCCGGGAGGGGAAAATGCAATTCGTAAAAGATGTTAAAGCCGATGCCACCGCGGACCTGGTGCACCGGGTGTGTCCCATGCATCTGCTGGAGCCGGTGGATCTGATTAAGGATCTGCGGCAGGGCCAGGTGTTGGAAATCCTGACCGATTACGATGGAGCCCTGGACGATATTCCAGCCTGGTGTGTCAAAAACGGGCAGGAATTCCTGGGCATCGAAGAAGATGAGGACGAAGAAGTCTTTAAGCTTTATATACGCAAACTTCACTGAGGATCGACCATGAGACAAGTATATCTGGATCACGCGGCGGCCACGCCGGTGCGCCGGGAAGTTTTGGAGGCCATGCTCCCCTATTTCCGGGAGCGGTGGGGGAATCCGTCCGCAGTCTACGACCTGGGTGCGGAAATCAAAGACGTTCTGGACGCGCAGAGGGAACAGGTGGCTCAGCTCATCGGCGCCCAGGGAGATGAGGTGGTCTTCACCTCTTCCGGGGCGGAAGCCAACAACCTGGCCATCAAAGGCGCGGCCCTGGCTAACCTGAAGAAGGGCAGGCACCTGGTGGTCTCGGGCATTGAACATCACTCGGTGCTCAACAGCGCCAGGTTTCTGGAAAAATTCCACGATTTTGAAGTGACGTTTCTGCCGGTGGATAAATACGGCCTGGTGGACCCGGAACGCCTCCGGAAGGTCTTATCCCCGGCCACGGTGCTGGTTTCCATCCAGCACGCCAGCAATGAGATCGGCACCATTCAGAACATCGTGGATCTGGCGGCCATCTGCCATGACCAAGGGGTGCTTTTCCATACCGACGCGGTGGCTACGGCCGGTCAGACGCCCATAGATGTGCAGGGGATGGGGGTTGATTTGTTGACTATATCCGGCCCGGCCTTGGGAGGCCCTAAGGGCGTCGGCGCCATGTATTTCCGTCGCCGCCTCCGCCTGGTGCCCCAGATTCACGGGGGTATTCAGGAAAACGGGCGGCGGGGAGGCACCGAAAACGTGCCCGGTATCGTGGGTCTGGGCCGGGCTGCGGCCCTGGCCCGGGAAGAACTGGAGGAGAAGGCCCGGCATCTGGCCGCGCTCCGGGATCCTCTGGTAGCCGGGATCAAGGAGCGGGTGCCCGGGGTTATCCACACGGGCCATCCGGTGAACCGGCTGCCGGGCCACGCCAGTTTCTGTGTGGAAGGCATTGAAGGGGAGGCCTTGCTCTTTATGCTGAGCCCCGCCGGGATTTATGCCAACACGGGTTCCGCGTGTGCGTCCAAGGCCTTGAAAACCTCCCCGGTGCTCTGCGCCCTGGGGATCAGGCCCGACCTGGCCCAGGGCTCCATAGTCTTCACCTTTAGCCGGGATAACACTGTGGAAGACGGACAATATGTCCTGGAGCACCTGCCTAAGGCCGTGGAGAGGTTGCGCTCCTTTTCTCCGGTGTGGCGGAAAAAAATGGCCGCGGCTGCAGGGGGAGGAAGATGAAACTTACCACCAGAAGCAGATACGGCACCCGGCTTTTGCTGGATATGGCCGAGCATTACAATGACGGGCCCATCCATCTGGTGAGCATTGCCGATCGCCAGGGTATCTCCGTCAAGTACCTGGAACAGATCATCATCCCTTTGAAGAAGGCCATGTTCGTGAAGAGTGTACGGGGTCCGAAAGGCGGCCATATGCTGGCCAAACCCCCGGAGGATATCAACGTGGGGGAGATCGTGGCCCTGTTGGAAGAAGGCGCCAACCTGGTGGATTGCACCGATAACGAGAACGCCTGCGAGCGCTCCAAGACCTGCCCCACCCGGGGAATCTGGCGGGAAGCGGCCCAGGCCATGTTCGAGAAATTGGAATCCATCACCCTGGCCGATTTGCTAAAAAAGACTGAGGAATGATAAGGATAAGGATAAGGAGTTTTCGCCATGTACAGCGCGACAGTCATGGATCATTTTAATAACCCCAGAAACGCCGGAGTCATCGACGACCCGGACGGTGTGGGGGAAGTGGGCAATCCAGTGTGCGGTGATATGATGACCTTTTATATCAAGGTCCAGGAAGACCGCCTGGTGGACGTGAAATTTCAGACCTTCGGCTGCGTGGCCGCCATTGCGGTCTCCAGCATGGTCAGCGAGATGGCCAAAGGCAAAAAGCTGGAGGAGGCGCAGAAGATCACCAATAAGGCGGTGGCCGAAACCTTGGGCGGTCTTCCCCCGAACAAGTTACACTGCTCCAATCTGGGGGCGGAGGCCTTGTCCCTGGCCATCAAGAATTATCGGGAAAAACATCAAGAACCCGCGGCCCACACAGCTTGAAGCCGGGAGAACCGATGAACTTAAGCCCATCCGCATCACGGGAAGAGACCGATCTGCCCATGCGGGTTATCAACCCCGGGGAGCGTAACCGCTCTCTGGCGGCCGAGGTCAAAGAACGGAGCGGCACGGATTTCAACCGCTGTTATCAGTGCCGCTCCTGCGCCAATGGGTGTCCCTTTGTGGCCGGCATGGATTATCCGCCCAACGCGGTCTTGCGCCTGGTGCAATACGGCCTGGCGCAGGAGGCCCTGGAGAGCAAAACCATTTGGGTCTGCGCCGGTTGCCATACCTGCTCCAGCCAGTGTCCCATGGGCATCGACATTCCCGGGGTGATGGGGGCTTTGCGACTCATAGCTCTGGAGCAAGGCGCGGCGGTGGCCAGACCCGATATCCTGGAATTTCACGAGGCGGTGTTGCACTCCCTGAAGAGCTACGGCCGGGCCCACAAACTGGGAATCATGTGGCGCTATAAATTGCGGACCCGCCACTGGTTCAGCGACTTGGACGTGGGCCTCAAAATGCTGGCCAAACGCAAACTGGAGCTGAGGCCGTCCCGGGTGAAAGCCATCAAAGAAATCGCCGACCTCTTCAAATGCCATGGGCAGGAATCCCGATGAGTAATTTCCCGGTCCTTGATTTTTCTTACTTTCCCGGCTGCTCCCTGGCCACCACCGCGGCGGAAAGCAATCTTTCCATGATGAAGGCCGCCCGCATCCTGGGCTTCAACCTCATGGAACTGGAGGATTGGAACTGCTGCGGCTCTTCCTCGGGCCACACTTTATGCAAGGATTTGAGCCTGGAGATGGCGGCCCGCAACCTGTCCCTGGCGCCCGGGGGCAGGCCCCTGGTGGCCATGTGCCCCCGTTGTCTTTCTTATCTGCGGCAGGCCCAGACGTGGCTCCGAAAAGACCCGGAAGCACACCGGGCACTGGAAGAGCGCTGGGGCCGGCCCATTCCCTTGGACCTGGAGATTGTGCATTTCCTGGAAGTCCTGATGCGCTATGGACGGGACCGGTTGCAGAAAGGCATGCAGCGCAGCCTGAAAGGCCTGAGGTTTGTCCCTTACTACGGATGTACGGTGTTTCGTCCCCCGGGAATGGCCCAGGAGAAGTATTACCAGGGAGAGATGGAAAATGCTCTCAACGTCTTAGGCGCGCAGTCCGTTCCGGCCGCTTATACGCATCGTTGCTGCGGTTCTTTCCTGTCCGCCACCGATCCGGAATTGGTCACCCCCCTGGTCAATGAGATCATCGACAGCGCGGTGGCGGAGAAGGCCCATTGCCTGGTCACGGCCTGCGCCATGTGCCAGCTCAACCTGGAGATCCGCTGCACCTCCGGGACCAGATTGCCGGTCTTCCACTTTTCGGAAATGCTGGCCCTGGCCCTGGGCGCGGAGGATTACGACGGCTGGTTTATCCGCCACCTGGTGGACCCCCGGCCTTTGCTCCAGGGTCTGGCCCTGGTGGCCTAAAATAAGAATCCTCACGCTACCGGCGGCCCCCAGCCTCCTCTTTTTTCCTCAGGCGGTCCATCCCTGCTGCCCTGTCCCTTCCTCTTTAATCAGACCTGAAGAATAGCCGGCTCCTGACCACCTGCCTGGAGACTGGAAAATTTTGCCTTTTGCAGATAGAATAATTTTTATCTTTTCCCGCCGGGAGTCGAGAGGTCGTTGGCCAGTTCCGGCTGCGCTTATCCCATAAGACTATGATCAATTACTTGATCCGCTTGAGAATGAAAAGAATGGGGAAAATGGCCGCGGAGATCGGTCTGCAGGAGATCATCCAGGCCCGGAAGGTTCTTTTTGCCCTGTTTTCCCGGTATGGAGACGTGATCATCAGTCTCGGCGTCATCAAAGAATTCATGGAAAGATATCCGGACAAGCAATATTTTCTGGTAACTTCCCCGCAGATGCACCCTTATGCCGAAAGACTGGTGGGCCATCAGGCAAAGATAATGAGCTTCAATAAAAGAAGAAATTTCATAAAATTATTGAAGATCGTTTCATTCTTAAAGAAAGAGAAGATAGATTTGGGATTCAATCCCTGGAGCGGCGGCGACGATGCCAGATTTATCATCACCTATGCCGGAAAGTTTAATTTTTATGAGGGGTTTATCGGGATCAGCAACCTGTATGACCGCATCAGAGATTATCTCCGGTTGCCCAAGGGAGATCGCCTGCAGCCGGCCTGGAATTTGGATAATATTAAGCGGATTCTTATTTGCCCGCGATCGACAGCACTTAACAAGAGCCTAGGGGACGCCGATCTGCGTACCCTGGTGCAATGGGTGCGGCAGAAGTTGCCGGCAGCGGGGATCACCATCGCGCTCCACCAAGAGGAGGCGAAGGGGAAAGGCGGCCTGGGGGAAATTTTCGTCTTCCGGAAGAGCCGGGCTGCGTCGGCACAATTCCTGCGGCTGATGGAGAATGCCGACCTGGTCATCAGCGTGGACGCGGGTCCCCTCCATCTGGCGGACAAACTGGGGATCAGGACCATAGGCATCTTCGGCCCCACCACGCCCCAAGGCGTACTGGACCGGGTGACCCAGGTCGTGCCGCTCCGGGACCCGAGCCTGGCCCCGTTTTTTTGCTCTGCCCCCTGCCATGATCCCCGGTGCCTCCGCCGGCTCCTCGAAGGAGACTTGCTTGAGCATCAGGTGAAGAATTATGGGGAAGAGGACGAGGTGCAATGGGAGATGGAGCGGTGCCGGTTAGGTTGAGGCTCCCAGCCGCACCCTTGCATTATGATAGAAACTTTGTGTAGAAAGCTCCCTTGACAGATGCCGGGCAAATATTTATATTATTATTTAATGAAGCGTTGGCAGACGATGCCTGGCGCCCGAACCCAACCTCCACCCAAATCTTAAAAATATCGAACTCAACAACCAGGATAAGATCAGGTTATCAGCCCTGATTCCGGATAATGCCGGGAAGGGGACGATCCACGAGTCTTTCTTTGTTTCTTGGGTGAGAAAAATGGAAGGTAACAGACAGTGATTGATGAAAATGGCGTTGATTTATGTGGCACCTATCAGCCTGAGCCAGCGAAGGTAATCACCGCGGTCTTGCCCCATCCTTTGCATGGCCGGTTGATTGAAAGGGTGATCCCTCTGGTAAGGCATTATCTTTCCTTCGGCGGCTCCCCTTATGAACTATGCTGGCGGGATCGGGGCATAGTCTATTATATGCCTCTCCACTAAAGGCTTCGGCCTGATTAAACCGGGGATGCCGGGAGAACGGACGGCATCCCTCCCTCCCTAGCCTCCATCCTCCCCCATCCCGGTGCTATTCTCTGGAATTAACGGTTGGGACCCACTCAGTTAAAAATTTCCGGATGATTTTGCTAAGATATCTGGGGGCATAGCGATTTTTATAGGGGGAAAGCCATGGCCCCTATGAAAATTGCCGGAAAACCGAGGAAGCATGAACTTTGATCAGGGGAGATAACCAGCATCAGGTTTAAGCCCCATCAATACCGCCTTTTAAGTCCTGTGACCATCAGGATTTCCCAGGCCTGCCCCCAAAAGGCGCTGCAGCTTAGGAGTTGGTAAGTCCTGCCGGTGTCTCCCGCGGTTTATTGGCTAACTGCCATTCCCGGTAACTGCCTTTGACCGGGATGAAAGGACTCTATAGTTTAAACTTTGTGTCAAGGGTGTAAGGAAGTTTATCGCCCGGCAGCGCTCCAGGCGGCGGGAACTTCCAGCCAGCTCCATTTCCTCCGTGACTTCGCCAACCTCTGCACCCTTGGTGAATTACCCGGCATTTTCAGAAAATCGGTCTTTCCGCAAAGAACCAGAGAACGGCGTCAAGCATTCGGGAGGGTTACCCTGATGGCGGATTGGGAAAGGATCTTGGATTTCCTGAGTCGGGAAGGGTGGAACTATGCCTATATTAAATGCATTGACCTGGAAATGGGAACCGACACCTATTATGTGAGTATCCGGCGGGGTGATCAGAGGCTGACCAGTCTGAGGCCGACCTTGGATGAAGCGGTCAGGACTTTGGGTGAATTGGCGGAATCAGCGAAGACGAAGATGGAGTTAGCCTGACCCGCCGGCGGCAAGACCTTGGGGGCCTCGCCGGAGCGGAGGCTGAATACTCTGCTCGCTTGCCTTCTCCCTGGAACTGCGTCTGCTATCAGCCCGGTTAGTGGGAGCGATTCGTCTCCCCAAAGCCTTTGTCTTTAGAATTTCAGGACCTTCTTAACTGTTTCTCCCAGGTCGGCGACATTGGCGGCCACCGCCACGCCCGCGGCCCGGAGTGCGGCGATCTTGTCCGCGGCCTTGCCGCTGCCGCCGGAGATAATGGCGCCGGCATGGCCCATGCGTTTGCCGGGAGGCGCGGTCTGTCCGGCAATGAAGGCCACCACGGGTTTGCTCACCTTTTTTTGAATGAAGGCCGCGGCCTCCTCCTCAGCAGTGCCGCCGATTTCGCCGATAAGAACCACCCCTTTGGTCTGGGGGTCGGCCTCGAATAGCTCCAAGGCATCAATAAAGTTGGTGCCGATGAGGGGGTCCCCGCCTATGCCCACGCAGGTGGACTGCCCCAGCCCGACCTTGGTCAACTGGTGCACCGCCTCATAGGTAAGGGTGCCGCTGCGGGACACCAGGCCGATGGGCCCTTCCCGGTGGATGGGCCCCGGCATAATACCCACTTTGGCCTTTCCCGGGGAGATAATTCCCGGGCAATTCGGGCCGATGAGACGGCACTTCCCACCCTGCAGCGCGGCCATTACCTTCACCATATCCAGGACGGGGATGCCTTCAGTGATGCAGACGGCTAATTTGATACCGGTCGCGGCCGCTTCCAAGATGGCATCCGCGGCAAAGGCCGGGGGCACGAAGATCAGGGAGGTATTGGCCCCGGTCTCCTGCACCGCCTGGGCCACGGTATTGAAGACGGGGATGTCATCCAGCTTCTGTCCGCCTTTTCCCGGCGTCACTCCGGCCACTACCCGGGTGCCATAGTCCGCACATTGCCGGGCATGAAAGGACCCTTCCTTACCGGTAATTCCCTGGACCACCAGCCGCGTCTCTTTATCAACCAGAATGCTCATTATCTTCCTTTTACCTAGATCTGTTGGTGTTGATGCGCGTTTTCCCGGATAAAGCCGATGATGTCTTTGGTGTCGGTGCCGGGGCCGAAGATGGCGGCGATGCCCACGGCCTTCATGGCGGGGATGTCCTCTTCGGGGATGATGCCGCCCCCCATGACCAGG
>Ga0265296_1001711_pt1 | contig 24213 bp, 19 predicted proteins | sample MunlanPumphouse1_FD_189073 | JGI IMG/M metagenome (GOLD analysis project Ga0265296, IMG submission 189073) | Groundwater microbial communities from a municipal landfill in Southern Ontario, Canada - Pumphouse #1 | ecosystem: Environmental > Aquatic > Deep subsurface > Groundwater | place... | reverse complement strand
AAATAAATTTTTGACATTTTCTAAGCCGCCTAAAGGCGGGCAATAACATTATAATAAAAAAGGATTGCCCTTATTTTGACACACTATCAAAACAAAAGCAATCCCTCGCCTCCTTAATTTACAATTTCCGCCAGAGGCGGATCAGCCTCGGGCTGAGACAATTAACACTTGACAATTGACCCCGTTAAAAGACAATCTTTATGTCAGATGTCAGATGTCAGATGTCAGATGTCAGATGTCAGATGTTTATCTTACACTGACTTGCCCGTTGCCAAAAAAAACTCGCCAATAGATAACCGTCTCTTCACTGTGCTTTTTCTGCGCCGCTAATTTTATCACATTCAAACCGTCGCTTAAATCGATTTTTTCTTTAAAATTTCCGGCTTCATCGGTGTAGATCTCCTGACCGTTGATTTTTAACCTGGCTTCAGTGGTGACTTTGCCGATCAGTTCAACCTGCTGGCTTAGGGCGACATAATTATTCGGCGGAAAAGAAACGGCAATCGGCGGCGGCATCAAAATATTTCTGACGGCCAATCCGAGGTAGGCCAAAAGAGCGAGCGCGACCAGAATAAATCCCAGATTTCTGAAAAATTTATACGAAACGGAAAACCGGCGGGCCAATTTACTTTCGCCGACAAAAACTTTGTTATCCACGGCCGATTCGTCACGATAATCCTTAAAAATATTTACCAGGGGTTCGTGCGGAACGCCCAAAAACCGCGCGTAGGCTTTGATAAAATTTTGCGCGTAAATCGGATGGCCCAGCGTTTCAAATTGATTGGCTTCCAGCGCCTCCAGATATTTTTTTTGAATTTTGGTGCCGGCCGCGAGCGACTCCAAAGAAACCCGCCGCTCTTCACGGAGGGCGCGAAGACGCGCGCCGACCATCTCCGAAGTGTAAATTTCTTTGATTTGAAAATTCATCTTAATCGTTAGCTGATAACTTTTAGTATATTTTACTCTTTACAGAATCTTTTCACAACTAAAATTATTCCTTGTGTCCACGAATTACGAATATATTACGAAACTACGAATCAACGAATACCAAATTCGTGAATTCGTTGTATATTCGTAATTCGTGCACAGAAGACTAAAACTCTTCAAACTTTTCTTCTTTCTCCTCCGGCTCGGCCGGAATCGGCAATGGCGCGGCGCCGGCGACCAAAACCTCCCGCGGCTTGGCGCCGTCAATCGGTCCGATAAACCCGCTGGCCTCCAACAGATCCAAAATCCTCGCCGCCCGGGCATAGCCGACCTTAAGCCGCCGCTGAAGAAGCGAGGCCGAGGCCTTGCCGGCCTGCAGAATCACTTCTTTGGCGTCGGGCAAAAGCGCGTCCTCATCCCCGTCAAATTCAAAGCTGCTGCCGGCGGATATACCGATGCCGCTATGCCTTTCGGTCACGGTGTCGTCGTATTCCGGCGCCACGCCGGCCGATTTGATAAAATCAACCACCCGCCTGATTTCGGCGTCGGATAAATAAGCGCCCTGCAAACGTTTTGGTTTAGAGAGGTCGGAAGTAATGTAAAGCATATCGCCGCGGCCCAAAAGTTTTTCCGCGCCGGACGTATCCAAAATGGTCCGCGAATCAATTGACGAGGCGACGGAAAAAGCAAGGCGCGAGGTGATATTGGCCTTGATCAGGCCGGTAATAATATCAACCGACGGACGCTGGGTGGCCACCACCAGATGTATGCCGACGGCGCGGGCCATCTGCGCCAGGCGGATAATCGACCCCTCCACTTCCGAGGCGGCCGCGACCATTAAATCCGCGAGTTCGTCAATGACAATCACGAGATACGGCAGATGGCTCTCGGTCTCGCGGTTTAGACTGCCGATATCGCGCTTGCCAAACTTGGAGAGAATGTCAAACCGGCGGTCCATCTCGCCGATGGCCCATTTGAGAGCGTTCACCGTCTGCGGCACTTCGGTGATGACCGGAGTTATAAGATGCGGAATGCCGTTATAAACCGGCAGCTCCACGCGCTTCGGGTCAATTAAAATCAGTTTCAAATCATCCGGCCCGTTTTGATAAAGCAAGCTGGTAATAATGGCGTTGAGGCACACGGTCTTGCCGGAATTGGTCGCGCCGGCGACCAGGAGGTGCGGCATCTTGTCCAGATTGGCCAGCCACGGATGCCCGGCAACGTCCTTGCCAAGCGCGATCATCATATCCGATTTGCGGCTCCGGAATTCGGCCGTGTCCAAAATTTCTTTCAAGCCCACGATGGCAATCTGCTGATTCGGAACCTCAATGCCGACCAGGGCCTTCCCGGGAATCGGCGCCTGAATGCGGATGGGATGCGCCGCCAGCGCCAGGGCCAAATCGTTATGGAGGGCGGTGATGCGCGAAAGCTTAACGCCCTCGGCCGGCTTTAGGGTGTATTCCGCTACCGTGGGACCGACCGAAACCTCGCCCATTTCCACCGGAATGCCAAAATTTTCCAAGGTTTTCTGAATGACCATCTGATTGGCGCGAATATCGCCGGCATTGGGCTTTTGCGACTTGGTATCCAAAAGATCAAAAGGAATATCAACTTTGGCGAGACGGCGGCGTTCCTTAGGCGCGGACTTGACCGCGCCCACCACCGTCGTCCCGCCGGGAACGGTGAGCGCCCCGCCGATTTCCCGCGTGGCAAAATCAACTTTTGACGCCGCGCCTTCCTCGGCGGGCTGACCCTGACCCCGCGAAAACAGCGAGGCCTGCACCGGCTTTTTGACCAGCCCGAAAATTTTTCCGCCAAAGGCAAAAGATTTTACCACGGCAAAAGCGATAATCTTCAGGATTAGGACGATGTGCGCCAGGGTGGCGTTAAAAATCAAAATCAAAGACGAGAGGAGGATGGCGCCGAGAACCACCGCCGTCCCCCAAAATCCGAGCCATTTCACGGCCGGATAACTTAAAACCAATCCGACATATCCGCCGCCTTGTCCAAATTCAACCGCCGAAATCGCCTTATCGGCCGGAAATGACAAAAAGTGGATCAGGCCGTTCAAACTCAAAAAAAATAAAATCAGCCCGATGAGATTTGGAATTCTAATCCTGAAAGTGGCGCTGTAAAGACTCAAGGCAAAAAGAATCAGCGCGGCGGAAAAAATAATCCGGTCCCAGCCGAAGACGACGGCCAGGGCGCCGTCCAAAATGCGGCCGAACTGCCCGGCCAAATCAAAATAACTCAAAATTCCGAGCGCCCCCGCGGCAATCATAAAAATAACAAAAACCGCCTTCCGTGTTTCCGGATGGACTTCGTGCTCCAGCTTCTCGGCCCAAGATTGACGGTGATAACGTTTCATATTCTAATTGCGCAAATTTTCGCTAATTGCGCTAATTTGAACTTGTGAAATTCGCGAAAATTGGTGAAATGTTGCATTTTTATTTTACCATTTTCGGCGCAAAAACACCATACGAAATTACCTGCCCGCCATAGCCATTTACACGATTTCATTTAGATAGGAAACTTAATTTTAATTAAGATACTTTCTGATTATCAATATACAAAAAGGCGATGGCAGGCGGGCGAAAAGACTACGAAAATACGAAAACTATTGGAGATCGGGTCTCCAAAAGTTGACGACTATGGGAGACCCGATCTCCCCAAGTTAAATTTCGTAATTTCGTATGAGTTAGTAAGTTCGTATGAGATAAAAAAACTGCCCCGCCCCGACGACTTTCATCGTCAGGACGAGGCAGACTAGACTACCGGCAAACGATCAGGCCGGCGCCGAACTTGGCCATCCCATCCTCAACCGAATCGGAGGGACAGCGGCACAGGTCGTCAACGTCCACGCACCAAACGTGCGGCGGGCATTCCACCTCGGGATGGAGGGCGCAAAGCAGGTCGATGTCCACCGGCGCGACGTAGAACGGCCGCGTGTATGACATCACCGAGTATTGCCACTCGGGGACGTCGTTGTCATCGCGGCCGAGGGCGTGGCCGAACTCGTGCGCGACCATGGAGGGGTTAATCGCGTCGGGATGATCAAAGATGATTTCCGGCGGACGGTTACGACCCCGACTGTCCTGGCTCCACCTGTAGCAGGCGGGATGCGGGTCATCGGGCTTGTCGCACGCACCCTTCTCAATCTTGAGTCGGATTAGCTCATTCGCCGCTCCATTCGGCACGTTCTCTTCCGGCCAGAGGATGAGGGCCACGGGACGGTTGGCCTCCGGGAAGTACTCAAACCACTCATTGACTCCCTGGTGAATTAGGTGATTGCGCACGGCGTAGCAGGCCATATAGCCCGCGGGGTCATTGTCGCAACCGAGGTAGAAACTCTCGTCGGCTACGAACCAGACAGGTTCGCCGAGGTCAAGATGCGGCCTCTCCAGGCAACCGAAGGCCGCAAAAGACAGACACAGAATCAGAATCGCGCGCATTGTATTTCTCCTTGGGTCCGCCGTAGCCGTTAGGCGAAGGCGGGCATTGGTCCGCCGTAGCCGTTAGGCGTAGGCGACCAGTTTTCGCTGTGTTTGGCCCAGATGCAAAGGTACTACTAACATTTAACTATAGCACATTTTTGTGAATATGTCAAGTACCTCTTGGCAAAATTTACCTTTATCCAGCAAAAAAAGACTGGTCAAAATTTCAAGTTTGCTCTGGATTTCACGAATAGGCCTCGTGGCCCCGCTAATAACTCTAATATTCGTGTTATTCGAGTGGGCACTAGCCCATTAGTGTTATCCTGAAACAAAAAAGACCACAGGTTTCCCTATGGTCAAAATATCATCGCTTCTGTTTTTGAAGGCCTTGCCGGACAAGCCACAACGGCTGCTTACACCGGTTGCAGTACCAGTCGCCCTGAAAAATGACGAGCGGCGCGAGACACTGCCGGCGCGGACAGCGCGGCTTGGGACCGGAGAGCGAAATATCCGACTTCTCAAGAAGTACCGCGGTGTTGTCTGCCAAGAACCCCCGATCCCCGTCACCACAGATTAAATGCGCGTAGATTTTTCCCGCGTGCTCATACTCTCCTTGAAAAATACACACCGCGCCGACATCAAGAAATGCGGTATAATAGGTAATCGGCTGGAGCAGAAGTACGCGGTCGCCTTTTTCCATCTCGTGTTCGTCTGCGTCGCGCATAACTAACCTCCTTGCCCTCCGTAGCTCTACACGGAGGAGGGCTTCGCGGGAAGCTTCATGTATCTGGCCGCCATCTTGCATTGCGGGCAAAAATCTTTGGCGCCGCCCCAGTACTCTAACGGCCCGCCGCATTGCGGACACCCGTCAGATTTTTTGACGGTTTCCGGCGCGGGACGCTTCATCGCCTGCGCGAGCTGCCGCACGGTCGTCCTTGCCGGGGAATGAAATTCAATTTCGGAAATATCAATCCACATTCTTTGTCCGCCAAAATTCACGCGAATCAAATCCGCGCTTTGTGAATGGCGGCTGATGGCGTAACCGATTGCTCCCTTTTGAAAACTGACGTTGGTCTTCTGGTCAAAATGCGAGACGATGAGAATCACATTATCGCCCGGCTGAAGTTCTTTGCCTTTGGCATCGTACATCTTTTTGGCCGGCGCCGGCTGACTTGCCTGATTCGTCTGCCGATTTGCCGACTTAACGTATCCCACGTGTTGCGTCTTTATCCAAAACCGCTGGCCGGTGGGGATTTCAATGAAGATTTTATCGCCGCCGACGGCGCCGATGTAGCTGGAGAGGATCTCCCCCAAAATCCCGGGCGGAAACTGCTGGCCCTTGTCATAATGAGTGAAAAGCAGTTCAACCCAATCGCCTAACGTAAGAATGTGTCCAAAGGCGTCTTGCATGACACCCTCCTTTGAAAGGAGCTGCTTGCTTAAAAATTAACACAAAAACCAACCCCCTGTCAAGAAGTCGATTGAGAAATTATCGTGAAATGATTTCACTAATTTTTGCGAATTTCACTAACCAACTTAGTGCAATTCGCGAAAATTAGTGAAATTAGAGTTAGTGCAATTGGCGAAAATTCGTGCAATTAGAACCTAAAATTTCTATGATTTTCCAATTTCTATTTTTTTATGATTGCTCGTCTCGCCTCTTACAATCTTGATGCCCGATTTTGGGATGTCAAAATATTCCGCCAAAAGCTCAATCACTTTCTCGTTTGCCTTCCCCCGCTCCGGCGCGGCGGTAACGTAAATCTTAAAATTATCCGCGGATAATTTTACGACTTTGTTCTGTTTGGATTTGGCGGTGACTTTAACGGAAATAAACATCTTAATTGTTGGAGGTTCAACCTCCTATAAGTCTGTAGGAGGTTGAACCTCCAACAGTTTAACCGCCTGCCGTCATCAGAAATAAACATTATATCTCGGAAAGAATAAATTTACAAGTCAACGAAATTGAGCTATAATAGAATTGGTGTTCAATATTTTGGCTAAGAATGGACAAAAGGCGTATATAAACAAATTGTTTACAATTGTAAACAATAATATTACAGTATATCTATGTTAGAATTCTTAAAAAATGGCAAAGGCGATATCCTAAATTTTTTCTTTAAGAATCCGGACGGCGTATATTACTTTAGGGAGATCGCGAAGAGTCTGAATAAAGAGCCCGCCTACTACCAAAGGCATTTGGATGATTTAGTAGAGAGCGGCATATTATCAGATGAACGTAGGGGCAACTTACGTTTTTTTAAGTTAAACAAAAATCATCCCCTTTACGACGAGTTGAGGAGCATCATATCTAAAACTCTCGGCGTGCAGTTTAAATTAAAAGACTTGGTGAACAAATACGATACCATTGAGGCCGCTTTTATTTTTGGATCAATTGCCAGCAATCAGGAGAATCCCCGAAGCGACATTGACCTGATGATTATTGGTTCCGTGAACGAAGACTTGCTTATTGTAGACGTAAATTTACTTGAACAAACTTTGGGAAGAGAAATTAATTATCATATTTATACTAAAGATGAAATAAAAAAGAAATTAGACGGCCAAGACAATTTTTTTACCGAGATATTCAATAATCCGATAATTATTTTAAAAGGCAACATCGATGAACTTAGAAAATCTTAAAAATAATTCGGATCTTGATCCCATTGCTCCTTCACACGAAGGAGCTGTTAAAATTTTTAATAAAGCGACAAAAAGTATCCGCTTTGTCATAACTTCCCTGGCTTCTTTTGGCGAGACTGAAAACAAGGATATCTATTATAAATTAATATACGATTCTGTTCTGATGAGTTGTCAGGCGATCCTCCTATTATTTGGGTATCGCGTAAAAAAGAGTACGGAAGGGCACCATCAAAAAACACTCAATGCCGTCGCTCAATTGGTCGGAGATGAATTGGCTACGGAAATGTTAAGATTACAAAAGGTGAGGGGCAAAAGAAATAGATTGGAATACACGCCTCTGGATGAAATATCCATAACCGAGCTGCGGCGGGCTAAAGATGACGCGATAAACCTGCATAATTATATTAAAGAACGCCTTAAAAAATCTCGGGAAACGGGGCGGGATAAGCCCCTGATTTAAACACTTATTAACCCCGAATTTTTCCGGCTGGTTCCGGCAGGGACGGGATTTCCCCGCCCAAATCAAATCTAAAATCCCCGATATAACATCGAGGATTTTTTTGCGCCAGAGGCGCATCCGCCTCGGGCGGAAATTTCCTCGTCATAATTTATCTTCTACTGGTCCCCACCGGTTCCCCCACTGTGTAATTGGTAAACAGCGCTTCAGATAAATCGTCAATCTGGGTGTTCCAGTTATCGCCGTAGAGGGTTTTGGCGGTGGCTTCGGTTTTGACCCAGCGGAGAATGCCGCCACGGGCCACGGCGTAGACCTTGGGGCTGCTCGGAACTTTAATCATCCTCATTCCCGGGCGGTGGGTAATAATTTTCGTTCCCAAAGGAACTTGAGCAAGTTCGGAATCAGAAATGATTTTAACGTCAATAATATCTTTAAACCAGGCAAAATAGACGTTCTCATCGGCAAAAGCGTAGCGAAGACCATCCTCCCCGCAATAATAAACAGACGAATTAGAAACGGACTTAACGATGGTTTCGGGTATACAGATAGTGCTTGTGGATGAAGACCGGACGATATTAAGGTCAACTTGAAGAGAGGGAGTGGAATCTTTAGCGGAAGCGGGGCTGAAAGCTCCGGTGGTGTTGGGGTCAACGGCGGGGACGACGGTTACGGTGGTGGCCGGTGAAGTAATCGGCGGAGTGACAGGAGTAACAACGGAGGTTTCTGCCGGGGTGACGATAGGGGTCACGGCCCCCTCCTGCGCTTCCGCCAAAGGCGGATCCGCCTCGGGTGGAAAAGCTACGGAGGGCGGAGGGTGGCTAAAACCGCGGGCAGAGATATTCATGGTTTTATTTCCCGAGGTGCCGCCGTCATCAAGAGGATTATAGACCGAAATGTTGTGGGTGCCGACAACGCTGATTAAAGAAGTGGGCAGGATGGCGGAAAGGATGGTGGAAGAGGTAAAGGTGGTGGCAAGAGCCGCACCATCAAACTTAACGCTGGCGCCGGAGGCGAAGTTGGTGCCGGTAATTGTAAGAGTGGTAGCATCGGCGTTTTGGATTATCTCATTCGGCGAAACGCCGGTAATCGCCGGCAGATATGAGCCGAATTTGGCGAGGATAGCGTCATAATCGCCACCGTTGGTTCGTTGATAAACGCCAGTAGTGACGGGAAAATTGGTGGAGGGGGTAGAGCCGAAAACATAAACATTGTTCAATGAATCAACTCCAATAGAACCTGCACTATCATAGCCGCTACCGCCAAGATATGTAGCCGCGGAGATGGTCGAAAAATCGATAGCTAGTTTAATAATAAAGATATCGGAAAGACCACCATTGGCCCTACTAATCGCGCCAGGAGTGGTGGTAAAGTCGGTAGAGTAGGTATAGCCGGTAACATAGATATTATTTGAAGAATCTAAAATAACACCGGCAGCGCCATCATTGCCGCTGCCGCCAACATATGTAGCTGCGGATATTACGGTCAGACCGCTATTTAACTTAGCGATAAACCCATCATAACTACCGCCACCATAAGTCGTACTGGCCGCGCCATCGGTGACAGGAAAATTAGTGGACCTGGTAGTGCCGGTGATATAAAGATATCTATATTATACACCTCTTAATTGGCAAAAGATTGTTTTAGAAATTTAACTTGGGGACACCCGATGTCCACTCCCACCCCCTCTCGCTCTCGCATCCTGCGCTTGCTCGGATTGCGAGCTGGCAGGGGGAGAAAATTTACGTAGGGACATCGGGTGTCTTAAAGTTCGTTAATTTCTGCAATTTCAATAATTTCTAATTTCGGCTATTCCCTTCCCGAACCCGGATTAGTCCTATTTGCCGGCCCGTGATATCTGGCTGATATCACCGGTCGGATTTCATTCTCCGCCCCCCGGCTAAGAAAATGAATAGGACTAATCGAGAATCGGGAAAAAATTAATTATTAAGTTCTAATTTCACTAATTTTCGCGAATTGCGCCAAGTAATTTAGTGAAATTATAATCTATAATTCCAAAATTACGGCATTATTTCAGGTGTTGATGATGGAGTTTCGCTATTCGGATTCCCACCGATGTCGGTTTCCGGTGAGCCGGACGAGGACAGAACTTCAGCCACCGCATCTGCGGGATCTGCGAGAGGTACGACCTCCGGAGACGCAAGGGGTGCAACTTCGGCCGCCGCATCTGCCTCTCGGCCATGCCTTCGGCTCTGAGGCTCAGGCTCGAAGAGAGCTCGAGACCGAATGGCGGGGTCTACGACCACCGCATTTTGCGGGGCCCCGCCCGCACGCCCCGCCAACTCGTCCCGCCAAAGGCGAGACTCCGCCATAGGGCGGGTCGTGGAAGGCGAGGCTCCGCCTAACGGCGGGCCGAGGGAGGCGGTGAGAGGTCGGACCTCCGTCGGGGCGCTTTCGGTTGGCGCCGAAGTCTGAAGTCCGCTGGCTGAAGTCAAATTTTCATCCTCAATCACGCTCAAAATCCAATAGCGAAAGTCAATTTCCGAACCCGTGCCCGTGGAAAGCGTCACTTTAAACCAGCCGTCCTCCTGATTTGAAATCCACCAGGCACCACCCGGATTGCCGTAAAAAGTAATCACAATATTGGAGTTTTTGTGCGTCCGATTGTTGTTCACCAAAATTTCATTGATGCCGGCCGGAATGCGAGCGCGTCCCAGGGTCGGATCCAGGCCTGCCTGTCCGGTAGGCAGGTCGGTTTTTTTCCGCGCGTCAATTTCGTATTCCTCGGCTGTAACTTTTTTGGCGACAATGCGGCCTTCTTCGTCAATTGACCAGTTGCCCGAAGCGGAAGCCAGGGATTTCACATTCAAGATTGCGTTTCCGCCCATATCAATATCGCGGGTGGAGAGGATTTTTCCGTCAGCCGAAACCGAAAGCCCCAAACCGTCGGCGCTGATTCCCGAGGGCTGGATGTAATTGTTTTTGATGAGCACCAAAACTTTACCAAGGTGGCAAGGCGCTGGAGTCCCGGCGAGAGCCGGGGTACCCTCGCTTTCGCGAGGACTCCATTCGCAACCAACTTCCTTATTCTTATCCGGTTCAAGTCCGTTTTGATTATTCGCGGGATCAAAGCCGGTTAACACCATGCCGATGATTGACGGCGATCGTCCGCGTAAGTCAGCGTTCAGTCCGCGTAAGTCAGCGTTAAATCTCATCGCCGCGCCGGGAGTTGAGGATGACGAGACGAGCAAATCCCCGGGCTCAATCGGGCCATTCTCGTCCGTCACCTTAACCGGCACGCGGCCGGCCAGAGCCACCGGCGGGTTCATCGTTTCCGTTACTCCGGAAGTTCCAAGCACCGTGGTATCGCCGTTCATCGTGATGGCTGGATTCGTTGAAACCACGCCGACAATCTTATCCGAATATCCAGTATTAGTTTTCTTCACGACAACGTCGTATCCGTGAGAATCCGCTAGTAATCCGTGGGAATCCAGAAGTGTGCTAGTGGCAGTATCTATCATTACAAGATCACCGGGCTCTACGAGCTCCGAAGAAACAAATGTTTCCGCAATATCCACGCAATTGCCGGTGCAGTTTTGGGTAAGGATGCCGCCGACAGCAAGATTGCCGGCAAAAGTGGATGTACCCGTATATTTAACCGCCAGCGTTCCGGAAGCAGTTATCCTGCCGTTTTCTACCAGCAAGGTGGCTGTGGTGGAAGCAAAGCCCACGGCCAAAGAGTTGGCGGTGGAGTTGACGAGGGGAGTTGAAATCGCCGAACCGTAACCGATGGTAAAAGAACTATCGGCGGTTGAAGAAGCATATCGCCCAAGAGCAAAAGAATAATATCCGCTCGCGGTAGTGCGATCACCCATTGCGGTTGATTTAAAGGAGCTGGCAGTGGTATTAGCTCCCATCGCGGTTGAATAATCACCGCTCGCGGTGGTTTCGTAACCTATCGCGGTTGAGACACTACCGCTGGCAATAGTATTTTTACCCATCGCGGTTGAATAGCCTCCACTAGCGGTGGTCTCGGAACCCATCGCGGTTGAATACTCAAAGCTGGCGATGGTGTTATAACCCATCGCGGTTGAATAATCAGCACTGGCGGTTGTTGAGACGCCCGTAGCAAAAGAATATAAGCCGCTGGCTTTAGTTGAAAGACCGAGAGCAATAGAATAACTGCCAATATTATTGTCATCCCATTCGGTGCCAGTACCAATAATATTGGGATTCACCGCCCCCGCCCTAAACGCCGCTTTGGATGGGATCCACATCATTCTGGTTCCCGCGCCGGAAACCGGCGTCGCGCCGGAGTTGCCGGAAAAGAGCACCGAGCCGTCAACGGAAAGTTTGGCCACGGCATTTGCGGTTGTGGTGGCGATCGCGACGGAACCATAAGTCCCCGCGCCGGAGCCGCCGGTGACCATCAAAGTCGGAACCGTGGAATTAAAGCCCACGGCCAAAGAGTTGGCGGTGGAGTTGATGAGAGGATTTCCAGAAGTTGTTACGCCGGAGCCGATAACAATGGAATTTTGAGCGGTTGACGAAGCATAATTACCAATTGCAATTGATTCACTCCCAATTGCGGTAGTATTCCGGCCTATCGCGGTTGAGTTATAGTTTGCGGTGGTGTAAAACCCCATCGCGGTTGAATAATCACCTGCGGTAGTGAAATATCCCATCGCTGTTGAATAACTGCCTTCCGCAATACTGCCCCAACCCATCGCGGTCGCGCCGTAATCGCCACTCGCGGTGGTGCCACTCCCTATTGCGGTTGAATAAGCGCCACTCGCGGTGGTAAGATACCCGATCGCGGTTGAATAGTTGCCGCCGGCAACGCTGTTGGCGCCAAAAGCATTCGCCGCCGTCCCAAGCGCTGTAGAAGATGCGCCAAGCGCTGTAGATCCGAGTCCGTTCGCATAATTAGCAATACCAATGGCAGTTGAGCCAAGACCCGACGCTTTTGAGGAAAGACCGAGGGCGATGGAGTATAAGCCAATATTTTCGTCATCCCATTCAGTTCCGGCTGTTGGAGCGCCCAGACCCGCAGTTACAGTCGGATCCACAAGACCAGCTCTAAACGCGCCCTTGGACGGAATCCACATTAAACGAGTCCCCGCGCCGGAGACGGGCGTCGCGCCGGAGTTGCCGGAAAAAAGCACCGAACCGTCAACGGAAAGTTTGGCGGGAATACTTGCAGTTGAGGTTCCAACGGCCAAAGCGCCAACGAAAGTTGAAGTCGTGCTTCCATATATATATTGCGTCCCGCTCGCGCTGACATTTCCCGACGAATCAACATAGAATTTGCCGAGCATGTCCGATGTGGAAAAAGCGACCGAGAAGAAGTTCGCGCCGATGGTGGTTGTCGCCGTTCCGTTCGCGACCGAAATGTTTCCACCCTGCACGCTAAGCCGATTCATCGGTCCGGCGGTGCCGATGCCAACATTGCCGGTCGTCCCGTAGCCAGCCGATGGGCCGACAAAGAAAGTAGGTATGTTGGAACCAAAACCGACCATTAGGGAATTATCAATGTCATTAATGAGACGATCGCCCGAACCATAACCTTTACCGATAACGAACGAGCCGGCGCCGTTTGCCTCAAGGTCATATCCCATTGCTAATGACTTGTTGCCATTAGCATAAATTTGATGATTACCTACTCCAAATATATCAAAAACATCCCAGGTGCCGCCGATGGCGATAGAGGGGCCTCCATTGGCATACGCATTACTGCCAAGAGCGATTGATTCGGTACCGCTGGCTACGGAATACACGCCGCCGATCGCAGTTGCGAAGGTACCGGTCGCGGTTACTCCTGTGCCGATTGCGACTGAACCCATATTGTTGGCCACCGCCACATTTCCGACTGCGTAGGACGCAGACCCGCTGGCGGTTGAAGAAACACCCATGGCAAAAGCCCCTTGCCCGCTGGCTTTGGTACCAAGCCCCATAGCGACCGAATAATTTCCAATAAACTGGTCATCCCAAACATCAGGGCTTCCATAGTCGCCGGATAAACCGGGCATTTCGGAGGCGAAAAAATAACCGTTGGTTATGCCGGCTCTGAACGCGCTTTTTCCCGGTATCCACATCATTCTTGTTCCGGCGCCGGAGGTCGGTGTGCTGCTCACCGACGAATTACTTTGAAAAATGACCGAACCGTCAACGGAAAACATTGCCGGGATGGCGGTAGTAGAGGTTCCGACCGCCAAGGCGCCATAAAAAGTTGAAGTGGTGCTTCCGCTCGCATAGATGGTTGAGGAAGTGAGATAGCGTCCGGTGAGAAAAATATCTCCGGCGGAGTTGGTAACCGGAACAAATGAAGTTGAGCCGCCGGTTAAAGAGGTGTTATAGCCATCCAAAGTATCGGAGTTAATCGCATATCCGGCGGCGCCGATGCGTTTACGGGGGGTCATTTCACTGTCATTCCCGACTTGGATACCAAGGTAATAAGTATCGGAATTGAAATCAAGAGTGAGCGCGTTTTGCGAAGTGGTATCGCCAATCATGATTGAGAAGAGGCCGTTCGTGACCGTCACCGGCGTGGAGGTCGCGGTTCCGCAGGCGGTTCCGGAAGCGGTGTAAAGACAGGTGTCGCCGGAGGCCGAGCTATAAATCCTGATTGTCAATTGATACGTGCCGTTCGTGACCGTCACACCCGAGGCATCGGTCATCTTGGCCTGGTAGGAAATCATCTTGTTCACCCCGGTCGCCGCTTGGACCGGTTTTAAATCATTTCCAAATCCGGCGTGGAGAACATAACCGATAAGAGCGATGGCGACAAGCGGAAGCAATACAAAGAAAGCCGAGGCGATATATCGGTTCATCTTCTGCGATAAATTGTGCGATACTCCTCTTAGTAACATTTTGATTTCACTAATTTTTTAACTTGGGGACACCCGATGTCCAGTAGTTTTATTGACTTCGGGACATCGGGTGTCTTAAAGTTGTTTTTTAAACCGGCGGTAATCCGCTTTCCGCTCGACTCCGGAAAGTCAAGCATGGGCCCGGTCTCGCGACACGGATATCCACCAGCCCGATAAAATCGAGCGGAAGACGGACTATTGTTTGTTGATGAACCTTTTGTTATAATCATTTTGTGTTGGGGGTAGCTAGGTAGCAAGATCTGTTTCGACATCAGAATCTTCGGGGTTCGCTTCATTAAGCGAGCAAACTGCTTTGCTCGCGCATTGAAGCGAAGACCGCAGCCATGTCCGACGAGCTATTCGGCGAGGAGGACGGCGAGGGGTGGCCTGCGACCGAGTTGCCGGAAGGCAACGAGAGTTGTGGGCGATTCCCCGTACCTCCAACACCTATTTGACAAATTTACCGGAATATGTTATATTAATTATAGATGTCGATTCAGATCTATCTGCTACCAGCTAAGGTTCCCAAAGCTCCGCGCAAGCGGGGTTTTTGGTTTGCTATTTTTAAGCCCTACTATCCTGGTTTGTGGTTCTCAACTCTTTTTGTGCCGTATCTATCGGTGAAAAATTTGTGTGAGTGTTATTTATATATCTAAAGAGATATATGGAAATCCCGGCTGCCAAAAATAAACACAAAAAAGAGACGCCTATTACAATAAAAGCGTCTCTTTTGTGGACTCGAGTTCTATTTTTATAATTTATGTAAGAAAACTTGGCTAAATATAGCCGTTTCTGCCGGGGGTGCATAAATTTTTGTTTTTATCTTTGTTTTATCTTTTTCGCTCGTTTTAGCGAAATTTTGAACACTTTTTGTGTTCGCCGGGGGGAAGCAGAAATTTTGGCTAATTTTTGCCACTTTTCTGCCCTTATACTATATATTATATCATAAAATTGGCTTATTGTCAACTTTATCTCTAATTTCGCTAATTTTCGCGAATTTCACTAATTCTAATTACACTAATTTTCACAAATTTCGCCAATTATAATTTTGAGAACTTTTACGAATCAGACTAAATAACATTGGTGTAATTAGCAAAAATTCGTGAAATTAGCCAGACCAGATTATACGTTTTGCGTATAAAGACGGGGTGCCAAAATTGATCAGATATCCTAATTTATAATTAGTTCCTTTGAGATAATAGATCAACTGACGCTCATAATCTTTGGGAACAAATTCTACCGCCTTGATTTCAATAACAATCTTATCCTCGACAATAAAATCCGGCCTATAAATACCAACTTTTTTATTATCATAAAGCATATTTAGAGTCTTTTGTTCTTCAAATCTTATATTGTCCTTTGCCAGCTCAATAGCCAGCGATTTTTGATATACCGATTCTTTATGTCCGGAGCCCAAGGTGTTTTGAACTCTGATACAACACCCTACAAGTCTATAACTCAAGTCTTTGTATAATAATTCGCTCATATTTTTTGTTCAAATTACACTAATTACCGCTAATTACGTTAAGTTGAATTTCGTGAAATTCGCGAAAATTCGTGAAATTAGAGTTAGCGCAATTAGCGAAAATTCGTGAAATTAGAGTTCGTCAATGCCGCCTTTGGACCACGGATTGCACCTAATTACTCTATATATAGCCAAAAAGACGCCTTTTATGGCGCCATGTTTCTGTATCGCCCGCTTAGCGTATTCGGAACAGCTGGGATAGTAACGGCAATGACCAAAGGGCTTTTTGAAGAGACCATGGTCGGGAGAGAGAATACGCTGATAAAGAGAGATAAGTTTTATAAATAACCGGCGCATAAATTAAATCACAATTTCAAAATCTCAAATTCCAAATAAATTCAAAATTTTAATTTCAAAATTAAAAACTTTTGGATTTTGGTTATTGTGATTTATTTGGGATTTGTAATTTTGAATTTGGTGCTTCACCGATCTAAAGTAATTTAATGGTTCTAAGCGCCCTCAAAATCTCCTCCTGAATCTCTCCGTATTTTTTTCCCGTCATGCTTCCGGAAATAGTGATGACAATATCATATCCCGGCTGAATTTTAGCTACATTTAATCTAAAAACCTCGCGCACTTGACGCTTGAGGCGATTGCGGACGGTGGATTTTTTTGAGATCTTCAGGCTGGTGATAATTCCGACGCGCGTCAGTCCCAGATTATTTTTTATTGTCCGCAATCGAAATAGCGGCGTATTAAAAACCCGGCCGTTCCTGATAACGTTGTCGTAATCTTTTTTCTTTGTAAGACGATTTTGTTTTAATAACATATAAATAAAAAAACAAGAAAACAATAAAGCAAAAAAGCAAACCCTATTTATTGATTTTTCGCTTTTTTGTTTAGGCCGCGAGGCCGTATGCTTTCTTGCTTTCTTGTCTATTGAACAGAGACCCTCTTTCTTCCCTTTAATCTCCGTCTTTTTAGTACCGTTCTGCCGGATTTTGTTCTCATTTTATGGCGGAATCCGTGCACCTTGGCGCGGCGTCTTTTTTTCGGTTGATACGTTCTTTTTGGCATCTTGGTAACATCTGACATTTGACATCTGACATTTTCCGCGACTAGGCGGACCCCGATGACTCGGGGGACATAAATGGCCAGTATCAAAATGCGACTAGTCAATTCTTAATAAATTCAGTATACCACACAACTGCGATTTTAGCAAGGATTCATATCAAGAACCGTAATTTTATGCCTACAACCATATTTTCGCCAACTTAAGAAACTTTTTAGACCTTATCAACAAGTTATCCACAAATGAAAATTACATCAACAATCAGTGTAACCTCGCGGGTTGTGAATAAAATTATTCACAACAATGAAATTCCTCTGTAATTAGAAAAATAATCGGCCGCCATCTTGTATTAATTTAAGCTGTTGATAACGCCTAATTGACAAAATTTTACAACTATTGTGGATATGTTGTATAATAAAGACAAATTCAAGATTCAAGATTCAAGATTGAAAATTCAAAAATTAATTTTTAATTTTGAATTTTGAATTTTTAATCAGAATCTATATGACTAACCAAGAACTTTGGCACGCCATCTTAGGCGAATTGGAATTATCTTTAACCAAAGCTAATTTCACTACCTGGTTCAAAAATACCAGCATCGGTTCCTGTGAAGACGGAAAAGTTGTTATTTTGGTGCCCAACGGCTTTACCAAGGCTTGGCTTGAAAAAAAATATCATCAGGCCATTATCAAAAGTTTGCAAAGTATTCTTCAAACCGACATTAAGACGGTTGAATACCGCGTTGATTTAAAACCCCGGGAAAATTTACAGTCCGGCCCGATAATTTTTGAGCCATTGGCAGCGGGTGAAGGACCGTTTAGGGCCGAATTTAAACCGCAACACGAAATTTTGAATCCTTTCGGGCTCCGGACCAACTATACCTTTGAAAACTTCATCGTCGGAAAAAATAATGAGCTGGCGCATGCCGCCGCCCAGGCCGTTGCCTCCAATCCCGGTGAAATTTACAATCCTTTATTCCTTTATGGCGGCGTCGGTTTGGGCAAAACCCACCTCCTCCACGCCATCGGCAACCAAATTTTAAAAAACTTTCCGCACTTCAGACCGCTTTGCGTTACCTCCGAAAAATTTACCAATGATTTTATCCACGCGGTTCGTTCCGGCGGCGCCCGCGAGTTTAAAGACCGCTATCGCAACGTGGATATTCTTTTAATTGACGACATCCAATTTATTGCCGGCAAGCAGGAGAGCCAGGAAGAGTTTTTTAATACCTTTAATTCGCTGCATCAGGCCAATAAACATATTGTTTTAACTTCGGATCGGCCGCCCAAGGCCATTCCGGCCCTGGAGGCCCGCTTAATGTCGCGCTTTGAATGGGGGCTGATGGCCGATATTTCCATGCCGGAACTGGAGACGCGCATCGCCATCCTGGAGAAAAAGTGCCTGGAAAAGGGCTGTAGTAACCTGGATAAGAGCATTGTGCACTATATCGCCATGAATGTGACCAATAGCGTCCGCGAACTGGAAAGCGTTCTTAATAAAATCATCGCTTATCAGGAGCTCCAGCATACCCAGCCGTCAATTGAGATGATTAAGGGGATTCTTTCCGGCTTTGCCGCCCAAAACCAAAAACGGGCGGTCTCGGCTAAACAAATGTCCCAAACGGTGGCGACTTTTTACGATTTGGAGATGGAAGAACTGATGGGACAGAGCCGCGAACGGCGGCTGGCGGTTCCGCGGCAGATTCTGATGTATCTTCTCCGGGAAGAGAACAAAATGTCTTTTCCGAATATTGGCAGAGAAATCGGCGGCCGCGACCATACTACCGCCATGCATGCCTGCAATAAAATCACCAATGAGCTTCAGGATAACGGCAAAACCAGAAGCGATATTGAGGCAATTAAAAACAGATTGTATACCCAACCACTCACTTAATTGCAGATTTAAGATTTAAGATTACAAATTGTTGATAAGTTGTTGAACAATTGTGAATAGCGCGGGAAAACTTTTTTAAAAAATAAAATAATCCAAAAGTTATCCCTTCCACGCACGGATATAAATAACAGGTTATCACCGCCGACAAAAAAATAATTTATCAAAAATAAAATAAAAACCGGGGTTTTCCACTTATTCACACCGCCTACTACTATTACTAGATATAAATATAATAAAATAATTATTAGGAGGATATAATCAATAATATGAAATTTTCATGCCTGCAAGAAAATTTAAAACAGGGATTATCCATTGTCAGCCACCTGACAACTAAAAACATCAATTTTCCTATTTTAAATAACGTCCTGATTAAAATAGAAGACAAACTGATTAAATTAATCACAACCAATTTAGAGGTGGCGATTAACGTTAATATCAGGGGAAAAGCCGAAATTGACGGGGATTTTACGGTTCCGGCCAAGCTTTTTTACGATTTTATCGCGCTTTTGCCGAATGACCGGGTTGATTTGGAGGTAAAAAACAATGTTCTGGAAATAAAAAGCGGAACTTATGATACTAAAATAAAAGGTTTGGCGGCGGCCGACTTTCCCTTGCTGCCGCGCCTGCAAAAACAGAATTCATATTTAATTCGCGGCAAGGAATTTAAGCGCGCCTTGGAACAGGTGCTTTTCTCGGTCGCGGCAAATGAAATTAGGCCGGAAATCAGCGGTGTTTTATTCAGTTTCAGTAAAACCGAGCCAAAGGAGCTCCGGTTGGTCGGAACCGACAGTTATCGGTTGGCCGAGAAAAGAGTCGGATTTACGCTAAAAGAAGGATCGTCACTGGAGGGAGTCCGGGATGTTATTATCCCCTTAAAGACTTTGGCTCATGTCAGCCACATTCTTTCGGTTTTTGGCGCGAGTGGAGATGACTTTTTGGAAATTTCCGTCCTGGAGAACCAGGTCCTGTTTGTTTATGATTCGGTTCTGCTCACGGCCCGCCTGATTGAGGGCCAATATCCCAATTATCACCAGGTAATTCCGGAATCCTTTCAGACCAAGGCGATTCTTAGCCGCGACGAGCTGGAAAAGATTATCAAGACAACCAGCTTATTTGCGACCGGACTCAACGATATCAGCGTCAAGATGTCGCCGGCCGGCGGCGTGATGACGGTTTCGTCGTTAAATAGCCAGACCGGCGAGCAAAAGGCCTCAATTAAGGGAGATCTTAACGGCATTGAAAATGAAGTTACCCTGAACTATCGGTATCTCTTGGATTTTTTGAGCGCGATCGATAAATCGGAAGTTGAGTTTAAAATGATTGATGCCAATAATCCGTGCGTCCTCACGCCGAAAGATGACAAAGACTATCTTTACGTGGTAATGCCGATTAAGAGATAGAAAACTCCTTATAAAATAGAAATATTTTAAATAAAAAATAGCTCGTCAATAGAAAGCTACTTTTGGATAACGCTAATGGGTCTCGCGACCCCGCTAATAACTCTAATATTTGGGTTATTCGAGTGGGCGAGAGCCCATTCGGGTTATCCTTTTTTGTATATCCGTATTTCTCTGATGACCTTTTGGTCCGGCCGGCTCCAGATGAGCGGGGATATTTCTTTGCCGTCAATCTTTATTTTTTCTTCCTGCCAGCCGCCGGAATTAAATTGAATTGTATATTCTTTGCCGCCGATTTTTATAAGGGGGACGACCATCACCATTATTGCGCCTTTTTTAGCGACAACGAATAGCGCCGGGAAAGAATCGGTGTAAAGGTTTCCGAGCTCATCGGTGATTTTTTTAATGGTATCGGCGCGTTCGTTTCCATGGAGCGGCGGACCGAGATACGGTTCGGTCACAATGGCATCAACCGAGTTTGGCGCGACCATTTTGGAAATTTCCCTAACATCAATTTGCTGTAGTCTGTAGTCTGTAGTCTGTAGTCTGTAATTATTTTTGACCCACTCCATATTCTTTTTGGAATCATCAACTGCTTTTTCCGAGATATCGGCGCCAATCAGATTTGTATATCCCAAAATTGCCGCTTCGGTTAAAATTGTTCCGGAACCGCAAAAAGGATCCAAAATAATGTCTTCTTTTTTCGTCCCGGCTTGCCCCGCATTTGCGGTGGAAAGATTAAGCATCATCTTGGCGAGTTTTGGCGGAATCATTCCGGAGAGAGGGTCGCGTCCCGGCCGGCCGTAGTCGCGGAATTCATAATCCGCGAATTCCTGGACCGCCAAAGTTTTGCCGATAAAAAGTTTATCGCCGGCGTCAAGAATAACCGCTTCCAGCCCGCGGGTTAAGAGTTTATTGGTTTTGACGACCACGGAAGAAAGAGTTTCTTCTTTTGAAGTAACGAGGCGGATTTTAACATTCTTCTCTTCAAATTGCCGCTTCAGCGTCATCCCCAGTTTAAAAACATCCGGCCGATTTCTCCCCCTGCCCGCTTGCCCCGCATTTGCGGTGGAGGGGGAACTTCTTTCACCGTCTCCCCCCCTGCCGGCTTGTGACCCGAGCGAGCGAGAGACGCAAGGGCGCGGGGGGGTGGGAGATTCCTTATAAAAACTAATCCCGAAAAAATTCTTTTTTTCCTTATCCAGATGCGGAATAAAAATATCCGCCTTAATTTCCGCAATTTCTTTAATTTCTCCAATAATTTCCCCAAACTTTATCGCTCCGCCGAATTCGCTCCAAAAATCAATCGGCTCATCCGCTTCAAAAATTAAAAAAGAGCCGTAAGCCAAGAGGTTTGGTTTTTTCAAACGACCCTGAAGCAGGCTGACCGCCTCGGCCAGCGAAAGAGCCTCATTTCTTCCAAGGATGAGAAAATATTTTTTCATATAATCTCTCCCCTTGGGGCAAGGGGAGATTCGTCTCCTCCCCTTGACGCAAGGGGAGGTTGGGTGGGGTTAAAATTATTAACTTCCTGAACTATTTTTTCTAAAACACCAGCGATATTTTTTGTTAAATCATTATTCCAGAATCTAATCACATTTATATCAAGAGTGTTCAAAAATTTTGTTCTATTGTCGTCTCGTAAGATATTTATTTTATCATTATGTTGTCCGCCGTCTATTTCTATCGCAAGGCGCAGTTCGGGACAATAAAAATCCAGAATGTAGCTGCCGACGCCGTACTGTCTGAAAAATTTCAGGCCAAAGACTTGCTTGTTTCTTAGATATCTCCACATGATTCGTTCAGCGTCAGTTTGATTCTTTCTAAGAAGGCGCCTTTTATTTTTTGATGATTGGTTGTTATAAATTGAATCCATTTTATATCTCCTCCCCTTGAGGCAAGGGGAGGCTGGGTGGGGTTATATAACTCCCCCAACCCCCTCTTACAATAAGAGGGGGGATTACGCGGACCGAAAATAACAAACGTCCCCGTCTTTCATTACATAATCTTTTCCTTCCAGGCGCATCAGTCCTTTTTCCTTGGCGCCAACCTCGCCGTAAGCAACGTAATCTTTCCAGTCAATAACTTCCACCCGGATAAATCCTTTTTCAAAATCGGTATGAATAACGCCGGCGGCCTGCGGCGCTTTTGTCCCCTCTTTGATTGTCCAGGCGCGGGTTTCATCCGAACCGGAAGTAAAATAAGTGATAAGTCCCAAAGTTTTGTAGCTGGCGCGGATTAAAGTATCCAGCCCGGTTGATTTAAGTCCCAGCTCTTTCAGAAAGTCTTGGACTTCGTTTTCCGCGAGTTCCGCAAGTTCGGATTCCAGTTTGGCGCAAATGGGAATGATCGGCGAAAACTTTTTTGCCAGATCCGTTATTAACTCCCCTTCATCCCCTCTTACATTAAGAGGGGAAACGGCGGCCCCTCCTCTTATGGTAAGAGGAGGCGGGGAGGAGTTAAGAGAGGCTTCGTCAACGTTCAGAACGTAGAGAATCGGCTTTTGCGTCAGAAAATGAAGGTCGCGGATTTCCAGACCCTCGTCTTTGGTTAAATCCAGCGAATTAACAAGTTCGCCGGCCTCAAGGCGCGTTTTGATTTTTTCCATGAGTCCGATTTTTTCTCCGAGCTTCGGCGCGAGTCCGGCTTTGGCCTCGGATTTTAATTCCGATGTTCGGCGACCTAAAGTTTCCAAGTCCGCGAAAATCAATTCGTAATTGATGATTTCAACGTCAGCCGCCGGGTCAATCTTTCCGGCCACATGGATAATGTTGGGGTCGGCAAATCCGCGGACAACTTCCACAATCGCGTCCACTTCGCGGATGTGCGACAAAAATTTATTGCCCAGCCCTTCGCCTTTGGAGGCGCCGGCCACGAGTCCCGCGATGTCAACAAATTCAACGGTAGCCGGAATTATTTTTTCCGGCTTGGAAACCTCGGCTAATCTTTGAAGGCGCTCGTCCGGCACGGCGACAATCCCCTTGTTCGGTTCAATGGTGCAAAAAGGATAATTGGCGCAATCAACCTGGCGCTTGGTGAGCGCCTTGAAGAGAGTTGATTTTCCGACGTTGGGCAAGCCGACGATGCCGATGTTTAGAGACATATAAACAAAAAATCTGAAACTCGAAGCACGAAATGAGAAACAATTTTATTAAATCACAAATTCAAAGCACCAAATCCCAAATAAATCTCAATGACTAAAATTACAAATTCAAAACGTTTTGGATTTTGGATTTTTGCACCCAAGGCGCATCCGCCTCTGGCGGAGAAATTATTTGGACCTGCCCGCCAATTGCCGTTAAGTAGCTTGGATTGAAAGTTTAATCGTTATTGAGATTAAGTGTCTCCTGAGTACTCAATGCGCAAAAGGCGTAGGCAGGCGGGGCTTGTAATTTTGAATTTGGAATTTCAAAAATTCGGATTTGTTTCGAATTTCGATATTCGAATTTCGAATTTGATTTTTTGGTGGACCGCAAGGGCTCCGATAGCTTTGGCTATCGCGAGTCCTCGATTTTGACTTTGGCCAAAATCGGGAGATCAAACCGATGCCGCTTCGCGGAGCGGGGTAAAAACCCTTCACCTCTTCCATGCCATGGAAGCGCTCTATCCTCAGCCGGAGGCTGATCCGCCTCTGGCGGAAAATGTCCCGATGTCGATCGGGATCAGCCTCGGGCTGAAGCTAGTGGTCAGACTATAATATTAAACCCGCCCTAACCTTTGGACCGCAAGGGGATCGAACCCTTCACCTCTTCCATGCCATGGAAGCGCTCTACCAAATGAGCTAGCGGCCCAAAGGTCTGGGCGGGTTATTTTTTGATGTTTTGGTCAAGCCATTTTCTACCCTGACCCGACTTGAGGAATAGTTCTCTTTTACGTGCTTCTGTGATTGTCGGGTATTCTTCAGTATAAATCAAAATAAATGGGCTATTTATTCTTGTCCAGGAATTACTACCATCATTATGCTCCACAAGACGTTCGTTTGCGGACTTACCCGTGCTACCAACGTATCTTTTGCCATTTTTTAAACTTCTTAATATATATACGGTAAACATAGAGTAGTTCATAGATACTTTACCCTATTTGACAGTTTTGGTCAAG
>Ga0265296_1001710_pt1 | contig 24213 bp, 21 predicted proteins | sample MunlanPumphouse1_FD_189073 | JGI IMG/M metagenome (GOLD analysis project Ga0265296, IMG submission 189073) | Groundwater microbial communities from a municipal landfill in Southern Ontario, Canada - Pumphouse #1 | ecosystem: Environmental > Aquatic > Deep subsurface > Groundwater | place... | reverse complement strand
ATACCCTTTCTCTTGAGCAGAAAGATCCGGTCGCGCTCTTTCTGAACAAGTTGAGTGTAATGTTTGTGTGGCATACAACCTTGAGTATATCACTCAAAGTTGCACTTCTAAATTGATTTTACCTAATTACAAATTTATCAGCGCAATCAGTGAAAAACAATCAGTGGGCTTATTTTTTATTTAATCTCGGATAATAATTCTTTCATCCGCTTTCCCAGGCGGTTCATAAAATCCTCTTGGTTGTCCTGAAATTTTTGGCAATGATTCGTAATATCTTCGTCGCTCCATCCATATTGCTTTTTCAAATTATCCACTTTTTGCTGCAAAGCTTCAAGACCGGCCATATTTTGCCCGTAGCTGGGCGCCAACATGCTATGAGCCATCAATTCAACGCATTTGTCTTCGTCGGTTAGCTGACCCGTTATCTGTCCAGTCAGAGTGGCTGCTTTTTCCGCGCAACCCGTGCCTAAAAACAACACCGCGCCGAGAACTAAAACAAAACTAACGGCGAAAATTTTGATTTTTTGATTCATATTATTCTTTTTAATTTAAAACTTGCGCGCTTGCCTCCCCCACCCCAACCCTCCCCCTCCCGAGGAGGGGGAGGGAAAGGGAGGGGGTGGATATCGGGGCGGGAATGGATAGAAGTGCGTAAAACCTATAATTTATATTAAACCGATGTTTATTAAGTTATATTATACCGCAAAAATTTAAAAAGTTATATATCGCCGCCAGGCGCCACTCCCGCCGATGGCGCGGTTACATTCCCATTCCAGAGCTGCCGCCGGGAATTTCCGGCGGGGCTGTATCCTCCTGTTGCTCCTGCGATTTTTTTATTTGCTCCAATTCTTCCGGAGTCATATTTTTATATTGTTCTTCTAGATCTTCTTGCATCTCTTCTTGCATTTTTTCCACATCTTCCAAATCAAGAGATTTTTTGCCGGACGGAATTTCCGTTCCTTGCGGAATTATGCCCTTAAGTTGTTCCCGCGCTTTTTTTAGAGATTCCAAGTCTTTCGGAGACAGGCTTTTGCCATAAAATTCTTCTATATATTTTAGGGATTCCATATTAATTCCTCCGCCGGATGGAATTTTCGTCCCTTTCGGCAGGCAATTCTGAAGAATCACCGAAATAATACCACTCTGGTCGATAGACCCGCCGCCTTTAATTTTCCCGCCAATACTGCTTATCATTGATTTAACGCAACCCTGTGCTGCCGGCGACGCCTGCTTCAAGCCATCTCCCGCATTCTTTTGGAGTTCACCCATAAAAATCGTCGCGCAGTTTTGCATTACGCCACCGATTTCCACCAGATCAATTGCCTCGCCTTTCCCGCCTTCAATTTTATTAATGGCATCAGCGCCGGATTTTTCAACGATACAGCTTCTCATTTCCAAAGGCATTTGCTTCAATCCGGAGCGCAACTTAACTATTCCATCTTCCATTTCCTTTAATTTTTCTGTTGAAATCAAACCATTTTTCATGGAAAAAATAAAACATTCTTTTTGATTATCTGTTTTATTGCAATAGTTTTTGCAAGTGGCTTCATCTTTGCACCCGCCCGGCCCCTTACCCTTCAAAACTTCAATGAGCTTTTTGGATTGGGTCGCTTCTTCTTTAGAGATTAAATCATTTTTCTCGCCAAAATCCGTACAGACAAGATAATGCGAAGACAAATCGCAATATTGTTTGCAGGCGTCTTTGTTTTGACAGTTTTCCAGTTCAGGAATCGGATATTTTATTCGCGTTTCGGCGGTATCTTTGGAAATAGGAACTCCGGCTTTTGCTTGGACACCGAAAAAATTCAAAAAACTAAAAACTATGCCAAAGACAATTGCCAAAAACGAAAATGAAAAATGTTTATAGTTTTGCATAGTTTCATTCAAACGGATTGGTATATGCTTCTTCATAAGGATTCAAATCATTCAATTCTTCGCTGAAACTGGAAGATGCGACGCTTGGTTCGCTGGCCGTTTTTTGAGAAAAAAGCCGATTCAAAAAAACCGGCCTTTGAACAAAAATAAACCACAAGATGGATACTGCGACGCTGACAACAGTAACTACAATAATTATCCTTTTCATAATATAGATATTAAAAAGTTATGTTTTATTCCGGCATGCAACAGGTTTTGGGAGCAGGATCTTTACATTGAGCAAGTCCAAACAAGCCGCAACTATGCGCTTTCTCATAAGAACCGCAATCAGCCATTCCTATATTCTTAAATCCCCTGGGACAGGCACCGCTGTTCTGACAAGTTCCATCAGTACATTTTGTATCATTTAGCGCCAGACAGCACTTTGTTTGTTTTTTCTTGCAACATTTGGCAAATCCCCACCAACATGTCTCGCAATCCTCTGCTTCTCCGCAATTGGCGGGACCAACATCTTGCGTCCCTTCCGGACAATCTTCGTAAGTACACATCCCGGCGCTGCAATCAGTCACTGGCTTTGGAAACTCGCAACAAATAGTGGGCAGGTATTCGCAGCATTTTCTCAAGCCTAAAAACCCGCACGAACGGCATTGCTGGCGAGGCTGACAATTGGCCAAACCCTTATTTATGGCGTTAGCCGGGCAAACATTGCCCGTTGAGCAATACCCATTACATTTTTCTGGAGCAGGCGGCTCCGGCGTGGTTTCAAACTTGCAACCCTTGGCTCTTACGGCCGCCACTAACCCCGGCATTCTTGATACCCACTTTTCCAAGAATTGGCTTGTTCCCTCACCGCCCCGCAAACGCTGTATGTAATATGCCGTAAATTCGAGGGCGGTTATATCGTAAGGTGATTTTAGAATATTGAATTCTTCTTCCGATATAGCTGTTCCTTTGTGACAGACAGAAATACGCGCCACAATTTCCATATCAATCTCATCTGTCATCTTCCCGGTTGAAGCGTTCAACAAATCCTTTCCCTCCGTGCCGAATAATCGCGCTGGGTCAAATCCCGTTCCGCCAGAGTCAAATTGGGCAAAAGCCGTACCCGCAATTAAAAATACCATCAGCGCCGCCAAAATTAAAATTTTATTTTTTACTCCGTTAGAAATTTTCATAAATTTTTGCTCTTATTTTTCTGCCAATACGACAATTTCCTGACCGTCAGCTCTATCAGCAGAAGCCCAATCAATAGTATAAGTCAAATTCCCTTTCTTGAAGAATAAGATTTCACCAGCGCCATCTAATTCGTAGCCTTTCTTTTCAAAAGCGCTTATCAATTTTTCTTCCGTTGGTTTGTTTTTCCAAACGTAAACCAGCATATCAGCTCCTTGGGCCGGGAAATCATAATTCAAGGTTGTTAGTTTAGCTCCGCCGCAAACTTCACTGAAGATAGACTTTAATTCGCTTGCCAAGCCGGCTGGCGCCGCTATTTCTTCGGCCGAATTATAAAGATCCGCGTTTCCCGCTCCCTGAGGTGTTCCGGTTTCTGTGTTTGGCATTGACGCCAGAGAAGCGGCTTCATTTTTAGCGCAACCAGCGCCCATCAAAACCAAAACACCGACCAGAAAAAACGCAACTCCATAAATTTTTTTATTCATACTTACTTATATTATTAGCCCGAGATAATTTTATCTCGAATTTTAATTAAAACCAAATTTAATACGTCACGTTTAAAAACGCTTTGTAAGCATTATTCGTGGAAAAGGTCAAAATCAAAAAATAACCCGTCTTGTATGTCGTTAATTCATAAACCCCTTCGTCCTGCGTTTTATAACCAAGGCCTTCAAGATAATTTTTTACCGCGGTTATATCGTCTTTGGTAATAATGCGGTCAAATATATAACTGAGCATCGCCCCGCCCATATTGTCTGTCATTTTGACTTGCTCGTTGTAAAGCTGATTTAAAATCGGCAGCAGCTCGTTGTGAACAGTCCGACTTTTGTCGTTGAGCAGTTCGGCGGGAACCGCTTTTTCATAATTGATTTGCGGCCAGGTTCGAGGCGTCGCCGAAGTGCTGGTGGTGTTTTGCAATGGGGTATCATAAGCGGAAATTGAAGGCGCGAGCGGACAAATCGTGTCTTTGGAGCTCTTAAACGGGGCAAAAATTTTCGTTTTTGACTTTTTATAAAGAGAAAATTCTGGTTTTCGATTTGTTAAATTAACCGAATATGGTTCTACCTGCGCGCTCAAATTATTGGAAACAGTGTAAGGCGTCATTAATTCCGTAATAATGTTGTCGTTATAATTTATGAGCCAGTTTTTATTATCTTTAACATTGCCGCTCGCGTCCAATTTCATCAAAAAACCGTCTTTATAATAAGTGATGCTGTCTAATATAACCGATTGGATGTCAGTGGAAGTATGTTCGCCGGCAATAATGGCGCCGCTATCCGATGTCGGCCTCACAACATAATTTATGACCCCGCGTTGCGGATTCACCACCTTTGCCCAACTGGCGTTTAACTCTTTGTCCATTTTCATCATGAAAACACCCGGACGAAAAGCGTCCTGCGCGATTTTGATAACTGCTTTAACTTTTTTATAATCTTGCTGTGATTGTTTGGTTTTATCCTTATTCTCTTTTGACATCTCCGCTTCTCCGTATTTTTCATTGTACCATTTTATCTGGTCATCGGCAGCTTTAAGCTTTGCTCTATAGTCATAATCAGCCCAGGAAATAGGACCGGCGAGCATCACTTTGTTGTCAGCCGTCAAAGAAACGGAAAAATCTATCATCGGCGAGGTGAACTCGTTGAAACTTAAAGTCATTTTTCTGACCCACTCCAAATTGCCGGAAGAGCCGAACTTAAACGCTATAAAATAACCTTTTATCGGCGATTTCAAATCCAAACTGTTTGTCATCAAGGACAAACCCCCGGACCATTGTCCTAAAACGAGATAACCTCCGTCCTCCGTCCGCGCCATGCCTTTGGTAATGATTGCCCCTTGCCGCACTTTTTTCCAACCAAGTTCAAAACCCCCGCCCGCCTTTGGAATTGCCGCCGCCATATCCAAGGGCGTGCCTTCCATGCTTTTCGCCCATTGAAAATTGAAGTCCTTGTCAAATTTTGCCAGCCCCGGATAAGTATCAAAATTATAAGGCAATTCTTTTTCCGGATTTGTCTCGGCTATATTTCCCGCCAAGGCATAGCCGCCGTCCGGCGCCGGAATCAAAAAGGAATCATTTTCGCGAGAAATAAAATTTTTAATATTTTTTGACCACAGAAGATTGCCGTTCAGATCAAATTTAAAAACTTTAAGCGAGGCAAAAGGCAAATCCATATAAACATCGGGGTCTTCTCCTCTTTTGTTTGGATCCAAATCAAGAATATTCGCGTAAAACAAAAAACCATTATCAGCGGTTTCCAGCAAAGAATTTCTGGCGTCCTCCACAAATCCAGTAAATGATTTGTTCCAAATCATGTTTCCGTTTTTGTCTAATTTGGTGAACAAAATCTTATTCACCTCCACGCCTGCTTCTGATTCTGCAATATTGATAAAACCCCAAACTTTGGAAGCCATCAAATATCCGCCGTTTTTCAACTCAATAATTGACTGGACGTCTTCCTCTCCCAGTGGGTTCAACATAGCCACGCCGCCAGCGGCATTTCTGGTTTTCAAAAATTTCATCCACTGGACACTGCCTTGTTTATTAAGTTTGGCCACAAAACCATCCGGCGGGACAAACATAATATTGGGGTCGGTGATGCCGGAAACAATATAGCCGCCGTCTTTGGTCGACCAAGCGCCGTTAATTTTTGTGAACACTAAAAGGCGGTATGATTTTATAAAAGTGGTGTTGGGAAGAGACATCGTCCCTGTCCCATTGTAAGGAGGGGCGCAGCTTGATTCGGCGCCGACAAACGGAATCTGGTCGTGAAAAAAACAAACCAAGCTAAGACAGCTGACTGATAAAACGATTGGCCCTAAAATTTTCCAATTTTTCCTGAAATAAAAACGAATTTTTTTCATATTTTAATTATACCATTTTAAGGATTTATTTGCTGTTTGCAGCGATTCTTTAAATTTTATTGGGCGATAATAAATACTTCATTAGCTTTTATAATATTTTCTTCTTCAAAAACGCCTTTTACTGTAAGTGGCCAGGTAGGTGAAGTATTGGAATAAAGTTCGGAAAAAGTGAAATATTCTTTCTCCCATGTTGGTTCTGATGTTCTATAAAACTCTGTGGAATCAGTCGTAATTACTTTTACCTTCCTTCTTTCCCCTGTGCGAAGCCGACCCTCAAAGGTTTTATTCATCAAATCAAAACTTTCTATATCTATAGCTACTGATATCTGCACAGTCTCATCGGTTTCAATAAATTTAAAAGTGGAAAGAATTTTAGAAAGAATTTCTTTTTCTGTCGTACCGCAATCCCGATGGCCGCAAGGGGTGCCGTAGTTAGCAGAAAACACGAATACATAGCCGGGATGTGCCATATAATACTCCGAAAGAATTGGATTTGGGCCACCCGGGCCTATATCATGTACAACCTTTGTCATTTTTAAATCTCCAATAGTTACCGTTTCAATAGATTTAATTTCTGGAGGAGGCGCGCCACAATAGGGGGCACCTGGGTCCTCTAGGACTTTAGTCTGATCGTTTATCACTTTCCTGACATGACCCAACAACTGTTCGATTGTCTTGCTCGTCTTTACCACATCAAGACTAATTAGCGGCGTCTGGGCGGAATCCATATATATATCTTGAAGCAATACAAGACTAAAAGGTATTGGCTCCTCTATATAAACAGAAGCAAGTAAAGACCCTCGGGTAAAATCGTTCTCTAATAATTGGAAATTTTCCGGATAGGAAAACGAAAAACCTTGCTTCTTATTTTGATAAACCCTCCAATCCTTTGCCAATAAATCTTCGGAGGGCAAATCCGCAGTTTCATCAACCATCTGGACAGTTAAAGTGTAGGTATACCTGCCCGAATCAAAACTTTGAACTACAACATAGTAATAGCCATAGTAATAGTCAGTTGAAATAGCGCTGACAGAGGCGCCTCGAGTACCTTCTCCTCTTTCCAATCTTTCGGCCGAGGAATAATCTGGATAATAAATCCAAACTTCTACATCTCCTGAAATCGTTATTAAAAACTCCTGTCCTTTATCAACCCAGAATTTATAATACCTGTACTGCCCCCCACTTATAGTTTCTGTCTTTGTAATCTTTTCTGCTATATCAGGAAGAAGAATTGCCTCTTCAAAACTTCCTCCTTTCTTTTCCTGCGAGGTTTTGTAAAAATAATATCCAGCCCCCCAGCGACGATTATAATAGCAACAATTAAGATAATTATTGCTGTAGCAAAACCTGATTGATTTTTTGATTGATACATATTTTTTATTCTGCCTCAAAACTTATTATATCAATAAGGTTTTCCTCCATTAAATAACCTTTTACTGAAATTGTTTTTTCGTGTAATTTCCGTAATTCTTCTATGTCTATTTTATTTTGATGGCTTACAAGCGCCATTGGCACAGGCAGAGCTCCGGCATTTAGCCATCTTATCAATTGTTTTGCTTCATCAATAGTAAAATCTCCGGTAATAGCGGGAATTGAATTTTGAATAACAAAACGGTAAATAGATATTTCATCTAAATAAATAGATAATTCTTTACCAACATTTTTTGCAAAAAGTTCTCCAAAAATTTGCTCTCCTTCTTTGGTAAACCTTAAATTAATCACTGATTTATTAGTTTTTGGGTCAAAATCTAATTGAGTTAGCATGAGGTATTTTCCAGTAAGTCCGGTAGTTTCTCCTTCTAAACGAAATTCTAAAAAGGGCGTCTTGCCAATTAATTTACGAAGTTCGTCAATAAAATCTTCTTTTATCCTTAACGGGCTTATCATCGGCTCTACTACAATTATATTCTCTTCAACCACTTGAACTATCGTTTCTTCAACTCCGATACGGCTTACCCTCATTTCAATAATGTCTCTTGATCCCTCCATGGATTCTGAACGATTTTCCTTTTTGGTATTCGACAGGTCCGCCACATAAATCAAAACGGGATGGGTCTGAATTGCATAGGTAGAATTGTCTTTTGTTTTAATATTTAATAAATGTCCATTGCCCTCATCGTAATAAACGCCGGTTATCGTAATAGTCTTCTCTGAATAAAATTGATTCGTTTGTATCGCAACATCAGCATAACATATATGCTTTCTATGACTCGCGGTTACTTTTTCGCACAAGTTGCTATTTTTGGTTTCTATTGCAACGATAATATAACATTCGTTCTTTTTGGCGCTGTCGATTATTTTTTCACAATCATCAGCCGGAGTTTCAGGAGTTTTAGAGGTTTTATAAAAATAATATCCCGTCCCTCCGGCGGCAATTAAAACCACCGCTATCAAAATAGCTATTGGCAAAGCAAAACCTGATTGTTTTTTAAACGAATCCATTTTATTGAAATACGCTAAAAATCTGCTTAAAGAGACTTATAATTACTTCCCAGATTTTTTGGAAAATATTTTTTGGGACCTCTTCAACTTCTTCGGTTATTTCTTCTTCAATTCCTAGTGCTATCTCCTCGGCGGGTTCTTCGTAAGAGAATATCCAGATATCTCCGGGAACTGCTAGTTGCACTGAAGATCTGGAAATCGTCACTTTTGTGCCGGTATTATCCCAGACCGGATCCCCAAAAACATCTGAACCCGAAACAACCACTTCGGGATCGGAACCATCGGCATTAATCATCCACACCTGAGGGGGTTTTACGCGATACCAGGTTCTCATAAATAAAATCTTATTGTTTTTGTTCCAGGCCCGCTGAAATATCAATTGAGTACTATCACCCGGCGCATAAATCATATGCTTATTGGAACCGTCGGCATCCATAACCCAAATTTCATTTGGTTTATCTTCTCCTCCCCCCACCGCATATGAAGTGAACCCTTTAAGATAAGCAATTTTTGAGCCGTCATAACTAAAAGATGGGCCAATGCAATAGCCGTCTTCATTGGTAGTTAAACGAGTCTTTCCGCTCCCGTCGGAATTCATCACCCAGATTGAGGAAGATTTAGAACTATGGGGGCTATCATAGGCAATTTTTTTGCCATCAGGACTCCAGCTTCCGTGTTCATTAATTTGGTCAACCAATTTTACTTTATTTTCCCAACCCTTATCTAAATTAACAAGAAATAAACTCCGCCAAGGGTCTTCTCCGCGATAAATTATTTTATTATCAACCGGACTCCAGGAAGGATTATACCCCGGGCCAATCTTTTTAAGTCCAGTACCATCTGCATTAATTAGATACACGCCTCTATCGTCTTCTTTTTGTCTTTCAAAAATTGTTTGACTTCCGTCCGGGCTCCAGTCGGGATCAGAACAGTAGTTTAGAAAAGTGACTTGAGTTAAATCAGCGGGTTCGTGGATTTCATATTCTTCCTCTTTCTCGCCAGTCCAGCCCCAAGAACCGCTCAACGGACCCCCTGGCACAGGAACTCCGCAATCTCTCCAATGCTGTAACTCCTCCTCAGTAGGAGGACCTGTTCCGCGGGCACAATATGTCAGCTTCCATTCTTCCGGGGTATAATATTGACAAATACATTCTGCTCCCGCATCAGTCCAATTACCCGGACCGTATTTATCCTCAAAATGAGCGCTTTTTTCCACGCACTCAAATTTCCCACAATCCGTTTGAAGTATAGCTTTTTGAGCCAGAGCTATCCCCCCAAGAAGGGTTAATAGAAATAGTGAAGTTATTAGTAAAAATATTTTTCTCATAATTTACTTAATTAGATATTCATTATTATTACACTAAATATTTTCCAACCCAACTCCCAGAGTTAGGGTTCTACAATGCTAAAATGACTATCGCTCAAATCTTGCACAATTACCGCTGATCCTAAGGTGGCTTCATTTACTCCATGAACCACTATCTTGTAATTTCTTGGGAAGCCAAGGGTAGAGCCGGGCAACTGACCCTTCTGGATTGTCCAATCGTAATATCCAGTTGAGGCAGGAATTGCGCCATCATAAATATAGTTGGTGGAGCCGGAGCCGGCAATGCTCTCGTCATAGATATAAATTCGGACATAGTTGACACCAGCGGAGCTCCAAGATACTCTTTTTGTTTGCCCGATTGTCCATGTTTCCCCTCCGTTGGGAGAAAGGACGGTGATGGAGGGAACCACAATACTGAAATAATTATTGCTATGGTCTATGATAGCCGCATTACTGGCATCAAAAATTCCAATTTTATAATAATCTCCTTCGCGGCCAGACTCAATGGAAGGAATAATCGCGTCATAATAACCAGAGGCAGCTGGAACAGGAACATTTTTTGTCATGTCATACATTGCTTGGCTTAAATAAAAAAGTTTAATCCTTACAGAATCTACTCCGACAAAACTCCAGGTAATTCGAATGGTCTCGCCCGGTTTCAGCGTTTCTCCTCCGTTAGGAGATGTAACGTTAATTGACGGAACAATAACTTGCATATCTACTGCATTACTCCCAGAACTGCATCCATCATTATTACAAGCTTCTACTCTAAAATAATAGGTTGTTGAAACCGATGGTGAAAGATCTCCTGAAAAACTATTTAATGGTCCGGAATAAACCGTAACAGGATTAGAAAACGATGAATTGGTATCTCTCCTAAGAATATAACTTGTTGCTCCACTAACGCTGGTCCAATTCAAAGTAAAAGCCTCGTGTTCCTTAACTGAAATTCCCGGATCTGTTAAAACAGGGGCCTGGGGTACGGCGGGAACTTCTACCCGTATTCCCACTATATTGCTCCACGGACCAACTCCACAGCCATTTTCTGCCCTTGCTTTATACCAATACACGGTGGAAACCGATGGTGAGTGACTTTCTTTTTTAGTGTGCAAAAGGGAACCGCTGTAAATTACGCTTGGATTGGAAAAGGTTAAAGCGGTATCCCTTTGAACGATGTATTGGCTCGCTCCGGCTACAATACTCCAGTTTATTGAATATTCCGCGCCCGAAGCCACTGGCCCAATAGGGTTCGCTGAAACAACAGGATCTCCGGGTACCGGACATGTTGGCGACGGTGGCGAAAGCGATGCAATACTAAAATAACCATTGCTTTCATCGTATATTGTTGAATTGCTGTCATCAGTAATTTTTATCTTCAAATTGTCTCCGGGCACGTAGGGAAGATTAGAAGCAATCTGCCAAGTGAATTTTCCAAGAGTAGCATCAATTCCAGTAGAGGGGACCGTCCCTCCTAATCCCAAATAGCCGCTTCCATAATTTACGCGAAGAGCAACCTTATCAACTCCGACAGCGGTCCAAGTAATTTCATAAGTATTGCCAATCACCCACTTCTCTCCTCCGTTGGGAGAAGTGATGGTAATTGATGGAACAATAACCCGCATATCCACCACATTACTCCAAGCGCCACACACTTGATCATCGCAAGCTTTTACCCGATAATAGTAGGCTGTTGTAACTTCTGGGGCAGAAGTGCCAACCCCCGGATTGTCTGTATGACTATTTGTTTCACAAGACCAAGCAGGAATAGAAAAACTTGTACTGGTATCTCTTTGAAGCCAATACCTCTTTGCTCCCTTAACGCTTGTCCAATTCAAAGTAAAAGCTTCGTGTTTCTTAACAGAAATCCCCGGGTCTGTTAAAACGGGGGCTTCGAATACGGCAGGAACCTCAACAGGAACCTCAACCCGCATATCTACTACATTGCTCCAGGAACTGCACCCGCAATCATTACAAGCTTTTATTCGATAATAATAAGTTGTTGTAACTTCCGGATTAGGGTTTCCTGACAGACTATTTTCTTTATAATCCAACCAATAATCGGGAATAGATAAAGGAGCAGAAAAATTTGAATTGGCATCTCTTTGAAGCCGATAGGTCTTTGCCCTCTCAATGCCTGTCCATTTCAAAGTAAAAGCTTCTTGTTTCTTAACAGAAATTCCTGGATCTGTTAAAACCGGAGTCTTGGGCAGAGGACAGGCTTCAATATCTAACATCATTGGGACATTTGGCGCGGCTGGCTTCTCTTCAATCTCTGGGGTTTCTTCAACTTTTGGAGACTCCTCCTCGGCTTCTTCTGATCCTATAAATTTAAAAGTGGAAAGAATTTGGTTGAACGTGCTGAATTCTGTTTTTATTTCATCGTCGGATAAGCATTTTAAAAAATTACCGCTATTATGAAAAAAAATAGACTTAATAATAAGATTTTTGTTTTGATTTATTGTTGAATATTCAGTCAGCTTATCTCCTTCAGAACAAGCAAAATCTTCTACGCAAAATTCAATATTGCCGATAATTTTTTTATTGCTACAATTTTTTATTTGTGTATATTCTTTATTAAATGTTTCTTGGGCACCTTCCCTTTTAATTCTGGGAATACCGGCGAATTCTAATTCTGGACTAATCACAAGAAAACTCGTTCTTACATCTAAATATTTGTCTATGGGTTCTAATTTAATAAATGGTAATATGTCAGTTTCGTCGCTTAATTTCCATATTGCTGGATACTTCACCTCAAATCCATATTTTTCATTCCGATAAGTCTGCCAGTTGGCAGTTTCAACTTTAATCTTTATTTCTTCCGCTTTCTTCTGTAATTCTTCTTTCTTTTCTCCAGTTACTGCCTTAATTGCCTCTTCGGAACCCTTTTTCGAGGCCTCGATTGCTTTTTGAATTGCAGGTTTTGCTTGCTCGGGAACCTTATCAAATACTTCTACTAACGCTTCTTGATATTTTAGGGTCTTCTCGGTAATTAAGGCCGCTAATTCCCCTACGTCTTTTCCTTTTTCTTTGGCCTCTTCGGCTTTTTCTAAAGCGCGGCTCAATTGTTTTTCATACTTTTCAATCGTCTTTTCGGCAATTTCGGTTTTTCCTTTTTCCACCATTTTCTGGTACTCTGCCAGCCGGACTTCGGCCAGATGCAAAAATTGTTTGGCTTTGTTTTCCGCGCCGAAAGTGAAAAAAGTTTGGATTGATTCTTTCCAGGTTTTGAGGAAATAAAAAGGGCTGTCGGGAGTCAGTCCGGGGTCGGGCGAGTCGCTGTTTTGAGCAAAAACGCTCGGCGCCAAAAGTAATGTTAAAAATAACAAGAAAGTTGATAAAAAAATTATTTTTTTCATAATAATATTTTTTTGTTGCCTTACTTCAATTTAGAAATAATATTTTTATATATTTCTTCCACTTCTTCTTTGTACAGATAACCTTCTTTCGCAAAAGTGCTTGGCATCGGAACGATAGTAATGCCCCTAAATATCTTTCCCTCTACTTTGTCAGTCGAAACGACTTCTTTGGTTTGGGTCAATGAATAACAAGGCGTATTGCCGGAAGGCAGATGTTCAATTCCCCACAGCAAAGGTCCGTCAATAACAAAATTTTTAAATAAAAGCCCCAAATACATGGTATTGGTTGCGGAATAAGGCTCTGCCATTTTTGGCAAGGGGTCAAGATGGGCGATGTGTCCCTCTCTTTTACCGAAGGCGTCTACGTTTTTTCCTCCCATGCCCATGCCTGAAACATTTGCGCCGGACGAAGAAGCTGATTTTGCCTCCGGAGGAGGAGTAAGATTGGGAGATTCAAGGTAAACTGTTTTACAGCCCAAATATTTTCCCTCCCCATATTTAACGCCCCTTTTTTCAAGGTCCTGCTTTATCTTCGGCATCTGTTTGCCGACTTCCTTAATTGCGGATTGCATTTTTTCAAACTTATCAAGATGTTCTTTGGGTATCAAATTTTTTAACATACCGCTTTGCAGCAAGCCGCCCATGGTCATATTTTTCGGCATCCCCGGAATCATAACGCCTCCCGGTATAGGCACATCAAAACCTTGAGTTTGCATCAAAGCTTTATTTTTAAGCGCCTGCCAGGCGGTTTCTTCGTCTTGGTATTGGATAATATCAATATCGTTGGCTATATCGGATTCCCCAGGCCGTTCACCGTGGGGAGTTGAAGTCATTCCTTTCCACAATTTATCAAGTTTTTCCGGCGTCCATTCGGGAGGCATAAGGCCGCTGGTAATTGCCGCTTCCATCCCTTTTTTAAAATCATCCATCGGACGCATGCCGCGGCCCGGAGCCTGAATGGCAAGTTTAGTAATGCTTACATCCGGATTGTCTTTGGAATACGTTACCTGATCCTGAAATCTTTTTGGATCAATTTTAGCCAACGGATTAATATGATAGACTCTGATATCTACCTGATTCTCGCTTCCCATGCGGGAAGCCTCCTGCCAAGTTTTTGGCAAGTCAAGTTTTAAATTTTTCAAATTCATACAGAAATTGTTGAAGTCAGACTTCAACAGCGTACTTCAACAGCGTACTGTTGAAGTCTGACTTCAAACTTATACTTCAAACTTATACCTAAAAAGGATTGAGTTCGCCGTTTATCTTTATTTTTGTATCAGTCCCCTTTAATACTCCCGCTGTGTCCTCCGGGAATAATTCGGCGCCGCTTAGATTCGAGGCCGCTTCGGTTAAAACAATCTTATCCCCATCAAACTTAAAGGTAGTGTACGTGGGCTCAAAAAGACTAAACAACGGCTCGTCATCGCCATAAAATGGTGCCATACCTGGTTCACAAGTAGTTATGTAAAGGACTTTAAAATCCTTATGCGCATCCGGATCTGCCGCGCCAAAATTCATTGTTCCCTCGGAGAGCGAAACGCCGCCATCTAATCTAAAAGGGAAAGAAGATATTTCTACATTTAACTCGCCGCAAGTGCAACTAATGTGGGCGGATTCCAATACGGCCTTCCCGTCAAAAACAATTGAGGAAAGAAGCTCTCCGTTGCGCAACAAAGCCGGATCACTGGGCGCACCGTTAAAAATCATCCTCATTTCGTCAATCCGCGCGGAATATTTTTGCGTGCACTTCATTCCGCCCATAGTCGTTGCCGACTCTCCACTCATAGTACCGCGCCATTTTTTATTCTCATACTTTTTCTTGAACTCATAATATTGAGCAGTTTCCTGATTTTGAACTTCTTGGCCGGGAACGGTGCCGGGCAAAGCGACTAGTGCCCCCTCCAAGCATTCTTTTTCTTTGTCTGAATTTTTTTCAAAAAATTCGCTGCATTCTTTGCTGAGCTTCGGATTAGCCGAGCATTTTTCCGAGCCCGGCGTTTTTAAAATATAACCCAAACAATCCTCGCAGCAGGTTTTTTCAATACCGGCGCCTGTAAATAAGGCGCAACCGGACAATAATACTGCCCCGAAGCAGAAGATTGACACCAAAATTACTATTTTAATTGTTTTTGGCATAAAATAAATATTATTTATTTTTTTAAATTCATTCTAATTTTTCTATTGATTTTTAAGTTCCTCAAGACGTTTTCCTATTTTGTCCATTATCTCCGAGGGCCGGAGAGGGTTTGGGTCATTCAATATTTTTTCGGCATAATTAACAATCTGCTCTTCGGTTACGCCCTTGCTCTTTAAAAATTTTTCATGGCCGCCGTTAGCCCAATCCACCCACAAATCATCTCTGCCAATGTGATATGCGTCTTGAGCCTGTATTTCTATATATAATTCATCGGTCAATATGCCGATGTCCCCGTTTTTTGACGGAGATGATTGTTCTGCGGCCGGAGCGCCGCCAGTCGGAGCTCCGGCGCCTTCAGGCGCTGGTGTCACCGCCTCTTTTTTTGCGCACCCCGCGCCGAATAAAACCAGCGTCACTGCCATAACTCCAAAAATGAATAAAAATTTTTTCATAATTCCGTGTGTTTAAAATTAATAATAACTAATTTTATTATATCACAGCACGGCGGAGGTTACCACGCAAACCTGTTGATAATTTATTCGGGGGATATTTTTGGAAACAAAAAGTTCCAACCTTATGTTGGAACTTTTTGTTTGGCTCCGGGGGTGGGATTCGCCTACAAATAAATTTTTCTTCCGAAAAATTTTCGCAGGCCGCCCCTCGCGGTCCCGCCTCCCGTTTGTCGGCGGGACATCGCTGCGGTCTCCGAATCCCACACGCGAGCAAAGCAGTTTGCTCTCTCCCCGTCGCAACCCAAAAGAAAAAAACACCCGAGAAATGGATGTTTTTTTCTTTGGCTCCGGGGGTGGGATTCGGACCCACGACCAATTGGTTACACTTAACCCACTGTTTTCACAATGGAGTGGACTATATCATCTCCCGCAAATCGGGAGCGAGGCGCTTCGCCTAAATCAACAAAGTTGATCGGCTACTCCTTTCGGATAGTCTCTGAACCTTTTCCGATGTTTTAATCGGAACTTGGCTGCGGATTACCATAATCTTTCGATTTGTAGGCTTCCCGTCCCGCATCATATTGCTATGATGACGGGATCCCGCTTCGGCGGGACAATTCACCCCGTTTTTCAACACCGATTGCTCGGTGAAGCTGCGTTTTTTCCGCGTGAACTTCGCGATGGCAATTTGCACAAAGCATTATACATTTATCCAATTCTTTTTTCACCCTAGACCAAGCTCTTGTTAATCCGTCCATCGAAATGCCAAAATCCTTAAGTTTTGGATCCAGGTGATGAAAATCTAACGCTTGTGCGCACTTGTTATAACCGCAAAGTTCGCATTTTCCGCCCTTGTACTCAACGGCCATTGTTCGTAATTTTTTACGCCTTTTGTCAACGGCGCGTTTGAGATATTCGGCGCGGTCACGGTACGTTCTTTTATCTGCCATATAAATTTATTTTAGCAGATAAAAAGTGTCACAGCCAACTGCTCTACCGCTGAGCTACCCCGGAATACAAATTTAATAATAAAACAAAAACAACACGTTGTCAACATATTTATTACGGCAACCAAATAAACATGCTATAATTTAATTCAGACACGATTATTTTGTATGCCCATTGATATGCGTTGATATGCTGGGTATGACCAAAAAGAAAATAATAATTTTTGCGATTGTTTTGGCGGCGATTGGCGGCGGGATTTTTTTGTATTTTAAGGCAGTGAAGCCGTTTTTAAGCGGCGAAATTAACACCGAAAAACCAATTGCCTGCACAATGGAAGCCAAACTCTGTTCCGGCGGTTCGTATGTCGGAAGAACCGGCCCGAATTGCGAATTTGCGCCTTGCCCCCAACCCGCCAGCCAACCACCAACTACCAACCACCAACCAACAACTACCAACCACCAGCCAACAACTACCAACCACCAACCACCAACCACGCTGGACATACCATTTACTCCCCAGGCGCCGTTTGGAAACTGGAAAGACCCGCGACAGGCGGCGGGTTGCGAAGAAGCTTCAATTTTAATGGTAATGCGCTGGGTGAAAAATAAACCGCTTTCGCCAGCCGAGGCGGAAAAAGAAATAATCGCCATTTCTGACTTTGAAAAAGAAAAATACGGAGAATTCCGCGACCTTTCAGCTTCAAGCACCGTTCAGCTGATAAAAGATTATTTTAATTATCAAAATGTCGAACTTGTTCTAAACGCCGACGCTCTAAAAATTAAAAACGAAATCGCAAACGGCAACGCGGTAATAGTCCCCGTAAACGGCCAAAAATTAAAAAATCCCCATTATACTCCGCCGGGGCCGATTCAACATATGCTGGTTATTAAAGGCTACGACCCGGAAACAAAAGAATTTATCACCAACGACTCCGGAACCAAACGCGGAGAAAATTTTCGCTACGATGAAAAAATTCTGGAAAATGCCTTGCAAGATTACCCCACCGGCTATCACGAACCGATTATTGCCATAAATAAAGTAATGATAGTAATTAAGCCGTCGGGCGTTGGCGGAGCGGAGTAAATATTGATATAATATTTAATATAATTAGAACTTACGCATTTAGTTCTCTCCCTTTGTAAAGGGAGAGTTAGAGAGGAATTTTTGGGGCGTATTTAAATATTTAAATCCCCCTTATCCCCCTTTACGAAAGGGGGGGAAAATGAAACGCGTAAGTCCTAATAATTTTAATTCAAAAATTTATATGAAAATATCTCACGTTTTTTGGGTAATTTTCTACTTTTTGGTGGGCGCTGCCGTTATCGCCGTAGGTATATATCTGCGCGTGGCATCCGCCGGACATCCGATTAGTTATTTAATCGGCGGTATAATTATCGGCCCGTTAATTTGGCACGAGGCCTATACTTTAATTAGGGACAGGAACAAGCCTTAATAAGTAAAAACGAATTATCACAAAACCCACTCCGGCATTGCGTCGGAGCGGTTTTCATTTAAATAACAAACTTGATATAATCATGACAGAACAACAATTCAGTAATATTTTAAAATATGCCAAAAAAATCATACATATCCAAAAAACAGTGGAAAAAACAATGGAAAGAATATAAAAAAAATCTTCCTCATTACGCGACAATTTTTAAGCCGTCAAAATTGGCGCGCGATTTTGTTAATCTTTTAAAAAAACACCGCCTTGTAAAAGGAGATATTTTGGAAATTGGCTGCGGAAACGGTCGTGACAGTTTCTTTTTCGCCCGCCAGGGTTTTGACACCACGGGGTTTGATATTTCCCCCGAAGCCATAAAATTTTGTAAGGAAAGACAAAATGAATTTATAAAAAATAAAAAAGCTCAAATTAAATTTTTGGCGGCAGATGCGGAAAAACTTCCGTTCCGCGATGAATCTTTTATTGGCGCCTATTCCGTAGGCGTGCTTCATTCCACCAATTTGAAAAAAAGTTTGAAAGAATTATCCAGAGTTATGAAAAAAGGCGGTTTGGTTATGGTTCATCTTTTTGAAAAAACCGTTTTTTTGCCGTCTAAAAAAGTGGAACAAAATTATTCCGCCAAAGAAATAAAAAATATCTTGGCCAAATTTCCGTTTAAAATTTTAAAATTCGCGTCAAATCTCACCCGAAGCAAGCCCGATTACGACGAAAAGGCGGGTTTTCACAAACATTTCAGCGTTATTATGTCTTTGGAAAAAATTGAATGATATAAAGCTTCCACCCGCAAAATGCCACAAAAATGCCACATCCCTTGACAAACTGCCTTAAGGGTGATATAATGTCCTGTTGAGACAATTTCGCCTCAATATCGGACATTAACACCCATAAAATAGAGAGGGTTGGCAATGAAAGAAATAATGATTTACGCGCGCCGAATTTTCGACGCCGTGGGAGTGGTCGCTTGCGGCCACAAGATTTTCCTAATTTTAGGCCTGGTTTCCAAGCCCGAAAGAGACCTCGACACGTTTGTCTCCGACGGCAAAAATTGGAAATTCCCCGGGTTCTATCGGCATTTTTCGCCGAAAATCAAAAAGCTCGTGGAGAAAATCAAGGAGGAAGGATTTGAGGCGGAACAAAAGAAATACCCCGACCTCAACATCAAGCAACTGGCAGTAGAAGCAGGAATCGGCCGCTGGGGCAAAAACTCGCTTGTTATTCACCCCGAATTCGGGCCGTGGCTGAGGTTCGTGGTTTTGGAAACCAACGCGCCCCTCGTACCGACTGTTTCCAAGCTCCCAAACGACCCCTGCGGCAACTGCGACACCTGCCTCAAATCCTGCCCCGTTAACGGACTGCTCACTCCTTACCATCTCGCCGCACCGAAGCGATGCCTCGCCTACCTGGAACTCGAAAACCCCACCACCTCCGGCCCCGCTTCCCGTTGCGACAAATGCCAAATCCCCTGCTCGTGTAAAAAGTGAATAAAGCCTTGGTTTAAATGAAGTAATCTTCAACCAAGGCTTTTTTGTTTAAACTTGGAGACACTCCGTGTCCCCGAGGACACGGAGTGTCCTGGCGTCCTACCAATTTTTATAAGAAAAACCGGCGTTTTTAAACGTCGGTTTTTCCGTTGTTCGATTCCGAAAAAAATCCCCCTTTCCGCCCAAGGCGGATCCGCCTCTGGCGGAATTCCCCCTTTACAAAAGGGGGGAAATGAGGGAATTTATCGGGAATCACTGCGGCGTTTTAGTTTTTAGTTGCCAATTGCCCGCAGGCGGCTTTTATTTCTTTTCCAAAACTATAGCGCTCCCCAACCCCCACTCCCCTCTTTTTCAAAATTTCCTTAAACTTTTCCACTCTTGCCCTCGGCGGCGGATCAAAAATTCCGGTCGGATTATACAAAATTAAATTCACAAAATAAAGATGCCCCCGCATCAGTTCCGCCAATTCTTCAGCGCATTTATTAGAATCATTAACGCCTTGAAGCATTAAATATTCAAACATCACCTGCCTGTTTGTTTTTTTAACAAATTCGTCAACTGCGCGCAAAACCGTTTCAATCGGATATTTTTTATTTATCGGCATTATTTTAGAGCGCAAATCATTGTTCGGGGCGTGCAACGAAATCGCCAAATTTGTCTGCAATTTCTCTTCAGCCATTTTTTCAATTCCTTCAACGATTCCAGCTGTGGAAACTGAAACATGCCGCGCGCCGATATTAAATTCGTCTTTGCCGTTAAAAACGCGAACAGCGTCCATTACATTTTCATAATTCAAAAACGGTTCGCCCATCCCCATAAAAACTATGTTCGCGACTTTTTGTCCCTCTTTTTTTAAAAATCTGGCAAACAACAAAACCTGTTCTATAATTTCAGATGTTTCCAAATTTCTTTTAAATCCCATTTTTCCGGTGATGCAAAATTTACACCCCAAAGCGCAACCGACTTGCGAAGAAACGCAAACGGTATTTCGTTTATCATATCGCATCAGCACCGACTCGATTTTAAGACCGTCTTTTAAAACAATAAGCGCTTTTGCCGATTTTGCGTCTTTTGAAACAAAAATTTCCGCGTTGATTTTAAGCGGCAATTCTTCATTTAATTTATTTCTCAATTCCAAAGGCAAAGAAGTCGCTTGCGCCCAATCTTCAATCAAACTGCCGAAAATTTCTTTTTTAACTTGTTTGAGGCGAAATTTCGGCTCGCCTTTAAGAATTGTTTCCAAATTGCCTAAATCCATAATGTGCAGATTTTACCACAAAATCACAACATCTGAATCTGTGTTGAAGTCTGACTTCAACAGCTTCAATCCATCTTCAAACCTTCCAACATTTCATATTTTCTTCCCTCTATTATATCATGAACAAATTTTTTGTAATCTTCTGTGGTTGAAAAAATTCTTCCAAGAATATCTTTATCAATTATCAAAGATTTTCTAAACCCAATAAAATCTTGATAACTTGAAAACGGATATTTCCCCACGAATTTTAATGCTTCATCAATGTTATTAAGCGCTTTTTGCAGCCCCCCTGGAAATAATTCTAACACGTTTACTACTTGGATGTACACACTTAGATATTCTAAATAAACATCCTCGGTTATTGTTCTCCCTTTATAAGCGCCTTGAAATATTCTACCCACTTCTTGGTACTTAATGTTAAAATAATTTGTATAACCGACTCCCAACTTCTGCATAAATTTGGTTATCCCTCCCTCTCTGATTTCTTTCAATAACAAATGAAAATGGTTCGGAACTAAACAATAACATAAAATTTTTACTAATGGATCTTTGTCTGGCCAATCCGGCGGCCATCCCGTTTCAAAAACCGATTCCGGCCGTCTGTTGAAGTCAGACTTCAACAGACGGAGAATGTTTACCGACGAATGACTATCGTTAAAAAATCGTAATGCTTGCATAAACCGCCACTTATCTCGATTACACCTAACTATCTCCATCTTACGATTGCCTCGATTATAAACATGGACATAATTTCCTGTTGTAAATGGTTCTAAACGCATATTTTGAAGTGTTTTAAGTCTGTTGAAGTCAGACTTCAACAGTTTTGCTAAAAATTTTCATTCTTATTCCATTATAACAAAAAGCGGTGTGTGTTAAAACAAGAACTCACTAAAAAATGCGTGTCCCGCTTTGTTGAAGTCAGACTTCAACAAAAAAGCGACGCGTAAAAATTCCATTGTTCGATTTCGGGAATCGGACAGGAACATTGGAATTTTTAATATAAGCGCGGGTCTTTTTTGATTTTGGAATGGAATTGACAAATATTTAAAAATAATGGATGATGAGGATAGATAGTGTTAAGCACGTTCTTTAAAATCTTTTAAAACAAAAGGAGGCCGTGATGACTAAAGAAGGCGTAAAGTTTATAGGATGCGGCGGTTTTGGAAGCGAAGCCAATGTCAACATAGAACTCCGGACGGAATTCCCCGGCATCGGCGGAACAATAATTACCCAGCAAGCCGTAGTGGTTGCCTTGAGAGAGGAATTTAACAAAGAGCCGAAACTTGGCCATGAAATGTTTTTGAAACATACTTTCATCAAAAAACTGGAAGATTATTTCCAAAGAAAAGGAATATATCAATTCTCCCACATACCGAGGCCGCTCGGATCCATCAGCATAAAGGGAGAAAGCCCCTACGAGGCCTATATTTACGAATGGGCGTTCGGCTCAGACGGTTTTCCGTGGGAATGTCCTGACCCCAAGGAAGGAATTATTTTCTTGAAAATGATTGACTGGTCCGAATTTGGCGACGCGTTTGATAAGGCGGGTGTTGACCTGAGGAAGGACTGCACAAACGCGGAAGACGGCAGATGTTCGCAAAACGTTGTCCACCAACTCTATCGAATCACGGAAGGCACGTTTGAAATAAATCCGCTTTGGAAAAGAATTGATTTTGGTTACAAAAGCATAAAGATTGATTATGAAAAGCTCTCAAAATTTCTCTACGACAAAAGAGAAGACCTTAAACAAACTTTAAGAAACGAAAGACATGATATGTTGATGCTGTCATTAGAATATCTAACCAACTTTTCAAAGATGGACAGGTTGGACGTGGGCAGGCTCGACGCTCTTATTGGAAGTTATAGGCTTGCCAGTTTAAGCCATTATATTTCAAGAGGAATAAGCGTTTTTGAGGGAGACGCATTGGCCCGCATCGGCGCCAGAGAACAATCCTTGGTATAAAAATTTGGAGGAAAAAATGAAACAGCCGAAGAATAGCAAAATCATTCATGTGGTCGGCACTGGAACAATCGGCGAACCGCTGATTGTTCTGTTGGCAGGTAATAAACGAAAGCTGGGCATCGATGAGGTGACTTTCAGCAAATTTTCCCCGCGGTTGCTGGACAGACCAAACATTATCAACTTGATTTCCCGGGGAGCCAAACTCGCCGTTGAAAAGAGCAAAGAGGAAGAATTCGCCAAAATGGGCGTCAAACCAAGTTACGAATTTTGCGAAGCGATAGAAAGGGCGTCCGTCGTTATAGACTGCTCATCGTCGGGCAATGAAAACAAAGAAAAATATTATAAAAAATACGAATTGGATATTCTGGGATTTCTCGCGCAAGGCAGTGAAACGAATTTCGGAAAACCTTATGCTTTTTCCATAACCGACGCCAGTTTAAAACGCGACGACAAATATCTCTGGATTGTCAGTTGCAACACCCACAACATCGCCGCCATTGTCTGGACCATTGCCCTGAATTTTGGAAAAGAGAACCCGTCCAATCTGCTGCTTGGCGATTTTACAATTTTAAGAAGAGCAACCGATATAAGCCAATCGAGTAAGGGGTTTATTCCTTCGCCAGAAGTGTCGAAGCACGACGCTGATATTTGCGGCACGCATCAAGCGGAAGACGCTAAAACGCTTTTTAGGCAAAGTTTGGGCATGGAGCTGAATTTATTTTCGTCGGCTCTCAAGGCCAATTCCCAATATATGCATGTAATGCGGTTTTGCCTGCATTTGAAAGAAAAAGTCAGCAAGGACGAAGTCATCGGGCGCATTGAAAGCAATCCGCTTATTGCTGTCACAAGGAAACTCTCCACTGCCAACGTATTTTCTTTTGGACGCGATCAGGGACATTGCGGCAGAATCCTTAACCAAACGGTTATCCCCATAGAAACCGTCCATGTGGTTGACCAAAGAGTGGTTGGTGCCTGTTTTACTCCTCAAGACGGCAACTCTCTTCTTTCGAGCACGGCTGCCGCGCTTTTTTTCCTGCACCCGAACGATTATCAAAAAAGAATGAAGCGCCTCTTGATTCCTCCGTTTGTTTTTAGGGAGGTGTAATACAATTTATATAGGTCGATTCAAATCGGCCTATTTTTTTCGGGCCGCTAAACAAAAAAGCAGCGCGGCGCGTTGTTCGATTTCGTCCCGCCTTGGCGGGATTTGTTCGATTTCGGGAATCCGCTGTTTGGTTTCGGGAACCACGCTGGGTTCCCGAAACCAAACAGACTGCGGGATTCCCGAAATCAAACAGACGTAAACTGTGGATAACTGTTCGATTCCCGAAATCGAACAAAAATCGAACAAGGTAAAATCAATTTAGAAGTGCAACTTTGAGTGATATACTCAAGGTTGTATGCCACACAAACATTACACTCAACTTGTTCAGAAAGAGCGCGACCGGATCTTTCTGCTCAAGAGAAAGGGTATGTC
>Ga0265296_1001709_pt1 | contig 24215 bp, 18 predicted proteins | sample MunlanPumphouse1_FD_189073 | JGI IMG/M metagenome (GOLD analysis project Ga0265296, IMG submission 189073) | Groundwater microbial communities from a municipal landfill in Southern Ontario, Canada - Pumphouse #1 | ecosystem: Environmental > Aquatic > Deep subsurface > Groundwater | place... | reverse complement strand
GGGACCAGCGCGACGGCGGGGCGCCGGCGCCGGACAGGCCGGCGGGCAGGGCGCCGCGCCCGGCGACTGTGGGCGCCGCGGGGGAGGAGCGAACGTCCGCATCGGGCGTCCGGGCCGTCGAGGCGGTTTGCTGACGGGCGGCCTGGATCACGCCGGGCCCCCCTTGATCAGGCTCTGGACGATGCTTCGGGCCACGGCCTGCGGGCCGGCGTTGGGAGCCGGGGCGACGCACAGGGGGCTGCGGTCCGTCGGTCCGGAGAAGGTCGCGCCCCGGGCGAGGGCGCGGCCGATCTCGTCGCGCAGGGCGGCGATGACCGCCGCCTGCTGTTCGGGCGGGACGCCGTTCAGGATCAGCTCCCCGATGTCCAGATCGAAATCGGTCATGGCCAGCCCGCCAGTTCCGTCGTGGTCGGAATGCGATTGAGCTTTGCGTATTCCGTGAGAGCCGCCTCCCGGATGATGCCCATATCCACGGGCCGCCCGCCCGCCGCGGCCAGCATGGCGGCGTTCAGGGCGATGCTGCGGATCTGGCCTCCGGTGACCGACAATTGCGCCAGGCGTTGCGGGTCAAGCGGCTGGGTCAGGGTTTCGGCCGGGAAGGCGCGGCTCCAGATGTCCGCCCTCTGTTCGCGGTCCGGGAAGGGGATGTGCAGGATGTAGGCGAGCCGGCGAAGGAAGGCCTGGTCGAGCGCTTCCGGCATGTTGGTGGTCAGGATCGCGATGCCGCGATAGCTCTCGATCCGTTGCAGCAGATAGCCGACCTCGATGTTGGCGTGGCGGTCGTGGCTGTCCTTGACCTCGCTGCGTTTGCCGAACAGGGCGTCTGCCTCGTCGAACAACAGGATGGCCCCGCCCTCGTCGGCGGCGTCGAACACGCGGCGCAGGTTCTTCTCGGTCTCGCCGATGTATTTGTTCACGACCTGGCTGAGGTCCACCCGGAACAGGTCCAGGGACAGGGCGTTGGCCAGCACTTCGGCCGCCATCGTCTTGCCGACGCCGCTGGGTCCCGCCAGCAGGATGCTGAGCCCCGCCTCCCGCGCGCCGCGCGCCTCGAAGCCGCCGTCCAGAAGGACAGCGGGTCGGTGCTGGTGATGGGCGATGACCTGACGCAGAACCGTCTTCAGCGTATCGCTCAGGACCAGATCGTCCAGACTGGCCCGCGCGGGCAAACGCTGGGCCAGGCCGGTCAGCTTCTGGCGGCCCTGGACGCGGCAAAGGTCCCACAGCCGGGCCATGGTCGCGTCCTGGTCCTCCTCGCCGGCGTTGGCCTGGACCGCTCGCGCGGCGGCGGCCATGGTCTCCATCGGGAGGTGAAACTGATACGCCATGTCGGCGACCCGGGGATGGTCGCCCAGCACCGCCTGCCAGGCGGCGCGCACCTCGTACGGATCGGGCGGCGGCGCCTCGATGCGAAGCACCGAGCGCAGGCATCGGTCAGGGAGTTCCCCCCCGCCGGTTCCCGACAGCACCAGGAAGCCATGAACGTCATCGGCCAGGCGCGTCAGGGCCGCCTCGGTTCCGGGGGCCGCACCCTCGTCCGGCCCGAGGGTGACCGCCAGCGCGCCGCTCATCAGGACCCGGTCGCGGTTCCACAGGCGAACCAACTGCGCCAGCCGGTCCGGCTCCTGCGGCAGGCGATCGTGCGGCAAGCGATAGAGGGTCAGTCCGACCAGGGAGGCCGCGCCCGCGACGACATCCAGCGCCGACCGCGTCGGAGGTCCGACAAGATGGAGGACGGGGGCGGGGGGCGCCGCGTTCGCGGTCGCTGCGATCTGCTCCGCCAGCTGATAGAGGCTGGGCTGCAGGAGCGCGGGCGCGGCCACCCGTTCAAGAACCGCTGCCAGCCGGGCGTCCAGGGTGGGCGCGCCCATCAGAAAACGCACCACGGCCTCCGGCACGGACAGCCTGGCGCTCATGGATCCGCCGGGCGCGCCGGGATCGAACTCGATCAGCCCCCAGCGGCGCAGGACCCCGTCTGGCGCCAGGGCCGCGCCGGGCGCCAGTGCGCCCGGAATGTCGTCTGGCCGGGCCGCCAGCGCCAGGCCGAACGTCATGAACGGCTTGTCCTGGCTTTTCTGGGCCAAGGCGCAAAGGTCGGCGATGGTGGCGGAAAGCTCGGCGCCGGCGGCGAGGACCAGCAGGTCTCGCTCGAACGCGGACAGGCCGAACAGGCGGATCAGGATGTCCAGCGCCGCCGGCGGATCGGACGCCGCGGGAAAGGGCGGCGTCTGGCGATGGGCGTGCCCGATGAACCGTTCCAGGGTTGCGCTTGCGGTCGCGAACGCGGCCTCAAGGCGATCGACATGCAGTGTCGTCGCCCGCTCCGGCGCCAGAGGCATCGGGCGGGCGTTCACGACGCGGATCCGGTGACGATGATGGCCGGGGCGGCATAGCGACCGTCGGGTCCGGCTGTCAGCAGGCTGGCGCCCGGGGTCGGCCCGCCGCCTACCTCGACCCATGCCATATAGGTTCCGTCAGCCGCGCTCGAGACGTCGAACGTCAGCGCCGCGCCCGGCGCGGCCGGCGCGACGGTTTCGACCCGCAACGAGGCGGGGTCCGCCTTGCCTGAGGTCGACAGCAGCAGGGCGACAGGCTCGCCGGGCTGAGGGACCGGAACGATCGACACCGTGACGGTGCGATCTGCCGCGTCGAACGCCGGCTTGCCGGCGAAGGCCGGAACGACGGTGATCATCTGCGTCGCCGAAGCGTCGGAGGTTCCGCGGACCAGCTGCAGCGACAGCGGGCCGCGTTGAAGGCCCGGCGCCGCGTCCTGTGTCAGTCGGACGACGACCTGACCGCCTTCGGGCGTCGGCACGCGCTTCACCACCACGGCGGGCTGTCCGCCGATCATCACAGTGAGGGCGGGGTCCATAAGATCGGGCCCGGATATGCCGATCAGGTCGCCGCCGGCCATGACCTGCAGCCCCGGCCGATCAAGGTTGACGACATCGTTGATCGCGATCTCGCCGCCAGGGCCGGCGGTCACCCCGACGGTCCGCACAGGCAGGGCGGCGGGCAGGCTGACCGGCGTATCCAGCAGGACGACGGAGGCGTGATAGAAGACCGAGAGCTGATAGTCGGACTTGATGAGCTCGGTCCAGAAGCGGACCATCAGGTCCGGCTCCACCATGGCCTGGGTCACCTTCACGGACTCGACCTGATCCGCCAGATCCGACCCTTTCAGCCAAGGCGTCGCATCGATCGTGTCCTGGATGAGTTTGCGTCCCAGGACGGGTTCGGCGTGAAGGCCGGAGACGACGGAGCCCAGCAGCCGCTGCGGCGCCAACTCCCGGTCGTCGCCGAAGAAGGTCACCAGATAGTCCAGGTCCACCGCCGCGGATGGACGGTTCATGAACCCGGCCCCGCCGCTGCGGGTCGGCAGGTCGTTGTTGTTCAGGCTGGCGTTCCGATTGACCCGGAACAGGAAGATATTGACCGTCGACTCGCCGGTCTGAAGCTGCTCGCTGGACGGATTCAGAAACGTCACCCGGGCCCCGGGAATCTGCAGCGGACGTCCGTCGCTGATGAAGCTCGAGATGTGCTGAGCCAGACTGGCCGTCACGGTGGCGACTGCGAGGGGGTTGCTCATGCGTCACCGGCGCGTCTGGCTCTGAGACTGTCAGCCAGGGGCGGCGGCTGACGCCGGGTCACGGGACCGGGCGCAGGCTGGGGCGGCCTCACCTCGACTCTTCCGATGGTGATGCTGACGCGCGGCTGGGCCGGAGCTGGCGGCGGCGCGGCGGCGGGGGTCCGGGGACGTCCGGCATCCGGCGGCGGCGCGCGCTCATCCGACGCGCGCCGGGATGGCAGAGACGGTGTGGCGGACGACCGGGATGGGGTCGCGGGCGTCGTCTTTGGCGATCGCCTTTCCCCGCTGTCGGCCCCTCGATCCGGCGAGCGCAGGGAAGGATGTCCGGCCCTGTCCTGAAACAGAACGGGATTGCGGTCGTTGCGGGGGGACTGTTCCCGGGGGGGCGGCGGCGTCGGGACGGCCGAAGACCGGTCGGTCGGGGCTTGTGCCGGGGTGTCGATCGCCCGTCTGAGCGACGAAGGCGGCGAAGCCCGAGGACCGGGCGGGCGTAAGGGGGGGCGGGGCGGCGTCTCGTTTCGATCCCCGGCCGGGCCAGGGCTGTCGCCGGGCGCTGCAGGCTCGCGTGCGAGGACGCGCTGAGGGGAGGCCGCCGGAGGCGCGGCGCGCGGGGCCGTGGACGGCGAGGCCGCCTGTTCCGGCGACGGCCTGACGGCCCCCTCCCTGGAAGCGAGCGTGGGCGTCGCCGACGCGCGGCCTGTCCGAGGCGCTGGCGGCAATGCCGCCTGTCCCACCAGCGGGGGTCTGGCGACTTGTTCCCCGAGGGGGGGCGGCGCTGCAGGACGCGGCGGCTCCGACGCAGGAGCGGGAGCGGTGGGACGACCGGTCGGCTTCACGGACAACGAAGGCGGCGACGGCTGGGACGGATCGGCGGGCTCGATCACCGTCGCCGACGTCTTCAGGGAAGCGTCAGGCGAGGTCGGACTCGACTCCCGGCGCGGGGCCTTCGGCCCAGGTCTGGTTGGCGGAGCGGGCGCCAGGGCCTCGGGTCGACGCGTATGTTCATCGGCCGACGCTGCGGCGCGCGGGGAGGGGGCGGAAGAAAGAGTCGGAGGCGGCGGGGCTGGCGCGTCCGAGGGAGAAACGCCCGCCATCGCATCCGCCCCGCGCAGGCGTTTGTTCGAGCCTGGCCGGTCTCGCTCCGGGCTCGCCGGCGGAATGGCCGGTCGCGCCACGGTGTCGCCGTCGGGGGGCGGCGGAGGCTGCAACCCCGGCCTTGGCGCAGACGGGACGGCGCCGGCGCTTCGGGCGGCGTCCCATGGGGTCGGCTCGTCTCCTGTCGGCTGCGTGGCGACCGCCTCTCCGAACCGGAACGTTGGTCGGGGCGACACCGCGGCGCCACGGCCCGTTGCACGCTGGAGCACTCTGTCCAGAAAATCAGCCATCAGCGGATCAGCGCGAGATAGGTTTGCCGGCGCGTCGGGCTGAGCGCCAGGATTTCCGTTTCCGTCCAATGGAAGGCGCGGGCCAGATCATGGATGTCCCCGAGGATCAGACCGGCGCGGGCGGTGATCTCTCGCCAGAAGACGTCGGCGACATCCAGAAGCGGTTTCCAGGATTCGCCGCAGGTGATGCAGGCGACATCAAGCGTCAGGTCGGCCTGGGGGTCGAGTTGTTCGAGGCGCTCGGCCACAGCGGCCTTCTCGTCTTCAAGCAATTGCGCCGGGTTCGCGGCCAGCCCTGTGTCGCGGTCCGAGCAGCATCGCCACAGGATGACGTCCCGCGCCGCCTCCCATGTCTGCGCCTGCAAGGCCGCGGCTACATCCACCCCGTTGAGCGGCCGCAGCCGCAGACGGCGTCCGCCGATGTCGAGCCGCCGCAGGCGCGCGGCCTTGCGGGGCGATGGGGCCGGCACGATCAGGTCTGCGGTCTCGATTTCGAATTCCAGCATGTCTCCGCAGTGCGGGCAGTCGGCTTTCAGCTCCAATCGGGGGCCGAATGTCGCCTCGCGCAGCCGGATCAGCAGACGGTCGCGCTGGCCCAGTGGTTGCTGATCCAGCGCTTCGTCGGTCAGGTCCGGATCGGCGTAGGCCAGCAGGGCATTGGCGACCGCGCCTCCCTGCCAGTCTGCGCTCCGATCCATCAGGTCGAGCACGTCCGTTTCCGATAACCCCCGCATCCCTGACCTACCTGCCTCTAGCTGAAGCTCGGTTCCGTCGCTGCGGCCACGGTCACGTCGCGTTCCCAGCCCTCGTGTTCGATCACCAGCGTCTGGATCGCCACGGCGTTGGCGCTGGCGTCGAGGTCGGGCAGGGCCTGATAGGAGGAGGGCCAGCAGTTGTAGATTATGTAGCTGTAAACGAGCTGGCCGGCTTCGTTGTAGAACTCCAGCGTCAGATTACGCCGAAAGTTTGCCAGCGAGACCTCCATTCCAAGGCCCGCCCGATAGTTCCAGACCTGCCGGGCCCAGGTCTCGAACTCGAGATCCATGGTCAGGCCGCGTTCGAGGGTGATGGGGTCGAATTTGGTCTGGCCGGGAGAGACCCGGACCGTGCTGGGGTCGCCGCCTTCACGGAATGTGACGGTTTCGGTCGTGCGCTTGAGCGGACTGACCTTGCTGACGGCCGCCACATAGATGTTGTTCCATTTGATGCGGAACTTGAAGTTTTTGTAGGGGTCGTAGCGCTTCGTGCTGGTCGAGACTGTTGGCATGTCCTGAAAATCCCGTCAGCTTGAAGATTGACCGACCATCTGCTGGATGGTCACCACAACGAATTCGGCAGGTTCGACCGGGGCGAACCGCACCAGGATGTTCACGATCCCCTGATCCATGTCGTCCTGCGAGGTCGTCGAGGGTCCGCAGGAGACCTGGTAGGATGTCGCCGGCGTCATGCCGGCGAAGGCGCCCGACTGAAACAGCTCATGCATGAACGCGGTGGCGCTGATCCGGAGCTGGGCCCACAGAGTGGCGTCGTTTGGCTCGAACACCGCCCATTTCAGTCCACGAAAGAGGCTCTCCTCGATATAGAGGGCCAGCCGCCGGACAGAGACGTATTTCCAGTCCTGGTCCGCTTCATTGCCCGCCGCCAGGGTCCGGGCTCCCCACGAGATGTTGCCGTATCCGGTGAAGGTCCGCAGCGCGTTCAGGCCGTAGGGGTTGATCAGACCGTTGTCCGTGTTGCTGAGGTTCGCCGTCAGCTGCTGGACGCCGGCCAGAACCGCCTCGATGCCCGCCGGAGCCTTCCACACGCCGCGCGCCTGATCGGTCGCGGCATAGATGCCCGCGAGCGTGCCGCTGGCCCCGATCGTGCGCGGCAGCGCCCCGTTCATCGGATCCGGAATGATCGGTTCGGGGAAATAGGCCGTGCCGTTGACGATGCCGCTGCCGAAGCTCGGCACGGTCTGGGTGACCCAGGTTTGGGCGAGGTGCACATCCTGGCTTCCCGCCGGAATGTCGAGAATGGCCATGGCCCGGCGGCTGACGCAGTAGTTCAACGCCGAGGTGGCTGCGATCATGTAGTCGCCGCCGCCGAAATTTCTCAGATCCGGCAAGGAAAGGAGGTTGAAGAGGTCGACCTCCTCCAGCGAATAGATACCGGTGCGCGTGGCCTGGTTGCCCACAAGGTCCGAGCCGGTCGGAGGCTTTCCGTCGGGGACGGCGGCGGCGGGGTCGCCGAACAGCTGGTAGGCCTGGACATTGGTCTGGGTGACCGTGAACAGGGATGAGTTGCTGCACGCTATGCCGATCAGATAGCCGGCGTAACGGGGGTCCGCCAGGCTGATCTGCAGGGTGCGTGCGCCGCCGGCCGTCGCCGGCGTGGCGCCGGCCTGGGCCGGTTGTGTCGGAGCCAGACTGATACGGGCGCTGCTGAGCAGCGGCAGGGTGGCGACCGCCGAGGAGAACACGCCCTGCAACGCCGCCATCAGGGTGCTGGCGTCGCTGACGGTGCTCGGCGAGGGGATGTTCTTGATCGTGATCGGCTTGGGCGTGACCGGCTTGCCCCCCCCTGTCGCCGGGGGCGTCGGCCCCTGGACGGTCAGGGTGAACGTCAGGCCGCTGGCCGGCTTCGTGGGCGGCGAGAAGCTGAGCAGCGTGCCTGTCGGGAAGGGCGCCGGCCCGATCGCCGGGCTCTCCGCCTGGTCGACCATCGCGATCAGCGCAGCGTTGGGATCGCCGCTGTTCGTCAGCGCGCGCAGGACGTAGTTGGCCTTCGAGGGATCCATCACCACGCCCGAGAGCGCGGTGGTCTTCACGGTCGAGGGCGCGGAGCCGGCGAAACTGTATTCGGTGGCGTAGAGATTGAATCCCCCCGAAACGGTGGTCAGCGGATCGACGGTGACGAAGAGGTTCTGACCCCATGAGCCCGGATTGGCGGCGTTGACCACCAGGGTCTCCAGCCCTGCCGGAGGGGCCACGCCCGACCCGCCGCCGCCGCCGGCCTTGCCTGCGGAACCCGAAAGCGTCGCGGTCGGGAGGATGGGTTGTGCGTTCGGGTCGCTGGCGAAGACCCGCGTCACCCAGGCCGTGGAACCGCCGTTCAGAAAGAACTGGTTCACCTGGTAACTGGTCTCGCTCTGCGCATCGAGTCCGCCGAACACTCTCTGGAAGTCACCGAAATTCTGCAGCGGGACCGGGGTCGCGGCCATGCCGGTTGCTTCCGGCGCGGGGCCCCGCCTGAGATAGCCCACGAAGGCCGTCACAGATGTAGCGACACCCGCGATGGTGTGGGACCCGCTCGGGATCTCCTGGATGTAAACACCGGGAGAAAGGAGCTGCAGTGTCATCCGGACTCTCCTGGAATGCGCTCCTCACAAAGAGGGGCGCTCAACATATTCAGACCGCCAATCCCCGACGGTCGCTGCCTCCGGCTGACCGCGCGGCTCTCGCCCGCCGCCCACACGCCTGAAGCGAGGGTTAAGGAATTAACCATTGACGCAGCCGAAGGTCGAGTCCTAATCTGTTAAGTTGTAAGGCCTTGTCAAACATGGCTGTCGTATTGCGGACCATAGCACCGCTCTGTGTGGCCGCTGTTACTATTTAGTTTCCAGTACTGTAAAATCAGTGGCGCTTTTCACGAAGCCGTGGTTGTGATCTCGCGTGTATGCGGGCGCTTTAGTGTCGCCTGTTGTTTGCCGATGGCGATTTTTCGCCTTTGTTTTTTTTGCGATGACTGCCTCCGCGTGCCGGTTTATCTTCAAAGGTTTCGACGCTTCGGCATCGGGGCCGGCGGCGAACATTAACCACGAAGCCGGGGAGGTCTCCCCGGTTCGCCTGACAGCGCAAGATCGCGCGCACCGACAATTGGACCAGGCGAAAGATTGGGTTGGCGATGAAGCTGTATACGATGAGTATAAAGGCTGAATTCACCTCGGTGCAGCGAGGATTTCAGTACCGGATCGCTCTCTCACCGAATCTGGATTCTGCGCGATTTCTGCTGAGCGAGCAGATCGGGATCAGTCTCGGGTATCCGGATGACCCTTCGACGATCGCGATAAGAAATCTGACGATCTCCGAGCGAAGCGTCGGGTTTGTCGTATCGGGTGACGCAGACCGTCTGGTTTTCCGGTTCAGCATCCTGTCGTCGTCGCCGGTGCTGTTCGGCCAGGTCGCGATGCCGGATGGCACCCTTCTGACATTGTCCAATCGGGACACAAGCATCAACGTCTGGGGTAATTCTGTCTGGGTTCTTCCCATCGACTATTGGCAGTCACCGACCATCAACGCGTTTGTTGAGGCGGAAATCCTGCCGCGTGAACCGGCGGTTGCCCTGGAGCAGGTCAAGCCGCCCAAAACCACCTGATCCCGATGCCCGCCATCCGATTTCGGCGCGCCTCTGGGTCAATGTCCTCCGCTAGGCTGACGGAGGGGCATCCGGGTGCCTGCAGCCTCCACCATGTCACTTCTGAGGAACGCAACTATGTCTGACTACGGACAAATCATTATCGATCTTACCGGTGTTACCGCGAACAGCGACGTCAGCCTGTCGATACAGATCTCCGGATCCAACTTTGCCTTCGGCAAGCAACAGGACCTGACCTTCGAGGGCATCACCGGCGTCACCGGCATTTCGGTGAGCCAGACTGCGGTCAAGCTGGCGGTCCCCGCCGGCACGACGCTCGGCGGGCTGCTGACCATCTACGGGACCGTTGGCGGGACAGTCGGTCTTACTGTCAACTCTGCCGATTTCACCACCTCCGGATCGAAGGCCTTCGATGTGACCTGGTCGTCGACCAGCCCGAACAACGAAGGCAACCTGATCAGCGGCGCTCTGACGTTGGGCGGCTTCACCAACGCTTAAGGCGGACGCTGGAAGGCGGGACGGTCGATGAACGAGTGGATCGATCCCGTCCCGCCTTCTTTCCGGTCCCTGACTGATCTCCCGAGGCGGCCTTGACCCTGCTGGTCGTCTCGGAGGCGCAGATGCGGTGCAGCTGCGGACTGGCGCCCGCGGCGCTGAATGTGCCGCCCGCGGGCGTCGCCGGCCAGGGCGCGCCCGTCGCGACGGTCCAGAATTTCATACCGATGGTGAACATCCCGCCGTTCGGCATGTGCACCAGTTCGTCCAACCCCGAGGTCGCCGCCGCCGAGGATGCGCCGCAACCGTGCGTGCCGGTCACCCAACCCTGGTCGCAGGGCGCCGCCAAATTACAGATGTCAGGCCTTCAGCCCCTGACGATGGACTCGAAATGCAACTGTCAGTGGGGGGGAGAGATTTCCTTCATCGACGCCGGCCAGGCCGCTGTCCAGACCGGCTGATCGTGAACGGGCGGGGCTGTCGGGTCCATTGTCACGGGCGAGAACGGCGACCTGGGCCGGTGGCGGTGCGGTCAGTCCAACGACAATTTTGCTCCGCCAGGGGCAAAATCCGGCGGCTCCCACAGCATGGATCATGCCCGGGACTCCCTCGGCGCTCGTGCTTCCTGGAAGCTTTGCCGACGGCCGGATTGATTTGGTCGCCTTCGCACAGGGAAGCAGACTCGCACTGCCCGGTCGCCTTTCGCCGCTTGCTATACGACGCGAGCATGATACGCGCAGAAGGTGAGTAGCGGGGGTCGGGTAGGTGGTGGACGTGGCGAATAACGCTGGTCCTGCGGGGGCGCCGGCGGAGACTGACTCGGGCTTGATATGTCTGACGCTGTTGCTCGCGTTTCATCAGATTCCCTCCGCTGCCGAACAGCTTCGACATGCCGTCGGGCATGGAGATCCGGTCGACGACAGCGACCTTGTCGGTCTCGCCAAGCGCCTCGGGGCGAGGGCGAAGGCGGCGAAAGTCGACCGCGATCAGCTCAGCTGACGTGCCGCTGCCCGCCATAGCCCGCGCCATTAGCGGCGAGTATTTTCTGGTCGCTGCGCTGCGCGATGATGAGATCCTGATCCAGCGCGTTGGGCAGGGCGCGGAACGGCTCAACACGGCGCAACTCGGCGAGGTCTGGGCAGGCCAGATGGTGCTGGTCACCACGCGTGAATCGTCGGGCGCGGCGACGAAGTTTGACGTGACCTGGTTCATACCGGCGCTGGTGAAATACCGCTGGATGCTCGGCGACGTCCTGGCGGCGTCGCTGGTGCTACAGCTTTTCGCCCTGGCGACGCCGCTGATCTTCCAGGTCGTGATCGACAAGGTGCTGGTGCATCAGGGCCTGACGACACTCGATGTTCTGGCGATCGGCCTGATCTCGGTCGTCGTGTTCGAGAGCTTCCTCGGGGGGCTCCGTTCCTACGTCTTCACCCACACCACCAGTCGCGTGGATGTCGAGCTCGGAAGCAAGCTCTATCGCCACCTGCTGAACTTGCCTCTGGCCTATTTCGAGTCGCGTCGCGTCGGCGACACCATCGCCCGCGTCCGCGAGTTGGAGACCATCCGCGAGTTTCTGACGTCGTCGTCCGTCACCCTGATCGTCGACCTCCTGTTCACGGTGATCTTCCTTGTCGTGATGTGGTTCTACTCGCCCTACCTGCTCGCGATCGTCATTGCGTCGATCGTGCTCTACGCCATCATCTGCTTCCTGATCACGCCACCGCTGCGCAAGCGCATCGAGGAGCGTTTTCAGCGCAACGCCGAGAGCCAGGCCTTCCTCGTCGAAAGCATTACCGGCGTGCAGACACTGAAAGCCGCCGCCGTCGAGCCGCAGATGCAGGTGCGGTGGGAACGGCTGCTGGCGGCCTATGTCAAGGCGGGGTTCAAGGCAGCGAAACTCAACATCTGGGGCGGTCAGGCCATCCAGCTGACCAGCAAGCTTTCGACCGCGCTCATTCTCTATGTCGGGGCCAAGTTGGCGATCGGCGGCCACATCACCGTCGGCGAGCTGGTTGCGTTCAACATGCTGGCGGGACGGGTCGCCGAACCCGTTCTGCGCCTCGCCGGCCTGTGGCAGCAGTTTCAGGAGGCGCGGGTCGGGGTCGACCGGCTGGGCGATGTTCTCAATACGCCGGTCGAGGCCCAGTTCTCCGCCTCGCGCTCGACCATGCCGCAAATCCAGGGCGCCATCGCCGTCGACGATGTGACCTTCCGCTACACGCCGGGAGGGCGTGAGGTTCTGCGGCGCGTCTCGCTTGAGGTCGCGCCCGGCGAGGTTCTGGGCATTGTGGGTCCGTCCGGCTCGGGCAAGTCGACGCTGACCAAGTTGGTTCAGCGCCTCTACGTCCCCGAAAGCGGTCGCGTTCTGGTGGATGGAACGGACCTGTCGCTGGTCGATCCGGCCTGGCTGCGGCGGCAGGTCGGCGTGGTGTTGCAGGAGAACCTGCTGTTCAATCGAACCCTGCGCGAGAACATCGCCCTGGCCGATCCCAGCATGTCGATGGAACGGGTCATGGCGGCCGCGACCCTCGCAGGCGCGCATGAGTTCATCCTGGAACTTCCCGAGGCCTACGACAGCATCATCGAGGAGCGGGGTGGCAACCTGTCGGGCGGCCAGAGGCAGCGGATCGCCATCGCCCGCGCCCTGGTGACCAATCCCCGCATCCTCATTCTCGACGAGGCGACCTCGGCGCTGGACGCCGAGTCCGAAGCCATCATCCACGCCAACATGCGGGCCATCGCCAAGGGTCGGACGGTGCTGATCATCGCCCACCGCCTGTCCGCCATACGCATGGCTGACCGCATCATCACCATGGAGAACGGCGCGGTCACTGAGATGGGCACCCATGAGACGCTGATGGCCTCCGGCGGCCGGTATTCCCAACTGTGGCGGACCCAGATGTACGGGAGCGCGACATGAGCCTTGGCCGACACTGGGCCGCGCTTCGTGAAGCGTGGGCCGCCGAGAACCAGCGGCGCCGCGAAGGCGTGAAGGAGTGGCGCGAGAAGGAGTTCCTCCCCGCCGCTCTCGAAATCTCGGAGACGCCCGCCTCGCCGATCGGGCGGGCGGTGCTCTGGACCATCATCGCCGCGGCGGTGCTGGCCGTTCTGTGGTCCACGCTCAGCTTCGTCGAGGTGGTCGCCGTGGCCGAGGGACGGCTGACCCCGACCGGGCGGCTGCGATCGGTCGAGGCGGCCGAGTCCGGCGTGATCCGGGCCATCGCCGTGCGCGAGGGCGAGCATGTGCGCGCGGGCCAGCCCCTGATCGAGCTGGACCCGACCTTCGCCGCCGCCGACGCCGACACGGCGCGGGCCGAGCTGGCCTCGGCCCTGCTGACCCGGGCCCGCGCCGACGCCATCCTGTCGTACATCGCCACGGGAAGCCGCGCCTTCACGCCGCCGGCGGGCTCGGACCCCGCGGCGGTCGCGGCCGAGCGGCAGGTCGTCGACGCCCGTATCCGCGAATACGAGGCGAGGGTGCAGGGGCTGGAGGCGCGCCGTTCGGGCGCCGTCTCCGCCGCCCTGACCTCGGCCGAGAACGTCGGCCGCTATGAGGAAACCCTGCCGCTGGCGATGCGCCAGCTGACCGCGCGTCAGGACTTGGAGCGCCGCGGCCTGGCGCCGAAGCTGCGCGTGCTGGAGCAGGAAGAGCGCTACATCTCGCTCAGCCGGGAGTTGTCCGCAGAGCGGCACCGCGAACGCGAGGCGCGGTCCCAGGTCACCATGCTGGACCGCGAGCGCGTCCAGGCCGCCCAGGCCTTCCGCGGCGAGGCGGCCCGCGAGAAGGCCGAGGCCGAGGCCATCGTCGCCACCCGCACCGACAGCCTGACCAAGGCCGACCAGCGCCGGTCGCTTCAGCGCCTGACCGCCCCGGTGGCGGGCACAGTCAACGAAGTGTCCGTCACGACCCTGGGCGAGGTGGCCGAGGCGGGCCAGTCGCTGATCACCATCGTGCCCGAGGGCGAGGACCTGATCGTCGAGGCCCTGATCCTGAATCGCGACGTCGGCTTCGCCCGGAGAGGGGCTCACGTGATCGTGAAGCTGGAAGCCTACCCATTCACGCGATACGGGAGCCTTTCCGGCGTTCTGGAGCATATTTCCCCCGATGCGATAGTGGACGAACGCCGCGGATTGGTATTCCCTGCGCGTGTAAGGCTGACATCGCGTCAACTTAAACTGGGGTCGGGGGAGGACGCCGTGCTGCAGCCTGGAATGGCCGCGACTGTGGAGATCGTCACTGGTCGCCGGCGCGTGATCGACTTCCTGCTGTCGCCGATTTCAAGGGCCGTTCAGACTGCGGGCCGAGAGCGCTGATGTCTCATACGCAGGCTGTTCGAAACCCAGGGACCAAAGGCAGGCGCAGGTCGGCGACCTGGTTACTGATCGTAGTGGGGATACTCCTCGGGGCGTTCAGTGCACCTCTCTTCTTCTGGGGTGGCTTACGAGATGCGGTGACTGGAGGCGACTCGACCGCCTCAACCCAAGCACATTTGGCAGGAAGGTCGGGCGTGATGCATCTGAACTATGATGGCCTAGCGGTCTCGCCGGATGGCGAAATGCTCGCCGCTGCAACGCCATTTACCGCGATAAATCGGCTCGACCTCATTGAGTGGAGGGCGGGTGTTGGGCAGGCCTTAGTTCACGCTGATCCACAGCGGGCCCTACTTCAGCCGACGTTCTCGCCGGATGGGCAACAGCTGGCGTTCGTCGTCGCCCAACCGTCCAAGGTAGGCCAGATCACAAACGTCAGCGAGATCTGGATCAGCGATCTCAATGGCGTTGTCATAAAACGCATAGCCGAAGAGGGGCGGCTGTTCACCAATCCGGTGTTCTCGCCGGACGGCCGGCGCCTCGCCTACTTCAGGGATGTCGAACATGACGCCGGTTCATCCCCCGACGACGTTGAGCGCCGGGAGACGCGTGAGATCGTCGCCATGGTGGCTTTCGAGTTCGATCTAGAAGATGGGACGCAAACGCAGTTGTCATTCCAGCCCTTTGGCTCGCCTCGAGGATTGCACTATGTGCCGGGCTCATCCGGAGACTTCATACTTGAGGTCGGCCCCCCGTTGTCGCCTGTAGATGTGAACGGCGAACCGCGCTGGACACTGACCCCCGAAATCGTCAGCGCCATGAGTGATCAAATCGCCGCAGGCCAGAGCGGAGCGAATGTGTTTCGATGGCAACGCGGTGCGCCGATGCCTCTGTTCCCTCGGCAGCTTTATGGCGGCAGCGACGGCTTGGAGCATCCAGAGTTTGTTGGGCCAGCTCGCGGCGACGGGCTGCTGATCGCCGATGTCCGGACCGGGGCCGGCACCGACCGAACAGTTATTCTGTTGCGAGCGGCAAACACAAACCGTGAGCTGTTTGATCTGGGCGAGCGGCAGTTGGCCCAGATCAATGTCTCGGCGGACCTGAAGGTCGCCGCGGCCTTTAACAACAAGATGGAGCGGGGCGAGACAGATCTCCAGGAGATCGTCGTCGTCTCTGACGGAGCCGTCCGGTCGCTTTCGTACGACCGGATACAATTTTCACAACCGACAATCCTGAACTAGCGCGCACCTGAACTGGATCGACAATGCCCCAGGTTGGATCTCCGCTTCCCAGTTATCGCACAGACATCGCGGCTGGAAGGAATCCTCGAAGCCCGGTGAGCCGGACACAGATTACACGGCCGAACGGCAGCACGGCGTATATTAACTTTGTCAGGAGCGATGTTCTAAACGCGCCCTTTGGGTATTTCGGCGGCGCGAACTATGCGTTTGGAGGTCTCGAACGTCCCGGTCTTCGGGTCACGGCGGAATCCTACACCCGATACCAGGCCGTGACCCAGCCGGGTGCTTTCACCGTGATGTATACGGATGGCAGCTATCGGGTCATCAACCTCGGGCCCAACGGCCAAGTACCGCTCTATAGCGCGCTCTTGGCCACGGATCGGCAGTATGTTCTGCACGACCTTTCGTCGGCCCAGTTCTTTGAGACCTACGGAGAGAACTGGGGCAACAACGCTACCGCCATCGCCGCCTACGCCACCCTCCAATACGTGCATGGGCGTGCCATATCGGCGACTCCGGAGTACTTCCCGGATCCGGCTCTTCAGCACGGCACCGCTGCGCAGCGACAGCAATACGCAGATGGCTTGATGCTCCGGATCGCGGATCTGCGCTTCCGCGAACAGATTGTCGTCGCAACCCGGTGGGCGAACCGAGCGGTGGGCGGCCTAGGTTGGGCTTTGAGGCGCGGTCTGGGCTTGCCGATGTTCACCCTCATGTCGCTCGGCAGCGACGGCGCGGACTTTGACGATGATGGCCAATCGGAACTGGCGGCGCTTCGCCAGAAGATTCTGGAAACGACAACCCAGATGTCGGAATTCGTGTCCGCCAATGCCGTAGACGCCCACCTCTATCAAATGACCTCCACGATCGGGCAGATTCTCGGATCAACGCTTGGGAACTACATCGGAGGAAGCAATCCCATTACGCAGGTGGTGGCGAGCGCGACCCTTTCGACGATCACGCAGAACATCGCACAGGCCATCGTCGTAGGCGGGTTTGACCGGCCCGTTCTTCTTCGCGGGCCCGGCGACAGCTTGACACCGATCGCGGATAGCGTTCTCGACGATTTCGGGACGGAGTTTTTGACAAACCTCCGCTCGGCAGCCGTCGGAACGGTGTCGTCCTTGCTGAGCATGGAGCTCGCCTCGGCGCTGGGCCTGGAGGGCTTCGGGGCTCAGTTGTTCGGTACGATAGGTAGTTCCGCGCTGAACGCCGTCTACAACAACATCGCCAACTATGGCGTCAGCGGCATCTGGAACGGGTTCAACTTCACTGACCTGTTTAACCTTGAGGTCCCTGTCCTAGGGGCTGATGGCACGCCCCTGCTAGACACAAACGGACAAGCTATTACGCAGCCCGGTCATGGCGTTCTGGCGCTCAACGCGATCGGGGCCTTCTTGGGCGCGCGTTTAGGCGCAATGGTTGTTCAGCCTACAACCCAGGCTGGGGCGATACTGTCATCGGTGGGATCCGCCGTGGGGGCGTATGTGGCGATTTCGGCCACGCTCTCGCTGGCGGGGGCCGGCGCATCGCTGACCCTCCTCGGGAACCTGATCGTGCCCGGAATTGGAGCCTTTGTCGGGTTTGTCCTTGGAGCTCTGATCGGCAATCTATTCGGCCGCAAAAAGCCGAAAATTCCCACGGCAAACGCTTCCACCTATCTAGATTTCAACACGGATCAGTTCACGCTCGGTTATTCCAGCAGCGCCAACGGCGGCAACCTTGACCTCGTCAAGAGCATGGCCACATCGGCGCGAGATACGCTGAACGGGTTCCTGACTGTCTTGATGGGCGACTTCGCCGCGGATACCACGATGGGTTTCAGTCGTGTGTATTCAGGTCATCAGTTTTATAGTGTGGGCTCTAATGCCACAACAATATACGGACATACTGGAAACCAACTCTGGATCAAGTACGACTCGCCATACAACACGCAGATAAACATCGCATCGGCGGACGAGGGGGTTGAGAAGGCTGTTTTGTACTCGCTGGGGCAAACCTACGTTGTCGGGGGCGATATTTTCGCGAAGCGCGTCGTAAGTCAGTTTTACGGAAGCGACATTTCGGTTTTGCTGGGAGACCTTCAGGTCGCGGCCGATTACCGGGTCTATATGTCTCAGTTCGAAAACATCAATCGTCTTATCGCGGCGGGGGATGATTCAACCTTTGCCGCAGCGTGGACGATATCGCTGCTCAAGGCTGCGGAGATCGGGGTCGATCAGTTCGCGTACAGTGATTTCTACGGCGGCCTGCAAGGCTTCCTCATGAGTTTCAGTCTCGAAACCCACGGCGCTCGCCTTGAGGATATCAGCCTTTCCCAAGTCGGAAATCACCTTCGGATCGCCCTCCCGGGAGGGGTGGAGGAGGGCGTTTTCAGCTTGCTCCCGAGCGCGTCCGTAGACGGACGCTCTGTCGACGTGACCGATTTCTTCAACGGATACTATACCGAGAACAGCGTCGGCTATGTGGTCTCGTCGGATGGTCAGATTACCGCGAACAGCTTCGTCAACGGCGCCCAGATCAACGACTTCATCGATCAGTCGGCCTCGACCTACGGCGTGACCATCGCCGACTATACGACTTGGGAGGAAGCCCAATACTGGTGGGTCAACCCGAATACGGGTGTTCTCGAAGCGCTTGAGGAGCCCATCTACGTCAGCCACACCGTCACCGGCGGCAACGACATCTTCCTGGGCGGATACGGCAACGACACCCTGCTCGGTTACGCGGGGTGGGATTGGCTGTCCGGCGGGGCAGGCAATGACTACATCGATGGCGGCTACGACAACGACGTGGTCTTGGGCGGCGACGGTTCTGACACGCTTTACGGCAACGCTGGCGCGGACTATGTGGCCGGCGGCGCGGGCAACGATACCTTGTATGGCGACTCCGGCGACGATGTCCTGATCGGTGGAGCCGGCGGCGACGCCCTCTATGGCGGTGACGGCGCCGACATTCTGTTGGTCGATCAGAATGACGGCGTCTACGACTATTTGGACGGCTCCTACGGTGCCGACGCACTCTCATTCGAACGCTGGACGACCGGGGTAACCTTCGCCTTGGGGTCGGGCGCCGTGTTCGGTGACGGCTATGGGGGCATTGAGGATGTTGTCGGCAGCCGTCAGGCGGACGTTATCACGGGTGACGCCCAGGCCAACCGGCTGTACGGTGGTGCCGGGGCCGATACGCTCTCGGGCGGCGACGGCGATGACGTCTTGCAAGGCGGAGCCGGCGCGGACAGCCTGAACGGCGGTTCTGGGATCGATACGGCCAGTTACGAGCAGTCCAGGGCGGGTGTCTCCGTCGATCTAAACTCCGGGCTGGCGTACGGGGGCTCGGTTGGCGAAGACGTCCTGACCTCGATCGAAAACGTGCGCGGCTCACGAGCGACCGACGAACTCAAGGGCGATGCCGGCGCCAATCGGCTGGAAGGGTTAGACGGAGATGACTGGCTTATCGCGACCGCGGGAGCCGATGTTTTCGACGGTGGAGACGGTATCGATACAGTGGACTATTCCGCCGCGACGGCGGGGGTGACTGCCTATATCGGCGGCGCATCTTCCACGGGCCTGATCAACGGATACGGCTCAGGCGGTCTGGCCGCCGGTCACACCTATATCAATGTCAACGCGATCCTGGGTTCTGCTTTTGGCGACTACCTGAGCGGCGCAGCCGGGTCGCAGGAATTCATGGGGGGGAAAGGCAATGACACTCTATCCGGCGCTGGTGGTTCGGACACCTATTACTTTGAACTAGGTGACGGCGTCGATAACATCAACGATGACAATATCGATGAGAATGTTGTCTACTTCGGTGACGAGGTCGGTTTCAACAGTCTCACTTTCAGTTACGCTGGGGGTTCTGGCGGCTTCCTCGATATCTACTACAGCGCCGGCGACTATGTGCGTATGAATGGGAACTTCGCCGTAGCCGCCAACAACCGGCTCAAGGTCATCGACATGAACGGGGCGGGTCAACTGGATGTCTCCCAGATCCACCACTTCACCGGCGGGGGCACGACAGGCGGGGACACCATCTACGGCTACGCCGGCTATCATGACCTGATCGCGGGCTACGGCGGAAATGACGTCATCTATGGGTCGGGCGGGTCATGGGAGGACAAGGGCAACGTCATCATCGGTGGTGCGGGCGATGACTATATCGTCACCTCGGCGGGTGACGATCAGTTCGCCTTCGAGCGTGGTTCGGGCCGGGACACCGTTACGGACGCAGGCGGCGAGGATGTTCTCGTGTTTGGCCCTAACGTGGCAGCCGACGACGTCATCTTCAAAGTCGTCGGCAATGACCTTTACGTCGGCATCACCGACTTCGATAATCCTACCTATGAGGCACATCAGGTCACGGACTATGTTCGCGTGGTCAACGGCGCGATACGCTATCAGAACGTTTCAACAGGCGCCCAATCCTACGCCGGTGTGGAGTTCGTCAACGCGGGCGGCTCATGGATCGACCTGCGAAAGCTCAGCATCGACTGGGTGACATCCTACACAAGTGGCTGGCCGCCGATTGTGCTGGACCTAGACGGTGACGGGCTGGACCTGATCGGGGTCGACGACTCGCTGATCGTGTCGAAGCTGGCGTCGGGCCATCTGGCGCGCACGTCCTGGGTCGGGCCGACCGACGGCTTCCTGGCGGTCGACCGCGACGGCGACGGCCAGATCAACCGCAGCTCGGAAGTCTCCTTCCTTGGCGACAAGGCCGGGGCCAAGACCGACCTCGAGGGCCTGCAGGCTTGGGACACCAACGGCGACGGCAAGATCACCAATCTGGACGAGGGCTGGTCGCGCCTGAAGCTGTGGGTCGACACCAACCAGAACGGCCGCTCCACGAGCAGCGAACTCAAAACGCTCGACGAGATCGGCATCGTTGCCATCAATCTGACGGGCGCGCCGACGGGGGCCAGCTTCGCCACCAGCGGGGGCGACAGCTTCGTGCACAACACCCTGTCGTTCACCTGGGCCTCGGGCGTCGAGGGACGGGGCTATGACGTCGAACTGGCGCGCAAGCTGGTCGGTGGCGAAGATCTGAGCCTCGAGGAGCTGCGCGCGGCCTGGGGCGATGGAACGGAAGACTCCGAGCTCGGCCGTCTGATCACCGAATACCGGCTGCTCGACAATGGCCAGAGGTCGAACCGCCGCTGGCAGGGCCGTATCGGCGACACGGCGCTGACGATGCCGTCGGATTCCGACGCTGTCTTAGAGGATATCCAGCTCGACTTCGGGCTGGAGACGGTGGCGGAACAGCGCGCCGACTTCAGCGACCACGACAACCTGTTCGCCGAGGAACTGGCCCGTCAGGCCCAGCGCCGCCGCCAGACGCCTCAGGGTCTGGTGGAGACCGACGCCGCCGTGCGCGCCTCGCTGGACCGTCTGACCGACGGCATCGACCGGCCAGGCCGCTTCGACCGGCCGTTCCAGCCGGAAAACGGATCGGACATGGCGACGCTCGAGGACTTCGCCGATGGCCCCGAGACCTTCGACCGTCCGCGAGACGCCGAGCGCGCTCGGGCGCTCGATCCCGTCGGCGCCGGGCCCGAACGCCGTCGGCCATGGGCGCCGGGCATCGATCTGAACGCCGCGGTTGAGCGGCTGAGCTTCGCGGATGAGCGGGAAGCCGATCCGTGGGCGGCCGCCCCGGTCACCTTGGCGGGCGGCACTGCTCGCGTCCGCTGGTGGGGCGAGCCCGAGGCGGAGAACGGCTCGCGCGCGGCGTCCTTCACCGGGGATGAGCGGATGCGCACCGGCCAGTTCGGCGAGGGCGTATTTGTTCCTGAAAACCCCGTAGCCGCGAACCTGTCGGCGCATCAGAAGCTGACGCAGGCGATGGCCGCGTTCGGTCCTCGCACCGCCGGCGGGGCCGCTGTCTGGAAGCGCTCGGGCGAGATGGTTACGGTCGACGCTATCGGGGCGGATACGGGCTCTTCACGCTGGCGTTTCGGCGCGCCGGCCCGTATCTCGGCCTGAGTGCATCATGACAGAAGAGTTTCGCATGACCGACGCCACCGGCGCCCAGGCCGCCCCGCCCCAGAAAACGGTGGCGCAAATGCTCGGCGAAATCGTCTGGCTGATGTCGCAGTCGCCGATCCACAAACAGCTGTTTATTGGCGACCTCGAATGGTTCGCCATGCCGGCCATTCTGGTTGAGCAGTTCCGTATCTTCTATGGCCCTAACTCGCCTGCCGCCGTCGCGTTCTGGGCGAACGTGTCGGAGGAAACCGAGAAGCGTTTGAAAGAAGGGGCGCACAAGCTGCGCGCCGACGAATGGCGCAACGGAGATCGGCCGTGGCTGATCGAACTTGTCGCGCCGTTCGGTGCGACAGACGAGATTTTGAAGGATCTTTCGGTCAGCGTCTTCGACGGCAAGCCGTTCAAATTCCACACGGCTTCGGCCGAAGGCAAACGGGAGGTTCAGACCTATGATCCCGACAAGGCTGTGCTTAACTAGGCGTCTGTTTGTTTCGGCCACTCTTGTGGTCGGACTGACTGGCTGTTCAGCGCTGGTGACGCCGGGCAATCCCGCGGATCTGGCCGAGCCCGTGCGGCTGGCTACGATGGTGGATCCCGCCGAGCTGAGAGTTCGTGCCGAGCAGGAAGACGCTCGCGCCCAGCAGGCCCTTGCGCTCGTACTGGCGTATAATCTGAACGGTGGAGGGTTCGATCCTGACGCCTCCACGACCTGGCGGGTTCGATCGATGAGGGCGCGGGGGACGACTCCGGTCACGCAGTATACCGCGGCCTTCGACGGCCAGCCTTCGCGCGTCAATATGATCTACGTGCCACGGCAAGACATTACGGCGCAGCACGACCAGTTCATCGCCCGATGTGCGGCCGGCCTCGAGGCGGGAGAACCGGGCGCTGTCTGCGGTGATGTTGCCACCACCGAAGCCTTGAGAGACCTCTGGACGAAGGCGCAGCGCGGAAGGTGAGTGTGCCTGCTGTGTCGTAGCCAGTTTCCAGCGGGCTCTACAATACGCCCGCTTCTGACTCAAAGCGGACGCCCAGAAGGTCCGCTTCCGGGCCGGGTCTCTCACGCGGTAGCGACGGCAGGGAGGTGGGTCCAGTTCTGACTCATTCCTGACTCCCGGCGCTTCCGCTTCAAGGCTGATGTCCGATCGTCAGCGAGCTTGGTCTGCAAACGAGCTCCTAGAGCGCCGCGGTTTCCGTTGCGATCGCCATCGGGCATCCGCAGGGAGCTCCTTGTCCGATAAGGCCGCTTGCGTCCGGAAAGCCAAAGCAGCGATCCAGGTCAGTTTCGCCCTTGCCGTGGAGACCCGAGTTGGTGAGACTCCTGCGGTGAAGACGAGTCTCGACACCTGCCAATGCTGATTCGCTTGGAATTCCAGCGGGTCGCCGAAGTGCTGCGCAACACCTCCTTCGAGCCAACGTCAACCAGTCGTCCGGACCATTGCTGCAAGGAGCATCTGGACGGGCTGCGCGCTGGGGAGGACGGAGACTCGTGACGGAAGTTCTCGTCAAACGCACCATGTGGTTCCAAGACGGGAGGAAACGAAAGGTCGTTGACCAAGCGTTCCTGACCTCGGACCCGCGCTCGCTTGTCGTGCTCGGCGAAGCCGGGATGGGGAAGTCGACCCTCCTCAACCAGCTCCGGGGACAGGTCGGCTATGAGGTTTGCACCGCCCGCGCCCTGATCACCGCCCCCGATACGGTCGCCCGCTTTGGCGGAGCCCAGACCTTGGTCGTCGATGCGCTCGATGAGGTGTCGGCGGGGCAACAGGGGGATGCGGTCGATCTGGTTCTGAACAAGCTGGGCGTCCTTGGCTATGCAGCGCCACGAGTGGCTTGCCGAGGAGCTCGAGGCAGCCGAGCCGTCTGGACCTGAAGCCGATTTTGCTCCTGTCGAGAGCGCCACCAACCGGCCCGCCTTTGACCCGGATCGCCACTGGCTGAGGGGCGGGCTCCCCGAAAGTTTCGAGGCGGCGAGCGACGCCGCCAGCCTCCAGAAGCGGCGTGCTCTGATAGACGGGCTCATGCTGCGCGATTACGCGCGTTGGGGCATTTCACCCGGACTACAGCTGACCGACTACCTCACTTGGATAGCCAACCAGAACGGCGGCGAGTTCGATCTCACCCAACCTCCCATAGGCAAACAGGCTGATGCCCGCTCAGCCCTGTTCTTGTTGAGCCAGCTCGGCGTCGTTCGTCAGCTTAGGAACTATCCCGGCGGCAGCACCGCCAGTCTGTCCCTGAAGCCCAAGGTGCACGTCCGCGACAGCGGGCTTCTGCATGCCGTCCTGGGGATCGAGACCATGACTCAGCTGAGGGGCCACCGCCTAATCGGCGAGAGCTGGGAAGGTTATGCGATCGAGACGCTGATCTTGGCCGCGGGCCGGCCTGGGACCGCGCAGTTCTATCGCAAGGAGGGACCCCAAGGTCCCGACGAGATCGACCTCGTCCTCGACTTCCGGGCCCACAACGGGAAGCTAGTTGCGATCGAGTGCAAGGTCAGCCCGGACGAGCCCCCGCGTCCGGGGTATTATCGCGCCCTTGAGGCGATCGGCGCCACCGATGGGTTTGTTGTTCACTCTGGAGCTGAAGCGAATCTGGCCGCCGGGACCCACCGGCTTGACCTAGACAGCGCCAGAATGCGGGTGCTCGACCTGTCCCGGTAGAACCGCGCCGTTGCCCTACTGCATTACTGCCGCGCAATAGGCCCTAGCGAAGGGCTGCTGTCCGGCCCGTTTCCGATGTCTGCTCCTGGCGCAATGCCGACGCCTAGGGTCCGTACTCAATAAGTCCTGGCTCGGCGGCAGGTGTTCTGATTCAAGGATTCTGGAAGGAGTCTTTGAATGCGGAAGCT
>Ga0265296_1001707_pt1 | contig 24232 bp, 30 predicted proteins | sample MunlanPumphouse1_FD_189073 | JGI IMG/M metagenome (GOLD analysis project Ga0265296, IMG submission 189073) | Groundwater microbial communities from a municipal landfill in Southern Ontario, Canada - Pumphouse #1 | ecosystem: Environmental > Aquatic > Deep subsurface > Groundwater | place... | reverse complement strand
CCGAACACCAGCATCTGGTGATCTTCCAGAACCCGCGCATGGGCCGGGTGATGGCGCTGGACGGCGTGATCCAGACCACCGAAGCTGACGAATTCATCTACCACGAGATGCTCACCCACGTGCCGATCCTCGCCCATGGCACTGCCAAGCGCGTGCTGATCATCGGCGGCGGTGACGGCGGTATGCTGCGCGAAGTGACCAAGCACGCCGGCGTCGAGCACATCACCATGGTTGAAATCGACGGCACCGTGGTCGACATGTGCAAGGAGTTCCTGCCGAACCATTCCGCCGGTGCCTACGACGATCCGCGCCTGAACCTGGTGATCGATGACGGCATGCGTTTCGTCGCTACCACCACTGAAAAATTCGACGTGATCATCTCCGACTCCACCGACCCGATCGGCCCGGGCGAAGTGCTGTTCTCGGAGAACTTCTACCAGGCATGCCACCGCTGCCTGAACGAAGGCGGCATCCTGGTGACTCAGAACGGCACACCGTTCATGCAAATCGACGAAGTCAAAACCACCGCCGGTCGCCTGCGCAGCCTGTTCCCGGACTGGCATTTCTATCAGGCCGCCGTGCCGACCTACATCGGCGGTTCGATGACCTTCGCCTGGGGCTCGACCAACCCGGCCTACCGCAAGCTCAGCCGTGAAACCCTGCAACAGCGCTTCATCGGCAGCGGCATCGTCACCCGTTACTACAACCCGGAAATCCACATCGGCGCGTTCGCCTTGCCGCAATACGTGCTGCAGGCGGTCAACAAGCCGAGCAACGACTGATCACGCTGAAGTCGCTCTGCAAGGGAGCTTTTGTGGTGAGGGGATAAATCCCCTCGCCACAGAAGTCCGCCTTACCGATTGGATGGTTATTTTCACCGTTGTCGGCTGTAATCCTTTTGAACCAACTATCGCGGAAAAAAGTCGAGATAGAGGTAAGCCCATTTACGGGTTGATCGAGGAGGCACTGATGCAAAAGTGGAAAGTCACTTTCGTGGATGATCACGGTGAAATTGTCGATGAAGTCTTCGAACGTGAGGAATGCCCGTCCGATGATGAAGCCGCACGGCTCGTCAAAGAGCGGCTTCTTCCGGTCGCCGCCAAGCTGGATCTGAATGATCTGGAAGGGCGCACCGCCGATGCCGGGGTGAAAAACCTCAAGACCCAGAACGGCATCGAAATCCGCAGCATCACCCCTGTCTGAACACTTCCTGTCATCTCGTAAACCAGGCCTTGGCAGCGGCGCTCTCTTGGGGCTACTCTGCAAGCGAGATCAGCGAATGGATCGCTAAGGTCTGGTCTTGTCAGCTACATGCTTGTTTCCCGCGCGCAACCACGTTGCCGTAGTACTTAGGCCAAAAGGCCCGGGGCGGGAATACGGAAAGTCTATCCATCAATCGAGGGGGACGATTCATGAGCACAGCCTATCAAGAAGACATCAGCAGCAACGTTCTGCGCCGCATGAAAGAAGGCGGTTTCGATTTTTCCCGGTTCCATCCCATCGAGTTCTACGCGATTTTCCCGGACGAGGAGCGGGCGCGCAGGGCAGCAGGCAAATTTCGTGGTGAATCCATCAATGCCCAGGTCAGTGCGCGCGACGACGGCGCCTGGTCGCTGGAATTGAGCAAAGTGATGTACGCAACCTATGACGACATCGGCGATTTCGAGCAAGGCTTTTCAGCCGTGGTCGAACCGCTGGGCGGCATTATCGAGGGTTGGGGCGTGAAGCAGGAGGTGCGCAATCGTTACCGGTTGAATTGATATTGCGCATTGTCTGTCGGGCAACGGCTGACCTTCGGGTCGGCCGTTGTCGTTTCTGGCTTCTGCACATCGCAGTGGCAAAACCCTGAAACAAGAATCCTGGGCAAAAAAAAGCCACCGGAGAGGGTGGCTAAAAGGGAAGACGGGTATGCAATAAAGTCCTGTCGGGACGGGGCTGCCAAGGCAGTTCAGATCAGTTGAGCTGTCTACTTCGCGGCGGCGTGCCGGGGAAGTTTTGCAGCGAATGCGCGGATTATCCGCAGTCGTGGCCGGGCAGTGAAATCAACTCTGACTATGCTGGTGATAGGCGATGCAGTGCGTCGCAATGAAGCGGGGGCAATCGGACCGGGGCATTTGCCGCACAGGAATGGTGCGCAGCCTTCGGCGTGGATCTACAACCGATTGAAATCAAAGCGTTTATGCCGATGGCACGGGCCTTGCGAAGGCCTGTATGTCCGGAGTGACAAGGAGTACGGCATGATCCGCACCTATTTTGACGAGATGTACGATGCCGGCGGACTGGTCCGCCCGCATTACCGGGAATTTGCCCGCTGGCTGGCCGAGACGCCCGACGAGCTGCTCGCGCAGCGCCGCCGCGAGGCCGATCTGCTGTTCCACCGTGCCGGGATCACCTTCACGCTCTATGGCGACGAGCAGGGCACCGAGCGCCTGATTCCGTTCGACACCATTCCCCGCAGCATTCCGGCCAGTGAATGGCGGATTGTCGAGCGCGGCTGCATTCAGCGGGTCAAAGCGTTGAACATGTTTCTCGCCGACCTCTACCACGAGCAGCGCATCATCAAGGCCGGGATTATTCCCGCCGAACAGGTGCTGGCCAACGAGCAATACCAGTTGGCGATGCAAGGCCTGGATCTGCACCGCGACATCTACTCGCATATCTCCGGCGTCGATCTGGTGCGCGATGGCGATGGCACTTACTACGTCCTCGAAGACAACCTGCGCACCCCCAGTGGCGTCAGCTACATGCTCGAGGACCGCAAGATGATGATGCGCCTGTTCCCCGAACTGTTCTCCGCCCAACGCATCGCCCCGATCGATCACTATCCCAATCTGCTGCTCGACACCCTGAAAAGCTCAAGCCCGATCGACAATCCGAGCGTGGTGGTGTTGACGCCGGGACGCTTCAACAGCGCGTTCTTCGAACATGCGTTTCTTGCCCGGGAAATGGGCGTGGAACTGGTCGAAGGTGCGGATCTGTTCGTGCGTGACGACAAAGTCTTCATGCGCACCACCGATGGCCCGAAAGCGGTCGACGTGATCTATCGTCGCCTCGACGATGCCTTCCTCGATCCGCTGGCATTCAACCCGGACTCAATGCTCGGCGTGCCGGGGCTGCTGTCGTCCTATCGTTCCGGCAATGTGGTGCTGGCCAACGCAATCGGCACCGGAGTGGCGGACGATAAATCGGTATACCCGTTTGTCACCGACATGATCCGTTTCTACCTCGACGAAGAGCCGATTCTGAAAAACGTGCCGACCTGGCAGTGCCGCAACCCGTCCGAGCTGTCCCACGTGCTGGCCAATCTTCCGGAACTGGTGGTCAAGGAGACCCAAGGCTCCGGCGGTTACGGGATGCTCGTTGGGCCAGCCGCGACGACGGCGGAAATCGATGCCTTTCGCGAGCGCATCAAAGCCAAACCCCATGCCTACATTGCGCAACCGACACTATCGCTGTCGACCTGTCCGACCTTTGTCGAAAACGGCATCGCGCCGCGCCATATCGATTTGCGTCCGTTTGTGCTGTCCGGTCGCGAAACCCGTGTGGTGCCTGGCGGTTTGACCCGTGTCGCGTTGCGTGAAGGCTCCCTGGTGGTGAATTCCTCCCAGGGCGGCGGCACCAAGGACACCTGGGTAGTCGAGGATTGAAGGAAGCTTGCCATGTTAAGTAGAACTGCCTCGGATCTGTACTGGATGTCGCGTTACCTGGAGCGTGCGGAGAATCTCGCGCGCATGCTCGACATCAGTTATTCGCTGTCGCTGATGCCGCAGGACGGGCGCGGCGACGGTCTGCACGAACTCGCCATGCCGTTGCTGATCACCGGCACCCTGGACGATTACCTTGAACGCCACGGCGATCTCCACGCCGAGCGCCTGCTGCATTTCTTCGCACTGGATGCGGCCAACCCGGCCAGTATCTACAGCTGCCTTGGTGCAGCGCGGGCCAGTGCTCATGCCGTACGCGGGCGAATCACTGCGGACATGTGGGAAAACATCAACGCGACCTGGCTGGAGATTCGCGGCATCGCCGAACAGGGCCTGAGTCGTTATGGCATGAGCCGTTTCTGTGAATGGATCAAGGAGCGTTCGCACCTGTTTCGTGGCGCCTCATACGGCACGATCATGCGCAACGACGCGTTTCGCTTTATTCGTCTGGGCACGTTTATCGAGCGCGCGGACAACACGCTGCGCCTGCTCGATGCCCGTTACGAAATGGCCGGCGATCAGGCCGAAGCAGTCAGCGACGGCACGGCGCACGCCTATTACCAATGGAGTGCGCTGCTGCGCGCCTTGTCCTCATTCGAGGCCTACACCGAAATCTACCGCGACGCGCCCGGCGCCCGACATGTCGCCGAACTGCTGCTGTTACGCGCCGATGTGCCGCGTTCGCTGCGTGCCTGTACCGAAGAGATCGACCAGATCCTCGCGCAACTGCCAGGCGCCAACGGCCGACCGGCACAACGCCTGGCGGCGGAAATGGACGCACGCCTGCGCTACACCGACATCAACGAAATCCTCGACGAAGGCCTGCACGCCTGGCTGACCGAATTCATCCCGCTGGTGCGCCAGTTGGGCAACGCCATTCACAGTTCCTACCTGGAGGCTGCATGAGACTTTCCATAAGCCACGAGACCACCTATCACTACGAAGATCAGGTGCGCGCGAGCATCCAGTACCTGCGCCTGACGCCCCACGACAGCGAGCGCCAGCATGTCCTCAGTTGGCAACTCGACCTGCCGCGTCCGGTGCGTGCGCAGCTCGATCCGTTCGGCAACATCCTGCATGTGCTGACCATGGACGAGCCCCACGAAGCGATCATCATCGGCGCCCGTGGTCAGGTCGATATTGACGAATTGCGCGAGGCCGAACATGAGAGCCAGTCGGCGCTGCCGTTCCTGCGCTTCACGCGCCTGACCGAAGCCGATGAAGCCTTGCGCGAATTTGCCGCGAAGAACTGCAAGCAACGGCGAGATCGCACCGCGCTGATCGACTTGATGCACGGTCTGAATCAGCACATGACCTACACGCCGGGCTCGACTGAAGTCGACACCAGCGCCGCCGAAGCTTTCGCCGGTCGCGCCGGGGTTTGTCAGGATCATGCGCACGCATTTCTTGCCTGCGCGCGCAGTCTCGGGGTGCCGTCGCGTTACGTGTCGGGTTATCTGTACAGCGAAGATTGCGAGCATCTGGCCAGTCATGCCTGGGCAGAAGCGTGGCTGGATGACGCGTGGTACAGCTTCGACGTGACCAACCAACTGGCGCGCCCGGAGCGACACTTGAAGCTGGCGGTGGGCCTGGATTATCTCGATGCCTGCCCGGTCCGCGGCATGCGCCGGGGCGGCGGCTGCGAGCAGATGCACGCCAAGGTATTCGTCTCGCCGACGCCGGTTATATCCGTCCAGCAACAATAGCTCGACGCACGCAAAGCCCTGTGGGCGAGCCTGCTCGCGAAAGCGGTCCATCAGCCAGCCAACCAGCGACTGACACTCCGCCTTCGCGAGCAGGCTCGCTCCCACAAGGGAGACTGCATCAAGGCTTGGCTTTGCGCCCGGCCATGTGCTTGAGATAGCCCACCAGCATTTCCAGGTCTCCATCCGGCAACACCTGCGAGGAAAACCCCGGCATCTTCGCCTGCGGCCACTGACGCAAACTCTGCGGATCGCGGATGTAGCGCTTCAAGAAATCCGCGGCGAAATACTCGGTCGGGCTATACGGAATATTCAGATCCGGACCGAACTGCGCGTCTCCGGCACCATTCAACCGGTGACAGGCCAGGCAATTTTTCTGAAACAGAGCAAAACCCTGGTTCACCGGATCATCGGCCTTCAAGGCAGGATCGGGCACCAGGGCAGGAAAGCGTTGGGCCACCGGCGCCATCAGCTTGATGCTGGCGACTTCGAACGGCCACTGTTCGGGGCTGATATTGCCGGCCTGCGGATCGGTCCAGACCAGATAGAACGGCCCGGCGCTGTGCTTGCCGGCAGACAGCGGTGGCCACGGCCGCGCCGGGTCCTCGATTGCCAGCCATGCTCGTGCGCCGTCCTTGTTCAGCAAGGGTGCAGCGGCCAGCTCTGCGGCAAAGCCGTCCAGCGCCACCGCTTGCAAGTGATCCTCCGGCTTGACCCCCTTCAGCAATGCGGCCAGAGGCACAGCCTGATAGGTCATGTCCTTCTTGTAGGAAACATCATTGTTGATCGTGAGCGTTTGCAGCTGAGGATGCTTGAGCAGCTCTTCGGTCTGCCAGGTGCGGCTGTTTGCGCCCAACTGCAGATCCAGTTGTGCGGCGGACAAGGGCAAGCTCAGCAGCAAGGCACCGAGCGCAATGAGCGTTTTCAAATGATCGCCGTCCATGTCGTGGTAGTGCGCAAAGGTTGGCACAACCGCGCTGGCCCGGGTAGCGGGCCAGTCACATTTTCAGTGGCGATATACAGCACGCGACGTTTGAATCAGCCGATGACCTTGGTCAGATTCGGCAAGATCAACAACAGCGTCGTGGCGAAAAGAATGAGTCCTGCTTGACGTACTTTCGGTTGTTTGAACATGGCTTGACCGCCTTTATTGTTATTTCCTGATGCATGCCTGAGTGCATATCCCTGACGGCACGCGTTGCACTTCCTGTTAAAGGACGCCCGTCTCGGCAAAACCCGACGACGATGGCGTACATCTTCACCTTAGAGCCCGCGTCTGCCTTCGCTTAGATCCATTTCATATGGAGTTCTTTGCAAAAACTCTTAAAACGGCATGAGGCGTATTGCCAGCTTCTTTGCCGCCCGCTGGCTAGACAACTCGGCGACCTGAACCGGTTCACCTGATGACGGATGACCGTCCGTCTGAGCGTGTGCGTCAAGCGCTTTGAGCAATGTGGTCATTGCTTGCCAGTCGGCGCAGGGCGAAAGTGAAGTGACAATAAATCAGGTTCGAGGACGTCATGACTGAAGCTTTGATTTTCGATGCGTTGCGCACCCCGCGTGGCAAAGGCAAGGCCGATGGCGCGCTGCACAGCGTGAAGCCGGTCAACCTGGTGGCCGGTTTGCTGAGCGCCTTGCAGGCGCGCACCGCGCTGGACACCAGTCAGGTCGATGATGTTGTCCTCGGCTGCGTCACGCCGATTGGCGATCAAGGCTCGGACATCGCCAAGACGGCGGTGCAAGTGGCCGACTGGGACGTCAGCGTCGCCGGTGTGCAGATCAACCGTTTCTGCGCTTCGGGTCTGGAAGCGGTGAATCTTGGCGCGATGAAAGTGCGCTCGGGCTTCGAGGATCTGGTGGTGGTTGGCGGCGTCGAGTCGATGTCGCGGGTGCCAATGGGCAGCGATGGCGGCGCCTGGGCGCTGGACCCGCAGACCAACCTGCACAGCCATTTCACCCCGCAAGGGGTCGGCGCCGATCTGATCGCCACCCTCGAAGGCTTCAGCCGGCAGGATGTCGATGCCTACGCACTGCACTCCCAGCAAAAAGCCGCGCGAGCACGGTCCGACGGCTCGTTCAACAAGTCGCTGGTGCCGGTGCAGGATCAGAACGGCATCATCCTGCTTGATCACGATGAGTTTATCCGCGCCGAATCGACCCTCGAAGGCCTGGGCAAGCTCAAGCCAAGTTTCGAAATGATCGGGCAGATGGGCTTTGACGCCACGGCGTTGCGGGTCTACAGCCATGTCGAGCGGATCAACCACGTGCACACGCCGGGCAACAGTTCCGGGATTGTCGACGGTGCGGCGCTGATGCTCATCGGCTCCGAAGCCAAGGGCCGCGCGCTGGGGCTGCAGCCACGCGCGCGTATCGTCGCCACGGCCGTCACCAGCACAGATCCGACCATCATGCTCACCGGCCCAGCGCCGGCGACCCGCAAAGCCTTGGCGAAGGCCGGACTGCGCGTGGAGGACATCGATCTGTTCGAGGTCAACGAAGCGTTTGCTTCGGTGGTGTTGAAATTCATCAAGGACATGGCCGTCGATCCCGGCAAGGTCAACGTCAACGGCGGCTCGATCGCCATGGGCCACCCGCTGGGCGCCACGGGTTGCGCGATCCTCGGCACCCTGCTTGATGAACTGGAAGCGCGGCATCTGCGCTACGGCCTGGCGACGCTATGTGTCGGCGGCGGCATGGGCATTGCCACCATCATCGAACGCCTCTGAGCCCCGACTTCAAGGAACCCTGTTATGAGCGAAGCCATTCGTTACGAAAAAGGCCAGGACGGTATCGTCGTGCTGACCATGGACATGCCGGGCCAGAGCGCCAACACCATGAACGCCGTGTACCGCGAGGCCATGGCCGCTTGCGTCGCCCGCTTGCTGGCCGAGAAAGACAGCATTTCCGGAGTGATCATCACCTCGGCGAAGAAAACCTTTTTTGCCGGCGGCGACCTCAATGAACTGATCAAGGTCGGCAAGCCCGAAGCCAAAGCTTTCTACGACATGGTGCTGACCCTCAAGGCGCAATTGCGCAGCCTGGAAACCCTCGGCAAACCGGTGGTCGCGGCGATCAACGGCGCCGCGCTGGGCGGCGGCTGGGAGATCTGTCTGGCCTGTCACCACCGCATTGCTGTTGATGACGCCTCGGTGCAACTCGGTCTGCCGGAAGTGACCCTTGGCCTGTTGCCGGGCGGCGGCGGGGTGGTGCGCATGGTGCGCATGCTCGGCATCGAAAAAGCCCTGCCGTACTTGCTTGAAGGCAAAAAAGTGCGCCCGCAACAGGCGGTGCAGGCCGGGCTGATTGATGAACTGGCAGCGGATCGCGGTGAGCTGTTGGCCAAGGCGCGCGCCTGGATTCTCGCCAATCCGGCGCCAGTGCAGCGCTGGGACGTCAAGGGTTACCAGATTCCTGGCGGCACGCCATCGAACCCGAAAGTGGCGCAAATGCTGGCGATTGCGCCGTCGATCCTGCGCGCGAAAACCCAAGGCACTCTGCCGGCGCCGGAGAAGATTCTATGCGCGGCGGTGGAGGGCGCTCAGGTCGATTTCGACACCGCGCACCTGATCGAAACCCGCTACTTCACCGAGCTGACGACCGGGCAGATTTCGAAAAACCTGATCGGTACGTTCTGGTTCCAGTTGAACGAGATCAACGCCGGCGGTTCAAGACCGCAAGGTTTTGCGCCCTATAAAACCCGCAAAGTCGGTGTGCTCGGCGCCGGAATGATGGGCGCTGGCATCGCGTTCGTCAGCGCCTCGGCCGGTATCGACGTCGTCCTCAAGGACATCAACCTTGCCGCGGCCGAGAAGGGCAAAGCGCATTCCGCAGCGCTGCTGGACAAGAAAGTTGCCCGTGGCCAAATGACTGCCGAACAGCGCGAAGCGGTGCTGGCGCGCATCGTTGCGAGCGAAAGCGATGCCGATCTGGCCGGTTGCGATCTGATCATCGAAGCGGTGTTTGAGGATCGCCAACTCAAAGCCAGGGTGTCCGCCGCCGCGCAACAGGTCGTGGGCGGCGAAGCGGTGATTGCTTCCAATACGTCGACGCTGCCGATCACCGGTCTGGCGACGGCGGTGGCCGATCAAAGCAAATTCATCGGCCTGCATTTCTTCAGTCCGGTAGAAAAAATGCCGCTGGTGGAAATCATCAAAGGTGCGCAGACCAGCGCCGAAACTCTCGCTCGCGGTTTCGATTTCGTTCTGCAAATCAAGAAAACTCCGATCGTGGTCAACGACAGTCGCGGCTTCTTTACCTCGCGGGTGTTCGGCACGTTCACCAACGAAGGCATTGCCATGCTCGGCGAGGGCGTCAGTGCGCCGATGATCGAGGCCGAAGCGCGCAAGGCCGGGATGCCGGTCGGGCCGCTGGCAATCTCCGACGAAGTTTCCCTCAGCCTGATGAGCCATATTCGTCAACAGACGGCCAAGGACCTACAGGCTGAAGGGAAACCGCTGATTGAGCACCCGGCCTTTGCCGTGATTGACTTGATGCTCAATGAATTCAAGCGACCGGGCAAAGCTGCCGGAGGCGGTTTTTATGAGTATCCAGCGGGCTCGCAGAAGCATTTGTGGCCGGAGCTGAAAACGCGCTTCGAGAAGGCCGACGGACAGATCTCTGCGAAGGATGTGCGTGATCGGCTGTTGTTTGTGCAGGCCATCGAAACCGTGCGCTGTGTGGAGGAGGGCGTGCTGACCTCGACGGCGGATGCCAACGTCGGCTCGATCTTCGGCATCGGTTTCGCCGCGTGGACCGGCGGGGCGCTGCAGTTCATCAACCAGTATGGCCTGAAGGACTTCATCGCCCGCGCGCAGTATCTGGCGGAACAATACGGCGAGCGCTTTACCCCGCCAGCGCTGTTGCTGGACAAAGCGGCGAAAGGTGAAATGTTCTAGGGCCAGCGAGCATTTCGGGGCTTGCCTTGGCCACGTGTTTCAAGGCAGGCTCTGGGGTGTTCATTATTCCCATCACGTGTCAGGTATTTTTTATGTCGCTGCGCATCTGCATTCTCGAAACCGACATCCTGCGGCCCGAACTGATTGACCAATATCAGGGCTATGGGCAGATGTTCCAGCGCCTGTTCTCGCAACAACCGATCGCCGCTGAGTTCACTGTCTATAACGTGGTGAAGGGTGAGTATCCAAGCGACGACGAGATTTTCGATGCGTATCTGGTCACTGGTAGCAAGGCCGATTCGTTCGGCACGGATCCGTGGATCCAGACCCTCAAGACGTATCTTCTGAATCGCTACGAACGCGGCGACAAATTGCTCGGCGTGTGCTTCGGCCATCAATTGCTGGCGCTATTGCTTGGTGGCAAGAGTGAGCGTGCGTCCCAAGGCTGGGGCGTCGGCACTCACAGCTACCAGCTGGCAGCCAAGGCGCCGTGGATGAGCCCGGTGCGCGAAGAGCTGACACTGCTGATCAGCCACCAGGATCAGGTCACCGAACTACCGGAAAACGCCACGGTCATCGCGTCCAGCGATTTCTGCCCGTTCGCGGCTTATCACATCAACGATCAAGTGCTGTGCTTCCAGGGCCACCCGGAATTCATTCACGATTACTCGCGCGCGCTGCTCGACCTGCGCCAGGAAGCGCTGGGTTCGCAGATCTACAGCAAGGGTGTGGCAAGTCTTGAGCAGGAGCACCACGGCGCTACGGTTGCGGAGTGGATGATGCGCTTCGTGGCGCACAAACCGGAAGCGGCTCAACGCTGAAAGGACCTGCTCCCACAATCTCTGTGGGAGCAAGGCTGATCGCGAATCGCCGGGGCAACGCGGTCCCGGCTATAACCACCCCGACCGCTTGAAGCTCGCCCACAAACTCACACACCCCACCGCAATAAACCCCAGCACTGCAAAATAACCGTAGTGCCAGGTCAACTCGGGCATGTTCTGGAAATTCATCCCGTAGATCCCCGCCACGGCTGTGGGGAACGCCAGAATCGCCGCCCACGCTGCAAACTTGCGCTGCACCACGCTCTGCCGTGATGCCTCGAGCAACACGCCGATCTCGATGGTCTGGCTGGCAATGTCCGCCAGCGTGCTCAGGTCTTCCATCTGCCGCGTCACGTGAATCTGCACATCGCGAAAGTACGGTCGCATGTTCTTGTCGATGAACGGGAAACTCAGCTTTTGCAGCTCTTCGCCGATTTCCACCATCGGTGCCGCGTACCGACGCAAGCGCACCACATCACGGCGCAAACCGTGCAGCTTCTGGATGTCACGCTCGTTGAGGGCGCTACACAAAACGTTGCGCTCCAGCTCATCGATCTCGGCGTGGATCGCTTCGCCCACCGGCTGATAGTTCTCGATGACGAAATCGAGCAGCGCGTACAGGACGAAATCCTCCCCGTGCTCAAGCAACAGCGGGCGCGCTTCACAGCGTTGGCGCACATAGGCATACGACGCGGAGTGGCCGTTGCGAGCAGTGATGATGTAACCCCTGCCAGCGAAAATATGCGTTTCGATGAATTGCAAAACGCCGTTTTCGCGGACCGGCGAGTAGGTGACGATAAACAGAGCGTCACCAAAGGTTTCCAGTTTCGGTCGGCTGTGTTTTTCCAGCGCGTCTTCGATGGCCAGTTCATGCAAGTTGAACTGACGTTGCAGGTTGGATAATTCCTGTGCGTCCGGTTCTTCCAGGCCGATCCACACGAAGTGGCCGGGTTTGGCGGCCCAGGCAGCACCTTCGTTCAGCGCAATATTGGTGACTTTCTTACCCTCGCTGTACACCGCAGCAGCAACAACTCGACCCATGGTGGTGATTCACTTCTTCTTGGCAGATGGCAGGGGAACAAGGCTTCAGCTTAGCCGTGTCGCTGCTTGAGAGTCAGTGAAACTTCTACAGTTCACCCGGCAAAAGAAAACCCGCACAGGGCGGGTCTTGTTTCAAGCGGCTTGCAGTTGCCTATCCATCGATTCGATGCACTCGCGCATCTGCTCGCGGCATCGCTCAATCAGCATGGGCATGTCGTCCATGGTCAATCCGACTGTAGGAATGGCCGGCAAGGAACGTATGAGAACGTCCCCGCTGCGCCAGCGATTCAGGCGCATGTGTTTGATATAGCTGCTCACGCACACCGGAACGATCGGCACGCCGGCGGCAATTGCCATCTGGAACGCGCCTTTCTTGAACGGCAACAAATCTTCACCGAGGTTGCGGGTGCCTTCCGGAAACACCCAGATCGAGGTGTCTTCGTTCTGCAAGGTGTGGGTCGTCGTCAGCATCGACTGCCGCGCCTTGTGCGCATTGCCACGGTCGATCAACACATTGCCGGCCAGCCAGAACAACTGGCCGAACAACGGCACCCACTTCAGGCTTTTCTTGCCGATACACACGGTGCGGCGGGGGACGACATTGCCGAAGACGAACAGATCGTAGTTGGACTGATGGTTGGCAATGATCACGCAACTGTCGGGCTTGTTCATCAAGCCGTTGACCTCGGACCTGACCCGCAAACGCAAGATACACATCGCCGGCAAAGCGTAGAGGCGGGCGCAGAGTCGGCTGTTGTCCGGGTTGAACGGGCGGCACAGTCCAAGGATCACGCCGAGCACGCCGGCCAGAATAAAGTGCAGGCCCATCAACAACATACGAAACACAAACAGCATTTTTGCAGGCCCACCGGGACAAAAGGTGGCGCAGTGTACGGATGTGCACTGTTTTCGGCAATTGCCGCTATAGAGTCCGGAGATGGCCGATGTTTAAGCGCATGTTTCAGTCTTGCCTGTCAGGCGCGTCCTAGAGCTTTCCGCGAATCTTCGACGCGTGACGTAAGAAAAAGCCCGACACGAGGGTCGGGCTATTCACTTACCGGCAGATCCTGGACGAGTCAGCCCAGATGTTGCTGATCCTGCAGGATGGCGTCGTCAAGAGTTTCCAGCAGTTGCTTGCGCACTTTGAGCTTGGTGTTCTTGTGCGCGAGCATGTTGATCTTCTTCAACTGGCGCGCGGCAGCCAGCGCGGCGCCCTGCAATTCTTCGGCTGTGACGACTTTGTCGAGGAAGCCTGCATCAACAGCACTTTGCGGATCGAACATCTCGCCATTGATCACCGAGCGATGGAAAGCCGAACGCCGCAAGCGATCACGCGCCAGCTCGATACCGGCGTGGTGCATGGTCATGCCGATTTGCACTTCGTTCAGACCGATGCTGAACGGGCCATCGACACCGATGCGGTAATCGGCGGACAACAGCAGGAAAGCGCCCTTGGCCACAGCGTGCCCCGGGCAAGCAACGATCACCGGGAACGGGTGAGAGAGCAGGCGGCGGGCTAGGGTCGAACCGGCCGTCACCAGCGCAACGGCTTCTTTCGGGCCCGCGGTCATCACCTTCAGGTCATACCCGCCCGAGAGGATCCCCGGCTGCCCGGTAATGATCACCACGGCGCGATCCGCCACCGCCTGATCCAGCGCCGCGTTAAACGCCGCAATCACATCCGGAGAAATCGCGTTGACCTTGCCATTGTTCAGGGTCAGGGTCGCGATACCGTCTTCGAGGTGGTAGGCAATCAACTCGCTCATGACGCTATTCCTTATTAGAAAGATGGGCAGACGTTACCCACCGCCGCAGGCCAGGTAAAGCGCCGTGACTGACCTGCCAGTCACCGTTTTGCGCTTCGGCCAGCGTCGCGCGCGTGTTGCCTGCTATAAAGGAAGCGTGCGGCTTACCCGAGATTGGCGGGTTTGCCATCGCCCGCTTTGGCAGAATGAAGCGCGCTCTCTTAAGCGCATGAAAATTCTGAAAAAAAGTTTGCCATCGCAAAAGCTTTCGACTACATTAGCGCGCCTCGACAGACAGAACATGTCTGCGGAGATACGGTGAAGTGTCCGAGTGGCTTAAGGAGCACGCCTGGAAAGTGTGTATACAGGAAACTGTATCGAGAGTTCGAATCTCTCCTTCACCGCCACATTCTGTAAACGCAAGCCCCTGATTTTCCTAGAGAAAGTCGGGGGTTTGTGGTTTTTGACGTCCCAAAAATGGCCATATGGGACAGATCTGGGACAGATGCGCCATTGTGGTGCGAAAAAGTCATCGAAAAAGAGATACGTGAGCTAATCTGGTCTGGCACGCCTGAACTAGCCCTTTTGGTAGCTTTCGCTCAAGGACGATCCAAAAATGCCAAATAACTCAGATTCAAATGTAACCACGGCCGACGCGCTGACTTTGTTGCTACACAACCAGCATGCGCTGGGTGCGGCGATAGAAGAGATCACTCATTGGATCTCGGGGGCTGGCGCAGATGTTGTTGCCGATAATGCTGTAGTCGCCTTAGAAACACTGGACAGGAATGCGGCAGCGATTACGGACGCGATCACGCGATTACGGCAGGTGTAGTCACTGGTAATGGTTGGAGGAGCGAGCCAACGCGCGTTCGGAGTCCATCGGATTCCGCTCAACACTTTCTGGACGTTACGAAACGAGCTGTTCCGTTGCCAATGGTTGGTGATACTCCAGCAGACATAGCGTCGGAGATCAGGTATCTCATAGCTTCTACATCAAGCGTCTTGCCTTTGTTCTCGCGCATGAACTCGCGGCTAATGAAATACCGGCCGCAGGCATGACATTCGATGTTCACCCAATCCCCTGCAACAGCTCGACGCTCCGCGTTTTCCCAACAAATCCAGCACATACAGTTCATAAAATTCCCCTCCGTGGTCAATTGATTGGAACAGGCGGGGACGGGTTCATTGCGAGTGGCGATTGGAATAACCGCCTATCGGTTTGTATACCCTAATGGGCGGCGGACCACTTATAACGATTGCCGTTTTGCCATCCAATGTATAGAACGCCGTTTATGTTCAATCGGCCCCCACATCTGGCCCAGGTGTGGGGGCCTTTTTCATGCGCCGTGGAAACCAGACGTCCCAGGACTGGTCTACCATCCTCCTACCGCTTGGCTTGCTGCAGCCACTCATTATTTGAAGGATGCCCATGTGCTTTTATGAAGGTCTGGCCACCGTCACCGTGTTGGCCCGCTATCAGGGGCGGGAGCCGGGCGAGCTAACCAATCTCGAATGCCCGGTGCGCCTCATTCATGTGGGCTCCGGTCGCGTCCGCGTTGAACTGCAGCATTACCTGCAAGGACCCAAGGAGGCCAACGCGCTGCGGGTGATGCTGCCGCATGGAACAATGGTGCAGGGGTTCTTGATCGACGGGTCTAACCAACCCACCGGCGGCTGGCTGCTGATCGACGTCGAGCAGTACGATTTGGCTCTTGAGCAACCGGGGACTCTGAATGGATGGCAATGGCAATGATTGACGACGACGAATTTGCGGCACTTAACCTGCCGCGTTCTGTGCATGTGCAAGCGCTGAAGTTGCTCGCTGGCATCGTCCAGGCAAACACCCTAGCCGACACGCTGCACGCCGCCGACCGAGCTGAAGGTTTCACCTTGGGCATTGAAACGGTGAAAGCACTCAACCTCGGGGCCATCGAAGGGCTGTACCTCATATTCGACCGCGCTTTACAGGCGCGTCAGCGGGAACTGAATAGATGATCGGCGAAGGCATTCACGAAGACGTATTGCGCGCCCTGGTGGAGCAACATGCGGTGCGCGACTGCATGGTCGCCAAGATTGAAGGTGGCCCCGATTGGGGCCTGTCGATTCTTTTAGGCGGCAGCGGCGCACGCTGGGTGCCGGTGCGCTCACGGCGTGAGCGACTGCGCACCTGGGCCAGTTCGACCGCTGTGGGGCGCTTTGCCGAAAACGTCGGCCTGCGGGGTTTTAGTGTGGAGCTGTGACCGGCGTCAGCTTCAACGCCATTTGCAGCATCCCCACCACATCCGGGCCGTCTTCATTGATCCACGTTCCGTAGTGCTGACGGATCATGTTGCCGTTGGTATGTCCCATCTGCTCGGCGATCCAGTCGATTGATGCCACGCCGGTGGTCAGCAGCTGACTGGCATAGGTGTGCCGGCATTGCCCCGGTCCCCGATAACGCACGCCGGCGGCGAGCAAGTGCGCCTTGAAAAAGCGATCGCGTACCACGAAGTCGTTGGCATGCGGCAAGCCGGTTTTGGTGTTGAGGAACACAAAGTGCAGTTTGTGTTTTCGCACCGTCTTGTTGTCTCGCTCGACCACCTCCACGGTTTCCGCTTTTCGGTTGCGGTTTAGCGCATCGATCTTGCGCAGGGCATCCCATGCCGGGGCCAGCAGGCGCACCCGCCGCGTCGATCGGCGGGTTTTTGTCACCCGATAAGCGCCGCGCACCTTCGACCGGCGAAAGGTCACGGTGCCTTGCGCCAGGTCGACGTCCTCCCAGGCCAGGGCGATCGTTTCCGATACCCGAGGGCCTGCCCATAACATGAACTGCACCATCAGCAGTTCCTGCGTGCGATGTGTCGGGGTGGTGAGGATCTGGCTGATTTCCGCGCGGGTGAACGGATCCGGCGCTTCGGGATCGGGCAAACGCACCATCAACCCCTCGGTTGGGTCATGCGCGACTTTCATCCGCGTGCGGTACAAGCGAAACACCTGGCGCACGTTGCTGATGATGTCGCGGATGGTCTTGTTCTTAAGCGTCTTCGACAGCGTGTCCTGAATCCATTCCTGCAGGTCCAAGTGATCGATGTGGTTGATCTGCACCTTGCCCCAGCGCGGACGCACATGTACTTCGGCCTTGTTGGCGTAACCGCGGTAGCTGGAGGCGGCGACGCTGTTGGCCTTGATCTTCAGCCACAGGTCCAGGTAATGGCCAAAGGCGTTTTCCACCAGCCTGGAGGAATGCGGAAAGTGCCGCGCATAGTCAAAGGTGCCGGTCTGTATTTCGTATTCGATGATGTCGACCAGGCGCCGGGCCTGCGCCACGTTCGCCGGTGTGTTGCCGCCCGGGATCGCTTCCCGGCACTTTTCCCCGTTGTATTGAAAATAGATTCTCACGGACTTTCCGCGAGCTTCGACCCCACTCATGTAAACCCCTAACGCTGTACTCGTATGTCGACAGTCTGACGATCGGAAACAAAAAGGCCCGTTTCCGGGCCAAGTATCTGCGGGTGCGTCTTCTGGTGGACGCGGCCTATGCCTTGGGCTTGGGATGGCGCAGATGAGCATTCAGCCGCTGACGCCGGCGGCTGCATTTATCGTGATTGCCCTGGGCGCGCCACTTGCCGCACTGATCGCACACGCTGGTGTAATCGATGTTCCAGGGAAATCGGCGCACCGGTGTTACGGCTGGGTCACTGGACATGGCGCGAGTCTCCCTGTGTGACGGGGCGGGCGAGTAGTTGACTAATCACGGCGGCATCCGTCGCGCTCAGATCGCCCAAGCGACTGGCCATTTGGCTTAGGCTTTCCAGGCGCGTGCGGGCCTCGGGGGTTCTGTGCACCAGGTAGCCGATAACGGCGGCGCCGATAATCGCGGTGGCCACCAGGTGCCGCGCCGGTGTGGTAGCCTTCGCGCCGCTGCTGCTGTGGTTCTGTGCTTGCATGGTTAGGGTCCTCAGTTGTAGTCGGGTGTCGAGGAGCTGCAACTCCTCGACACTGTTTTTTTTCCTCAGTCCTTACGTGCCAGGTGGATCACCAGGCCGTCGAAACGCGGCTCATGTTCAACACATGACTGCCATTCCAACACCCGCAAAATCTGTTGCCGGCTGCAGTCGTCCACGAGGATTTCGCGCTGGCCAGCGGCGGCTCGAACTTCCAGCATCTGCAACAAACCGTCCTCTGCGTAAGCACCGGCCTGAATGATCGGCGCGCGTCGCCCCGCCAAATCCAAACGGTCTTGCACCGACTGGAGCTTGTTGGTGTAGCCGTCGCCGGCATGGCCCATAAACACTTGGATCTGCATCGGTCTTGCTCTCCTTTACGCCTTGAATGTCCAGCACTTGACCGTGGTCGGCCGGGGTTGGGAAACAGGGTTGCGGTGATTGAAGGCGGCACGCACGGCGCTGTGCACGGCCTTGTTGCTGTCGAGAAATTTGCGCGAGCGCGACTCCTTGAGCAGGTCGCGCAACGTAGCCACGTCAGCCAGCTTCTGTTTGTGCTCGGCGGCTCGCTCGCAGAATTCGTTGAGGTTGATAGCAATCACCGTCGGATCACTGCTGTGGTCGACCACTGGGTCTTCGCTCAAGGATTCGAGGTAGTCGTAGACTTCCCAAAATTCGGCGACGGCCGGATGATCGGAGCTGATCGAGGCTTGGCGCTCAATGGCCATCCGCACGATCTGCCGCTGCGTGGCAGCGACCTGCGGATCACTGAGTTTCAGCACCAGGCGCAGGCCATCCAGCAGCGACAACAATTGCGCGTGGTTCTTGCTGATGCGCTCCACGCGGATGTAACCGCGCAGGTCGTAGCCGCAACTGCTGCAGTTGCCTTGGTCACTGGTGTAAGCCGTACCGCAGGCAAAACAGTGTGTGTGCAGACGGCGCAGCTTGGCTTCGTGTTCGGGCATGCGCTGAGCAAACAGCTCAAGCACAGCAGACTCCTTGCCCACAGCGCGCAACAGAAAGTGGCTGAGGGGGTTGCCGTCCAATGCGTTCAACTGATCAGCGGCCGCACGGCTCTCCGGCGTGACGATCGGACGCACGAAGTGCAACTTGACGATGCGCGTCATGATCGCTTCGTGAGCGACCACCGCCGCGTTCTGGCTGATCGCGATCGTTCCGCGAAAGGGCGGTTCATACGTTTCGTTGCCCGCTGTCTTGACGCCTTTGGTGGCCAGCGTGCCGCCGCCGTAGAAGTCTTTCAGCTCGTCCCATTCGAAGGTTTTGGCGTGCGCCCGATCGTCGCTGTGGCGGTCGGCCTCAAGGAACACCACTGGCATGCCGGACACCTGACCCATCAGGCGAGAACGCCCGGCCTTGGTCGATTTCATCGGGTCGAAACCCTCATAACCTTCGCGGCCGAGCAGTTTCCACAGCAGGTTGAGCAGGGTGGTTTTACCCGCGCCCGCTTCACCGGTGGCTTCCAAAAAAGGGAAAGACTGGTACCGCGCGCGGATCTGTTCGCAAAACAGCGAGCCGAAAAAGAACACCAGTGCGACGAAGCCCTGGGCGCCGAAACAGGTCCACAGCAACTGTACCCACTTTTCGTTGAAGTCTTTGCCATCGCGCTGCAGCTTGATTGGTACGCCTTTCTGCAGCGTTTTCAGGCGCAGCTTGCCGAACTCGAAATAGTCTTCGCTGTTGACCTTGTAAGTGGTGCCGTCCTTGATGGCGAGGTCGCCGTAGACGTAGCAGGCGTATTCCTTGCTGTAGCCGACGTAGTCGATGGTCGATACGGTTTTGATGCCAAACAGCTGATCCTTCATCAGCTTGTCGAGTTGCTGGCCGCTGCCGGTGAACATGGCGCCGGCCGCCATGCCGAGCAGGCGTTTCTTGAATTCACTGGCCGCAGACAGCTGACCGCTGGTGAAGGTGTTTTTCACACTCTCGGAGTCATGCGGGAAATCCACGCGCAGGTAATACCAGGACTCGTCGGTGACTTCGTTGCGCTGGAAATACAAGGCTTGCGGGTAGCAGTTGGCAATCTCCACGACGCTGCCGGACTGCTGCAGTGCCTTTTCGCGCTGTTGCGCCTGGTTAAGCAATTGATCGTCATGGTTCTCGCTGTCCTCGATGTCGGACATGGCGCGGTTGAACTTCTCCATGTCCAACTTGAACCAGTACAAACGGTTGCCAAAGCCCAGGTGAAATTCGCCGCGTTTGTTCCAGTCGTACATCAGCAAGGCTTTTTCCGCTGCGCTCTCAGCCAGCAGCAGCGCACCCTGGTGGCGAGCCTGTTTGAGATCCGTAGCAATCTGCTCAGCGCGCTTGGCGTCGTCCTGAATAAAGCTCCAGCGCTGGTGCATGTCGTTCCAATCAGCCTTGCGGCCGTCGCGTTGCGGAATCAGTGCTGATTCGCAGACGAAACCCAAGGCGCGGGCATCGCGGACCCAACGTCGGGTGTAGGCGTTGGCGCTCGGCTCGTTGTCCAGCGCCCATACCAACTTGGGCAGCTGGCCGCCCTCGCGGGTCTTGATGAGGGCTTTGAGCGAGTCCGCAGGGAACGCGTTAGACGACATGGCCGACACCGCCGCGATGTCGTTATGCACCAGGGCGATGGCATCGAAGATGCCTTCGACAATCCATAGCTCCTTGACCTCAAGCAGGTCGACGCAGGGCGGGCACCACCAAACGCCGCGATAGCTGTCCTTGGATTTGAAACGCGCCTTCATCTTGCCGAAACGGTGCGGCTGATCGATCAGACGTTCCCACCAGCCGCCTTTTTCCAGCGCAAAACGCACCGTGGCGCTGCCGGCGTTGTGTTCAGGCGAATAGAAGCTTTCTTGTGTGAACCAACCTTGGATCAGTTCGAACCGAAAGCCTCGAGCGAACTCCAGATAAGCCCGGGCAGTGGCATTAGGGTGCTGGTCCGTCGCCGGCGCACGCTTACTCCAGTCTTCAAACAGATCGTCGTACAGCTCTTTCACGTGCAAGGTGTGGCCGCATTTTTCAGGACGTCCACAAATCACCATCCATGGCGTATCGAACCGTGAATACAACTCCTTTTTCTTGCACTTGGGGCAGGTGCCCCCGCGCATGTAATCGGTGCCTACGCGGTGCTTGAGTCCGAAGTCGAACTGGAGGCGTTGCAGCACATCGTGGCGGAGATCTTCTTTCATGGTTACTTCACTGCTTTGAGGCTGAGGGAGAGGGCGGCCATCAGGCGTTTCTGCGCCGCCATCACCGGAGTTCTTTCGAGAATCGAGCTGTGCCGTTTTTCTTGCGGGACGTACCGGTATTCATCCGCGTACCAGTAGTCGTTGAGGCTCAAGCGGTACTGCTCGCGCATCGCAGCCAGCAGTGCTTCGGCTTCTGCGGGCGGCAGCTGGGTGGTCAGAATTACGGCGTTTCCCATCTTGAAACCTCGATTTTGGGCGCAGCTCACCCAAACCCACGGGATGCGGGACAGGCGTTGGTTTGAGGGTTGGTGTTACGAGTTGGCTAAGCGAAAGCGGCCGATGTCTGGCGCGTTGATGATTCGCTCATAGATGACGCTGACCGGTACGGCCCACTGTCTGCCGGTGGCCGGATCAACGATTACGGTGTGCGTCGACGTGCTGCTCTGGATGTTCAACCGTTGCCGATCGCGTACCGCGACCATCGTGGTGCCCGCCAGATGAACGATCTTTTCGGCGACCTGCGTTTTCACGTCGTAGTCTGCAACCAGGAACTGAACAGCCCGGCTGAACAGTTGCTGGTCGTCGCTCAGGTGTTCGCAGTGGTGACGCTCAAGGAACGACAGCGCAGCGTTCTGCAGAACATCTTGATATTGGGGTACTGCAGACAGATTGTTCATTGAGCTTTTCCCGCGCGGTAGAGAGCGATGGCAGCCAGCACTTCTGCGTGCCGGGCTGCTACGTGAAGGTTATGCGCGTCCATGATGAATTCGGCTTCTTCATCACTGATCGATCCGTCTTCAAGAGCGGCGGCGATTGCTTGATCAACGCAACCTCGTTTTGCAGAAACTTGAACGGAGCGTGCGTAAAGTTCGACGTTGTCCAGCGTTTCAGGATCAGCCATTGGCACGAACAGTCCCCCATACATCGAGGCAATGTAGTTGGGGAAGTGGTTCGTTCCACAGTCCTGCTCGAGCATGAAAACTTGGGTATCACTCAGGGGACTGCAACCCGCATTTTCGTAGGCATGGTTGTCGAACTTTTTGAGCTTCAGACCTAAGCGTGCTGCTGCAGCTTCGCGGCCGCCGTTGTAGCTGCGAATGATCTCGCTCATGACTTCTTTGCGTGTGTCTAGGATTGGAGTTTTCAACTTCTACTTTTCCCTGTTTGCCCCTGCCGTTACTGTTCGATCACACCTTGTTTAACGCCTAGTAAAACGGCGGCTCGGTGTGCCTCCCCACGGCGACACTGGCTTTGGCCACTCAGCACCGCGTAGACGGTGCTGGGACTCAAATCGTGAAGAAGTGCAAAGTCCTTCGCGGATTGCCCGCGCTTTTCTAAATCTTCCCGCGCTTTCTGGCGGGCTTGCTCGCTGATACTGATCTTCGGCATAGTGCAAATCCATGCAATTTCATGTGGTGTGAAATGCAGAATGATGCATCTTGATGCATTTGTAAATATTTGGGATGAATGATTTTGCATCTTTCTGAAGAAATTGGTTCTCGCCTGCAGGAAGAGCGGAAGCGCTGCGGCATGACACAGGGTGAGATTGCCGAGGCAATTGGGGTCGTGAAGCGAACCCAAGCGAACTACGAAGCTGGGACAAGCGATGCTCCCGCTCCGTACCTCAGCAAGGTCGCGCAGCAGTTCGGATTTGACGTTCCTTACATCCTCACCGGTATGCGTACAAACCTTGCTGAAAGTGCTCTGAACGAAACTGAAGACTGTTTGATTAAGCAGTTCCGCAGCATTCCAGAAGAAGACCAGAAGGCGATTCGCCGAATCCTTGAGGCCATGGCCGACGACGTCGCTCGGCAACGGTCTTAACTCGCAACAAACCCGTACAGGCATTGGGGTATCTCTTATTCCAATGCATTGGCGCGCACCCCATAAAGTCCATTCTGCATTGCACTTTATGGAGTAGTTAGCATGTTGGATCGCAAGAAGAACGATCAAATCAACCTCGAACACGCCGGGTCGGAAATCGCCGTACTCACGGACATCGAGCGTCGACTGATCGATCTGTATCGCCGGCTGAGCCGCGTAGAACAGCAGCAAGTTCGCCGCGTGGCCGAGATACTGGCAATCAACCCGAAGGAGAACGCAGAGGGCTGACCGTCATTCTTTGAATGATCCCAATCGCCGGCGTTCATACGTCGGCGGTTTGTAACTACGCCACCGCCTGAGACCCTAATTGTTCGAAAAGCTCCCGCTGCTTCGCTCTGGGCATCTCGCGTAAGCGATCGATCAGCATCCGTTCGAACGTCTGAGATGACGGGCTGAGCGTGTGTGAAAACGTCAGATTTGCCACCCATGTGTGCCCGCACTTTGCGTCCAGGCATTGGCAGTACAGTTTTACAAAGGCTCTGGTTACCTCTTCTCGCGAGGCAATCCGGCCCTTGTGTCCGCAATTGCATACAACTCTCATTATGTCCCTCCCCAGGGGCAGCTGATCGCCACCATTTTGCCACAGCTCGTAGTGGCTTTTCTTTCTGTGGGCACTTCATGTAGTGATATCCGCTGCTTCTGGTATGGCTTTCCAGCTAAAGCGCCTGTCTTCGCGAAGCGTGTTATTCAATTGGTTGAACAGCTGACAGATCGGCCGGATCTCATTGCTTGTGTACACGCGATCAATCTTTTCGATGTCCCCGAAACCACCGGTGTTTTCCGGAATGATGCCGGCCAGTGCCGGGTTCATACGCCAGGCGGCGATGACGTCGTTTCGGGTGATGTTTTTCACCTTCTCCAGCTCGTCTTTTGCCTGAAAGTCCCCGACGGGGATGATCTGAATCGCGTTTTCCTTGCCGTTGGGGATGTTGACGAACATCGAGCGAAAGTTGCCCACGCCCTTGCTGGCACTGATCTGTGCGCGCAGCTCGTCTTCGTCCTCTTCAGTCAGGTCGGGGTCGTTGGTGTAGAAGATGTAACCGGCGTGCGCGCCGTTGCTGTAGTACCGACGGCGGAAGAGGGTGGCCGCCTCGTTGAGCAGCAGCGCCTGCAAACCGCCCAAGTAGTCGGGGATCCCGTAAATGTTCTGTTCCACGTCGTAATCCAGAACGTGGGAGATCTCGTGCTGTTCGAACTCCATTTCCTTGTTGTCCGGCAGCAGCATCACAAACCCGCCGTCGACCTTTACCCGCATGTTGATGGCGGGTAGGTGCTGCAGCTCCAGCACCTGGCCGAATGCGTTGGTGTCGTTGTAGAAGTACGCTTCGCCAAACACC
>Ga0265296_1001706_pt1 | contig 24270 bp, 35 predicted proteins | sample MunlanPumphouse1_FD_189073 | JGI IMG/M metagenome (GOLD analysis project Ga0265296, IMG submission 189073) | Groundwater microbial communities from a municipal landfill in Southern Ontario, Canada - Pumphouse #1 | ecosystem: Environmental > Aquatic > Deep subsurface > Groundwater | place... | reverse complement strand
AAACACGGGCAATTCTTTTAAGCTTTTATCTTTATTGCAATAATATTGGTTAAAAACTATATTCCAAATTTCAATTCCCTGAGAATAAATTTCCGTGGTGGGGCCGCAGGGGCCTTCCTCGCCTGTCGGACCCCAAAAATTTTCTTTTTTATCGCAAAATTTCAAATTCCCTTTTTTTTCTGAAAATCCCAATCCCTGCCAAATTTCTGCCGATTCCTCATCTCTTGGCACCTGGCCGTCGCCGGCAAAAACCGTTACATAATCTATTTTTATATCTATAGAGTCAAGAAAATCCTTGGCTAATTTTATTGCTTCCGCTTTTTGATAACCGCCGAAACTAAAATTCCCCAGCATTTCAAAAAAGGTTAAATGTTTTTCATCACCCACCTCTTCGATATCGGAAGTTCTAAAGCATTTTTGCGACGAAACAACGTCGGATCCGTAAGGCGATTTTTCTCCCAAATAATAGGGCTTAAACTGCTGCATCCCTGCCGTAGTAAATAAAACACTGGGGTCCGATGGAATCAAGCCAGAAGAAGGCACGATCTTGTGCCCTCTTTTTTCAAAAAACTCCAAAAACTTTTCTCTTAATTCCTTAGAGGTCATTACTTAATTGTACTAAAAATAAATTTTTATTGACGAGGTTGCTGTGTTTGATATAATTATAACGGAAAGATTAATAGTCCTGACCTTTCCGGAGATTTCTCCAATAGCACCTTTATCGAGTCCAGGTCAATTAACGGGGGTTTGCCCCGTTTTTTGAGTTATTAGGAGTACCTATCGGCGACGTTGGAGGCGGCGAAGGATTCGGGTTTTATTTTCGGTTCAAAACCATTGCCCCGGATTAATCCGGTTACCTCTTTAATCATATTTTTTGTTACTCCGTTCTCGCCAACATCGGCATGAATATAGACAAACTGCCACTTAAAGGACGAGGGCATTTGTTTTTTTAAGCTTTCTCTCAAATGAAGAGCCAATTCGCAAGAAAGCAAAACCTCCTCTAAAATCCTCTGGTGCCAGCCGTAAAATTTCCTGAGCTCGTGATAATTTATCATTTTTAAAAAGAATCTGCCCCCTTCTCCCACCCTTAAAATAACGATCGCCAAAGGAAAATTCGGTTCCGACGACGAGGAGGAATCGCAACCGACAATGATGTCGTAAAATTTTTCCGGCTTCTCGGCTATATAATGCGTAATCTCTTTTTGCACCTCGTCAATCGACAGATTTCCGCAAGTCGGATTGAAAAAATCTCCTTGAAGAATGTTTTGCATACAAAAATAATATTATCCTAATTTACGGATTTTACAATACTAATGAATTCTTTGGCATCTAAAGAAGCGCCGCCAACTAAAAGGCCCTGAAACCCGGCTTCCAGAATATAATCTCTGGCATTTTTAGAATTCACGCTGCCGCCATACAAGACAATTTTAAAAGAAGCCAAAGAACGCCTCATTTTTTTTGCAGTTTTGACCGGAAAAGAACGGCCCGATCCAATGGCAGAAATCGGCTCAAAAGCAAGAATAACTTTTTTGTTAACTCCTTTTGTCTGGGAAATATTATTAATACACAAAATCGGTTTAAGGCCGACCCTTAAACATGCTTTTATTTTTTTGCCAATCATCTCGTCGATTTCAGTCAAATATTTTCTTCTTTCATAGTGGCCGACAATGACGTATTCTACGCCTAAATTTTTCAGCATTACCGGTGAAATTTCGCCCGTAAAAGACCCTTTCTTTTCCCAAAAACAATCTTGGGCTCCATTGGCCTTCAGGGCAGAAATATAAATAAAGGGCGGGCAAATCACTGTTTGAGCCCTTCGACTACGCTCAGGGCAAGCTTTTCTAACTTTATTAAAAAGAACCTTAGCTTCTTTTAAGCTTTGGGGATTCATTTTCCAATTAGCAACGATTAAGGGTTTATTCATATTACATTTTTCTCAAATATTCAGCGGCGTTTTCCGGTTCAATGGTGGAAATTTCAATGCCCGTTCCCAGCTCAAAACCGGCCCAAGTAGAGGTTTTGGGCAGAATTTCAAAATGCCAGTGGTAATGGTCGTAATTCCGGCCGTCGCAAGGAGCTGTATGTAAAAAGAAATTATAATCGGGATTATTAAGGGCCTTATAAAGTTTAGAAAAAGCCATTTTAAATGCCTCGGCCAGAGAATCTTTTCCCTTATCTTTTATCCTTTCAAAATAAGCCAGATGCTGTTTTGGATAAATTCTGGTTTCAAAGGCAATTCTGGAAGCAAATGGGCAAACCACCAAAAAATCCTGATTTTCAAAAATAATTCTCTGCCTCTGTTTTCTGTCAAAATCAAGCATAACGCAATGGACGCATTTTTTATGTTTTTGCCAGTACTCTGCGGATCCTGCCAAGCTTCTGTTTAAATCGGGGTCAATAATGGGATGGGTGACAATCTGGGAATGGGGATGAGAAATTGTCGCTCCGGCCGTCTCGCCGTGATTATGAAAAATAGAAACATAATTGACAAACTTTTCATTCATTAAATCGAGGTACCTTTCCTGAAAAGCGTCTAAAACCTGACGGATTTCCGGAACGGAAAATTGCGCCATTGATTTTTCGTGGCTTCTTGTCACCACCACTTCGGCAAAACCGACGCCGTCCATTACTTGATAGGGCCCCTCCTCTCTTTTCTCTAATTTATCGTTAGGAGAAAAGGGCGGATACTTATTGGGAATAACTTTAACAAACCAATCTCCTTTAAAATGGCAAAAAGGGCAAGCTGACTTTGCCACGCCGAAGCCTTGGCGAAGGCGGGTCTCTTTGCCGTGCCTACCGGCAGGCAGGGCAAACATTTCCGGCCTCTTGGCCCTGCCCGTGGCAATTAAAATCCAATCCTTGGAAACCGGATCAAAGCGAAGCTCGGAAGGAAACTTTATTTTTGTATTTCTAACCATCTGATAAGCCCAACCTTAGTTTTAACAACCCAATTGCCATTTCTATTACGGATTTAAATTTCACCTTGCTGTCAGGATCGTTAATCCAAGTAATCGGAATTTCTTTAATTTTGTATCCCATCTTCTTTGTTAAAATTAAAATCTCAACATCAAAAGTCCAACCGGAAATTTTTGATTTTTGAAAAATTTTTTCTGCCGCAACCTTTTTAAATCCTTTGAATCCGCACTGGGTGTCTTCTATGCTCCAAAGGCCAATGATAATTTTCCTGTATAATTTAAAACCATCGCCCAAGATAACCCTTCTTAGCCAGGGCTGGGGCGGATTTAAAACAGCTCCTTTTATGTCGCGAGAACCGATAACGACATCAAAGCCATTTTCAAATTCGGGCCACATTTTTTCTACCTGATTGATAGAAGTGGAATTGTCGGCGTCGGTAAAAACCCTGTATTCTCCTTGCGCTTCCAACATCCCCTTTTTCACAGCAAAACCCTTACCCTCCGCAGACGAGCCCTCAATTAATCTTAAATTTTTAATTTGATTTACTAAATTTTTGACAATATCGCTCGTTCTATCTTTGGAGCCGTTATCCACGACTAAAATCTCAGATTCATAATTCTGTTTCGATAAATAATTGTTTATGGAATTTAAAGTTTTTTCCAGGCGCCTTTCCTCGTTATACGCCGGGATAATAACTGATAAATGCATTGTTTAATTATAACAAAAAGCGGTAAATATTACAGACCTTCATTTTTGCTTCGCAAAAACTCGGCGGGCGATGAAGCCCTGCTTCATCTTCACCTTCGTCCGCCTCGGGCGGACTCGGTAAAAAAAGAGGCGCCTCAGTCAGAAGACCGAAACGCCCATGCAAGTTGCCGATACTCCAGCTCGATCAGTGTAGCTATTGTTTCCATAACATTACTGAAAAAACACCAGGGGAGTCCAGAAAAATGGCTTGTGGCTCCCATCCGCCTTTTTCCTTCTGCTCCTTAAGTCGCGCCGCCAGCTCTTCAGAGGTTTCAGCCTTAATCAGTATTTCTTTGGTTTTCATTCCCTTCATCCTTTCTGCCCACCAAAATGGTCAGGACTTTTTACTGATTTTAGATTAATATATTATTTTGATTCTGTCAAGATTTGATGGCCGGATTTAGTGACGGCGATGGTGTGTTCAAAATGAGCCGAAAGGGAATTGTCGCGGGTCTTGTAACCGAAACCGTCGTCAGATTTTCTGATCCGCCAGTCCCCTGCCGTTATCATAGGTTCTATGCAAAAAACCATGCCTTCTTTCAGTTTTATTTTCGCTTCGCCCAGATACTTCACTTTATCCACGGTTTCTTTTGAAGTAGAAACCGAGTTTAAAATTTGAGGATCTTCATGAAGCTCCTTTCCTATGCCATGGCCGCAAAGCTCCCGAACAACGCCAAAACCCTGTCCCTCCGCATATTTTTGAATTGCCCTTGAAATATCGCCGAAGCAATTTCCCGGTTTTATTTTTTCAATTCCCATTTCCAAGGACTTTTTGGTAACATCAATCAGTTTTTTTGCTTCAGAACTTATCTTGCCAACCGGCAGGGTTATAGCCATGTCGCTATGAAACCCTTTGTAAAAAATTCCTAAGTCCAAAGAAATAATATCGCCTTCTTTTAGCGCTCTTTCTCCAGGCACGGCGTGGACTATTTCTTCGTTTATTGAAACACAAAGACAGGCAGGATAGCCCTCGTGCCCCTTAAAAGAACACTGGCTGAGCGAATTTAAAACAAGGCCCTCTGCGGCCATGTCTAATTCTTTTGCTTTAATTCCCGATTTTACCATCCCCGCCAATTTATCAATAATTCCGGCCAGGATTTTACCGCCTTCGGCCATAATTTCAATTTCCTCTGATGTTTTTATGGTAATCACGATACTTAGAGATCCGATCTCCCAAAAATTATCGCAATATCAGGAGATCGGATCTCCTAATATTACATTTTGATAGCTTTTAAAATATCTTTAAAAACATTTTCAATGCTTTGTTCTCCGTTAATTTTTACTAATTTACCGGTCTTTTTATAATAATTTATTACCGGTTGAACATCGGTTTTAAACCAACCCAAACGATTTTTTACGCCCCCTACCGTATCGTCCACTCTTTTTACCAACTCGCCATTGCATTTCGGGCATCTCTTTACCTTCCTAAATTCGCCGACAAAAGGAATAATTTCTCCGCATTTTTTACAAATTCTTCTTTTAGTCAAACGCCAAACCACTTCTTTATTAGAAATATCAATCAACATTACTTTTACAAATTTCTCCCATTCATACCATCTTAATGCATCGTTAAGTAAATATGCTTCTAAAATCTTTCTTGGACTGCCGTCCATAATAAAACCTTTTAAGCTTTTTATCTTTTTTAATTCTTCAAATCTATCTAACCATAATTTAAAAATCACTGGAGTAGGAAGCAAACCGCCCTTATCAATAACGCTGGCAACTTTTTTTCCCGTAAAATCTTTTATTGTTTTTCTGCTCCTCAAAAGCTCGCCGCTCCCAACATAATCCAAACCTAATTTTTCTCCTAAAAGCTCTGCTTGAGTACCTTTGCCAGAACCTGGTTTGCCTAAAAAAATAATAATTTTTAGATTTCTAAAACGTATCATAATCGTGCATTTGCAGTTGCGACCTTATTTGACGCAAAGTTTCCAAAACCACGGAAACCACGATCAACAAAGAGGTGCCGCCGATCAGGAATTGAAAAACCGAAACACCCGTAACGGTTCCGATAAGAGAAGGCGTTACGGCAATAAGCCCCAAGAATACAGCTCCGATCAACAGCACCCGATTAAGAATATAATGAAGAAAATGGGCCGTAGATTCGCCCGGCCTGATGCCCGGGACAAATCCTCCCATTTTTTGCAAGTTGGTGGAAATGGTCTTCGGGTTAAAAGTGACGGCAGTATAAAAGAAAGTAAAGAGGACAACTAAAATAAAATATAAAATGCCGTAAATCCAGGGATTCTCAAAAAGAACGCCCAGTCCCCTGGCCAAATTTCCCACCGTTCCTCCCTGGCCACCAAGAAAATTGGCAATCATTGTGGGAAACAGCAAAATCGATAAAGCAAAAATAATAGGGATAACGCCCGCAGGATTAATATTTAAAGGCAAAAAAGTGGATGCCCCGCCGAAAAGCTTATTTCCCCGCACTCTTTTCGCGTAAGAAACCGGGATGTTTCTCCTGGCTTCGTTTATCAAAACTACGCTGGCAATAGCCGCAAAAGAAAAACCTAAAAATAACAGATAGGACGGAATTTTACTCGGGTCCCAGGTAGCTAAAATCTGCCGGACATTATTCGGGAAACCGGCGATAATTCCGGCGAAAATAAGCAAAGAAACGCCGTTACCGATGCCCTTTTCAGAAATCAACTCCCCTAACCACATTAACAATATACTGCCCGCAGTAACGGTAACGATTGAAACAAATAATAATTGAGGGGTAAGATTGGAAATAACCTGCTGCCTGGCAAGTAAAGAAAGCATGCCGTAACTCTGAAGCATTGCCAGAGGTATAGTGAGAATTCTGCCGTATTGGTTGAATTTCTGGCGACCTTGTTCGCCTTCTTCCTTATAAAGCCGTTCCAATTGGGGGAAAATCATTGTTAACAGCTGTAAAATAATGGTGGCCGTGATATAAGGGCCTAATCCCAGCATAATAATGGAAAGATTGTCCAATGCCCCGCCGGTAAAAATGTTCAAAACGCCCAGCATTTGAAATTGATTGAAAAAATTTTTAAGGTTCTCGGCATTAACTCCGGGCATCGGAATATTCGCCATGATCCTGAAAACGACAAAAATAACCAAAACAAACAAAATTTTGTTTCTTAAGTCCTTTAATTTAAAAATTTGGAGAAGCTTTTGGAACATGTTAAATTTTACCGCCGGCTTTAATTATTTTTTCTTTGGCTTGTTTTGACGCCGAACATCTTTCAAAAATAAGGGTTTTTGTCATCTCTCCTCCTTTGGCTAAAATCTTCACCTTGGGAAGGCCCCCTTCTATCGTACGAATTAACTTCTTTTCCAGCAAGGTTTCCGGACTTACGGTTTCTCCGGCGTTGAATTTTTTATCTAAAATGTTTAAATTCAAAATCGCCAAGTGAGATTTAGCGCTTAAATTCGGGGACTTAAATTTGTACCCCCGCAATTTTGAGTATCTTTTTATCAGTTCTCGGATAATCGGCTTCATCTTACGGCCCGCTCTGGAAGACTGCCCCTTTATGCCCCGTCCGGAATAAGTGCCTCTCTTGCCGCCCCGACCAGACCTTTGGGGTTTTTTAAATTTATGAATTGGTTTTAGTTGATATTTTTGCATCGAGATAAATTAAATATTTATCGAAGATCGAAATGAATCGAAGATTCATTGAGTATTTTGTTTTTTTACACTTCGACATGCTCAGTGTAATCCTGAGCTTTTTCGAAGGATTAACTTTTTTAAAGCCGCGATCGTCGCTCTGGCGTTGTTTAATTTATTTCCGGTTCTGCCTAAAATTTTTGAAGAAATATTTTTAATTCCGGCCAATTGGCAAATAACCCTCACCTGGCCTCCGGCAACCAAACCCCTTCCTTCTCTTTGGGGCATTATTAAAACCTTGGCCGCTCCGAACTTGGCGTCTACCTTATGAGGAATGGTATTTTTTACAATAGGAACTTCAATAATATTTCTTTTTGCCTGAAAAGTGGCTTTTTCTATTGCTTGAGCCACATCCAAGCCCGAAGCCACTCCGACTCCGACTTTGCCCAATTTATTACCGGCAACAATTACTGCCCGAAATCTCATCTTTTTCCCGCCAGCTCTCGTATGAGATACTCTGGCTAAATCCAAAAGCTTGGAATCGAATTCGTCTCTTGGTTTATCAAATTTTCTGTTTTCTCTGCGCATAAATTTATGATTAAAATTTGAGCCCTCCATCTATTGCTCCTTTAGCTACTTCCTTTACCCTGCCATGATATTTATATCCTCCTCTGTCAAAAATAACCTTTTCAACCTTTAAGTCCTTTGCCTTTTCCGCAATCAACTTGCCGACTTCGTAAGCAATTTTTGATTTTTGATTTTTTATTTTTGATTTTAATTTTAAATCGCTGGCGCTTGCCAGGGTTTTTTTCTTATCGTCGTCAATCAATTGGGCAAAAATATGCTTATTCGATCTAAAAACTGAAAGCCGGGGCCTTTCTTTCGTGCCGAAAATTTTAGCCCTTACCCGATAACGTCTCCTATATTGTTTTTCTTTCTTCTTTATAATATTCATGTTTTAACCGGTGGTGGACGAAGTAACGGCTTTTTTGCCCAATTTCTTCCGGATTATTTCTCCCTGATACCTTATCCCCTTGCCCTTGTAGGGTTCGGGCTTTTTCAATTTTTTAATTATTGCCGCGATGTGGGTCACCCTTTCCAAGTCCGCGCCAGAAACCGTAATAACGTTCTTTTCAATTAAAAAATTTACCCCCTCTGGCGCAGGCACCTTTAAAGAATTGGTAAAACCAAGCCACAATTCCAGATCTTTTCCCGAAAGAGCGGCTTTAAAACCTATGCCCTCTATTTCCAATTTTTTTTGAAAGCCGTCTTTCACCCCTTTAATCATATTATTTAAAATAGCTCTTGTCGTGCCCCACAATGACTCGATTCTCTTTAACTGCTTTCCTTTCAACTTTTTGGGGGACTCAGGAGGTATTATTGAAATTTTATTTCCCTCGATGTCAATCTTAAATTCGGGCGAAAATTCACGGGAAATTTCACCCTTCGGGCCCTTAACCGTAACTTTGTTGCCCTCAACTTTCACTTCGACTCCTTCCAATATTTCGATTATTTTCCTGCCTACTCTAGACATAAATTTATTTATAGTGAGCAAAGTCGAACTACCAAATTTTAAAGATTACCTCTCCTCCCAACTTCTGCCTTCTGGCTTGAGCGTCAGTCATTAATCCCTTGGAGGTAGAAACGATGGCTATGCCGTAGCCGCCTTTAAGTTTTTTAATCTCATTGAAACCGGCATAAATCCGCTGGCCGGATTTGGAAATCCTCTTCAATCCCGAAATCGCCGGAACTTTATCTTCATATTTCAGGGTAATTTCCAAAAAGGGCTTGGACTGGGTCTTGCGGCTATTTCCCGTTTTCTTTTTTTTCTTATCTACGTTTCCGATAAACCCGGTCTTTTCCAGAATTTTGGCAATTTCGTAATTAAAATTGGAAAAAGGGAAATCAACCGTCTCTTTTGAGACGTTATTCGCGTTTCTTATCCTGTTTAATATGTCTGCAATTGGGTCTACCATGATGATTTTTTAACGCCGGGTATTAATCCGTTATTAGCCATTTCGCGAAAGCATATTCTGCACAATCCGAATTGCCTCATAAACGCCCTCTTTCTTCCGCACCTGAAACAGCGCCGGACAACCCGCGATTTGAATTTTGGCTTTCTTTTTGATTTTGCTATTTGACCTTTAGTCGCCATATTATTTTATGGGAAATCCCATTAATTTTAAAAGCCTTGCTCCTTCTTCTTTGTTCTTGGCGTTAGTCGCAATGGTAATTTCCAGCCCGAAAATGCTCCTGGCTTTTTCAGACAATATCTCGGGAAAAGCAATATGTTCCTTCATCCCTATGGTTAAATTACCCGATTTATCAAAGGACTTGGAATCAATCCCCCGGAAATCGCGGGACCTGGGCAGAACGATATGGATAAGCCTGTCTAAAAAATCATACATTTTCTTTCTCCTTAAGGTGCAGGCGGTTCCGATATTCAATCCCTCTCTCAATTTGAAAGCCGCAATTGATTTTTTCGCTTTTTTAAAAACTGGCTTCTGGCCGCAAATAAGCGAAAGGTCCTGCATGGTTGCATTTTCTATTCTTTTTTGCTCTTCTCCGGATTTTTCGGCAACCTGCCTACCAAAGCCGGTGTTAACAACGACTTTTTCAATCCTAGGAACAGCCATCGGATTTTTATAGCCGAACTTTTCCATCATTGCCGGGATAACCTCTTTTTTATATTTTTCTTGCAAGTTGATAACCATTTCTATATTTCTTGATCACATTTTTTACAAATTCTGACTTTTGATATTTTAGATTTGGCATCCGGAGTTATTCTGTACCCCACCCTGACAGCTTTCCCGCATTTGGGACAAACCAATTTAACGCAAGACGCGTCTATTAATCCGGGAAGATGGATAATCTGGCCTTTTTCTCCTCCCTTTTTGGGCTTTTGATGCCGTTTTTTCAAATTGACTCCCTCAACTAAAATTTTACCTTCTTTGGGAAAGGCCCTTAAAACCTTGCCTTTCTTCGTACGATCCTTGCCGGAAATTATTAAAACTGTGTCGTTTTTATGTATGCGCATACTAAACAAGCTCTTCTGCTAAAGCAGCTATTTTTTCAAAACCTTTTTCTCTCAATTCTCTGGCTATCGGGCCAAAAATTCTGCCCCCTTTGGGTTCCTTGGTCTTGCCCTCTAAGACAACGCAGGCGTTATCGCTAAAGCGGATATAGGTGCCGTCTGCTCTCCTTAGCCCTTTTTTCTGACGAACAATCACAGCCCTCGTAACTTCGTGCTTTTTTATCAAACGTCGAGGCTCCCCTTCTTTTACCACGCCGACAATAATATCTCCAATTTGTCCGTACTTTCTTTTGCTGCCTCCTAAAATATGAAAACACTGCAGGATTTTCGCCCCCGTATTATCGGCCACTTGTACCATTGTCCGTAATTGTATCATAGCAGTAATGCTAAATCTTTTTTATAACCTTCCATTTTTTATCTTTACTGATAGGCCGGCATTCTTCAATAATGACCTTGTCGCCTGTCTGAAATTCTCCTTCATCGTAATGGGCTTTATATTTTTTGTGAACCTTATACCTTCTCTTGTACTTTGGATGCTCTTTCATTTTTTCAACCTTAACCACAACGGTTTTTTGCATTTTGTTGGAAATAATTGTCCCTGTTAGTTGTCTTTTTGCCATAAAATAATTTTAGCTCTTTAGTAAGGTTAATATTCTGGCGATATCTTTCTTTATTTGCCTTATTTCCCTGACGTTCTTTACCTTACCAGCAGAAAGGTCAAACCGCAATTGCTGGAGTTTTTCTCTGCTGCCTTGAAGGATTTTCTCAAGCTCTTCTTTTGGTTTTTGTTTTAATTCTGAAGTCCTCATGTTTATTTCTTAACAAATTTTGTTTTAACTCCCAGCTTATCCGCCGCAGTTTTTAGCGCTTCTTTAGCCTGTTCTTCGTCGATTCCGTCTATTTCAAAAATAATCCTTCCCGGCTTTATCGGAAAAACATAGTGGTCGACATCTCCTTTGCCTCCACCCATAGGAACTTCGGTGCCCTTTTGAGTTACAGGTTTTTGAGGGAAAATCCTTATCCAAAGCTTTCCTCCTTTTTTAAAATATCTTAAAATACTCCTTCTTGCGGCTTCAATCTGGCGCGAAGGAACCCACTTCGTACCCAAACTTTTCAAGCCAAAAGAGCCGAAAACAAGCTCGGTTCCCCTTGTTTCATTACCCTTACTCTTGTCCCTATGCCATTTTCTGTGCTTTACTCTTTTTGGCGTTAACATATTTAAAATTTTAGTCCTTTATATATCCAGACCTTTATCCCGATTGTCCCATAAGTGCAAAATGCCTGTTCTCGCGCAAAATCAATATCCGCCCTGATGGTCTGTCTTGGCAATTTCCCGGATTTTAACCACTCGGTTCTGGCAATTTCGTTGCCATCTAATCGCCCGGCTAATTCAACCCTGACTCCTTCCACTCCTTTTGTCGCCATAACCTTGTCTCGGGCTTGTTTTAAAACCCGGCGAAAAGATATCCTTTTTTCAATTTGATCTGCCATCCATTGGGCAACTAAGGGCGAGGAGGCCCAAACTGATTTCACTTCTCTGATTTCTATTTTTATTTCCGGCTTGCCCTCCGTAGCTTTAGCGGAGGAGGGGCCTCCCTTAAAAACCTTTTTTTCCAGCTCTTTTTTAAGGGCTTCTATTCCTTCTCCGCCCCGGCCGATAAGCAAGCCCGGTCTGGCCGAAGAAATAATAATATTGATTTTATTTGAGGATCTCTCAATTTCGGTTTTTTCCACTCCCAGCTTGCCGATTTTCTTTTTCAAAAACTCTCTGATCTCAAAATCTTCCTTAAGCTTGGGGGCTATTTTTTTACCATAAAAACCTCTTGCGCCCCAATCGGCAATATCTCTTATTCTAAATATTTTCGGATTGACTTTGTGTGACATAGTTAAAACGCTTTTCTTCTGAATATTCTTTTTAACCCTTTTTCAACTTTTGGTTTCGGGGCTTCTTTTTCCAATTCAAATTTCGGTTTCTCTGTTTTAGCTATTGCTTCTTTTTCCGCCTTAACTTCGGGTTTGGCGGCAGTGATTTTACCCTTGCCCTTCTCGATCTCTTCAAGAATAATAGTAATATGGGACGTCTTTTTTTGGATTGCCGAAGCCGAACCCCTGGCCCGAGGCATCCATCTTTTTAGTTTTGGGCCCTCGTCAACCGTGATTTTGGAAATATATAAATTTGATTCTTCAAGCTGAAAATCATGGGAAGCCGAAGACACGGCCGATTTCAAAAGTTTTAAAATATCTTTAACTCCGCTTTTTACGGCAAAATTCAAAATTCGTTCAGCTTCCAATACCGATTTTCTCCTGATCAAGTCGACGATTAATCTCATCTTTCTGGGGGCAATTCTTAAATTGTTGAGTTTGGCTATTACCATAATTATTTAGCAAGCTTGCTTCCTTTAGCAGGTTCTGCCGTTTTTTTAACCGCTTCCACTTTTGCGGCCTCCGCTTCGGCGGCTTTTGTTTCCAATTCGTTTTGCATTCTTCCTCCATGGCGCGAGAATTTAGTGGTTGACGAAAACTCGCCAAGCTTATGGCCTACCATTTCTTCAGAAACTTTGACAATAATAAAATCTTTTCCATTGTGAACTCCAAAAGTAAAACCCGTCATTTCTGGAATAATTGTGCATCTCCTTGACCAAGTTTTAATAATTTCTTTCCCTCCTTGCTTTAAATTCTTGAGCTTGGCCACTAATTTTTCGTCCACATAAGGACCTTTCTTTAAGCTTCGTGGCATATATTTAACGACTTCGCCTCTTAACAATAAATTTATTCGTCCATTTTCTCTTTTTTCTTGTTTTTACTCCTCTGGCGTGCTTTCCCCAAGGGGTTTTTGGATGCTTCATGCCAATGGGCGTTTTCCCTTCGCCGCCGCCGTGAGGATGGTCGGGAGGATTCATTGCAGAGCCCCTCACCGTCGGTCGCCAACCCTTCAATCGCCTTGAGCCGGCTTTTCCTATCTTCTCGAATCTATGCTCTTGATGGGAAACTTGGCCTATGGTAGCAAAACATTCTCCAAAAACCAACCTGGTTTCCTTTGAAGGAAGCTCTACTTGGACCAATTTATCTTCCGAGCCAAGGACTTTTGCCGCCGTTCCCGCCCCCTTGACCAATTTTCCTCCCTTACCCGGATCCAATTCTATATTAAAAACCATTGTTCCGGCGGGAATATTTTTAATCTTCAATCTGTTTCCAATTTTAATCTCGGCATTTTCGGAAAAAATAATTTCGTCTCCCGCCTTTAAATCTTTCGGAGCTAAAATATATTTTCTCTCTTTATCCGGATATTCCACAAGAGCGATAAAAGCCGATCTGTAAGGGTCGTACTCTAAGGCAACAATCTTTGCCAGCTGATCTAATTTAGTTTGACCGAAATCAATGATCCTGTAAAGGCGCTTTACTCCGGCTCCCCTGTGCCTAATCGTAATCCGGCCTGAAGAATTTCTTCCGGCCCATCTCTTTAAAGAAACGACTAATCTCTTTTCCGGACCTTGTTTTGATAAAATTAATTTTTTCATTATCTCTACAAAACTTCAATTTTTTGCCCTTCTTTTATTCTAACAATGGCTTTTTTGTAGCCCCCTTTAAAACCCATGGTCCTGCCAACCCTTTTTCTTTTTCTGGAGATATTGATTATTCCTATGCCCGTCACTTCAACCCCATACAAACCCTCAACCGCTTTTTTAATTTCGGGCTTTCCGGCTTTGGGAAAAACCTTAAAAACATATTGGTTTTTTCCCATTAAATCGGTGGCCTTTTCGGTAATGTGGGGGTTTTTCAAAATCTTCCAAACTTCATTGAATTTTGTTTGTTTCTTTTCTGTCTTAACTTCTTTTTTTATGTCTTTCTTTGGTTCCTTTTTTTTAAAAATTGACATGCTATTTTAGAAACGTATCTTTAATCGCTTTAATGGATTCTTTGGGCGCTAATAAATATTTATGATTTAATAAATCCAGCGCATTCAAATTTCTCGCCTCCGTAACATCTGTTTTTTCTATATTCCTGGAAGCCCGGAAAATTGTTTCCTCTTTTTTCGGCATAATAATTAAAAGCGACTTTCCTTTAACCGGAAACTTATTTAAAATTCCCGCCATTAATTTTGTTTTTGATTTTTCAATTTTTAAATCGTCCAAAAGAATCAATTCTTTGTCCCGGACTTTCGAAGACAATACCATAAAAAGGGCTTTTTTGGCCGTCTTTTTATTTATTTTTCTCTTAAAAATTTTATCTTTGGTCGGTCCGAAAACCGTACCTCCTCCGCGCCACAACGGCGAACGGATAGAACCGGCCCTGGCTCTTCCTGTTCCTTTTTGCCTCCAGGGCTTTTTGCCGCCGCCCCTCACCTCTCCCCTTGTTTTTGTATGCGCAATAACTTGCCTCCGGTTGGCCGCCTGAATCGTTACCGCCAAGTGAACCAAATCAGCATTAAATTTAACGTCAAAAATCTCCTTTGACAATAAGGCCTCTCCCACTTCCTCTCCATTTTGGTTGTAAACTGGTACCTTCATAATTAGCACTTAGAAACGGAGTTTCTAAGTTTTTAAATTCCTTTGATTTCAATCAACGTTCCCTTCGCTCCGGGAACTCCTCCCTTCACTGCGATTATGCCGTTTTCTTTATCAATTTTAGCTATCTTTAAATTTACCATCGTAGCCCTTTCGTGGCCAAAACGCCCTGCCATTTTGACCCCCTTAACAACTCTTGATGGCTGAGAACCGCCGGTAGAGCCCGTGGTTCTTTCTTCATGCTTGGTGCCATGGGTTTTATTTTTTCCGTGGACGCCTTCTTTTTTTACGGCTCCAGCAAAACCCTTGCCCTTAGAAATGCCCGCCACTTTTACAAAATCTCCCTCTTGAAAAGAAGAAGCATTAATCTCATCTCCGATTTTCCAGCCCTCGGCTAGTCCGCCTTGGGCGGAAAACTCTCTCAAACATCTAAACTCTTTTCCCTTTTCCGTTTTCTTTATTTTCTTAATTTTTTTAATAAAACCTATCTGGACAGATTCGTATCCGTCTTTATCTTTTGTTTTAACTTGGGTGACAAAACAAGGGCCGGCTTCAATCAAAGTCACCGGAATTTCATTTCCTTTTTCATCGAATATCTGGGACATTCCCAATTTTTTTCCAAGTATAAATTTCATGCTATTTATCTTGCCAACAAAACACCGGGCAACTAACCCGGCATTATTTTGGTTAGTATTTTTCCGTGCGTCAATTTTAGACGACGTCCTTCATACTCCAAAGTATAGCTTTAACAGATAATAATGTCAACATAAAATCATAGCGCGGCATAAAGCATAGAAACGTCATCGGTACGCTGTGAGGTATAAAATTTGGCGACTTCTTCCCGAAGAAGCAAAGGCATCAAAATATTTTCTTTCCATTTTTCATCGGAAATCGTCAAGTCAATCAACTCTAAAGCGCGCTCTAAAGCTGAATTAAAGTTCCCCTGGCTTTTATTCTGCCAGACCTTGGCTCTCATAAATTCCGCGCCAATCGTCAAAAGCTGTTCTCGTTTTGTAAAGTTTTTCCAGCGGTTAATGTCCATTAAAATAATAAGTTTTTAATAATATCCTCTACCTGCTTTTTAATATTAGAATTTTCAATATCCATTGAACGGTTATTTTGAGTTGGCCGAATGTTAATTAAAGAAATGAAATCAATCTTTTTTTTCTTTAGGATAAATATTCGCCCCCCACAAGTCAGCGTATTTTGAGCCCTGAGCCACCAACTCTTCGGCGCAATCGGAATAAAGCTCGCAATCAAGAGAAACTATTTTCCTTTCAATATCAACAACCGCCTTAATAAATGAAGATTCCTTGAAATCAAAAGAGGTTTTTTCTTTAATAACCATGATTTAATCTTAACATAGTTTTTGACAACCAAAAAGCCGCCCCGAGGAGGACGGCCTTTTTCAATTACATTTTGATTTCTATATCTACTCCGGCGGGCAGAGTCAAAGACATTAACGACTCAATCACTTTTTGATTTGGAGTTTGAATATCAATAATTCTTTTATGAACCCTCATTTCAAATTGCTCTCTGGCGTCTTTGTGAACAAAGGAAGATCGATTGACGGTGAACTTTTTAATTTCGGTGGGCAAAGGAATCGGGCCCAAGGCCTCCGAACCCTGTCTTAAGATCGTCTCTATAATCTGCTTTGCCGAACTGTCTATCACTTTATGATCATAAGCCCTAAGCTTAATTCTAAGCTTAGGTTTCGTTTCTTCTTTGACTGCGACAGCCGCTTTTTTCCTTGGCATAATTACTAAGTGCTATTTAACTACTTTAGTTACCACTCCCGCTCCCACGGTTTTTCCTCCTTCCCTGATGGCAAACCTCTGCTTTTCTTCCATGGCAATGGGAACAATTAATTTAACCTTCAAGTTAACCGTGTCTCCGGGCATGACCATTTCCGTGCCCTCGGGCAAATTTACGTCTCCGGTCACATCGGTGGTTCTAAAATACAACTGGGGCTTATAGCCGGTAAAAAATGGAGTATGCCTGCCGCCCTCTTCTTTGGTTAAAATATAAACCTCGCCTTCAAATTCAGTATGAGGAGTGACAGAACCTGGTTTTGCCAAAACCTGGCCTCTTTCCACGTCTTCTTTTTTCAAGCCGCGCAAAAGTATGCCGACATTGTCTCCGGCCATTCCTTGGTCGAGAATTTTATTAAACATTTCAATTGAGACAACGGTGGTTTTTATGGTGGGTTTAATTCCGACTAATTCCGCATCATCGTTGGCATTGATTATTCCTCTATCAATTCTGCCGGTGGCCACGGTTCCTCTTCCTTCAATGGAAAAGACATCTTCAATCGCCATTAAAAATGGTTTGTCGGTTTCTCGAACCGGCTCCGGAAAATAATCATCGATCGCTTTCATCAGTTCCAAAATGGGCTTTGCTCCTTCATCATCAGCCGATTTTGCTTCCAGGGCCTTTAGAGCCGAACCCTTGATAATCGGAATCTGGTCGCCAGGGTAATTATATTTTTTTAATAATTCCCTGACTTCCGACTCAATCAAGCCGATAATTTCCGGATCGGAAACCGCATCGCACTTGTTTAAAAACACAACCAAAGACGGCAAACCTACTTGTTTTGCCAAAAGAATATGTTCTCTTGTTTGAGGCATAGGGCCGTCAACTGCCGACACCACCAAAATGGCGCCGTCCATCTGAGCGGCTCCCGTAATCATATTTTTAATATAGTCAGCGTGTCCCGGACAATCGATGTGGGCATAGTGCCGCTTTTCGGTTTCATATTCCAAGTGAGAAATGGAAATGGTCAACCCTCTGGCTTTTTCTTCCGGAGCCGCGTCGATTTCATCAACCGATCTTTCTGTTGCCTTAAAACCCTTTAGTTTTAAGACGTGCAAAATTGCCGACGTCAAACTGGTTTTTCCATGGTCGACATGTCCAATGGTGCCGATATTCATGTGAGTTTTGCCCCTCACAAACTTTTCTTTTTCCGCCATATGTTTGTTTTATTATATTTGTTATTTTATTAAACCTTTAAACAAAAGTCAACCCTTTTATTTTCTTTTTCCATCTACAATCTCCTGCGCAATGTTGGCAGGCACTTCTTCATAATGATCAAATTCCATTGTAAAGATTCCTCTGCCCTCTGTCAAGGATCTTAATGCGGTGGCATATCCGAACATTTCCGATAAAGGGACTTTGCAGTTAATGACTTTTGCCGTCAACCGGTCTTCGGTTTCTTCAATCCTTCCCCTCCTCGCAGACAAATCACCCACCGTGTCTCCAAAAAATTCCTGGGGAACCACCACTTCGGTTTTCATTATGGGTTCCAGAATTATGGGCTTGGCTTTTTTGACCGCGGCTTGAAAAGCCATGGATCCGGCAATTTTAAAAGACATTTCTGAAGAATCAACTTCGTGGAATGAACCGTCAAAAAGAGTAACCGTTAAATCAACCATATGATATCCCGCCATAACTCCCTTGTCAGCCGCTTCTTTGGCGCCTTTTTCCACGGCCGGAATAAATTCCCGGGGAATGGCGCCGCCTTTGACTTCATCAATAAATTCAAATCCTTCGCCCCGATTTTTCGGCTCAACTCTCAAATAAACATGGCCGTACTGGCCCCGGCCGCCCGATTGCCTGATATATTTTCCTTCGGCCTCGGCCATTGTCTTTATTGTTTCCTTGTAAGCAACTTGAGGCCTGCCGACGTTTCCCTCAACTTTAAATTCTCTTTTCATTCTGTCAACGATAATTTCCAAATGCAATTCTCCCATGCCCGAAAGTATGGTTTCAGCGGTCTGCTCGTCGGTTCTGATCCTGAAGGTCGGATCTTCTTCCGCCAATTTGCGCAAAGCCATGCCCATTTTTTCCTGGTCGGCCTTGGTTTTCGGCTCAATTCTGATTGAAATAACGGGCTCGGGAAAAATAATTTTTTCCAGTACGATGGGACTATTTTCATCTGACATAGTATGCCCGGTTGAAGTATTTTTCAAACCGACCGTGGCGGCAATGTCGCCGGCGAAAATCTCATCAATATCTTCCCTCGAATCAGCGCGCATTTTCAAAATACGGCTGACTCTCTCCCGTTCTTGAGTGGTAGTGTTTAAAATATAAGAACCCTTTTTTAAAGTCCCCGAGTAAACCCGAAAGAATGTCAGCGTGCCGACATAAGGATCGGAAGCCACCTTAAAGGCCAAGGCGGAAAACGGCTCGTCGTCCTGCGGCTTTCTTTCAATCGCTTCCCCTGTTTTAGGATCCGTTCCCCTGGTATTGGGCAAATCCCCAGGCGACGGTAAATAATAACAAATAGCGTCTAAAACGGGCTGAACACCTTTATTTTTTAAAGAAGCCCCGCAAAAAACCGGAATCAATTTGTAAGAAATGGTCGATTTCCTTAAAATGCTTCTTAACTCATCTATGGAAATTTCCTCCTGCGCCAAATATTTTTCCAATAATTTTTCGTCTTCCCCCGCGATTTTTTCTATTAAAATTTTTCGCCATTTTTTCGCCTCTTCCACTAAATCGGCCGGGATATCCGCCTCTCTTACTATCTCTCCTAAACTTCCTTCGAAATATAAGGCCCTCATTGCCAATAAATCTATCACTCCTTCAAATTTATCTTCAGCTCCTATAGGCAACTGCAAGGTAACGGCATTTGGCGATAATTTCTGCCAGATTGATTTTAATGATCTTTCAAAATCAGCCCCCAGGCGATCCATTTTATTTATAAAGCAAATTCTGGGAACCTGAAACTTATCGGCTTGCCGCCAAACGGTTTCCGATTGGGGCTCTACTCCCGCCACCCCGTCGAAAACCACCACTCCGCCGTCCAAGACCCTCAAAGATCTTTGGACCTCGGCCGTAAAATCGATGTGGCCCGGAGTATCTATAACGTTAAACTGGTATTCGTTTTCTTTTTTCTTTTCTTGGTCTCTCGGGGTCCAGAAACAGGTGGTGGCCGCGGAAGTGATAGTAATTCCCCTTTCCCTTTCCTGGGCCATCCAATCAAGCACGGTTGTCCCTTCGTCGATATCGCCTATTTTGTGGGTGATGCCCGTGTAAAATAAAATCCGCTCGGAAGTGGTTGTTTTTCCGGCATCGATATGAGCAATAACTCCAATGTTGCGATATTTTTCAATCGGATAGGTGCGGGGCATATATTAAAAGGCGAAATGAGCAAAAGCCCTGTTGGCTTCGGCCATTCTGTGAGTGTCTAATTTTTTCTTAATGGCCGTTCCTTCGTTATTAGAGGCCAAAAGCAATTCTTCGGCCAATTTTATATGCATCGGCTTTCCTTTTTTGTTTCTGGCCGCTTCCAAAATCCAGCGGATGGCTAAAGCCAAACTTCTGTCTGAAGCGACGGGACGGGGCACCTGATAAGTGGCCCCTCCCACTCTTTTCGCTTTGATTTCCAAAAGAGGCCGGCTGTTTTCCAAGGCCTTTTCAAAAACCTCTAAGGGTTCTTTTTTTGTTTTTTCTTTTAAAATAATAAAGGCCCCATAGACGATTTTTCTGGCTATGGTTTTTTTGCCCCTTCTCATTACCTGATTTATAAATTTCGCCACCACTACGCTGTTATAAATTGAGTCGGGCTGAATATTTCTATTTTCTCTTTTTTTTCTTCGTGCCATGGATAATTATTACTTAGGACGCTTTACCCCGTATAAGCTTCTTTCTTGTTTTCTTCCCTCCACTCCTCCGGTATCCAGAACGCCTCTGACGATATGATATCTTACTCCGGGCAGATCTTTAACCCTTCCGCCCCTGATCATAACAATAGAGTGCTCCTGTAAATTATGTCCCTCGCCGGGAATGTAAGCGGTCACTTCTTTTCCCGAAGTCAATTTCACTCTCGCCACTTTTCTTAAAGCCGAGTTTGGTTTTTTGGGAGTAACGGTAAAAACCTTCAAACATGTTCCCCTTTTGAATGGCGAAGGATATGCAACGGGCCGATTTTTTTTAGGATTAAAACCAAAAGACAAAGCAGGCGTCCTGTCTTTTTTTATCGCCCCTCTTCTTTTATGTTTAATTAATTGCCGAATTGTAGGCATGAAAATAACTTAACAAATATTAAAATTAAAGTCAACCTTATTATATTATTACTTCAAAAATTTTTTGCCTGGAGGAGGAACCCGCGACAAGAACAACGCCAGATGATGCAATATTAAAATACTGGGCCAATGCTTTAATGATTGCCTTGTTCGCTTTGTTTTTTACGGGCGGCTCTTTTACCCAAACAACAAAATTCGTTTCGCTGATTTTTTCTACTTTTTCTTCTCTGGCCGAAGGCCTTGCTTTAATAAATATCTTCATCGATTAAGCTTTTATTTATAAAAGCGCAAATAAAGATGAGGACGAAGTCCTCATCGCCGACCCGAGCGATAGCGAAGGGCGATAAGTTGGAGATCCGATCTCCAACTTATTATCTTTCTTCTTTAATTAAAAATAATCTATTCTTAAATCCTCCTCGTTTTTTTCTTTTAACGTCTTGAAGTTTTTTGATTTCCGGCTTTGTTATTTTTATTTCCGAAGCCAGAACATCAAGTAATTCCTGGATATCCACGATTTCGTCGATAATCCCCTTTCTATTTTTTGATTGTATTAATTCTTCCGCCTCTTCCAGGACCTTCTTTTTTACCGCACCTAAAAATTCACTCTTTCTTAAAATCCTTATCGTCGTCTTCCAACCGGCGGCTTTTACAATTTCCGGAATTTTGTCCCTTATTAATTTGTTGTATTTTACGACTTTTTCCATACAGAGACTTCATTATAAGTTGGAGATCGGATCTCCAACTTTTAGGATCTCCAACTTTTATTTTCTTTTGGCGTCCGGCCGGCGGTGCTCCAAACGGGTGGCGAGATTTTGTCGCCTTATTTTTTTATAATTTGATTTTATTGGTTTCTTCATCGACTTAAGATTTAAATCCCATTATGTCTAAAAAACTGCATTGGCAGGGGGATTTTTTGCAGGCGTGGCAATTTTCAGAAAACGTTAAGGAAAGTTCCTCTGCCAGATTTATTCCTGTTGAATTATGCGTCAGCATGTCCCCGACGCTAAAATACCGGTCGTTATTCAAACCGTAAACCTCCCCAACGAAATCCTGATATTTATTAATACTGGTATCCCTTTGAATTGAAGCCATATTAAAACAAACTACAATTTACAGCGACAATGCCCGGCCGGTGATGAGAAAAGCCAGAATATAAGCTAAGACCGAAACCCAGCGCAGGCCGTAAAATATAAAAAATATTAGAATAAAAAATCCGTACTGCGAGAGAAAAACTTTCAAATTGGCGAAAATTTTATCCGGCAAAAAGCGGAACAAAATCCAGGAGCCGTCTAGGGGCGGAATGGGAATTAAATTGAAAATCCCCCACAAAAAATTATAGAGAACGATGATTCCAAAAAGCAGAGAGATCTGATCGGGCAAAGGCAAAAATCTGACGGCCAGGCCGAAAATAACGGCAATTAAAAAATTGGTTGCCGGCCCCGCCAAAGAAACCTTTAATGTGCCCCATTTTTGGTCTTTAAAATTAAAGGGATTGACCGGCACCGGTTTTGCCCAGCCGAAAATAGGCCCTTGGCCCATAGTGGTAATTAATAGCAATAATGGGAATATAATCGTTCCGAAAATATCAATGTGTTTTAAGGGATTTAAGGTCAAACGCCCGGCTTCTTTGGCTGTCGTGTCGCCAAGCTTTAAAGCCACGCTTCCATGGGCAAGCTCGTGGATAATAACCGAAAGAAATAAAATAATTAAAGTAAATATTGTAATCTCCATAAATATATGATAGCATAATCCCATGGCGAACCAATGTGCGATCTGCGAAAAAAAGAAAATGATGGTTTGGCGCTTAGTCAAACTGCGGGGAAAATATAATCCCACTCTTAAAAGAGCTCAAAAACCAAATTTGCAATGGGTGAAATTAGCATCGGGTCTGCGAGTGAAGGCCTGCGCCAAATGCATTAAACGAATGGCGAAGGATAGATAGAAAATCGGGGTGTAGTACAACGGCAGTATTTACCCTTGGGGTGGGTAAGATTCGGGTTCAATTCCCGACACCCCGAAATTTCCCACTAAAAAATCCTCCTTCGATAATCTCGGGAGGGTTTTTTGGTAGCCCTGTATAACTTCTAGGAAGTTGTTTTGGGAAAAGATTTACGTGGGTGTCCTAGATGTATCCCTCGGGATACAATCATTTCAGACTCCCTAATTGAGCTTTTGTCCCCAAAACTAACTAGAAGTTGCAGGGCCAATTCTATTGTAGCCCCTCGCTTCGCTCGGGACAAGCACTTTAGCCATCTGTTTTAAAAGCGCCACAACCACGGGTTGAGCCAGCAAACTATATGAAAGGACTCCGTTGTCATCCTTAACGGTCCAGGGCTTTTCAATAACTTTCACTTTTTTATTTTTCTTGTCCCATTGCAATTGATATTCCGGAGTTATCTCGTAATCATCAACGTAATTTTTGGCGGTTTTGGCGGGTAAAGAATTTCTCAATAAAATTTTAGGTATGCCGTAAAAAGAATAGGCCCGTTCAATCAGTTTAGCGTCAGTTTTCAGCCGCTCTTTAATCGGAGCTATTCCCCTGCTATCCCCTTCTTTTGGAGACATTTTCGCCTGCTTACAGACGGGATTATCGCAAGGCAAATAAAATTCTTTTTTCTTTTCGTCATACCCTACCTTTGAGGTTAAAAGAAGTTTTAAATTTCTTGAAGTTTGGCAAATAGGACAAACCCGGCGGTATTTTATTCTTTCGTCTATTACCTGCATGGGAACGTCGATTAAAATAAAAATGTCGGGGTCGTCTCTGTAGCCGATTAAGTCGCGGAAAAACAAAGAAAAATTTACCTGATTCAAATCCCTTGGAAAACCATCAATAAAAATGGCTTTTTTACCCCTTTTCCCGATTTCCCTTTTAGCCAAAACCAGGATCAATTCTGTGGGCAAAAGAAATTTAGTGCTCCGCTTTTCTAAGGCCGCCATTATATCTTTTAAATCCATAGCGCCCCGGTAATTTTTTTCCAGAAAGGCGGCTAATTCTTTTTTCTTTTTCGGGTCCTGCAGTTCCCTATCGATTCCCCTTATCATGTCTCCGATGGAAAAATGCTCCACATTTTCTTTTCCCACCAGCTCGGCAAACATTTTAGAATAAGTTCCTTTACCCGAATTCTTTTTTCCCATCAAATACGCCACAAAGGTATTCTTCTTTAGATATTCTTTAATTTTTTCAATTTCCGGTCCAGCTTTCAATTGGAAATACTCCCTCTGCGCTTTAGGGTCGACTAGATTAAATTTTCTATTTTCACCCTTAATTCTAGTTTTGAAAACTGGAAAGTTCATAATTTTTCCCGTTAGAAATAATTTTTATGTCTCCGTCTAAATCCGTTCTGAATATCTTTATACCATATTCGGCCAGCGTGTCCAAGATTTCTTGACGAGGATGACCGTAGGAATTATTTCTTCCTACTTGGATTACGGCGATTTCCGGAGAAACTTTAGTAATAAACTCTTTTA
>Ga0265296_1001705_pt1 | contig 24281 bp, 19 predicted proteins | sample MunlanPumphouse1_FD_189073 | JGI IMG/M metagenome (GOLD analysis project Ga0265296, IMG submission 189073) | Groundwater microbial communities from a municipal landfill in Southern Ontario, Canada - Pumphouse #1 | ecosystem: Environmental > Aquatic > Deep subsurface > Groundwater | place... | reverse complement strand
CGGTGACGGATGTCCCGGCTGCGGAACCATTCTGGGTCTCAAGCTGCTTTTGCAATCTTTAGACAATATAGTTCTTGTAAATGCTACCGGCTCTGTAACACCTTTCATAAAAGTCGATGTGCCTTTCATTCATGCCGGGCTCAACGCTGCTGCTGTAGCACGTGGCGTTGCGCGGAGCCTGGACAAGAAAGCCGGCACCAAGGTTGTTGTTTACGCCGGTGACGGCACAACCGCTGCAAGCATCGCATCGCTCATCAATTCAACAGAAGACATAATTTATGTTTGTGCAAATGACCAGTCACAGAACCAGCTGGGAAGCAGTTATGCTACACAGCTTTCGCACAATGCTAATTACACAGCTACGGCCTGCGTCGCGTACCCCCAGGATTACATAACCAAGCTGAAGAAAGCCGCGGCAATGCCTGGATTCAAATTCATTGACCTGCTCTGTCCCTGCCCTGTGGTCTGGGGCTATGAGGCCTCCAACACCATGGAAATAGGACGGGTCGCTGTTGAGACAGGTGTCTGGCCTCTATACGAAATAGAAAATAGTACAGCCAATCTGACAAAAAGACCAAACCGTCTTGAGCCTTTAGAACACTTCACGCAAGCACAAAAGAAACTTGTAATAAAGAGCGGCGTCCAGGAAAAGATAAACAAGAACTGGAAGTTGCTAACTGAAGGCAGAGTTCCATAACTATCATCTAGTTTTTAGGGTTCGAACATCTTAATTTCAATTTCGGGACTTATTTGCATCACTCAGGGCTACGACTGCATAACTTCTAAGGTTGTAGTTTTTTATATAATAATCTAAAAAGTTTATCTCCTGGTGTATCGGGGTTTCTAAGTGCTTCTAATTCCTCGTGCGATAATTGAACTGTTCTTGCATCAATTTCTCCGTAAGCAAAACCTAATTGGTTGCTTCTACTATTTCTAAAAATCTCTTTTTGCCCATCTATAGACAGAGCCAATTCTAATTCTCTTCTTTCGAGAATGCTTTCAGTGTGTTCATCATAGCAATGGTCCTCTCTGTCAGAAGGCGTCCATAATCCGCCTTGTGCACCTACCATCCTGTCCCTTGCTCTCAGTAGAATTGCCATTCTTTCAGATGGGCAATAAACACAAAATCTTATCCCGCAATCACTGCCTGTGCCAAATGGGGGAAAAATAGCTCCATGGGTCTGTAACTAATTCTGCTCCGTACAATATTTGCTCCGCCATAACTCACGCCGAATGTAGTATATACAAAAGTTTAAAAACGAATTTATAGCGCCCGAATAAAGATAATACCATGGACCATATCAATTACTTCTTCAACCCGAAAGGCATCGCAGTGATAGGTGCCTCAAGAAATCCAAGAAAATTCGGCCATATAATTTTTCGTAACCTGTTAGAGAAAGATGCCTATCCAGTAAATCCCAATGCCACAGAAGTCCTGGGAAAAAAATGTTATGCCTCAGTGAAGGAAATAAAAAATAATATTGACCTTGCTGTCATAGCAGTCCCGGCAAAAACGGTTCCTGAGGCTGTCAAGGATTGTAGGGAAAAAGGCATCAAGGCTGTTGTTGTGATTACATCAGGTTTCGCAGAATCCGGTCACCCTGAGGAAGAGGAAAAAATCAGGCAGCTCAAGGGCGACATGCGTATAGTAGGCCCGAATGTCATAGGAATCTACGATGCCTATTCCGGGATTGATACTGTTTTTAATCTTCGTCATCGCCAGCAGCGACCAAGAAAAGGTGGCATATCATTCATAAGCCAGTCCGGTGCCTTTGGTTCTGCTGTCCTGGACCTGGCAGCCTATGAGAACTTGGGTTTCGCAAAGTTTGTTTCTCTCGGAAACATGCTGGATGTAAATGAAACAGACATGATAAACTATCTTGCCTCGGATGAAAAAACAAAAGTAATAGCAATGTACCTTGAAGGATCCAAGGATTATCGAAAACTCTTCGCCGCGCTTAGGGCAACAACAAAAAAGAAACCTGTCGTAGTGATAAAAGCCGGGAAAACCGAAGAGACGAAGAAAGCCGTAGCATCCCACACAGCATCCATGGCTGGTGAATCAAGGATTTTCAGCGGCATGCTCAGGCAGGCGGGTGCCCTGGAAGCCGCAGGAACCGAAGAGATGTTCGACATGGCCAAAGCCTTTGCTCAGCCGCTTGCCCACAACAACCGCGTTCATGTAGTGACAGACGGCGGCGGTTTTGGCATAATTGCAGCCGATGCCCTGGTGTCCAGTGGTTTTCACCTTTCGCAGCTTAGCTCAGCAACTATAAAGGAGGTAAAAAAACATGTGCCTGACTATGCAACCCTGTCAAACCCCTTGGACCTGACAGGTGATGCCGACACTGTGCGCTACAAAAACGTGCTTCCGCTGGTACTGGCGGACAAAAATGTCGATGCTGTCCTGATTATACTGCTTATGCAGATATCTTCCCTGGACTCAAATATAGTTGACGTGATAGCTGATCTGAAACGTTTCAAAAAACCCGTATTTGCATGCATGACCGGCGGTGAGTTCACGGCATTGCATCGCAGAATGATGGAAGAAAGGGGAATACCAACTTACGAAGCGCCAGAACGCGCTGTCGCCGGCCTAAAAGCACTGAATGAGTACGCACGAAGGAATAGGGAAGTGTAGTGGAAGAAAATAAATTATAGCGGGAATCTTTATATACCCTCCTTCACCAAAGAAATAATAGAGTGATTAAATGAAAGGTATTACACCCGTAATTGCCATTATTTTGCTGTTACTGATAACGATATCCATGGTAGGTTTTGCGTTCGTCTGGTTCCAGCGTGTAGCTACAACAGCCACAACTGCAACCGACGTACAACTCCAGAGCCAGTTGAACAAGCAGGGCCAGACAATTAGCATAGAAGGTGCCTATTGCAGTGCCGGTGGCTGCGCTACCAAAGAGATTTACATGAGAAATTCAGGAACTGTAGCAATTCCAATTGGGGCTGTAGCTATTTTCGTAAATGGCAGTTCTGCTGGAAGTGGATGTCCGGCAACAAGTGTCACGGCAGGAGCTACGTTCACCTGCACCGCTACTATAGCGCCTTGCTCTGGCAGCACAACGGTAAAAGCAACGTCGCCTGGAAATGTAGATCAGATAACCTGCTAGAAGTAAGGATCCAATTTCTTAATTAAATTTATTTTTAGTTGAAAATAGGTCTAGAAGTAGCCGCCTAGATTTTCCACCTTACCTACAGCCCGGCTTCTTTTCTTATTTGTTCTATCCTATCTGTTCGTTCCCAGGTGAAGTCCGGATCCTCGCGTCCAAAATGGCCGTAGGCCGCTGTTTTTTTGTAAATAGGCCTGCGAAGATTGAGATGTTTTATGATCTGTGACGGCCGTAACGGGAAAACTTTTCCAATAATCTCCGCAATTCTTTCATCGGAAATTTTGCCTGTATCGTATGTGTTGACATGAACACTGACCGGATCAGCAACGCCTATGGCATAAGCTATCTGCACCTCACATTCATCAGCCAGGCCGGATGCAACAATATTTTTTGCAACATAACGTGCCATATAAGCAGCGCTTCTGTCAACCTTGCTTATGTCTTTTCCACTAAAAGCGCCCCCGCCGTGGCTTCCATAGCCGCCATAGGTGTCAACGATTATTTTTCTGCCTGTGACACCCGTATCGCCCGCAGGTCCGCCAAGGACAAAGCGCCCGGAAGGGTTAACGTGATAAATTGTCTTGTCATCCAGCCATTTCCCGCAAACAGGCTTGATTATTTTTTCTATTACAATGTGTCTGATTTCCTCGTTGTCCACGTACGGGTCATGTTGTGTTGAAACAACAATAGTATGCGCCCGTTTTGGCTTTCCGTTTTCATATTCGATAGTGACCTGTGATTTTCCATCGGGCCGAAGCCATTTTATCTCTTTATTCTTGCGTGCATCTGCCAGGCGCAGGCAAAGTTTGTGGGCAAGGCTTATAGGCAGCGGCATGAGTTCAGGTGTCTGGTTGCAGGCGAAGCCAAATACAAGTCCCTGGTCACCTGCGCCCAGATTCTCGTGATCAACGTCCTTTACAACAGCCTGCGCAATATCCGGTGACTGCTCATGTATCGCAACCATCACACCGCAGGAATCAAAATCGAAACCATAGTCACCGTTCGTATAACCTGCTTCCTGAATCGTTTTTCTTATGATGCCCTGTATGTCAATATAAGACTTTGTTGTAACCTCGCCTGCAACTATGCAAAGGCCTGTCGTTACCAAAGTCTCAACAGCTACACGACTATAAGGGTCATTCTGGTAGAAAGCATCAAGCAGTGCATCGCTTATCTGATCGCAGATTTTGTCAAGGATGGCCTTCAGTTACTGATTCAGACGTGAAGAGATAATTTTCTTTCATCTTAGGCACATGCACCACCCCCTTCCGTATATGTCATAACAAAGAATATTGATTTTAGGTTAATAAATGCTATTGGAACAAGTTGTGAACTGTAAAATGTAATTGTGTTGTGCTTTAAAAATATGTTTCAAACTCTTCGCGTGAGATTTTCAAATCTTCAAAAATAATCTTCTTCAAAAGCCCGGGACCGATTTCCTCGGCAGGGTGATTGGGAATTGAAGTAGTCCTGCCGTCCATGTGCTCAAAAATCATGTGCTTACCGATTCTTATAAGACGAAAATCCATTTTATTCAAAATTCGGGACATATCCCGGACTGTAAGAACTGGTAGTTTTGCAGTAATCTACACCTCGATTTGCTGAAGTCCTATGAACTTTTCCTGCACTGCTTTGCCCTTTTTAGCTTCGAGGTATTCTGATATAAGTTCTTTGGTCCTTTTCATAAGCTCGTCCAAGCTTTTGGCCTGCGTATGACAGCCTGGCAACCCAACTACTTCAGAAACAAACCAGCCCTCTTCATCCTGCTCTATTAGTACGTTGTAAATCATAGATTTCTATATTCTATCAACGTATTTAAAAACACTCTTTGTCAAACTTTATTGTATGCTAAACTGCTTGTTATGGCCTGTTTATTCCTAATTTTCCTATTTCCAGCAAAAATATCATCTATCGCTATCTCTGAGGTAATTAATATGGGAAAACAATATTTTTCTGCATAAATGATTTTATTTTGTGGTCTGCCCGTATATGTCACCCAAATCCTTACTTGTCCAACTTGGATCGAGCAATGCTCTTGTATAACCGCAGTCTATCCTATAGTTTTGGCCAGTTATTGCTGATGCCTTCTCAGAAAGTAAAAATAATATGAGATCTGCAACTTCGTCTGGTTCTACGCTCCTTCCCAAAGGCGTCTTCCTTTCAAAATGCTGAATAATCTCAGGATTTTTTACATACTGCACGACATTTCTTCTTGTAGTCACGTTGCCTGGCGAAACCATGTTAACCCTTATTCCTTTAGGACCTAGAAGCGTTGAGTAAGAAACCGTCAAGCCATAGAGTGCACCTTTTGCTGATGTATAAAGAACTATATCAGGCGCTGGCATATCAAGTTCTATAGAACCGTTGTTGACTATTGATCCGCCTTTTGGCATTTTAGGATAACATATCTCTGTTAATACAAACGCGGGTGTTGCGTGCGCGTTCATCAATTTGTGCCAAGAACCGAGGCTTCTGCCGCCATGTGCACTATCACCGCCGAGAAGACCTGCATTGTTCACTAGACCATGAATAACTGGAACCTTTTCAAATATTTCTCTCATTCGTTTCTCGTCTGATGCGTCTCCCTGGTAAAATTTACACTGATTTTCATTAACATATTCACTAACTTCAGATCCTTTGAAAGGTTCTATATCTATTCCTATGGGATATGCACCTTCATCTACCAGTCTTTTTAATGTGTGAGCGCCTATACCATTAGCTGCACCACTTACAACAACTTTCTTATCCTTTAATCCAAGATCCATGATTTAAACCTAAAACATAAACTTATTTAAAAACACTCCCTTCCGTATCTTAATGTATGGTAAATTACTATTTGTAGCTTCTTTACTCCTTATTTTTCCAATTGGTTATACTTTGCAGATCAGCGAGATAATTAATATGGGAAAACAATATTTTTATGCGATTACTTAGCAATTACCTTAGCAATTACGTTTGTATTGCAAAGAAAAACCCATAACCGAAATTTAAGTTTATTGCTTATTAGTAAAAGCTATGCAAACACCTAATGTTGAAATAATAGATATTTCTCAGGATAGAGTATCTCCAGAATATCTGATGCAGGCTGAAAGAAGGAGAGATGTTGATTTGATGGTATTTGTGGCGAGAGGTACATCATACCAAGACGCTGAAGATAGCTTAAGACATATGTCAATAAATGAAAATCCTATTACCAAAGCGCTATTTCCTAGAGCAAGGGAGCGGTTTGAACATCTGACAACTTTCCGTTCTTATCATTATCCTCAAGATGCTGTTTTACCGCCTTATTATGATTATTTGTTAGCTAGACCGGATGGAATATTGGAGGCAACGGCAGCTGCTCTTCCTTACGAACCGCTTTGCGCCGATGGTGGCGATGGTTATAGGGAATTATCAGATATCGTTGGTGAGGCAAAGAAAGTTGCAACACAAAATTCTTGTAATGTTGTATTTATTACACCATTCTGGACAAGGGGTAGTGAAGTTCGTACAGATTGTTTTGGCCATCGTATTAATAGTGGTGTGCAATTTGATAAGCATGTCAACTGCGTTGGAGACCCGTACTGCTATCAAGGCAGCCGTGTTATGTTCGAACTTATGAAATCTGAACCTCAATCTTAAAAACACTCATTCCCGTATCTTTATGTATGGCAAACTTTTTTTCGTAGCCAGTTTACTCTTTGTTTTTGCTATGCCACAAATCATATGGTCTTTATCTATCAGCGAGATAATGTACAACCCGCCATGCTATAATGATGAGTGCGAATGGCTGGAAATATTCAATGATCAAAGTGATGAAATAAATCTTTCTTTGTGGAAATTAGATGGGAAGGGTTTTTCCAACTCGACCATACAACCCGGTGAATACATGATAGTTACAAGTACTGCATTAGGTAACAACAGCTTCGAATCGTCATGGGGAAACAATGACAGTGTTTGGAATCACCTCGATGGGAACTACAGTATTGTACAGCTTTCGTCATTGAGTCTCAGAAATACAAATAATGACACAGTGAATCTGACAAACGGCACACAAAATGACATAGTCTTATATCTTGTATCTTACGGTGCAAACGGCAACGGGAAATCTCTCTGCCGTAACTTGTCTTCATTTTACGAGTGTACGCCGACACCAGGAAAAATAAACAGTGGCCTTAATACAACAAACGCTACCAGCATCAACCTAACTGACGTCAGACTGGAAGTTTACATCAGCACTGCAAATGTGAATAGCACATACACAAGTCTTTTCAAAATATCTATAGACAACAAAACCTGCAGCCAGCTGGACAACGTCACTGTACAATACAACATAACGCCCTCGATAAGCAACTCATTTACCCGTGAGGTTGGGTGTGAAAATCATACCAGCACAGGAAGTTGGACGCCAGGTATTTCTGGAAATTATACATTATGCGGAACCATAACTAGTTCAACAGCAAACAACACGAACATGACCAATGATGCAACTTGCAAAACAATAGAAGTTACAGACATCCAGCCGCTTAGTTGCAGTCTTTCTGTTAATCTCCTCTCACCCGACGTAGTCAACAGCACTCAAACTCTAAACTACGATATATTTGTAAACGATAGTGCATGCAACCAAACATCCCATGACATAATAGTAGAGTACTGGATAGAAGATATGTTCGGATATTATGTAAAAGAGAAGATAAACACAACCCATACTATGACCTGTTCAAAAACCATAAACCGCCAGTGGACGCCGGATGACATAAGCGGCACCGAGGGCTATAACATATTTGCAAACTTAATATCTCCGGGCTGTAATGATGCCAGCCTCAATGACAACGGAAACAAGAAAATCATCGTAGTTCGTGGCACGAGTCAGCAGGATTCGTCCTTGGAAATAACAAGCGTTGACGCCGGGTCAGACAACGAAGCTAAATATGGGGAAGATGTGAATATCAATCTCTATGTTTTCCGGAACAGTACAAGCAAGTATTCTGTTGATGTTTGGGTAAGAAAAAACGAAAACAAATTAAGTGAAGTTACAACATTTCACGCAAAATCTAAAAATACTAAATATAACCTAATGCTGCCAATCCGCATAAAACCCAACTGCGATGGTGCCTATGAAGATGGCACATATGTTGTATTTGCAGAGGGTCTCGACAAGAACAGCACCCGCAACATAACAATAAAAGGCATTTCGTCATCGTTTTGCAAAACTATTCAAGTGTCGTCTGGCGGAGGTGGAAGTGCTAATACAGCCGTTGCAGGTCATTCCCCTATGGAATTGATTTCTTACCCAGAAACCGTCTACGTTGGTAAAGAATTCGAAATCACCGTAAAAGTAAACTCCTCTGTCAAAAAGCCGTTTTCAATTTACTCCTATGTGTACAAAGGCAACAACCCCGTTTCAGGAGCATGGACCGCAAACAGAAAGGAGATAAAAGAAGATTTGCCGCTAATCTCCCTGAAGAACACAATAGAAAAAGGTACAGAACCTGGAGTATACAATCTGCGCATTAGGTTGAAAACTGACAAGGAAGAAGACATAACAAAAGAATTGTATGTTGTTCAGGAACCGGTTAAAATTGTAAATAATACTGCCAGCATAACCAGTAACAATGAAACCCTGAGCACCCAGAAAGAAAATAAATCATCAGTTACTGGCCTTATAGTTTCCAAGAAATCCGATATAAAGAAACATGCTGTGCTTATTTACCTGCTGTCAAAATTAAAACTCCCTAGATTATTTTAAGTCTTCCTTCCATCTTCTAATATGTTCGTGAAAAATGAGCCGGCAATAAAGGTTGGCAAATATCTAGTTGTTGCAGACGTACATGTGGGCATTACCAAGGACTTGTGGCAATCAGGAGTCTCGTTGCCAAGTCAGGTAAAAGCAATGGCAGGAAGGCTGAATAAGCTGAAAAAACTCACCAAAACCACGCATCTTATTATACTCGGCGATCTTAAGCATAAAATTACTGGCATAAGTATCCAGGAGAGAAAAGAAGTGCCAGAATTCCTGAGAATGCTGAAGTTCGGAAAAATAATAGTAATAAAGGGTAACCACGACGGTTTCATAGAAAAATTAACAAAAAACATAAAAAAAGTTTCCGTGAAAAAATCCCTGGCCGTTGGAGATTATATTTTTACTCATGGTCACAGCAATGTAAAAACAAAGAAGATAATTGTTGTCGGCCACAATCATCTCTGTGTGAAATTCCAGGACGACGTAGGCGCAGTATACAATGAGCCAGTGTGGGTTCGTGGAAAAGCAGGATGCAAGAAAATTATTATTATGCCTGCATTCAACGAACTGTGTGGATATTACGCTGCGAACAAGGGCAGGTTTCACGGTCCAATAGCATCCAAATTAAAGGGAAATGCGCATGTATATCTACTGGACGGGACTGACATCGGCCGCATAAGAGACTTGAAGATTAAGGAATAGTGATTATGACGACGAAGTCGTAGGTGAGAAAATGGTATTCCAGTCGTTTTCAGAAAAGATGCAGAAGCTGATAAAGGACAAGGGATTCCTGGAGCCGACCTTAGCCCAGAAAATGGGTATACCGGAAATAAAAAACGGCGCTAACGTGCTGATAATAGCGCCAACGGGTATTGGAAAAACGGAAACAGCCATGCTGCCGCTGCTTGACAAAATTTATCTTGACAAAGCAAAGCCCATAGCACTTCTCTATATTACTCCTCTCAAGTCGCTCAACAGAGATCTTCTTGATAGAATATTCTGGTGGGCTGACAAGTTGGACATAGAAGTTTCTGTGCGGCACGGCGACACCGATCAGAAAGAACGTACTTCCCAGAGAGAAGCGCCGCCACAGTGCCTGATAACAACACCGGAAACTTTGCAAGCCATATTAACAGGAAAGATATTCCGTGAGCATCTAAAAAATGTAAAATATGTAGTTGTCGATGAAATACATGAGCTTGTCGAAAGCAAGCGTGGCGTTCAGCTTTCCTTGGGTCTTGAGCGCCTGCGCGATATAGCCGGCAACTTCCAGCGAATAGGACTCTCAGCTACAGTAGGCTCGCCCGAGATTGTAGCAGACTTTCTTGGTGAAAATGTGAAGATAATCCGCGCAGAGTCGGAAAAGCGCTACGACATTAAGGTCGAAACACCAAAACCTTCTCTGACTGACCAGGAAGTTGCAGATGAACTTGTTATAGGCATCAATACAACAGCACGTCTCCGCCGCATTTATGATTTAATCCAGTCCCACAAAAGCGTCCTTGCATTTACGAACACCCGCGAGACAGCTGAAGTCATATCATCCCGTCTGACAAAATTAGACAAGCAGCTTAAGCAAACAGTGCATCACGGTTCTTTGTCAAAAGAAGGTCGGATAAAAAGTGAGCAGGCTTTCAAAAAACAAGAGTTAAAGTCATTGATAGCAACGAGCTCCCTAGAGTTAGGTATTGACATAGGATCCATAGATTTAGTAATACAATATTTGTCACCCCGGCAGGCTACAAGATTAATCCAGCGGGTCGGCCGTGCAGGGCATAAGGTAGGCGAAGTCAGCAAAGGCATAATTTTATCCGGTGACGAAGATTTATTCGAATCGGCTGTTGTTGCCAACCATGCCGCAAACAAGCAGCTTGAAAAAATAAAAATTCATAAGATGGCGTTCGATGTTCTATCAGGACAAATACTTGGCATGGCATTGAGTGACTATGAACTACCTGTAGAAAAAGTATACGAAACGGTAAAACGCTCCTACATGTACAGGGACATAACAAAGAAGGATATAGATTCGCTGCTGAAATTCATGGCCGAACTAAGGCTGATCTGGCTTAATGAAGAAGGAAAGCAAACAACAATAAAGCGCCGCCGCAAGGGCTGGACATCTTATTTTGAGAACTTGTCGACAATACCGGCTTCTGTAAAATTCCGAGTAATATCGATAATACAAAACGAACCCATAGGAACTTTGGACGAAGCTTTTGTCGCCGAGCATGGCCAGTCCGGCAATAAGTTTATCTGCGCAGGACGTGCCTGGAAAATAATACAGGTGGACAATGGAAAAGTTATTGTGGAGCCTGTGGATGACATAGAATCAGCCATACCATCATGGGAAGGCGAGCTTATTCCTGTCTCCTTTGAGGTTGCGCAGGACGTCGGACGCCTGAGAAAGCTCGCATCTAGCGAAGATATTACAAAATTAAAGGCTCAATATAATATTGACACAGAATCTGCTAAGGAAATGGTAGAAATAATGAAAAAGCACAAGCCCTTTCCGGTACCGGACGACAAGACGCTTCTAATAGAAACTTACAAGGATTTTGTTATAATTCACAGCTGCTGGGGGTCGCTTGTTAACGATACCATAGGCCGCTACATCGCTTCCATGATTACAGCCGAGACCGGCGTTGCTGTGAACATGAAAAACGATCCCTATCGCATAATCCTCCAGACCGTTGCAGGAGGCGAAAGGGTAAAGGAGCTTCTGGAAAACGCGGAGAATATAGAATCGCTTCTCACAACATCCCTGGAACGCTCCTCCATGTTCAAGTGGCGCTTTCTGCACGTTGCCCGTAGGTTTGGTGTGATATCGCGCAACGCCAAGTTCGACAAGATTAACATGAACAAGATAGTAAAGACCTACTACGACAGTCCGATCTATAAGGAAACTCTCCGCGAGCTTTTCCTGGAGAAGATGGACATTGAGAATGCAAACAAGGTAATAGAAAAAATACAGGACAAGGAAATAAAAATTGTTCTCAAGAGCGGGCTAAGTTATCTAGGCGAGCTAGGTCTTACTCATCAGTTTAGCGAAGTAATGAAGCCACGCATGCCGGAGAAGGAGATATTCAACGCCTTTAGAAAGCGCCTGATTACCACCCGTGTGCGCCTTCTCTGCACTAATTGCGGCGACTATACAATAGTCCATGCTGTAAAGGACATAGACGACCAGCCTGAATGTCCTAAATGTACATCGCGCATGATAGCGGTAATAAGAAAAGGCCAGATAGGCGCGGCAGAAATAGTGAAGAAGCGAGCAAAGAAGAAGCCGCTGACAGAAGATGAACAGAAAGAACTTCAAACCATAAGACGTTCTGCAGACCTTGTAATGGTGTACGGAAAAAAGGCAGTACTTACTTTAGCCGGTCATGGAATAGGACCACAAACCGCTGCCCGTATACTGGCAATGATGCACACAGACAAGGAAAAGTTCTACAAGGATATATTAGCCGCGGAAAAGACATTTGCCAAAAATAAAATTTACTGGAAGTAGATCAACTAAACTTCGTCTCTACTTTCATATATGGGTTCCTCTTCTCGTATCTCGCCAACGACTCTGGCAATAACTGGCATGCCATCAAATTCTTTAGGATAGTACATTCCATGAGGCAGTGGTCTTTCTAAAAATACATATAGGCATAAGTCTTCTGGTCGTCCGCTTACTACAGAACCTCCATGAATTTCTCGAAGAAAATCAGCTGTCTGTATGCTGCAGCCGTTCACAAAACCACTGTACGGTTCGGCAAACATGTAAGTTCTCTCAAATGCTTTTTGTTTTGCAACGGCTGCGTCATTTAGTATCATAATTATCACTCATAATCATGTGGCTCTAGGCAATTCTATTGGTTCCACACCATAAATTCTGTAATATTTTTCTATGTCATCGCGAAGACTGACTGATGGGTTAAACACATCGGCCGCCTTAGGCAAAATATATCTGGCACCTGTAAGAGCATCGTACTTAATGTGGTAATCTCTCTCAAGAACGTCTTGAACCGTTCTTCCACGATCACGGCGTTCATACCTGTTAACACAAGATACAAGTGCATCAACCCATATGCCTAGTTCTTGCAATCGAAGTACATGTTCCATTGAAGATCCGCCTGTTGTCGTCACATCTTCTACAAGAACTACATGTTGTCCCGGTGTGAGAGGTCCAACAGAATATCTATTCTGAGGGTCGCCATGAGCTTTTTTGCCAGCGCGTAAAACAGACGCCGGTATTTCCGAAGGTGTTTTATAATCAATTAAATTATTCATTTCCTCGCCAAGCGGTTTCGCTCCATCTGGAACACCAAGGAAATAATCCGGTCTTAGTCCTCGATCCGCGCAGAAATCGTACACATATCTGGCAAGTTGGCGCTTTAGTTCAAGATTTTTTAATGCATCTCGCATATTTACATACCAATGTCCAGACCTGCCTGATTTGAGAATTATAGGAGGGTCAAAGAATCCCACCAGTTTATTCTCAAGCAGAAATCCCTCATAAGGCACTACATCAAACATAATTACCACTTTGAAGGCAGTTTCCCGGCTGCACGCATGGCACCAGTTATATCATCACGCATGACCAACGATGATTCTCTTGCAGCCTCTGCGAATTGTCTTTCTCCGAATCTTGATTTGTAAGGTTCATGTTTATACGCAAATATAAGTTTACTTCCATTATTCACAATGGCACCATATCCATCTTCATTAAAATTCGGCACAACGTCTCTTCCAGTCCCGCCTTGCGTACCATATCCAGGAACAAGAATAATTGCATTCTCCATCATTTCCCTACATCTTACTGCCTGTTCTGGGTAGGTTGCACCAACAACAGCACCAAGAGACGAGTAACCTCTTTCACCTTTGAGTACGCCTCCCCACTGGTCAACCAGGAGTGCCATCTGTTCGTACAAAAGTCTGCCACCATGAACATCTGCAAATCTCATATCTTGTAGTTCGCCCGAAGACGGATTAGAAGTCTTATCAAGAACAAACGCACCTTTTCCGTGTTCTCCGCACACTTTTACGAATTCTCCTACACTATCAGAGCCGATATAGGGACTAAGTGTTATCGCATCAACGTCAAACATTGGTGTTCTTGAACCATCAATAAGTTCAACAGTGCCAAGATGACCTTTTGCGTAAAAACTTGCGGTCTTTCCTATATCTTCACGCTTTGCATCTTCTACAACAAGAAGGCCTTTTTGCTGTGCGTAATCAACCGTTCTCATGAATGTACGAACACCATCAGGTCCATAACATTCGTAAAATGCCATTTGTGGTTTAACAACAGCAACAATATCATGAGTAGCGTCAATAATAGACTTATTGAATCTCCAAATAGCCTCAGATGTTGCTTTTAGTAGTGCATCACGTCTTGCAGAATGATCCAACTCATATACTTTAAATTCTTCGAGAACTTGACGACCAATATGAGGAGGCAATTCAACAACAGTCGGGTCAAGACCTACGCAACTAGGGTTTTGTTTTGCATCTATTTCATCAAGAAGTCGGTCAGAAAAATTTCTTGGCATAATTGTCCTTTATCTGATTGTATCAAAAGAATAAAAGCCTGACACCAATTACGACTCGTCTGCGACAAAATTACAAAAATTATCCGCGCCTTTTTCTGAATTCCTCAAGGCTGCCGTATCCTTCCAGATACTTTGGAAGTTCCGTAACTATATCTCCGAATATGGACGGACCCCAGTATGGTACGCCTGTCAGCACTTGAACCATATCGGCGCCATTTTCCAAGTAGCGGAACGTATCAAAAGCCGGATGCAAACCTTCTATGCATCCTATCCCGCCGCAGCCTATTATAATTTCTTCGTCTCCTAAAGTCTTTCTTGCAAGTTTTACCATCTCGAGATTTCTCTCCATCAAAGGAGCGCCACTCAATCCGCCATTTCCTATTTTTCTAATCTTTCTGGAAGATGTAATTAGACCATTTCTGCTGAGGGATGTATTAGTGAGAATATAACCAGTAACACCGTGCTTCTCTCCGACATATAAAATGTCGAGCAGTTGGTCATTAGCAAGGTCATGAGATACCTTAATGTAGACAGGCCTGGGTTTACGCTTTCTAATTATGTCAACTTTGCCCAAAAGCGCGTCAAGTCTTTCAGGATCTTCATAAGCTGTCCCATCCTCGGCATTTGGGCAGCTTATGTTTAAAACTTTTGGAAAAGGGGGATCCCACAAAATTTCCCTAGCAGCTACCATATTCTCAACATCGCTATCAGGTTGCGTGTCCTCAACACGGAAAACATTAGGATCAAAATTTACATGAACAGGTATTTCAAATTCTCTTTCCTTGACGGTTTCTGCACTTTTGACAAGGCCAGAATTGTTCAAGCTCATCCTGTTTATCATTGCATAGTCATCCGGCAGTCGCCAGCAGCGTGTTCCTGGATTGCCCTTTCGTTTCGATGGGGTTATCGTGCCGAATTCCAGATGTCCTGCTGAAGTGTGCGGAATTATATCGAAAAGCTGTCCATACTTGTCATATCCAGCAGCCAGACCTGCCGGAGAGGGATACGTCACGTGCCCCAATCTTACGGTCAGAGCCGGATCACTATGGTAATAAAGTGAATGAAAAAGATCCCTTAGCGGCTTATATTTGCCAGCTTGTTGTCCTGCAAAAAGTGCTGCCTTGTGCATTGTTTCCGCATCAAAAAGAAACGCAACATGCCTCACAAAATCGCGATAAAAACTTGGCATGTGTGAACTATAATTAAAAACCATTTAAGCTTACTATCAAAGTAATCCTATGAATCCAGAAATACTTGATAAATATATTCAAGCCGGCAAAATAGCTGCTGAAGTCCGTGAAAAAAGCGCGGAAATCGCTAAAGTTGGCATGCCACTCCTTGAACTCGCTGAGAAGATTGAGTCAATGATTAAAGAAAGTGGTGCCGAGCCTGCTTTTCCTGTTAACCTGTCATTGAACGAATTCGCTGCGCACTATACTCCCCAGAGCAATGACGAAACAAAAATAAAATCCGGCGATGTATTGAAGATAGATGTCGGCACTCATATCGATGGCTATATAGCCGACACTGCAATAACCGTTGACTTTGGAAACAACAGCAAGCTGCTTCAGGCTTCTAGAGATGCGCTAAATGCTGCGGTTGATTTAGTCAAGCCTGGTGTGACCATAGAAAAAATATCCGCAGCAATCGAAGAGACCATAAAGTCCTTTGACTTTAGGCCAATAGAGAACCTGACAGGGCATGGTCTCGACCAATACATGGAGCACACCGAACCCACAATACCGAACATATCGCTGAGAAATGATTACAAATTAAAGGAAGACCAAGTAATCGCCATAGAGCCCTTTGCCACAAACGGCGCTGGTCATGTAAAAGATACATCAGAAGTCATGATATTCTCATTTTCCCAGGACAAACCCGTAAGAAGCATAGACGCCAAAAAGCTGGCTGTGTATGCAGGACGCTTCAATGGTCTTCCATTCGCGGAGCGTTGGCTGCTAACTAGGGAAGCAGCAGCCGCAGGAGTGCCTAATTCGTTGTTCAAAATCCGTATAGCCCTTCGTGAGTTGGTGCAGCGTGGTGTGCTCTATAGTTATCCTGTATTACGTGATGCAAAAGGCGGTTTAGTGAGCCAGGCCGAGCACACGATTGTAGTACTTGAAGACCCGATTGTAATTACAAAGTAACTGAGTAAAGGCACAAAGACTATCGAGGAGTATAAAAAGTTTTCCTTTAGATTCAGCTTAAAAAGTTTTACACCAGAATTTAATTGTGATAAAATGTTAGTAATAATCGACAACGGCAAGGGTGCAGAGCAAATAGCAAAGATGATAAGAGGTCAGAAGACTATTATGAAACCTGACAAAGCTGACATGAAGGCATCGGCATTTATTCTGTCCGATGGTGATTTGAAGAATCAGAAGCATAACGAAAAAATAATAAAATCCGTGGAAAAGCCACTGCTCGCAATCGGCGCGGGTTATTTGTTTCTTGGTGCTGTCTACGGGGCGAAAATAATTCCAGCTAAGCCGGAGAAGCAGATAAGTGCCAAGATCGACCATGCCTGTCCACTAACATTAGATTTGAAAAAAATGTTTACAGTGGTCAAGTCCTGCACAGCTGCATTGGATGATTTGCCGGAGAACTTCGATGTCATCGCATCTTCCAAAGAGCCAGAGATAATAGCTGATAGGGAAAAACCATTCTTTGGTGTTCATTTCAACCCGGAAATGGGTGGAGATGGGATGAAAATCATTGACAACTTTGTGAAGTTCGTCGAAATGTGGGAAAAATACCACAAAGGTAAGTAGATACCACAATGGAAAGGCGCTTCTTCTTTAGAGTGGTAATAATCAATACCTACCTAACAAAAACCAAGAGCAGCCCACCAGACGGAACTGTTATCTCAATCTTATTCATAGGGTAATGATAGTGGCAGAGCGCCGCTTCTATCTCGCCGCGCTTCGCTGTCATTTGTGTTTCTCTATCGCATGCAATGCATTTCATAATACATCCCTTTCTTGTAAGAAAGGTCTGTATGAACCCCAAAGAACATGGGAACTTACAAACCTATCTTCAATATTATTTTATCCGTTTCTCATCAACGAACGCCAGTGAGTCACCCTGTAATATATTTCTTTTGGCTTAAGGATTTTCTTTCTCAAAGAAAAGCCTTAACCGGTGTATGTTATTTCTTCTTCTATGATCTGGTTCTTTCTCTTTTTCAGCATGCTTTCGTAAAACTGGTTCATCTCTTCGCTTACCGAGGGCTTTACGTCTTTCAGCGCATGTTCGAAGTCCTGGCGTGATACCACATCCGCTTCCGTGTTCCTTCTCATGGCATTCATGCCAGCTTCGCGCACCAGCGCTCCGAGATCGGCGCCGGAATATCCAGCAGTTTCCTTCGAAAGTTTCTTCATGTCAACGTCGCCAATAAGAGGCATGTCTTTGGTATGAACATTAAGTATTGCAAGCCTTGCCCTCTCATCAGGTGTTGGCACAAGGATCTGCCGGTCAAAGCGTCCTGGTCTCAGCAGTGCCGGGTCAACGATGTCAGGCCTGTTGGTAGCTGCTATGACAATAACATCGTGAAGGTCTTCCAGTCCTGATATTTCAGCAAGCAGTTGTGAAACAACGCGCTCTGATACGTTATCACCAGAGTTCATTCCTCTTCTTGGTACAAGTGCATCTACTTCATCAAAAAATATTATTGCGGGAGCTACTTGTTTTGCCCGGCGGAATACATCCCTTACATGTTTCTCGCTTTCGCCTACCCACATTGACAACAATTCCGGCCCCTTGACAGAAATGAAGTTCGCGCCTGATTCGTTTGCAACTGCCTTAGCGAGCAGTGTTTTTCCGCAGCCCGGAGGTCCGAAAAGCAGCACACCAGCAGGTGGTCTTATTCCAAGCCGTTTGAATGAGTCGGGATATTTAAGAGGCCACTCTATGACTTCCTTCATGGACTTCTTTATGTCCTCCAAGCCTCCTATATCCTCCCATTTCACCTTGGGAATCTCTATAAGAACTTCTCTCATAGCAGAAGGTCCGACCATCTTCATGGAATATTCAAAATCTTCTTTTGTAACAATAAGCTTCTTCAGTATATCCTGCGGTATCGGTCTGTCACCCTTTATTGCACCCAGGTCTGGAAGCACACGTCGCAGTGCATGCATAGCCGCCTCCTTGCAAAGAGCAGTTATATCCGCGCCGACATACCCATAAGTAATATCAGCTATATGTATGAGATCGACGTTCTTGTCCAGCGGCATTCCTCGTGTATGTATTTGAAGTATCTCCTTTCGACCTTCCTTGTTTGGAACACCCAGCTCTATTTCCCTGTCAAAACGTCCTGGTCTTCGCAGCGCCGGATCCAGAGAATTGGGTATATTGGTAGCGCCAATAACTATCAGGTTTCCGCGTGCCTTTAGCCCATCCATCAGTGTGTTATGCAGCAGAACAGGAAGCTCGCCGCCGACAAAGTTTTCTGTCTCTGTCGTGAGGTCGTACATCCACATGGGTTCGGCTTTCGATATCTTCTCGATTTTCACCCATCTTAGCTCGGCCTCTTTAATTTCCTTTAGCGCCTCGAAATTCTCATCATCAGCTATATCCTCATCGAAAAGGTCTACAAAGTATTCGAATTTGTCCCATGTCATGTTGGTTGTGCCTGTAAGATACCTGTAATCATTGTCCTGTATTTTGATGTGGTGCTGTTTCTGCAGCCTGTAAAGCTGTTGTTCGACCTCCGGCGCGGTCTGGGGGCTTAACATCCGCTTTCTTTGCAGTAGACTTTCTATTTTCCTTATTCTTTCTGCCCTTATTGAACCGACTTGCTGCGAGAATTTTATATAGGAATCATAACCGCCCACAATGTTGCAGTACCACATATCGTAATTCGATTTCGTGATAGTAGTCGGTATTGATAGCACTGTAAGCAGCCTTGATGTGCCAAGCATCATTTCCCTGCTTCTCGAAAATGTTCTTATTTTTGTTTTGCCGATTTCGCCGTCGCAGTCTATGTAAGCCCGGACAAATCTTGCTACGCATCTCTTGTCCGCCATGTACATGTAATCCGGGACTTTGACGATGTGCGCCTTCTTGCCGCTTGGTATTTTATAAAGGTCTTTCATCAGGTTTGCAAGGGTTATTGAACCAGCATCCATCCTGTGAATCCTGTCAAATCCTACGAAAGGCTTTATGCCGAACAGTTTGTTTACGATAGAAGCAGCCCTATCAACTATTTCCGTCTTACCACCTACGTGCACCCTGCTATAGCTGAGGCTGCCGTCTGACAAAATATATCCGATAAGCTCTGCCAGCTCTTCGCTTAATTCCAGAACAGGCTTTACGAAATATTTCTCTTTTACCGGGAACAGGCTGCCCTTTTTGTGAGCTATGCCTGTGATTTCCTGCAGTGCTTTTCTGTTCGGCGGCAAAGCGGATACGTCGGTGAACGTTCTGCCCTGTTTTCCGTGTTCGGCTTTAATCGTGCCGATTTTTATGAAATTTTTCAGCATTCTCCTTACAGCAATTCTATTATTATGCGTATTCCGAACCCCAGCGCGGCTCATAAGGGTTTCCAGGCCGAATATTTTCAATTCGTGTATAGCATTTATGAGCCTGAACCTCAGCAACCCGAATGTTTCTAATTTGCCATCCGAGTATATTTTTTTCAGCTGTCCGAGCCTTATGTAATTAGACCCGAAGAACTTTCTGAGCCAGCCCTCTATCTTCAACACATAACTGTCACCGTCCAAATCAAAAATGTCAAAGGTGGTTTTGGAGCCTTCCGGCAAGTAAGCTGGAAGAGCAACAGCGTCGCCCGTCTTTAGGTTTGATATGTGATCCCAAGACATTTTCCCGTTCCTGACTGTCATGAATCTTTGTATAGCGGACACGGTGACATGCGTGCCGTTGTCCAGGCCGACCTCGACAGTATCGGGCACGTGAAGTTTGTTCATCACCTTTACTTTCACAGGCTTTATCTTGCTGTTTTTCAGCCCGAAGACTTCCAAGTTTTCAGGCTCCGTATATTCTACACCGTCTTTCGTATTCACTGTGGTTTTATTTTTGTTGTATAATTCTTCTATAGTAAGAACGCCATTCGGAGTATAGATAAGTGTTTTAGGGTCGAGGCACAGCAACTGGCTGACAACACGTTTTTCTACTTCACCTTTTACTTCCTCTCTTTTTGGTGCAATGGAATCTATTTCATCAATAAATACGATGGATGGCGCATTCTTTTCTGCCTGCTCGAATATCTTGCGTAAATTTTCCTCCGACTCTCCGTAAAATTTTGAGTTGTGGAGCAACAGCATGTTAGGCCCTGTAAAGTTGTCTTTGTCCACGGTAAAGTCATAGAGTTCTCTTTCGCCGACGTAATTTATTTTCTCTATTTTTTCCCACGCTATATCGGTACGCATGAGTGTGTCGAATTCTGCTTTTACTTTGTCATTTACCACGTTGTTGGTCTCTGCTATCTCGAATAATTTTTTCATTGCGTGCTTTGTAAGTGGTCTGGTACCGTAAACATAGTAATCATGGTTCCTATATTTTACATAAGGCAAAGTCCTAACCGATTCGATGAGCGCTGTTGGTCTTGGAACGTTCTCATATTCCTTTGCCCTTTTAACTTTCCTTATTTCCTGAAGCTTCCGGAGTTTCTTGCTGTTGTTCCCTATGCCAGCGAACTTTAATCTTCCGTCATAGCCGCGAACGACAAGCTTGTGCATAAGTCCCATTGGCGTCTTATGTTCCTTTAGTTTTGTCGCTATCCCAAGCTTCATCTGCAGAAGCGTTTGCATTTCCTGTAGGAATTCCCTGTTTACGCTGTACAGGATAGGTGTTGGGTAATTTATGCCCTTTATCTTCAACACGCTTACCGTGCCGTCTCCCTCGAAATAACCCCTTACGAACGCGGCCACTTCATCTTTAGGAAGCTTGAAAAAATATCCTGGCACGACGACTTTGCTGGCGTTTTCGAATCCAAGAAGCTTTAGATATTCTACAAGAGTCTTTGAGTAAATAGATATTTTCTCCTCATCCTCGTGGAAATGGGCGGTATCAAAAAGGTTTCTGCAAAGCCCTTTGAATCTTTCTCTCAGCTGCATGTCAATATTTGCAAATGATATACCGTCTCCCCTTTTGTCAATGCTGCCCTCGGCTACAACCAAGCCAAGAAACTCCATCAGCTCCGGCGAAGTCTTTCGCGGCAGTTTTATGAAATTGCTTCTTGAAAGATTTCTGCTCTTAATTGCATATTTGCCATCTTTTTTGATTATTCCACTTATGCTGTCGGGATTCACTTCGTAGCTTTTCTCTTCTGTCTCGACCTTGCTTATCCTTGCTACATAGCCTCCTTCCTTCAGCTCTTCCACTCTTTTCCAGACAAGCTCGCCGTTCTCGTAAACAAGGAACGGCTGGTTATGCGACGCCGTTATTTCGTTGCCGTCACTTAATGATAATTTATAGGATTTTGCAGTGAGTTTTGCCGTATGGGTTATGTGAGCTTTTACTATCTTCCCGTTCTCGTCCATGGCAAAAGTCGTTATCGGCTCTTTGAGTTTCTTAACCTTTATTTTCCTAACATCCTCCGTATCGCCATCCTTTTCAAATATATCCCTAGCCTTCACAAAGCCCTTCGGATTCGTCATTATCTTTGTGTCTCCATCAACGCACATCACTTCAGGGCCATTAATAACGAAAAACTTTGCTCCTGATTCATTTGCCACAGCTTTAGCAAGTAGCGTCTTTCCCGAGCCCGGAGGTCCGTGTAGAAGTATTCCCTTTGGCGGTTCAATACCAAGTCTTTCAAAAAGTTCCGGATGTTTGAGAGGCAGCTCTATCATCTCACGGACTTTCTTTACCTCCTCGTGTAGTCCGCCGAGATCTTCATAAGTTACTTCCGGTATCCTTTCCTCTTCGAGGGGTTTTGTCATCTGTGGAAGTAGTTCAACATCTGTTGCTCTTGTAACGCGTACAATGCCTTTCGGCTCTGTAGCAACAACAACAAACTTTTCCTCGCCAAAAGGTGTGAACATGAAGTCTCCGAAATCCATTCCAAAGAACTGCTCAAACACGCTATTACTGCGGCGGTCCTGAACTATAGGATTAGGTATTATTATGTCGCCTGAAACAAGAGGCCTCATAAGTATATTTTGTTTTATGAGATTGCCGCCCATGTGAATTATTATTCCCTTACGCGCTGGCGCTATCGTTACAGCTTTTGCTTCCACAACCGTTGCTTTTTTAACTTTAACCGTTTCGCTGACGCCTGAACCACAATTTCTTCTTTCCAATCCATCCATCCGTACTATATCAAGTCCGATATCAACCGGGTATGCTCTTACAGCTATCGCAGCTGTCTTCCGTTTTCCCTCCAGTTCAACGACATCACCCTCGGTTATTCCAATACTTTTCATGTCCTTTGCAGATATCCTCACGATACCACGGCCAAAGTCGCCCTTCTCCGTCAGTTCGCCAACTCTCAGTTTTAGATCCTCTGCCATAATTATCACTCCTATTCTCTATATGTATAGCACGTGACATAACTATTTGGACATATTATGATGTCACTGCTATATGCAGATGACATTATTTTGTATGAAAACTAATGTCATCTACTATATATGTAATTATTAAATTATCATTATGTGCCGATTATTTTTGCTCCTCCACAACCCTGTGATTCAGTTGTCTCATGTCCTTATTTTGCATCATTATCTTCATCATATCGTACTCGACCTTGTCATGCCACTCATCGAAGAACTGTTCCATTCTCTTCATGTGTTCCAATGCGACTATAAAAGCCGAATTTGCTACCTTTATGTGAGGTATTTCGTCTAGCAGACCAGGCCTTCGGTATTCATATTTTTTAGTGCCGTTGGGTATTATCTGATTCCACCCATGCAACTCCCGGAAGAACTTATTTCTTTCATAGTCAGATTCGAAGTTCTCCGCGTGCGTGTCAAATGTTATTATGACCGCAGCGCCGCTTTTTCTTATTTCTATTTTCATTCCTTATCCCCTTGAAACCACGTCTTGTCTTTTTTTAGTATTACGTACACACTAAAAGTATAAAAAGGTTTATGGTAGGCGCACTCCTAAATTGGCGGGTGGTGGAAAAGACGTGTTACTGAACGGGTGGTAAAATGGGAAAAATTTCGGGATTTAAAAAGTCTTTTAAAAATAGTAATTTTCTAATGAATAGTCAAACAAAAGGGGATTTAGGAGAGAGAAAACTTGTCGCAATTCTAGAAAATCTTTTAGATACTTTTTCTTCCATAAGTTCATTAAGAAGATACGAATCTGGATATCAAGGGGGCAAAGATGCTAAACTTGAAGCTCTCTTAAAGAAAAACAATGTCCTTGGAATATGTGGTAAAGAAAAATTAAAGTGGTTTTTTGAAGTCAAAAATTATAGGTCGAAATTAAATCCAGAAAAACTTTTCCTAAAGATTCATCAAGTCAAAGCCTCAAATGTTGAAATAGATTGCTTTTGCTTATTTTCTCCTCATGAAGACTTGAGTGGACTTTTTGAGGATAGCTTGACAAATAATAATTTAATAAACCTACCTGAATACCCCTTCAAAATCGTTCTATGGACACCATCTCACAGAATAAAAGAAAAATTAATGGCATTTCCCCAAATTTATAAAGAAATTTATGGCTCAGAAATTACACTAGATGAAAATAGACATTCAATTATAATCGCAGATTGGATAGCAGAGATAGAGAATCAAAATAAAGAAGGGCGAAAAATAAGACTCGATTTCTTAGAAAAATTTAGAGGGAACGAACAAATTTGGATACCAGGAAGTGTGGCAGAAGCTAAGAAATGTATAGAAGAAATCGACGGTGATTTGAATGAAAGTGATATTAAAGAAAGTTCATTGGAAACAAAACTCCGAACGGGAGGCATAACGTCTAGTA
>Ga0265296_1001704_pt1 | contig 24289 bp, 19 predicted proteins | sample MunlanPumphouse1_FD_189073 | JGI IMG/M metagenome (GOLD analysis project Ga0265296, IMG submission 189073) | Groundwater microbial communities from a municipal landfill in Southern Ontario, Canada - Pumphouse #1 | ecosystem: Environmental > Aquatic > Deep subsurface > Groundwater | place... | reverse complement strand
CAGCTTATTCACAGAACAAATCCCCGGAGATGGTTTTCGAAAATTTGAATTATACCTACGGAAAATGGAATGATTTAGATCTTAAAAAGACTAAAATTCAGAATCTGGGGTTTCAATATGCCAATCCGATGCTTGGTTTCCATGGCAAGGTTGAGTATTTTCTGATGAACAATTATACCTATTTCGAAGAGTTGTCCAATCCACAGAACGATCCGAAGAAAGATAAATGGATTGTTCCGGCACAATTGGATAAAGCTAATTTGTTAAAGGTAACCGTTGGACAAAAATTTAAATTAAACCATTTTACCTTCGATAATCTTGTGGTCTATCAGAAGACAGATCAAAAGGATGTATTGGCTGTCCCGGAGTTGTATACCTGGCATAGTTTGTATTACAGTAACCTGTTTTATAAAGTTATTGATTATAGTATCGGTCTGGACGCAAAGTTCAATACACCCTATGCCAATCCGAATTATTCGATTGGGACAGGACAGTTTTACAATGCTTACAAACAGATTGAGTTTTCGACGTATCCAATCATGGATCTATGGGTTACAGCGAATATACAACGGGTAAATATGTTTTTGAGTTATAATTTTTTAAATCAGAACTTCTATCCGCATGGTTACTATACCGTCAGACGTTATCCGATGAATAGTGCTAATTTTAGATTTGGTATTTCTTGGAAGTTCTATGATTAAAAATTATTTCGGTGTTTCTTAGCTTGTTGTGATGTTTAAGGCATAAAATCTTGTAAAATAATTTTGAGAATAGAATTTTTAAGCTATATTTGCACACGCAATTAGGGAACGGCGTTCTTTAAAAAAGTATGGAGGCTTAGCTCAGCTGGTTCAGAGCATCTGCCTTACAAGCAGAGGGTCACAGGTTCGAATCCTGTAGCCTCCACCATACAAAGTCGGAGAATTAGCTCAGCTGGTTCAGAGCATCTGCCTTACAAGCAGAGGGTCACTGGTTCGAATCCAGTATTCTCCACCAATCCAAAACGGAGGCTTAGCTCAGCTGGTTCAGAGCATCTGCCTTACAAGCAGAGGGTCACAGGTTCGAATCCTGTAGCCTCCACAAAAGCATCATCAAATGGTGCTTTTTTTTCGTTAGGGGGTTTAGCTCAGCTGGTTTAGAGCACTACCTCGACAAGGTAGGGGTCACTGGTTCGAACCCAGTAATCCCCACGATAAAAAAAGCGTTCTTCATGAACGCTTTTTTTATGTATTGAACTCGCTGGGAAATTTGAAAGCCCCCGATCCGGTATTCAATCTGTCTCGGGAATCTCTCATGTTTATTTTCTTACTATTTCCGTTTCTTACCTAGTTTAATTCCGTAACCTGTTGTCCATTCAATAAAATCAGCTTTACCGCCATGGGCTTTAATGGAAACACCGGCAAAGAAATCTTTGTAAACTTTATAACGTACACCTACTCTTAAATACACAGGCATGCTCTCGCCATTGAATTCGTTGCGATGAAGATAGGCTCCAACATTTCCGTTGATGTATAGACGTGAATTTAACACATGATCAATGTAGAATGCTGGGCCGTAAGAAAATAAGGCGGAGAATTTCCCGGCTTTGTCGCCGGCAACCTTTTCGTCGTTTCCGCTGGCTGAATAAAATGCATCAAACCCAGCGCCAAGTCGCCATTTGTAGCCGAAATGCTTGCTGTAGTATGCACCTAACGTAGATTTAAAATATTGGCCGTCGTGTTCGCGATCAATCTGTTTGAAGCCAAAGGCATAGTTGAAATGGAGTTCCTCTGTTTTCTCCATCTGTGGAATACTTGTTTTTCTATAATCAAAAGGTTTGTTTGTTGGTGTATACGAAACAGATAGGCTCAAGGGGACGAGGTTTATCCCTGTGTTCGGTAATGCCAGGGCTCCATTGCTGAAGTGATGAAAGGCTGCGCCGGCCCCTACCTGGAAGTTTTTATTTAGGCGGTAGTTGACCTGAAGTCCAAGGTCAATAAATACATTATTTTTGCTGCCGATAAGTAGGTTGAAAGGATTGTCTTCCTCATTATAAGGATTGAATCTGCCAGAGAGACCGAGTGCAATCCGATAGTTGAAATTCCATCTCGAATTTACTTTTGGTCTAATGGGAATGGCGACAAAGCCATAGGCTGCGAAAGGTCGTCCGAGGTGTTCCTGGCCAAATGTACTGCTGTAGATCCCGATGCCGTATATTGGATAGTTGTATATTTCGTTGTAAATACTCTTTAGGGAGTCTTGAAACTGTGTTTGAAAACCGACTCTGAAATTTAGTCCGCTATAGTAAGAGTCTGCAAGGGTTTCTTTGGAGGGCTCATTGAATTTGAGTTCGCCCCCGCTTTCATGTTCAAGTTGAAATATAAGTCTCGTCTTGGCTGGGGTACGGCTTTGTAAAGTATCCTCCGGATTTTCTATTCGGGGTGTGACCTGTGCTGTGGTACGAAAGGAGAGTAGTGCCAAGGCCACAAAAGCAAGTATTCTTGATCTCATGAAATAAAACGTTAGCGTTTTTTAAAATATTTGCAAAAATAAGAATGATATATCATTGTAACAATAGTATTTAAACAGTAGCGAAATCTAGTTGTAAAAAATGCCATTTTTCAGCCACATCTTGTCGGTTAGTGGCGGGAGAAATTGGGTGACTTAACCATCAGGATGTCAAATGGGTAAATAATTATTGTTTATGTCTTTAATTGTATTGCATATAAAAAGCAATTTATCTAAGTTTGAGGTGAAAAGAAAAAGGAAATATGATTAAAAACCTATTTAGAATTACTGCTGTTACGTTTGCACTAACAACAGCAGGGTATGCTTTGTTTGCCCAAAACGCCAAATTTGATTGGAAAGAAGCATCTGAGGGGGGGTACACCTACAAGTACGTAACCAACGATCCTACCCATTCGCGGTTTTACAAGCTAAAAAATGGCTTAACTGTGATTTTGAGTCCGACCAAAAAAGAACCACGTATTCAAACTTACATTGCAACAAAGGCGGGGAGTAAAACAGATCCGAAAGATCACACCGGTTTGGCCCATTACCTGGAGCATATGTTGTTCAAAGGAACTGATAAATTTGGCTCTAAAGACTGGGCAAAGGAGAAACCTTTGTTAGATCAGATTGATGCACTCTATGAGAAATACAATGGTACAACAGACGAAACCGAACGGAAAGCAATCTATAAGGAAATCGATAAAGTATCTGGAGAAGCCGCGAAATATGCTATTGCGAATGAGTATGATAAATTGATGGCATCAATGGGAGCGGAAGGTACCAATGCTTTCACTTCATTTGAGCAGACTGTTTATCAGGAGCAAATCCCTAGTAATGTAATGGATAAGTATCTTGCTGTACAGGCAGAACGATTTAGATATCCGGTATTGCGTCTGTTCCATACTGAGCTGGAAGCTGTGTATGAAGAGAAAAATATCAGCTTGGATAAAGATAATCGTAAGGCTGTGGAGTCGATGTTTTCAGCAGCATTTCCCAATAATAATTACGGAAAGCAGACGACAATTGGTACTGTAGAGCACCTTAAAAATCCGTCTTTGAAAGCGATTCGTGAATATTTTCATACCTATTATGTCCCTAATAATATGGGGGTTATTATGTCGGGGGATTTTGATCCTACCGAGGTGGTGAAAAAGGTGGATAAGACTTTTGCTTTTATGCAGGCGAAAGAAGTTCCGGCCTATACTTTTGATGCGGAGAAACCAATTTTAACTCCTGTTGTCCGCGAGGTGAAAGGTCCGGATGCTGAATTTATGTTAATGGGATTCCGTTTTCCTGGCGCTGCGACAAAGGATGCCCGTATGCTCAATTTGATGAGTCAGATCTTGACAAATGGTTCTGCTGGTCTGATTGATCTGGATTTGGTGAAGAATCAAAAATTATTAGGTGCAGGTGCTTTTCCTTATGTGTTAAAAGACTACTCTTTGCTCCTGTTGCAGGGTAATCCTGGTCAGGGACAGAGCTTGGAAGAGGTGCAACAGCTGCTGTTGCAAGAATTGGCGAAATTGAGAAAAGGTGAATTCTCGGATGATTTGATTACAGCCATTGTCAACAATGCGAAGAAAGACGAAATCAAACAGAATGAAAGCTATGGTGACCGAGCTGAATCATTGATGGATGCCTTTACTTCGGGCCAGGATTGGGCGTCTGTTGTGGGATATTCGGATGAATTGAATAAAATCACCAAGCAAGATGTGGTGGATTTTGCTAACAAATACTTGAATGATAATAATTACGTCGTTATTTATAAACGTAAGGGTGTTGATAGTAATGTTGTTAAAGTTGTTAAACCTGAGATTACTCCTGTAACGGTCAATCGCGACGACCAGTCTGAGTTCTTGAAGCGGGTTGAAGCAATGCCAGAGGATAAAATCCAGCCGGTATGGGTAGATTATAACAAAGATATTCAGAAAGCTACTGCAAACGGTTTGCCAGTACTTGCTGTAAAGAACTCAGATAATGAACTGTTTTCGCTGTCTTATCGTTTTGATGGTGGAAAATGGAGCAATAAGTTACTTTCATTGGCTGCGGGTTACCTTGAATTTTTGGGTACAAAAGATAAGTCTAGTGAGCAATTCAGCAAGGATTTTTATCAATTGGCTTCTGATTTTTCGGTGTCTGCAGGAAATGAGGAAACCATGGTGTCGATTTCAGGTTTGAATTCCAACTTTACGGCTACATTGAACTTGATTCAGGATTTATTGCGTAATTGTGTTGCTGATCCGGAGGCTTTCAAAATGTATATTGCCCGTCTTAAAAAAGCGAGAGCAAATGCGAAAGAAAACAAGGGCGCTATCATGGAGGGTCTAAAATCTTATGCTAAATATGGCGCTAAAAATCCGTTTAATAATGTGTTTACAGATGCGGAATTGGATGCTTTAAAAGCGGAGGATTTGGTGAAGGCATTGCACGATTTGGCTAATATGAAACATACGATGCTTTATTTTGGCCCATTAACTGCCTCGGAATTTGTAGCGAAAGCGAAGCCTTTGAAACAAGGTGCTGGAGAGTATGTTCAGGCGAAAAAGGCGGTCGTGTTTGCAGAATTGCCAACAAGCAAGAACCAGGTCCTTTTTGCTAATTTCGATATGAAGCAGGCTGAAGTGTTTTGGTATAGAAGTTCAGGAATATACAACAGTGCTTTGACACCGACTGTTTCATTGTTTAATAATTACTTTGGTGGCGGAATGGGAAGTATTGTCTTCCAGACTATCCGTGAATCAAAAGCATTGGCTTATTCAACTTATGCTTATTATGGACAACCTTATAAAAAGGAAAACCATTATACAGTAGGCGCTTACATTGGGACGCAGGCAGATAAGTTTAACGATGCGATTAAAGGCATGAACGAACTATTGGATGTATTGCCTGAAAGTGCTAAGGGGCTGGATATTGCGAAAGTAAGTCTGGAAAAATCAATTGCCAGTGAGCGTGTGTTGAATGCTTCTATTTTAGGTAGTTATCTGGCGGCACAACGTTTGGGGAATGCAACTGATATTCGCAAAGTTGTCTATGAGCAAGCGCCAAAATTAACTTATGGCGATCTAAATACTTTCCACAAGAAAGAAATGAGTCAAAAGCCGTACGTTTACTGTATTGTAGCGAAGGAAGAAAGTCTTAAGCCAGAAGATCTTGCAAAATTGGGCGAGGTTAAAAAGCTGGATCTTAAAGAGATCTTCGGCTATTAGATCCAGAATTGCTTGTCTTAAGAATTAGATTAGCTTATGAAATTAAAGAAGCCTCCGGTGTTTGCCGGAGGCTTCTTTCGTGTCAGGTTTTGTGATGCCCTTTGTTTTTTTCTTATTTCACGCTACGCAATCCTTGTTTCACTGTTCACGGGGAGGATTAATTTTAGGGTGAATTCGTTATCGTGGCTACTCAAGCCAGTGTATTAAAACCGGATAATCTCCTCAATCTGTTCGTTGATGAATTGCAGCGTATCTTCTTTGAATAACTGCCCGTCGTCATTCAGTTCGTTCTGAACATTGGGTAGAAAGATCTTGAGGGGAAGCACGTGCATTCTTAAGTAGTGGCATATGCCAGTCAGATGATCGATGCCGCGGAGGTTGCCATAGCGTCCTGAAGACAGTCCGACCAATGCAACTTTCTTGTGATAAAAGCTGATCGGAAAAGTGCAGCAATCGATAAAAAGCTTGAGCGCTCCTGGTATACTTCCGTTGTATTCTGGTGCGATGAAAATAAACAGTTCCGCTTTACTGACCTTTTCTTGGATAGGTTCAAATGCTGTACTTCTTTTTCCATAAAGATCTGTTTCTAAAATGTTTGCTGGCAGATCTTCCAGCGAAAAGATGTCACTTTCAATTGACTTACGATCAAGTAATTGCTGGTAGCACTTTGCTATTTTTAACGTCTTACTATTGGGACGGTTTGTTCCGGATATTATTAAAATCATTGTGTTGTTGATACTTATAAAAAGCGCAGTTTCAAAGTGGATACATATCTTGATTTTTTGTATCTTAGCATCCTGAGGATATGTGCTTTCGATCAATCAAAAGTACGAAATATGCTGAATTTGTTTTGTTAATTTGAATTACGGATAAAAAATTTGGCAAATTGATCTTCAAAGAAGTGAAATGTGGAATAAAATGACATTTTAATTAAGAAAGGTTTTCATTCAAGATGGGAAAAGTAATTGCAATCGCAAATCAAAAGGGTGGGGTCGGAAAAACCACAACGTCAATTAATTTGGCGGCTAGTTTGGCGGTTTTAGAATATAAAACATTGTTGGTCGATGCAGATCCCCAAGCAAACTCTACTTCTGGGATTGGCTTTGACCCTCGTACAATCAGCGCAAGTGTATACGAATGTTTAGTGAATGATTTGGATCCTCGTGAGGCTATTCAGTCAACAGAAACACCAAATTTGGATCTTTTACCGGCTCATATTGATTTGGTTGGGGCAGAAATTGAGATGATCAATATGCACGAAAGGGAGTACAAGATGAAAAAAATCTTGGATCAGGTGAAACAGGATTATGATTTTATTATCATCGATTGTTCGCCTTCCTTAGGCTTAATTACAATCAATGCACTATCTGCTTCGGACTCAGTCATCATTCCGGTACAGTGCGAATACTTTGCCCTAGAAGGACTTGGTAAGTTGTTGAACACAATTAAAATAGTTCAAAACCGTTTAAATACAAGTTTGGAGATCGAAGGAATTTTGTTGACCATGTATGATGTTCGCTTAAGATTGTCAAATCAGGTGGTCGAGGAAGTGAAAACACATTTCACAGATTTAGTTTTTGATACGATTATTCAGCGAAATACCCGTTTGAGCGAAGCTCCAAGCTTTGGAATTTCTGTTATCATGCATGATGCGTCCTGTAAAGGGGCAATCAACTATTTGAACTTGGCGCGAGAGATTTTACAAAAAAACGGGCATCTTAATGAAATGAATAAAACAGTAACCGCATAATATGGCAGCACATCAGCGTAAAACAGGACTGGGAAGAGGCTTAGGTGCGCTATTAAACGATAGTGTAGAAGTTCCTGCTAAAAGTAATCAGCAAGTAGAAGAAGCTCCTCTAGTTACATCAACTGCTGTAAAAACAACAAAAGAGAATGGCAGTATCAGCCATGTTCGTGTAGAAGAAATATCTGTCAACCCTTTTCAGCCGCGTACAGAATTTGATCCGGTTGCCTTACAGGAGTTATCGGAATCGATTATTTTACAAGGATTAATTCAGCCGATTACCGTACGTAAAATTTCGGACGGTAATTATCAGTTGATCTCCGGAGAGCGACGTCTCCGTGCTTCACGCCTGGCCGGTATTACCGAAATTCCAGCGTATATCCGTACCGCCAACGACCAGCAGATGCTGGAAATGGCCCTGATTGAGAATATTCAGCGGGAGAACCTAAATGCGATTGAAGTAGCCTTGAGCTTTCAGCGCATGATTGAGGAATGTAATCTAAAACAGGAAGAATTGGGTGAGCGTGTCAGCAAAAACCGTTCTACTGTTACAAATTATCTCCGTTTATTAAAACTCCCACCTGTCATTCAAGCGGCAATACGTGATGGCGCATTGACCATGGGACATGCTCGTGCTTTGATTAATATTCCGGAGGTTGATAAGCAGCTTTATATCTTTAAGTTAATTATTGATCAAGGTTTATCCGTTCGTAAGGCGGAGGAGTTGGTTCGTGAGTTACAAAAAGGAGGTAAGAAAAAAGCTGGAAAAGATAATGCTCCGATGTCTTTTCAATTGCAGAAAATTGAAGATGATCTGGCGTCGAAATTTTCTTCTCGCGTCAAATTGAATCTGAAGAGCACAAAAGGAAAAGGAGCAATTGAGATCCCTTTTGAATCGGAAGATGATTTAAGTCGCATTCTTGAATTGTTAGATTGGTAATATGGCCAAGTTAATAAGCTTGATATTTGCGGTGTTTGCACTGTCGGTGGTACATGGACAGACTGTGGATACAATTCCTAAGAAACAAATAGCACCAGTCAAAATAGATAGCATAAAACAAAAATCGGTACAGGATACCGTAAAGAAAGAGTCTCGGAAGGAACGTAAAAAACGGGAGAAGGAGGAGGCTAAGGCGAAAGAGAAGGTTGTGTTTAAGGATTCGACACGCTTGGCTATTGAAGCAAAAAATAAACAGGCTTGGAAACGCTCTTTGGTCCTTCCAGGCTGGGGACAATACACCAACGGTGGCGTTTGGTGGATAAAAGTGCCTGCAATCTATGGTGGCTTAATAACAACCGTACTAGTTTTTGATTTTAATAACCGTTATTATAAGGAACTACTGGGGGTATTACAAGACAAAGCTCTTGGTAAGCCAATTGATCCTTATTACATCGGAATCTCAGACCAATCTATCATCCGAGCAAAAGATAATGCGCGGCGAAATCGAGATCTCATGGTGCTGCTTACCTTAGGTGTTTATGGCCTGAATGTCGCAGAGGCTTATATTGACTCGATGCTTAAATATCGCTGGAGTATTGGTGACGATAAGCCCAAAAAGACTGCTTTCTTAATTGGACCTACTTTAATGGATGCGAGTCTCGCGTCGGGAACTTATTCATTTAAACCTACTGTAGGACTTAAATTGACCATGAAATTCAATTAACTCCCGTATTCCTAAGGTTATATTTCAATTGGAAATGATTGTTGATCAGGGTTTATCTAATTTGTCTTTTAGTGAATATTGCATATACACTGCTAGTTTAGATTGATGTTTGTGGTTTTTAAACATGGGTATTTCATTGGAATTTTTTAATTTTAAAAATAAACTATACTTTTTTTTCTAAATATATGAACATCATTCTCTTGGGATATGGCAAAATGGGGCAGATTATCGAAAGATACGCGCTGAAAAGAGGCCATCAAATTTTTTTAGTTGTCGATGAACATAATCGTCCCAACCTGACTGCTGATGATATCAAAGGAGCTGATGTCGCAATAGACTTTAGTGTACCTTTCGCGGCACTGGATAATATGAATCTTTGCCTTGAGGCAGGTGTGCCTATTGTCGTCGGAACAACCGGTTGGTATGATCAACTGGAGGAAGTTAAGGCGAAGTGTTTGGAGGCTGATGGTTCCATTTTGTATGGATCTAACTTTTCCATCGGAGTGAACGTGTTCTTCCATATCAATAGAATGTTGGCGAAGGCCCTACAGCCATACAAACAATATGATGTTCAGGTAGAGGAGATACATCACATTCATAAACTTGATGCACCAAGTGGTACAGCAATTACGATTGCTGAGGGGATATTGGATAATAGCGATGTGAAAACCACCTGGGTGAATACTGTTATTGGTGATCAGGATGAAATTATTCCAAAACCACAGGAGCTTTTAATTGAAAGTCATCGTATCGAAGAGGTTCCGGGAACACATACGGTACTTTATAGTTCTGAGGTTGACCAAATAGAGTTTAAGCATACCGCACATAGCCGTGATGGATTTGCTTTAGGAGCTGTAGTTGCTGCTGAATGGTTGAATGGCAAAAGAGGTTTCTATCAGGTTACTGAAATTTTTGATTTTAATAAATAGTACTAATTAGTAGATTATGGGCTTAATTATATTTGCGGTTTTAACAGCAATATCGGGATATGGATTGTGGCAATTGTTTGTTAAAGCTGGCAGAAATGGCTGGGAAGCGATCGTGCCTTTTTATAGCCAGTATATTCAGGCAAAATTGACGGGAAGACCTACATGGTGGGTGATTCTATTACTAGTTCCAATTGTCAATGTCTTTGTTTTCTATAATCTTTATCTTGATTTTATCCATTGTTTTGGAAAACGCCGGTTTTGGGAGAATGCTGCTGCAGTTTTAGTGCCTTTTATTGTTCTGCCAATGTGGGCAAAGGACAATAATGTGCGTTTTTTGAATGGCTTATATGCTAAAAATTTAAAGGCTGCGAGCCAAGATGGTGTTGAATTGACAGCGGAGAAGCGTGCCGAAATTGCACTTGAATCTTATAAAGATTATAAAATTAAATATCCGTACAAGAAATCCATGGTACGCGAATGGGCAGATGCCATCGTATTTGCAACTGTGGCAGCGTCGCTTATTCGTGGCTTTCTGATCGAGGCTTATATGATTCCTACAGGATCTATGGAGCGCACCTTGTTGATCGGGGATTTCTTATTTGTAAGCAAGTTAAATTATGGACCGCGTGTTCCCAACACGCCGATTGCGTTTCCTTTTGCACATCATACGATGCCTATCACTGGAGGGAAAGCGTATTCTGAATTAATTGAACTACCCTATCAACGTTTGCCAGGATTTCAAAAGATTGAACGTAATGATGTCGTTGTTTTCAATTTTCCTGCAGGGGACACTGTCGCGCTTGAAAACCAAAATTCAAGTTATTATGATCTTGTTCGCGCATATGGTTGGCAGACCGTCAATTCTCAGTTTACAATCCAGGCAAGACCTATTGATAAAAGGGAGAACTATATTAAACGCTGTGTTGGATTGCCTGGCGATAAAATTTTCATGAAAGATGCTAAACTCTTTGTGAACGATCAACCGGGATTTGATCCTCCAGAGAGCCAATTGGACTATCTCGTATTAACGGATGGTACCCCATTAAATATGGATAGGTTACGAGAGTTGAGAATAGAAGCGGTCGGCGGGGATCAGCAGCCTGGTGTTTATCAGTTGTTCATGACAAAAGATGAACTAGCCATTGTAAAATCTTGGTCGAATGTCAAAGAAATCAGAAGAAATTCGGGTGGAGAAGGAGCTTATCCGTATGATCCACAATACAAATGGAATTTTGACAATTTTGGACCGATTTTAATCCCGAAGAAAGGATGGACAGTGGCATTAAATGCACAGACTCTGCCCATTTATGAAAGAGCTATCCGTGTTTACGAAAATAACAAGTTGGAAAAACGTTCGGATGGAGTCTATATCAATGATGTGAAAGCAGACCATTATACTTTTAAAATGGATTACTTTTGGATGATGGGTGATAATCGCCATAATTCTTTGGATTCAAGGGGCTGGGGATTTGTTCCAGAGGATCATGTTGTCGGAAAGGCCTTATTTACTTGGATGAGCTGGGACGACATTGGTACCGGACTTTCGAAAATTCGCTGGAACCGTATCTTTAAAGGAATTCATTAATAATTGCAAGTTCAGCAATAGTACCGCTATCTGTGGGGTAATAAAAAGGGCTTTCGTTTAAGAAAGCCCTTTTTCTATTTATGTCTTTTTGTGCAATTCGCTAGGTCACAATAAGCTTATTTATATAGTTCGCGCTCTTCGCCGAACATGCTATTACTTCAAACAAGCTAGATAACGTTTGATCGTTTCTTCTAGTCCTAAGTATAGAGCATCAGCGATGAGGGCATGGCCTATGCTTACTTCCAGGAGTTCGGGGATATGTTGGTTGAAATATTGCAGATTGTTGAGATCTAAGTCGTGGCCTGCATTTAGACCTAAACCGACTTCACGTGCTTTTAAGGCTGCTTTGAAATAAGGTTTTATAGCGAGTTCGCTGTCAAAGCCATATTCCGTGGCAAATCCTTCGGTGTAAAGCTCAATGCGATCTGTTCCGGTTTCTGCCGCTGCCTCTACCATTTCTTCGACCGGATCAACAAAGATAGAAACGCGTATACCTGCATCTTTGAACAATTTGCACATATCTTGCAGGTAGGCTTTGTTCTTAATGGTATCCCAGCCATGATTCGAGGTCAATTGTCCTTCGGTATCTGGCACTAAGGTTACTTGTGCTGGTTTATTGGCCAATACGAGGTCAATAAATTTCTGTTCCTGGCAATTTCCTTCAATATTGAGTTCGGTCTGAATTTCTGCTTTTAAGTCAAAGACATCCTGATATCGAATATGTCTTTCATCAGGTCTCGGGTGGACAGTGATACCCTGTGCTCCAAAACGTTCACAGGCTAATGCCGCAGATACTAGATTAGGGTTATTACCACCTCTAGAATTTCTGAGCGTTGCGATTTTATTGATATTTACTGAAAGTCTAGTCATTTTCCTGTATGTTATGTTGTAAAAATACAAATAATATCTATTTTTTTTTAACTTGCATATATGGATGGAATCGACTATAGCCTGTTTAGCGGCTTTCGCCTATTGGACGTTATTGATATCATATTGGTAGCGATTATTATCTACTATATCTATAGTTTGATTAGAGGGACCATTGCCGTTAATATCCTGATTGGCGTAGCACTGTTTTATGGTGTTTACATAGTCGTTAAGCAGATGCATATGCGCTTGCTGACCGAAATATTCGGCGGTTTTATATCTGTAGGGTCCATCGCATTGATTGTCGTGTTCCAACAGGAAATCAGGCGGTTCTTACTGCACGTTGGGAAGAATATATCCATGAAGCGGAAAAAGGTTTTTTGGTCGTTTATCGGGAATAAGAAGGCTATACAAAAGGATTTGACGGAGGATATAAAACCCGTTATTGAAGCCTGTAGAAGCATGTCGCGTACACGGACAGGCGCTTTATTGGTTTTTTCAAAATATTTTGATGAGGAGTATTACCAGAGTAGTGGTGAGTATATCGATGCTCATATTTCGAAGCGTTTGATTGAAAGTATCTTTCATAAAAATAGCCCTTTGCATGATGGTGCAGTCGTTATTGTTGATTTTAAGATTATGACAGCATCTTGTGTGCTACCATTGTCGGATAGTGAGGATCTGCCGCTGCAATTCGGACTACGACATCGTGCCGCTATTGGGGTGACGGAAATCTCGGATGCGATTGCTGTTATTGTCTCTGAAGAGACTGGTGAGATATCTTTTGCGAAAGACGGAAATGTCAATATGAACGTTTCACCAGAAGAGCTTGAGCAATTGCTAAAAGACGAGTTATAAAAAAGGCCTTAAATGCAATGCCCCCAAAAAGTGAGATACTTTCTGGGGGCATTTTTTAGCTATAAATACCTATTTCTTTGCAGCGTTGATAACTTGTGTGTTCAATTTGATGTATTCACTATTTTTATCTGCTGTGGCAACTTCAAGACCTTTCGTTGCAGTTTCTATTGCACCTTTTTTATCGCCAGCTTTTAATTGAGCTTTTGCTTTCCAATAAAGGACGTGGGCAGCTTTAGGTTGAGCTTTGGCAGCTTCGTCAAACCAGTTTAGCGCTTTATTTAGATCTAAGTTATTACTGAAGTAATATTGGGCTGCGGCAAAATAAGGTTTTTTCTCGCCCTTCATAGCCTCGTCGATCGAAGCTAATATTTTAGCCTGTTGATTGACTTTGAGATCAACCTTTACTGACGTTTTTTCCCAAGCCAAACTCAATACAGCACCTGTAGGTGTAACATTGTCAAAAGAGATGGTAAATGTCTCCACTGGAGTTGCTAAGGTCTGAGGTTTAACATTGAAGCGTAAGGCATCTTCGGTTTGTTTATAGGTATAAGCGCCCCATTGTTTTGTGTTTTTACTGATGATGATGGTCCATTCCGATTTGTTCGGTATCGTGAAAAGAGCATAGGTTCCGGCGGAAAGCTTATGTCCATTCAACTCAACATCACCTTCAAAGGTTAATGTGGTATTTGTATTTGCACCTGTGCGCCATATTTCGCTGTAAGGAACAAGATCACCAAAAATCTTACGATCGTTCATACTAGGTCTGCTGTAATTAAGGGTTACGTTTTCAATACCTAGTCCTTGTGTAACTGTCTGTGAGCTACTTGCTGCAGGTAGCTTTAGCTGAGCAAAAGATTCGTTGGCCGTAAACATCATTGTTGCGGCAATGGCAATTGCAAAAAGATTCTTTTTCATCTGTATCATTGTTTGTTTTGTTGTGTGCTTGATCCGGTGGTTCAACGTGCTATTGACAGGCATTTCATTTGACCATACTTTCTATTTTTTCTATGAAAAAGAAACCCTTGTTATAGAGGATCTGTCATATGTATGGCTTTTAAAGCATCTATCTCCTAAAAATAGGAAGAATTTTAAGAAAAAATGGCATCTATTTTTAGATGCCATTTTTTCTTAAATATAAGATGGATTTACGTTAATTCGTTTTGCCAACCTTATGGCCTACTATAGAGAAAAACATAATGTATAGATAGCCCGGAATCATTGCATATAAGAATGCGTGTTGAAAATCAATATGTAAATGATCTTTTAACAATCCGTAGATCAAAGGCCATATAGCACCACCTGCAATACCCATAATCATGATGGCTGACCCTGTTTTCGTGAACTTTCCAAGGCCTTTAATTCCTAGCGGGAAGATAGCTGGCCACATGAGGGAGTTAGCGATTCCTAACAAGGCAACGAATATAAATGAAGTTGTACCGGTCGTAAAAACAGAAATAATGGTAAATGTGATGCCAATGATTGTGCAAATGCGTAAGGCCATTTGTTGTGATACAAATCTTGGAATAGAAATGATACCAATAATATAACCGATCAACATACAAGCGAGTGTAAATGCTGTTGCATAGGTTGTAAAGAAAGGATCAACTTTCAGTTCGCGTGCATAGACGCCAATGATATCGCCTGCCATAACTTCGACGGCCACACAGAAGAAAATTGCCAAAGCCCCCAAGAACAAATGTGGATATTGAAATATCGATGTTTTCTTTGCTGCCACAGTTCCGCTTTCTGCGCTGGTTTCTTCTTCTGCATCCATATCGACCTCAGGCAAGTGTGTGAACTTTAAGAAAATTGCGAAGGCAACGAAAATAATTGCAAGAGAGATATACGGTGTGTGTACGCGTTGAAGAAGATCATCTAAGATCGCATTCTTTTGGACAAGATCCGCTGTTGCTTCTAATTTTGCTGTTACTTTTTGAGCATCTTTTAAAAAGAGTGTTCCGAAAAGGATAGGTACAATAATACCGGCCGATTTATTGAAAAAACCAGCAATTGAGATGCGTTGTGCGGCACTATCAATGGGACCAATAATACTTAAGTAAGGGTTAACGGCTGTTTGTAACAATGCCATTCCTGAACCTTGGATGAAGATTCCTGTTAAAAATAGGCCATAGCTTCTATTATCTGCTGCAGGAATAAAGATCAGAGACCCTAAACCTAATATAATAAGACTGACAACTAAACCATTTTGGAAACCAATTTTTTTAATGATGACTGAGCTTGGAAGTGCTAGGAAAAAATAAGCAATGTAGGAAGCAAAGGTTACGAAGAAAGCTTGTAAATCTGTTTCGAGGTTACAAGCAATTTTTAAGAACGGAATTAAGGTTCCGTTTGCCCAGGTAATAAAACCGAGGATAAAAAATAAACCACAGCAGATGGCCATAGGGCGAAAGGCTGTTTTACCAACGTTAGGATTAGTGGTCATGTTTTGTTTTATTATATTTAGTTAAGTTATCGTTCGAGGATTGGTAAATCAGTAGGAATAAGGAATGAACAAACGATTGCGCTTCATAATTACTGATTTTTAAAGTATCCATCCTACAAGACTACTTAAATTTCTTGAATATTGGAAATAAATAAAGGCATATTTTTGGGGGATTTTGATAATTAATTGACAAAAAAAAGAAGGATAAATTGTGAAATTTATCCTTCTTTGCTTATAAATATTGTCGAATTGTAATTGGATCGAGGTGATAAATCGAGTTAGCAGGAGTCGTATAGTTATCGTTATTTTGGAACGATAGCTACTGTGAGTCTTGAGATACAATTTAATTTGTTGAAGCGATCGTACATCTTTATTTCCCAAATATGTGTGGACCGACCAATGTGTATTGGACTACATTTTGCTGTAATTACTCCACTACTTACCGGGCGTATATGATTAGCATTTACCTCAAGTCCAACTCCGCGGTATTTTTCTGGATCAACCACGAGGTTAGATGCGATACTTCCCAAAGACTCCGCCAGAACGACAGAAGCACCACCATGTAAAATACCATGTGGTTGTTTGACTTTATCTGTCACCGGCATGGTCGCTGTGATGGAGTTGTCATCAATTTCTGTCGCTTGAATCTCGAGCAGACCCGATAGGTATTTGTTGAAAAATACGTTTATTTCCTCAATGCTGTAATGCTGAAACCAAATTTTTGACATCGTCTGAGTTTAAATAGCGTTCTTGGATAATGATGCGATGATGATTGAGGTGGCCCGCAATGACATACAAGAGCGCTTTTACACTTGTTAGCCGTTCAGATGCCATCCCTTTACGTTCTAATTCAGCCTCATTAAAACTATTGAAAAGCATCATGTTCGCTTTGCGGAGAAAAGTAAATTCTTTGCTCAGGCTTTCTAAGGTGCGATCGTTGTAACGGGAATACTGAATGAGGTAGTCTTGGTCGTATCCGGCTAGCTCTTTAAGGTCGTTACGTGAAAAACGCAATGCTCGGTAAGCCATGATACGCTCATTATCGATGACGTGGCCAACAACTTCTTTGATTGTCCACTTATCTTCGGCGTATTTAAAATTACCTCTTTCCTCTGGTATCGTGTCCAGAAATGCTGGAAAGGAGAGCGTTTGTTCTTCTAGTGCATCAAACACGTTATCGACGACAGTCTCAATATAAGGCGCGTAGACTGCTGGATATTCGTCAGATTTGAGTGGCTTCATATTTTAAATTGCTTTTTAAGATTATTCGAAATGTTGTTCCTTTACCTACTTCAGATTCTTTTACAAAAATTTGCCCTTGGTGGTACCGCACCATTCTTTTTGTCAGACTAAGGCCAAGCCCCCAACCTCTTTTCCGAGTTGTGAACCCTGGCTGGAAAACAGATTCAAAATTTGATCTCGGAATTCCTTTGCCCGTATCACTAATGTCTATAAAAATTTCTTCTTTCGCAATATTTTCTGAAATATTAACAGTTATCTTTCCTTCTGTGCCAATGGCGTTTACTCCGTTTTTCAATAAATTTTCGATAATCCAATCAAAGAGTGGAATATTAAGCTGTGCTTCAAGATGTGTGTCGCCTTTTAATTCGAAAGCAATTTTATTACTGGTTCGTACGCGAAAATAATCCATGTAATTTTTGATGACATCATACAGGTTATGGTTAGTCAGCACGGGAGTAGATCCTATTTTCGAAAAGCGATCAGCGACGATTTCAAGTCGCTTAATGTCATTTTCCATTTCATTTAGGGTATCATCTTCTTCGGCATCGAATTTTATGCGAATCAATTCTAACCAACCCATCAACGACGAAATAGGGGTGCCTAACTGATGTGCGGCTTCTTTCGTGAGCCCTACCCAAACGAGATTTTGTTCGGATTTCCGGATAGAATTGAAAACGGTATAAGCAATAATGAGAAAGAGTGCAATCAGCGATAGTTGCACATAAGGAAACACCCTTAACTGTTGTAAAAACCATGAATCTTTATAATAAACACGCCATTTTTGTCCATTTTCCAATTCCAACGTAATGGGCGGATGGCTTTTCTTCATAAATGCAAGCTGTTTTTGGAAATAGGCCGGGTCATAATCGAGATGCTTTGTAACACTGTCGTTGTGTCCGGGTTTAATATTTGTCTTTGTGGAATCGAGGTTGCGCCAGAAAATAATGTCTTCCTTGTCGTCAGTAATAATTGCGGGTAAATTTAGACTATCTCTTACGGCGTAAATAAATGTAATGAATTCATCATCAACGTCGGGCATGGTCATGATATTTTTGGTACTCATGGCCCATACCTCAGCCTTCGAACGTTCGGCATGTGCAAGATTTCGAACGAGGTAATTGGTATAAACCAGCGAGGCGACAGCAATGACTGCGGCAAAGATAAGCAAGATAAATTTCCAGCGTTGCTGGGTAATCTGAGAGGGTTTCATGATTCCGTATTCGTGTCCTTAATTTGCAAATTACTGAATAAATGTCTGTTTTCTGCACTTTTATTTCATTGAAGAAGTTATGGTGCCGCCCAAATCAAAAATTTTGTGGTAATTTTGCGACATGAGTTCAGAAAGAAAAGTAAGAGTGCGTTTTGCACCAAGCCCGACAGGTGGTCTTCACCTTGGTGGGGTACGTACAGCTTTGTTTAATTTTCTCTATGCGCGTCAGCATCAGGGAGATTTTATTTTACGTGTCGAGGATACGGACCAAACTCGTTTTGTCCCAGGTGCTGAGGAATATATCAACGAATGCTTAGCATGGTGTGGTTTGACTCCAGATGAAAGCCCATTAAAAGGAGGCGAGTACGGACCTTACCGTCAAAGTGAGCGAAAACCATCTTACCGGAAATATGCTGAACAGCTGATCGAGAATGGTTATGCTTATTATGCTTTTGACACAGCAGAGGAGCTGGATGAGCAGCGTAAGTTGCAGCCTAATTTTCGCTATAGCCACGAGAACAGACTTCAATTACGTAATTCATTGAGTTTGTCTGAGGCTGAAACTCAACAATTATTGGATGCGGGCACTCCGCACACCATCCGTATAAAGATTCCAACAGATGAAACGGTATCATTCACTGATATGATCCGTGGAAAGGTTGCTTTTGATACAAATCTTGTCGATGATAAGGTATTGCTTAAGGCAGATGGCATGCCGACTTATCACCTCGCTGTTGTTGTAGATGATAAGGCCATGGAAATATCGCATGTATTCCGTGGTGAAGAGTGGTTGCCTTCGGCACCTATCCACATCTTATTGTGGGAATACCTCGGTTGGGGAGATAGCATGCCAGGCTGGGCGCACCTTCCGTTGATTCTTAAACCAGATGGAAACGGTAAACTAAGCAAGCGTGACGGCGATCGTTTGGGTTTCCCTGTTTATGCTATGAACTGGACCGATGCTAAATCTGGCGATACAACAAAAGGATTCCGTGAGATGGGCTTCTTACCCGAGGCTTTTGTCAATATGCTCGGCGTGTTAGGTTGGAATGATGGCACTGAACAGGAGCTTTTCTCCTTAGATGAATTGATTCAAAAATTTGGTGTTGACCGTATCAGTAAAGCCGGTGCGAAATTTGATTTTGAAAAAGCAAAATGGTTCAACCATGAATGGATTAAACGCGCGTCGACAGAATCCTTGTTGCCACAGATCAAAACAGTATTGGAACATCATCAAGTAGATGCCAATGAAGCTTACGTGAGCAGGGTATTGGATGCTGTGAAAGAGCGTTTAACTTTTGTTGAGGACTTTTGGAGTCAGGCGTCTTTCTTCTTTTTGCAACCTGCGGAATATGATTTGAATGCTGTAAAGCCTAAGTGGTCTGCTGAAAAAACAGCATTTTTTGAGGGTATAAACCAATCATTAGAAGGATTTGATACGTGGAAAGCTGCTGAATTGGAACCTTTCTTCAAAGATGCGATTCAGGCATCGGGAATGAAAATGGGCGAACTGATGATGCCATTCCGGATTATGTTGGTAGGCGGTAAATTTGGACCAGATGTCTTTCAGATTGTTGAATTGCTCGGCAAAAACGAGGTAATATCACGTGTGAAAAAAGCACTTAAAGAATTTGATGCTTAAATAGATTAAGTACGGAATATCGAAAAGGGGTTGTCTGCATTGATTTGCAAACAGCCCCTTTTTTTGAAAGAACCTGTTTAGTTGATTCGTATTGTTTTTATTAAGGCATCAATGAGCTCGTGATACTCGGTTTATTAGGCAAAAGGAATCTCCGGTTCGCGTTCATTGCTGTTTGCGAAAGCATGAAAGTTGTATATAGGAGATTTAGCTGCCTCGTTTACAAGTATGGCATCCTTAGGCGCATGAAAAGTGTTTTGGCTGGGCCGAATAAAAATATTAGCCCTGTTATCAGCATTCCCAGGATTCCCAGATAAGTAAATATCTCCATGTTACTGATTAGTGACGCTTGCTGACTTAGGGTTCCCGAAATACTTTTGCTTGCAATACGGTTTGCTATCTGATCGCCATATATTCCGGTATATTTCTCGATTAATGTATTCCAATAGTTTATTGTCAGTGGGTTGCTTGTATTCAGTGTCTGTTCGAGTTGAATATAATGCTTTTGATTTAGTGTATAGCTGGCATTTTGAATAAGTGCAAATCCGACATTGGTACTCCAAAATCGAACGGTTGTGCCCATGAGGCCTGCATTGCCAATATGATGGGATTCTACACCTGTCAAAATATAAATAACCAGTGGTGTAAAAAGCCAGCCCTGTCCGATTCCTTGAATAAACAAAGGAAGACCGATTGCCCAGATTGTTGTATCAGGGTAAAATGTGGGTACAAATAGAAAACATGAAGTCGCCAATATCAAAAAGCCAAAACCAAAGATATATTTAGGCGATACATCGCGCAGGAGTAAGAAACCTGAACTGCCAACACCCAGTATTGTACCAAGCACATTGATGTACTGTACATCAACAATATAATGCCATGGCCACTTCCATACGGTAGCCATCACTGTGTATACATTATTGAGACAGCTGCGAATAATATAAAAGAGAAAAAAAAGTATAACACCAAAGATCACATTTTTGTATCTGAGGATCTCAAAATGAAAAAGCGGTCTTTTGACCATCCTCTGTTTAATGATGAAAAGTGCTCCGAAAATAAGGAAAAGTGCGAAGTTAATGGTGATCGTGGAGCATTCAAACCAATAGTATTTGCGACCATAAATTAAAACGTAGGCCCCGCAGCTCAATGATATCAATAAAAATAGACAGCTGGCCAGATCCAGTTGATAGAGTGGGAACTTTTTACCCAAACGATTATTGTTGAGTAACAGCAAGGCTATTGCAATCACTATCAAATGCCAATAGAGCACGACATGGATCATATCTTGCCATCCGTAGTCCATTATGCTTTCTTTGAGTAAGGATGTCGTCAAAGTTGATCCTGTAAGCATAAAGGTATATAGGAAAAAATAGGCGATCGTTCGGCTTTTGTTATGCTTAATCTGCATCATAAGCAGCGGAAGAAAGCATGCCCCTTCCAGTACACAGAAAATACCTTCGATCACGCGGAGAATACCAATAAGGAAAGGGTCTCTTGTAAGTGAAATACCGAGTAGAATCAGGATGGAGAGGCTACAGGTCAAGAGTATGTATGTCCTTACCCTAAAAAACGAAAATAGCCTTTGAAATATAAGTAAGGTAACGACAATGGCACCATACATCAAGGATAGATAATACTGAATATCTTCGGCTTCAATGTCCAGCACCGAAGCGGTAAATGCTGTATTGGAATGGAAAAGCGACATTAACATGAGGTGTGGAAACATCGCTACGATCATAAGCGGGAGTTTTATCCATTCGGGCACCCAGCTGTAGTATAAAGATTTGTTCGTACTCATGGGCGATTAGGATTGATGGGCAGCATGGATAACGACATTCATACCGGCACGTAATTTCTTCAGATCCTGTTTTGGATCAAATACAATTTTAATGGGAATTCGTTGCTCAATCTTTACGAAATTTCCGGTTGCATTGTCTTGTGGTATCAGGGCAAATTTGGAACCTGATGCCGGAGAAAATGAGTGAATTTTTCCTTTAAAACTGAGTTTGGGAAAAGCGTCTACCTGTATAGTAACTATAGTGCCTTCTGCAAGATTTTCGAGTTGAGTTTCCCTAAAGTTAGCGTTGATCCATTTCTCTTCACTAATGACATTGGCAAGTGTCTGACCTTCCTTTACATATTGTCCTGCTTGGATGGTTCGTTTTCCAACGAAGCCATCATAAGGTGCTGTAACTACGGTGTACGAAAGAAAAAGCTGTGCATTTGTTTTTGCAGCCTTTTTGATATTGATATTGGCTCTTGCCGGTAACTCGCTTGCTTTTTCTTTGTAGGTGTTTAGTTGAGCTGAATTATATTCTTCGGTTGTGGTGTGCAATTGTGCCAATGCTATATCATATGCTGCTTTGGCATTATCGTACTGTTGTTTGGTCGCAGCCTCTGCTTCAAATAAATTCTTGAATCGATTGTAATCCTGTTCGGTCTGCCATACACTTACTTTTGCAGCTTCTAATATTGCCTTTTGAACGGAAATGCTATTGGCTGTGGCATTGGCTGTTTTGCTGATTACCTCAATATTGCTCTGGCTACTTTGGAGTTCGGCATTCGCCATATCAACCTTGGTTTGATACTCACTGGCATCTATAATTAATAAAGTGTCGCCCCGATGTACATATTGGTTTTCCTCAAATCGTACCTCCTTGATAAAACCAGAGACTCTACTGGCAATAGGTGTCAAGTATTGATCGATTTGTGCGTCATTTGTTGTTACATATTGATTGGTAAAAATGAGGTGTCTGACTAAGACGCCAATACCGGTCAATAATAATAGGCTGGCAAATATGACGAGCATTTTATTAAATCCTTTTGTTTTGTCTTTTTTATCTTCTTTATTCATTATTGTTTTGATTGCGCGATTTTAATAGCCTGCTTTATGTGCTTATAGTGTGTCAACACAGGCTAACTGTATAATTTTAGCATCAATTAAATTTGCAGTTGATTTTTTTTATTTAATCCTATGTTGTAGGGGACTTTTAAAAATTTAATTAAAGCCCGTTGTGCCAGTATTCAGTTTCGCTTATGATGGACTCGGAGTAGCAATTTTTCTGTTTTTGCATTTTACTTAAATTTGAATCCTTGGAATATCGATCAGCTCATCCGAATGCTTGAGAATATGGCCGTACAAAGATACTGTGGGATGGAAATGTTTTGTTTTGTATAGTCGGACGGATATTTGTTCGTTTGCGCCATATTGTAGAAAAAGTGTAATTTTAGATTATGGAAGAGGAAAAACTTGCAGCTATAGATGCTGACCGATATGACTTTTATGTAGACCACATGTATGTCGATCGTATCGATTCTCGCGAGTACAAACATAAAAAGGCGCGGCTGATCTATGCTGACGGTGGTATTATTCATGTGTTTACGACAACAAAGCACTGGTATTTGCCAGCAAGGTTTTATATGTGGATTCCGGCAAATACAACTTATCATCTGGAGAGCACAAGCTCTCGTATCCCGCTATATAGTTTTTATTTCAAGCAGCAGCAGCATATGCCGTCTGTACTTTCAACGCCGAATATATTTCTTAGTAATGATCTGGTACGTGAAATGTTTTTATTTGCTCAGGATTGGAGCGGAGGGGTTAGCAAAACGGCTGATTATTCAAAATACTGTCTCTTGCGTGCGATGATGGCGATTATTCCGGATACGAGTTCACCAATAGATGCTTTTCCGATGCAACATCCCTATCCTAAAAGTGAAAAGCTCAGGAGTGTGGCTAGATATCTGAACAGTAACATTGATCAGGCCTATACCATTGAACAGATTGCGGCGCAATTCGGTATGAGCAGCCGCTCATTGTCACGTTTGTTTAAAGAAGATATGGGGATTAGTTATATCCGGTTTTTAAGAGCCATACGAATTGCGAAAGCTCTGGAACTGATGTCCGAGAATAGCTACTCCATTCTAGAAATAGCTATGCGAGTGGGATACAACGAGCTGTCTTCTTTTAGCAATATTTTTACGCGTGTAACGGGTATCCGTCCATCGATATATATGGCGAAGATTAATGGATATAAAGAGTAATGTTTTTATTTAGGCCAAAAGTTCATGCAGATCTTCCTGAGATAGTGACTTGATAAAGCTTTCTTCTGTCGTGATCAGGCTTTGTGCAATCGATTTCTTTTTATTCTGTAAAGCTAATATCTTTTCTTCGACGGTATCTTTACTGATAAATTTATAGATAAACACGTTGCGCGTTTGACCGATGCGGTGTGAACGGTCTACAGCCTGTTGTTCCACAGCTGGGTTCCACCACGGATCCAGAATAAAAACATAGTCAGCTTCAATCAGATTGAGTCCCACCCCACCTGCTTTTATCGATATAAGGAATAACTTGGTATCGTTGTTTTTACGAAATTGGCTTACGGCTTCATCCCGATTCTTTGTGC
>Ga0265296_1001701_pt1 | contig 24326 bp, 23 predicted proteins | sample MunlanPumphouse1_FD_189073 | JGI IMG/M metagenome (GOLD analysis project Ga0265296, IMG submission 189073) | Groundwater microbial communities from a municipal landfill in Southern Ontario, Canada - Pumphouse #1 | ecosystem: Environmental > Aquatic > Deep subsurface > Groundwater | place... | reverse complement strand
TACGCCATCAAGGGCGAAGACAACAAAACATATTTTAAACACCTGACCGCCGCGATCGAGCACTCGCCCGTCGTCACCATGGACGACGGCTGCGACCTCGTCTCCGCCATTTCGACCAAATACCCGGCGATCGCCCGGCAGATCATCGGCAGTATGGAAGAGACGACGACCGGCGTCATTCGCCTGAAAGCGATGGAGCGCGACGGCGCCCTCAAATTCCCGGTCATCGCGGTCAACGACGCCCAGACCAAAAATCTTTTTGATAACCGCTACGGGACCGGGCAATCAACGGTCGACGGGATCATCCGGGCGACCGACATCCTGCTGGCCGGTAAAAATGTCGTTGTCGCCGGCTACGGCTGGTGCGGCAAAGGGTTTGCCCTCCGCTGTAAGGGGATGGGCGCCAACGTCATCGTCACCGAGATCAACCCGATCAAAGCGATCGAAGCGGCCATGGACGGCCACCGGGTCATGTCGATGGCTGAAGCCGCCTCAATTGGTGACCTCTTCTGCACCTTGACCGGCGACATGCACGTTATCCGGCCGGAACATTTCAGGAAGATGAAAGATGGGGCGGTCGTCTGCAACTCCGGTCATTTTGACATCGAGATCGACCTCATCGGGCTGGCCAAAATGGCCAAGAAGGTCCGCAAGAACGTCCGTAACTTTGTCGATGAGTACCACCTGGCCAACGGCCATCGGGTCCATATCCTGGCCGAAGGGCGGCTGGTCAACCTGGGTGCGGCCGAGGGGCACCCCGCCTCCGTCATGGACATGAGTTTCTCCACCCAGGCGCTGGCCACGGAGTATGTGGTCAATAACCTTGGTAAATTGCGCGCCAGGGTCTACAATGTCCCCGAGGAGATCGAGAACTGGGTCGCCACGGCCAAACTGAAGTCGATGGGGATCACGATCGACAAGCTGACACCCGAACAAGCCAAATACCTCGCTTCCTGGCAAGAAGGGACCTAATGGAAGACGAAAAATTACTCGAAGCCCTCGAACAGGTCCGCCGGGACAAGCATGAGCCGTGGCGTTATATTCTCTTCACTTTTTTAAACGGCATCGCCCAGGGGCTCGGTATGGCGCTCGGTATGACCCTGATCCTCGGTATTTTGATCTACTTACTGACCATTATTCTATCGCACATGATCAACTTCCCGGTCGTCGGGTACTATGTCGGCGAACTGATCAAGATCATGGACACAACCATCAGGCAGGGCGGCAGGGCCCACTAAGTCAATGTTTTTCTATCTTAACGCCCTGGTCGTCTTTGCCATCGACCAATTCCTGAAACACCTGGTCCATAAGTTCATGCATTTTGGCCAGTCGATCCCGCTGTTTACCGACATCGTCCGGCTGACCTACGTCCGCAACACCGGAGCGGCCTTTTCGCTCTTCGTCGGCTTCTCCCCCTATCTGGCGGTCGTCGGGGTAGTCGTCGCCATCGGGGTGATCTATTTTCACTACAGGATCCCGGCCAACAATTATCTCCTGCAGACCGGCCTCTCCTGCCTCCTCGGCGGGAGTATCGGCAACCTGGCCGACCGCCTGGTCCGCTCCTACGTCATCGATTATATCGACATTACCATCTGGCCGGTTTTTAACTTTGCCGATATAATGATCAATGTCGGCGTTTTACTTATCGCGCTCAATTACCTCCGTTCACCCGACGAAGGGAAAACTTAAGATGCATCCAATCTTGCTCCAGCTGGGGCCGCTCACCCTCCATTCTTACGGCCTGATGGTCGCGCTCGGTTTCCTCTCCGGCATCGCGCTCAGCATCTACCTCCTGACCAAGTCGGGGCTGGACGGGCCGAGCTACCTCGACCTGGCGATTTACATCATGCTGGCCGCGATCGTCGGCGGACGCGCTTTTTACGTCATCGGCATGTGGAATTATTTCGCCGTCAACCCGCTGGAGATCATCATGGTCCAGACCGGCGGGCTCGTTTATCTCGGCGGTCTTATCTTCGCTGTCCTGACCGCGGTCGTCTACCTTTTGGTCCGCCGCCAACCGGTCCTCCAAGCGCTCGACGCCATTACGCCAGGGACAGCGCTCGGTTATGCCATCGGCCGGATCGGTTGTTTCTTGACCGGCTGCTGCTTCGGCCTGCCGACCACCCTCCCCTGGGGGATAGTTTTTCCGCCCGCCTCGCTGGCCGGCGAGTACTGCCCGGGCCAAGCGGTCCATCCGACCCAGCTCTATTCATCAATAACCATGTTCATCGTCGCCTATGTATTGTACCGGCTCTGGCACCGCCGCCATAACCCTGGCGAGGTCCTCTGTTGGGGCTTGTTCCTTTATTCACTCTACCGTTTTCTGGTCGAGTTTTTGCGCTACAGCCCGATCCACTGGGCCGGGCTGACCCCTTCGCAATGGCTCGGGCTGGTGATCGGCTCGGGAGCCGCGGCCGGACTCTTCTACCTGCGCCGCCAACATGGAAAAGTTTGAACTGACCGTCGCGGCCGAACAGGTTGGCCGGCGTCTCGACCAAGCCTTGGCTGACAACCCCGCACCACCCCTCTCCCGCTCCCGGGCCAAAGGGTTGATCGACTCGGGAAATATCACGGTCAATGAAGAGGCAGTCGCGCCAAGTTATAAGCTAAAAGCTAACGACCGGATCAAGATCACTCTCCCCCCGCCGGTCGGTTCGACAGTCAACGCGGAAAAGATCCCCCTGGAGATCGTTTATGAGGATGACCAGATCATCGTGGTCAACAAGCCAAAAGGGATGGTCACCCACCCGGCCCCCGGGCATTACTCCGGCACCCTGGTCAACGCCCTCCTCGCCCATTGCGACCACCTGGCCGCGACCGGCGCGCCGCTCCGCCCCGGCATCGTCCACCGTCTGGACAAAGATACTTCCGGCCTAATCGTTGTGGCTAAAACCGACCCAGCCTATTATTCCCTGATCAAGCAGTTCAAGGACCGGACAGTGGAAAAGACTTACTTCGCGCTGGCGCAGGGGATCATCAAGAATGACCAGGGAGTGATCGAAGCAAGCATTGGCCGTCATCCTGTTAACCGAAAAAAAATGACCGTCGTTCGAACCACGAATCATCCCTCGCCTTCGCTCGGGACAAGCGAATCACGATCCACTAAAGGCCGCGCAGCCTTGACGGAATACCGGGTACTGAAACGGTTCAAAAAACACACGCTGGTCGAAGTTAAAATAAAAACGGGGCGGACGCACCAGATCCGTGTTCATCTCAGCCATCTCGGTTATCCGCTCGTCGGCGACCCGACCTACGGGGGGCAGAAGAACACGCTCGGGGTCACCGGACAAATGCTCCACGCGGGCCAATTAAAGTTCGTTCATCCGCTGACCGGGGAAAAGTTAGAGTTTACGGCCGCGTTGCCGGTCGAGTTTAGAGCAGAGCGTAACTGGTAAAAACGGCGAGAGAGAGCGGCAGACCGACCATCACCACAATATCTTTCAGGCCGATCCCCAGATGGAAAAAGCTAATAATAAAGTAGAGCCCGAGCGCGGCGATCGCGGCTAGGGCGACCGCGTTAAGAACCAGCTGGAAGTGGTTCTTCGCCGGCGGGAGCTCAACCGGGGCCTGACGCTTCGGCGGCTGCGCCTTGTCCGCCGGCTGGATTATCCTGACCACAACATCCTTGCTGTTCATATGATTGGTACCAGAATATTGTCGGCCGATCCAGGAAAAAATTTCAGGTAAACCTCTAAATCAGAGTTTTTTGATGTGGGGGGTCAGCGGGTAAGATAACCGATCAACTTATAGGCCAGTTTGGCGATGGTAAAATCAGCGGCAGGATCGCCCGGCCGGGGAGCCAGCTCGACGAGGTCAAAACCGACCACCTCCCTTTGGGTACAAGCCGCCTGGAGAATATTGAGGAGATCGGGCCAGAACAAACCGCCCGGCTCCGGCGTACCGGTCGCCGGGATGACCGACGGGTCGAACACATCAACATCAATGGTAATGTAGACTTGTTTCTTCAGCTGGCGAACGATCCGGCCGGTGTCCATTTTGCCGGCAAAATGGACCTTCGCTAGTTGGCCGCTCCCCTTCGCCCAAGCGTACTCCTCGCTGGAGATGCTCCGGATGCCGGCCTGCACGACAGGACAGATCTCCAAGACCCGGCGCATGGCGCAAGCATGGCTATGCTTCGTCCCCCGGTAAGAATCACGCAGGTCGGCGTGGGCGTCGAGTTGCAGGACGGAAAGATCTTTATACTTGCCCGCGACCGCTTTGACCGCGCAAGGGGTGATCGAGTGCTCCCCGCCAAGAATGACCGGGAGCTTATTATCCTTGATAACTTTGGCAACTGTCGACTGAAGAGTGCCGATTGACAACTGTTTTAAAGTATAGATCCAGCCGCGGCGATAAGGCTCGTACCCCAATTCGTGGTCAAAAGTCTCCACCTGTTGCGATGCCCGCAGGATCGCCGCCGGACCCCGCCTCGTCCCCCGGCCATAGCTGACGGTCGCTTCATGCGGACAGGGGATGACCACAAACCTCGCTTTGTTAGCGTTGTAGTATTCGGGCTCGATCTCCAGGAAACGAGCTGGGCGTTTCATCGCTCGTATTTAATTCCCAAATTATCGTCTCCCCAGGTGAAGCGCGGTTTCGGCCGCCGAGTAGCCAGCTTTTCTTTTTCCGCCAGCCCCTGGGCCAGGAGCGGCAAGCCGATCGTGACGTCGCAGGAACACTGCACCGTCTTGGCGTGGCGGGCGATCTTCCCCCAGCTCTGCGCTTCGGCAAAAGTGCAGCCGGAGAGGCCGCCGAATTGCGGGCTGTCGGTGGTCAGCTGGATGGCGTATTCATGTCCCGGCAGGCTATGGCCAAGGATCAAACTCAACAGCTCCGTCTGCTGGATAAAGTTCTTCGGCACGCCGCCGCCGAGGTAGATGACCGCTGAATGCGGCGTCTTCTCGGCGATCCGGACCGTCTCATCGGTATCTTTCATCTGGTCGATATAACGGAAAACTTTCTTCCCCGTCTGTTTAAAGGTCCGGCCGTCGGCCGCGTCGCTGATGCCGCGCCGGGCCATGACGAAAGAATAGCCGATCGAACTGTCGCAGAGGGCCGGGGCAAAGACCGGCACCCCGGAGCGGGCCGCCTGGACGAGGAAAGAATCGCGCGCCTGGCCGTGCTTCCCCAAATACTGTCCGAGGAGGAAGAGGAATTCGCGCGAGGAATACTGGTAACCCTCGTCCAGCGTCTCGATAAAATGCTGGATCTGCCGGTCAACCCGGCGCTGTTGATGTTCCTGGACCAGAACGTCGTAGAAGCGATCGATCCCTTCGGCCAATAAAGCCTGATCGTCGGCCAGGGCGGAACCGCGATAATGGACCACGCCGAGCGCTTCGGCCGCGTCGTGGAAAACCTGGGCGCCGGTCGAGACGATCACGTCGACGAACCTTTTTTCGATCAGGTAAGCAATGATCCGGCGCATCCCGGCGGGGATGATCGCCCCGGAGATCCCCAGCCAGATGGTGATCTTTTTCTGGCGGAGGATCTCCTGCCAGATGGCAAAGGCCTCGCCGAGCGCCTTACCCTGGAAACCGGTCAGGAGCATCTCATCGAGGATAGTCGCCGCGGTCTTGCCCGGTTTAACCCGGAAGGGGACGGTCGGATGCTTAAGGAAGGAGGAAGCCATCAACTAATGGTAGACCCTGGGCCGTTCGCCCAGGCCGACCCGCTCGCGGTTAACGAGATCGGCCGCCCGGCGGATATTTTTCGGGAACTCGACGCCGCGGTTGAGGAGGATCACTTCGTGGTGGGTCGCTTCAAAGATATTGAGCAATTCACGGCGGGCGTAATCGGTGTCAAAATCCTTGCAGGAAAAGATGTCGATGAAGGCGTGCTCCTTGTCGGGAAAAGTATGGATCGAGATGTGGGACTCGGCGATCAGGACGACGCCGGAGACCCCCCAATCTTCGGGCACTTTGCCGACGTATTTAAAAACGTACGGCGGCATGATCTTGGTCATCTTGATCTTAGCGGGAAAGTCGTCGAGGGTGCGGCAGATCAGGTCCATGTCGGCCAGTTTCTCTTTGGGACAACCGTAACAATCGAGCATCAAATGCGGGCCAAAACCGTATTCAATTTGATTCGCCGTTTTCACTCAATTAATTGTATGACTTACAGAATATTTGTCAAGCGGAACTTTGGCCCCCCTTATCGAACAAACGAACATTGTCACGGCTCCGTCAGACGAAGTGCGTTGCGCGTTCCGCCCGACGCGCTTCGCCCCCGTTAACCGCCTTTCGCTCCTCCATGCTGGGGAACCACCGTTTCCCTTTTCCCCACCTCAAACCCGATCGCCTCAACTATTGGCGGATCCAAGATCTTGTTGATCTCGTCAATGATCTGGCTGATCGTTTCGTCATGGTCGCCGACCCTGGCCTCCAGAACCCCAACCTTCTCCGCCAGCTCATTATTGAGAGCCAGGGTTTGCCGCAGACGGACAAAGGCTCGCATAATCATGATGTTGACCTGGATGGCTCGGTCGCTGTTTAGTATGCCCGAAAGCATCGCTATTCCCTGTTCTGTAAAAGCGAACGGCTTTGCGCCACCTAAGCTTGACCTGTAGGGTGTGCCAAATTGGCACACCAGTTCAGCAATCTCTTTTTCGCTTAAAATAAACATAAAATCATCAGGAAATCGCTTGATGTTTCTTCTAACTTGCCTTTTTAAATGCCTTGTTTCAACCATGTATAGGGTAGCCAGGTCATGATCCAGCATCACCTTTAGCCCCCTAAGTAAATAAATCTTGCTCTCGACCCTCTCGATCGGCATCATTTCGTTCATTTTTGCCTCCTTAGCTCCCTAGCACATAAGCAATAGCAAAGTTATTGCCAGCTCCGGCACGAGGAAAAGAGGGCTAAAAACGACGAAATCTCGTCACTTGTGGCGGAGGGGGCCCGCTTCGACGAGCGAAGCGAGGCGAGCAGGTAGTCAAATAATGTTACAATTGGCAAGCTGGTATTAATTACCAATAACCAAGATACAATTACCAAACAATGAAACGATTAGCTAAACTTTTACTGTTTCTGTCGGTCATTCCGCTCTTGTCAGCCTACCCCACCCTAGCCGCCCCTGTAAAGTCAGAGCATATTCTTTATGGACTTCCTGGGACAAATGGAACAATCCTCTACCGTAAAGGGTACGCGCTGGCCCACAATAATGGGAAAAAGGTTGCCTCTTGGGTAAGCTATCACTTAACCGATGCCTATCTGGTCCATAATGTCCCTAGATCGAACGATTTCCGGCCCGATCCCGATCTCCCCAAAGGCCAGCGGTCGGAGCTTAAGGACTATAGAAAGAGCGGCTACGACCTGGGCCACTTGGCACCGGCGGAGGATATGAGGAGGGATGAACAAACAGAATCCGAGACCTTCCTCCTTTCAAACATGGCGCCGCAGGTCGGGCTGGGCTTCAATCGACGGATCTGGAAGAATCTGGAAGCCAAGGTCCGAACCTGGGCCAAAAAGCGCCATAATATCTATATCATGACCGGTCCAATCTACTCTGATAAGAATTATCCGACCATCGGGCCGGATAAGGTCGCTGTCCCCTCCCACTTTTATAAGATCATCGTTTCCTGCACACACAAAGGAGACAATCTCGATGTAATCGCCTTTATCATGCCCAATAAAGACCTGGGCGCAACGCCGATTAAGAGCTACATAACCACGATTGATGAGGTGGAAAAAGAAACGGGGTTAAACTTCCTGCGAGGGCTTCCCGACCCTATCGAAAAGAAGCTAGAAGCAAAGAAGGCGGGGATGTGGGAGTAAAGGGGATCATTGATTCCGATATTAGGGAGATACCCAGAAAAACAAAAAGAAACAAGTAGGACTATGTAGCATGACGTTACTCGCTCGAAAAATCCGCCAGATAATATTTTTACTCGTTCACTATCACATTCGCAATTATTCTTGATAGCATTGGAGGGACCGCGTTGCCAATTTGTCGAGCTATAGTTACGACACTACTCCCAATAAATTTGTATCCTCGGGGAAATGTCTGAAGCGTCGCCCCCTCTCTCAAAGATAAACCCCTGTTTTCTTCTGGATGAGCAAATCGTCCATTAGAAATACTGATAAATTTAGTCGTTATTGTTGAAGACGGCTTATCCCAGCTTAATCTGCCATATGTATCTCTGAAAGTATTGTCCTTGCCGCAATATGCGGGGATTTGCAATTCGGGATCATCTTTCCAAGAAAGTCTGTTCCCGCCATTTTTAGGGGTACATTTTAATCTTCTTATATTTGTCTCAGACAACCTGGTTGTCGTATGCATAAAATCAGTTAAATCCTTAGTGCCCGCTTTTATTTTCGGGAAATTATTATGCACGCCTATAAAATATTTCACCTTTGCGTACTCCGAGTTATTAAACTCCGGGATAGTTATTTTTGCCCTAACACGAGATGCTACGAGCAAAAATCTGACTCTATTCTGAGGGACCCCGCAATTTCTCGAATTAATAATTTTATAATCCACCGAGTAACCCATTCTATTAATCGCTTCCAGAAAAAAAGGCAAATTACTTGTAGCGGATTTCTTAAATATACCGGGGACGTTTTCCACGACAATATAACCAGGCATGTAATATTCTACAAATCTCAGGAAATCCATAAGGAGATTTTTAGATTTTTCAGATTTTTTTTTGCTTGTAACAAGACGCGTCCAATATTGACAGGGGCTACATCCAATAAAGACCATATTCTTGTCATTTTTCTTTATTCTTATGCTTTCAGCAAGCTCTTCAACTTTCATTTGCGTTATATCTCTCAAGATATATTTCGAGGATGGATTATTTGCTTCGTACGTTCCCTTGCATTCGGGATCAATATCTATTCCGGCGATCACATCAATTCCGGCGGAAGACATCCCAAAGGTCATGCCACCCGCACCGCAGAAAAAATCAATCGCCCGCAACTTACTGCGCGCCATTCTTCCCTCTCACTATATAAATAGAATAAAGATAAATCATCGGGCGTCCTCACTCTTTATTTCATCTCTCCACGAAATAAAATCCCTATCCGGCAACCCAGGGCGACAAGCAGACTGCAAATAGGCCCATGAAATAAAATTTCGAAACGGGTTGTCCAATGATGCTATTCTAATGTAATCTTTTTCTGGGCCGATATTCTCTATGGGGATCAGATTAAGCTTCTTTAAGTCAACCCACATTAATGGGATCTTGTTAGTTAATTTTGGCATGGGAACATATTCCATATAATATCCTTGGCTAAGAACCAGTTTGTTAAGCTTTTCGAGTAACCAACCACGATCTGTTCCACATAACTGTAATTTAGCTAATATTTTATCAACCCCAACCTTGACGGTTACGCATTCTGCCACTAAAACCTTTTTCACCTTAGAATGTCCAGTTACAAGATCACACGAAGCAGTTAATACGAGCCTAAAATTACTTGGATTGTCATTTGGCGTACCTTTAAGTTGAAGCAAATCGCCAAGATAAATTTGTTCTGGAAAAGGAGGATATATATAACCTTCCCAACTCGCCAGATTACCCTCCGGGGTATCCATCGATGCGGCCAAACGCCTTCTGGCACTACGCAATACTCCATCTTTTTGTTTCTCTGGATCGGTCTCCTGCGCAAAGACTTGGGGGGCGACTTCTTTAACTTGCATGTTTAATGAATTCTGAATATGTTTCTGTGTAACATTAAGCGCCTCAATATGATTGTTAAGGTTTTTAAGCTCTGTCTCAACCGCTTTCTCGCTATCTTTTCCTTTCTTGACTATTTTAACAAACGGATGGTTGCCCCAATCACCGGAAGCCAAAGCCTCCGGGAAAGCAGAATAAATAATTACCGGGCAAAATCTACTGTTCCAAATAAATCCCATTGTTTCATTGCCCGTATATTCCGGCCGAAAGCCGCCATCCTGCTTAAGATCAAGGATTACCACGTCTGGAACAAAAGCATTTATTTGTTTTTCAGCTTCGGCAAATATTTCACAGAATTCAACAACATACAAATCTTTTCGGCTACCCAATAAAGCCATAACAGGTTTAACGCTATTCTCATCATCGTCAATGAATAATACTTTAACCATTATCTCCCCTATCTCTCGCCATTAAGTAGTTAATGGGACATCAAAACTAAAAGCGATGCCCATCTTTGAAGAATTGGACTCGTTATACATTTTCCCGCCGTATTCCGCAACAATTTCCGAAGCTACGGTCAATCCCATTCCAATCCCCCCCGGCTTCTTTGTGTGACCAGGCAAGAAAACAAATTCTCGATCTTCTTCTGGAATCCCGGGTCCGTTATCTTCTACGGAGATTAACATTCTTTGATTACTGCTTGAAAGATGTTTCCAAACAACTCTTATCCGTCTTTTGCGATCTTTTATTTGTCCCAACCAATAAATGGAATTAGCGATAAGGTTTAATAGTATCGCATCTAATTCGCCCGGATCAACCGCAACTTTTGTTTGCCCGGTTTTTGGCAATTCAAAATCAATCTCTTTAGATTCAAGCTCGCCCTTCTGCAAATCTATGCAGGCAAGTATTCTCTCTTCAAGTATAGAATGACGCATGCGCCGCCTGAAGCCCCTACTGGCCAAAGGAGCAAAAGTATCCGCCAATCTCTCAAGAGAGTTTACGCTGTCATCGGCCAGAGTATATTTTTGCATAAATAAAGCGTCTTTTGCTAAAGACGCTATTTCTTTTACATGTGCTAAAAGGGCCCCCAATGCGGTCGTTCTGTTTCTAATCTCGTGGACCAACATTTGCGCAATCGTGCCAACCGTGGCCAAGCGGCTATAGTAAACAAATCTTTCTTGGATTGCGATTTTTGTCTTTTCTAATTGCGCATTATGACTTTCTACGGCCGGCAATACCTCCGAGATATTGGCCCCCTCTTTTTCTAATGCGGAAACTTCCGCAACAAGTTTATCGGCGGAGATTTCGTCAAACAGATTTTTAAAAGGCTCAATTTTTTCTCGTTTATCTTTGTCAATTTCTCTTTCTGTTTCTAACAATCTTACAATTTCCATGAGAGTTTCTTCAAATTCCCCAACAGCAAGATTAGACACTAACCGTTCACGATCACTAGTATCCTTGATATCAGGATTGTTATCTGCAGACAAATCAACATATCCAACTATCTGACTGGTGCTTAAACGCCGTCCAAGTAGACTTATTCTTCGCAAATCTAATCCGAGCCAATCACGAGCCGTCTCCGATTTTGGTAGAACTAAAATTTCATCACGATAAACGGAAATCCCCTTATGAACGCGAATCGCTTGTCTAATCTTCGCTTTTTTTATCCCATATTTATCGGTAATTTCCTGAGTATCATCAGAGCCAATATCCCAAGCACGTATTTCAAATTGAAACTCACCGCAATGAAATTCTTTCGGAGAAAAAGGATATCTGGTTTTGTCGTTGATGGCACCAAATGTCTGCTCCCAAGAATGCTCAAGCGTTGTTGAACGGGGCTTTCCATCTCGAACAGGAAAATATTTGTATAACGCCTTAATACGCCCTTTATTATCCACCTTCCCGGCAATACTATACTTCGGCTGCCTAATAAATTCTGGCGCTAGTATTTCAACGGGCTGGGGATTCTTATCGTTTTGCGAACCGAAGTAAACATGAAAATCGCTGGTTTTTGAAAATGGCGAAACCAATCGAGACATATTATCTTTCAAATCGTCGACTTTCGAATCGTCCCATTTCTCGTTTAGGTCATATATTCTCAAAATTGTCCCTGATTTCTTAAACGGCGACTCATTTTTATATTTCAAGCAATCAATCGTTGATGAAGATATTGTTTTGTTTTGTGAAAGCTCTTCCCAATTTAAGCGTATTTCCCAACAAGGATTATTTTCGTACTGAGTCAACATTTGCAATTGATTCCCAATGCGCGCCATCGAAAGACGACCTAACCCCTTTTCCCCTACCACCCTTCTCTGCTTCTTCCCTACTTTTGAGAAAGGATTATTTTCTCTAAACGGAGTGGCTACGACACACCAAGCCTCTTGTATAATCTCTTTTGTCATACCTAAGCCATCGTCTTCGATTTCTATGTAGTCTCCTTTTTCCGAATCATTTTTAAACCGGACATACACATTAGACGCAAAAGCATCATACGAATTCTTAACTAATTCAATAATGGCAACAACATCATTAGTAACTAGATCCGACCCGAGAGCCTCGAACACCCTAGGATGAATACCTAATGACAACTTCTCTGGCACATCTTGTCTTTTATCAGCCATATATTTCGCCTCTCATGTTATTATCACATAATACAATGCCACATTCCACCCGCAGTCGCATTACACAGTGCATCTCGGGCTTTGAAACATACGAAGAAATTTGCTTGGCAACTTGCCCCTGGCGATATTGCATTCCCGTATGCGAAAAATCCGCCAACCCCGCCTTCTAAGAAAGGAAGAGACCGTGCCGTCTCGCGCAATGTTGCGAGCTATTTTATTGCGCCAAAACGAGCGATTAACTTTTGGCTTGGTGTTTCTACAATTATGCCCGTGCCAAAAACAACCATCGGCAAACACCGCCACCCGCTTTTCCGGAAAAACAAAATCAGGCTTGCCATATAATGGGTATGATCTTCTCCATCCTCGCAGTTTCAGCCTTCGGAATATACTTGCGAGAGCGTTTTCAGTCGATCTGTTCCGCGAAGAGCGAACACTGGCCATAATGCGAGACCTTACGCGCTTTGTAACCGTATCCATACTACTCAACCAAGATTAAAGGATGTGCAAGGGCTCATTTATTCCGCTCCATACTGCTATAGAAATATCTTAATTAAATCATCGAAATGTTTTGGTTGATACTTGTCCCAACCCTCTTGTTTTACATAAAGCATTTTGTAAGCAATTTTCTTTTGGCGGGCATTTGCGTCATCACACCATTGGGCAAGCCGCTTGATCTTTAAGGGATCATCTAAATCTTCTCGCCCCTTTGTTTCAACGATATACACAGTATTCTGGTCCACTTTGATGAAGAAATCCGGATAATAATTGGCTATTGTGCCATCGGCATTTTTGTAATCAATTTTAAAATGCACCTCATAATAGTTTTTGGCATAAGAAATGATCTCATCTTCTCCAAGCCGTTCAAGAAAGTCCGCGAATTCAAGCTCAAATTGGCTATCGCCAACAATCCTGTTAAAGGCGCTTCTTTTAGGAACCAAGTATGCTCGATCATTAACCACGAATGGCCGGCTGTCGCTGATCTTAATGAAATTCTTTATCTCGGCGTTGCCAACGTCCTTCACAGTGAGTGCGTTTATTTCTCTTTTGAATGTCTCAATGATAGTTTTTGTCGCTTCGAGCTCGGAAAGATTTCGCAAAATGTTTTTATCATCAAGCGTAATGGCCGATTCGAACAAGTACGATTGAATATATTCTTTAACTTTCCCAAATAAAATATCATAGCAACCGAATAACCGAAGTTCCCTCATTATGCTTTGAGCAAAGAACCCAACAACGCTCTGGTAATTAGGATCAATGTTGCCGTCCAGAATGGTCGTGTGATGGATATCATCTTCAACAACACGCTTAAATACAATTTCTCTTTGTTCTTGCTCATTAAATTGTTTAATTTTGATCTTTGGGGCTTTAAAGGTTGCGGGATCCAAATCGGACAAATTCTTATACTCCCGTTGAATCCTAGGCGTTAAGATTGGCAGTTCAATATCCAATTTTTTAATGTCTTTCTTTGGATTCGCATGATCAATTTCAATCACGGTTGGAGTTACGGCTTTTGTCGTGCCGTCCATCTTTCTCTTTTCCAACTCAACGCCCTCGGCCTTGATGGACTCGACAAATTCCATAAAAGCAGGGGTTCCGGTCACGCTAACATATTCCTCTACGTCATCCCTCCCAAAAAACATCCGCCTTAAACCGCGACCGAGCGTTTGCTCCGGCAAAATATTTGCCGCCGCCGAATACGCTCTAAGTCCAACAATAGTCGTTACATTCTTAACATCCCACCCTTCTTTCAGCATAAGGACCGAAACAATTACGGTATAGGGACTCTCGATGCTATCAATGATATTCGCTTCTCTGCGGAGTCGATCAAGTTCCTCTTTATCCTTCCCTTTGACCTTTTCCGATATATCGCCGCTTTTGTTGGTGTGGATGGTCAACACCTTACCTTTTAGATCGGGATAATTTTTTTCCAAGTATACTTGAACCTCATCACAGTTCTTTGTATCGTCAGTCATAATAAACAATATCGCCTTTTTTCTGGTCGGTTTAAGTTCTTTTGACGTCTTTCGCCATTCTTCAATCCCAAGATTAATATAATCTTCATATTTTTCGGTAAAAATGGCGCTTTGCTTTTCCTGCAATTTTGCCCGGCTCGCCTGATCTGGAAGTACGGGCGTTTTAACTATTCCTTGATGGATCGCCTCAACAAGAGGGTAATCGGATATGGTTTGGACAAATATGCCTCCGTTATCGTGTTTAGGAGTAGCGGTACAATCTAATTGCAGGGATATTTGCCTCCCCTTCTGTTTAAGTTTATTATTAATATCTTGAATCGACTTAAACCAGGCCATTTTGGGATCATGAATATGATGGGCCTCATCGTTAAAAACAATAAGCTCATCAATCTCTCTAACAACACTACTCAATTCAACCAGTGATTCGTTTGTTTTTGAGACCGGTTTTGCACCTAAAAAATATTCAGTTAAATCATCGTCACTAATAGACGCTTCTTTTATGTCCCCTTCATATACGCGATGGATATTGGTTAGAAATATGTTCCCAGTAGGAGATATTGCAGTTAAATCATCTTGCAGATGCAGTGTTATCTGAAAGTCATCTTGCCAGTTCCTGCCCTCATATCCATTTTCTGGCAATACAGGGTCTTGATAGAATATCTTAAGCCCGCCAAAATCAGTTTTAATGCGTTCAAGAACAATAATATTGGGAGTAATAAGAAGAAAGTTTCTAGCCAGCTCTGAATCGATCTCATAAAGCTTATGAAAATAAGCCCAAGCAAGAAGCAAGCTCATTACTTTAGTTTTTCCGCTTCCGGTAGCCATTTTAATTACCAAGCGGAGCCAATCCTCATCAAACATATTGGGGCTTACGCGGCCCAGCGTGTCATATTGAAGCAGATCGTACTTATTTCTCGCTCCGGCGACCTCATATAGCCAAATAATAGTTTCTACTGCTTCTCTCTGGGCAAAATAATACTGGAATGAAAAGGCGTTCCCGTCCACCCCATAGGTCAAGTGTTCTTGTTTAAACCACCAATTAAGAAGAGCTTTTGATGTGTTGCTTGCCCCTTCGTAGTTCTTGTCCCTCCAATCTTTAACTCGTTTTCGTAGTTCGGGGACAAATGGGGGAAGCAGTTTTTCATAGCCTTTTTCACGCAAAGCCTCCTCCGCAGGAAACCAGCGTATTGAAGGATCAAGTATTTGAAATTTGTCTTTTGGAAAGTTTTTATGTAATGCCATAATATTTTACCTAAGAGATCCTATAAATCAAAGCATCTCGAATAAATAATCCATTAATAATACTAGACGTGAATCTAATTTCTGCAATTGATAATGGCGCTGTTCTAACCGCTAGTTTAAGAAGATTAACTAAATTCTCATTTGTTGGGAAAAGCGATATATCACCGATATAAAGCCTCACAAATACTTGATCTTGTATATTTTCAAGAACCTCTCTGTAGCATTCTTGAGGAGTTTTATTGTTGAAATATGGGGATGATATTATTAATCTCCAGCTTTTTAAATCCTCAAAATAAAACCACAAAGCCGCAGAAGGCTTTATTTCTGTATTATCTAATGCCTTTAATATTGTTTTCCCATCTTCTACTAAAGACGGATCGAGTTTTATAATTTCTTCATTATCCATATTAAAATCCCATATCTTTTATTATCAATTGCATCCAAAAAGTCCCTTGTTATTTCCTTTTTTGTTATTAAATATCTCGATTCTTCGCTCCACTTCGTAATAACCCCCCATTTAGCCCCCAAATCATGATTGGTTTTAATATCATTCAAAAGTGATTCCTTTAATCCGCACGACAGTAATAATGTTTCGAGGTTATGACAATAAAGATCTTTAGTATCCTTTGGCGGGAAACTCATTTGTTTGCAATAATAAGCTTTTAAAGCCAACTCAATTGAGTAACCTGCCAAGTAGTAGGCGCCGCTAAATTTTCTTTTAGCGAATAAAATGCGAGACTCTCGAATCCTTTCCCTTGATAATTGTTTTAATATATTAAAGTTTGTTTGCTCTTGCTTCGCCATAAATTAAATATTAATTTCAATTACCCTAGTTGTATCATTCCCAAAGATATCAACCACTTTAACTGCTATCTTCCTTCGCCCCTTAGAGATCTCTTTCTCGGCAGAAACAAGATCGAGCTTCCTATCCTTTTTTGTCCTAAAAGACTGCCATTCATTTTCAAATATGTGCCCACCAGTCCATTCTTCTTTTTCTTCATTTGTCTTGGGATCTATTGAGCGAATAACCTCCTTGCGGCTTTGAAAGTCATAATCAACGGCCCAATAATCAACCCAATCGGCCCATTTCTTTGTTAACACTTCTTCCTTAATAATATCTGAGCCTTTCTCCTTAAAGAGCTTTATAACCTTTCCGTTTTCAACCTTAATCTTGCTGCCACCGGGTTTTAGGCTTTCTTCGATCTCGCCGGTATTATCCTGATTATAAAATACGCTAAAATCACAAAGCTCAACGCTGATAGTTTTGTTGTTCCCTTTGCCTTTTACAATGGGTTTTACGTCGATATATGCAACATCATAAAACTTCACATATCCTTTTTCGACAGCTCGACGATCAAAAACTTCACGAGGTATGATCTTAAACTGGACATCGACGCCTTGAGAACGCAGCTCCGAAAAATCTATCCCCATTTCGTAATCAAAGCCAAGAACATCAAACTTTGTAATGCCTTTTTCTTTAGCTTCTTTTATTGCGGTATCAACAAAAGCCGCTGACACGGGAGCATCAATTGGCCCAACTGCAACAAGCCGGTCTCGCTTTTTACCCACAAATAAATTGAACGAGTCAATCTTTTGGGCACTATAAGCCACAAGGATTAAATCAACAAATTGTTTTTCTTTGTTTTCTAATATTTGCTGTTTTTCCTTTTCCCTCACATCAACATCTACGTTTACATAGTGCTCACGTTCATATTTGCCCAAATTAAGTATTTCAAAGGCTCGGAAGTCTTTTCCCTCCTGCTTCATTTCACGTTGAACCTGAATCAGCCGTTTGCGTGACGTGTGAATCGCAAACCTCCCAAGATCGGATCCAATCCACTTCCTGCCCAGTTTTTCCGCCACTGCCAAAGTCGTGCCGGAGCCACTGAAAAAGCCGGCAACTATATCGCCTTCTTTTGAGGATGCCTTAATTATTCGTTCAAGTAGTGATTCGGGCTTTTGAGTTGGGTAGTCAACCTTTTCAAGCCCATTGCCTTGAATCCGATAAATATCAGCCCACCAATCTTCAGGTATTTTCCCGGCTTCTTTTAATCGATTTTTGTGTTTTTGTTCAGCATCATTTTCTCCGTATAAACCTGCGCCACCCGCACCTCTCCCTGTCCTCGCTATGGTTTCCTCTGAATATGGTATCGCCACTTCAGTCCAATTAAAGACTGAGTTATTATTTTTCTCAAAAGCTAAAATAGTCTCATGTTTTTGGATAAACTTAGTTTTTGCTTGTGACGCCCCCGTATAACACCAGATTATTTCGTTTCTAAAATTATCTTTCCCAAATACCTCATCTAACGCTAACCTCATATAACTATTCACTCGCCAATCGCAATGGACATAAATACTGCCATCATCTGCCAAAAGACCGTGCATCAGCTTCAACCGCTCATAAATCATAGCAATAAAGCTGTCGGCGCCCTTGCCCCAAGTATCCCGATAGGCGACCTCTTCAATAACAGACGGCTTTTTAGTAAAGGATTCGTCTCCAATCTCAACATTCATAGAAAAATCAGCCCCCACATCGAACGGCGGGTCAATGTAAATGAGCTTTAAGCCACCCTGTTTTTCAATTTCCCGCCGTATAGGACCATTTTTTAGAGAGGAAAGGATCAGCTTGTTATCACCCCAGATAAGTTTATTTGTCCACCCGCGAATTTGTCTTCCGGATGTATCAAATAAGGCCAGCTGGTCTTTACCTTTTTCAATCTTTTTGGTTCTTGGCTCATCAATATGCTCGATTGTTTGAAAGGGCAGAACAAGGTTGCAGGCCTCCTGAGTTTTACCATTCCATACCAGTTCAACCTCCCGGTCACCGGAGAATAAAAGAAATCGGTATTTGTCCGGCAAAGGTTTACCTTCTTGAATTAGCTTTATTGCGTCTCGTCTTTCGTTTTCTGTTAACCTCATAATTTATTTCCTCATTTCAGTATTGATATTATTGCAATAACAATGGCTATAATACCTATTAAATGCGAAGTTAACACGGCCTTGCGAGTTTCCCTTCTTAAAAACTCATTCTGATAAAATTGAAGTCTTATATTTATGTTTTGAGTACTTATATCAGAAGGATAATTTTTGAAATAGGTATCCATTAAAGTATTATATTTTTCATAAAATTCTTTGTCTGAAATCTTTTCTAGGGATCCGTTCTTTTTTAATGGCATCATTTTATTAATAAGGCCCCTATTTATGCAGAGTTGCATATATTCCGACCGCAACAGCTGCCCCTCGACTCGTCCGCCTCGACTCACTTCGTTCGCTCGGGACAAGCAATTATCGCGCCAAAAGTCGGGGTGTTGGCTTCCGGGGCAATTATAACACCGTAAGAGGTTGCTAAAGTAGCTATTTTACTATTTAATCACGAAATCAAATCAATTAATTACCAATAACCAAGGTACCTGCCTACGGCAGGCAGGCAATAACCAAACAATGTCGGGGAATTATCTAGACACCGTCGAATATATCCCAACCATGACCGCAGTCGCGGTTATGATTTTGTACCAGTTATCTTCAAAGAAATCGGGCTTTTTGCTCATGGTCACTCTATATAAGTTGCCGTGCTCAACAGTTAAAGTTGGGTCTATATCCGCATAGGCCCTGGCCTCATCAACCGATCTTGCCATTTTGACTTCCCAGGTATCTTTCTTGAGGTCATATTGAACCACATAGATGGGCTTGGGAGTAAGATTGATAACTAGCTGGGGATTATCAATATAGGCCGAATAACTGCTGGTTAGGAGCTTTTGCAGCCCGTTGAGCGTCTGCCCTTCTACCGAGATCACCCCTAGCATAGGGAGTGAGGCCTGCCCGTCCGGAGTGATTGTCTGTTTTGTTTTCAGCTCCGGGTGATTAACAATCTCCAGTTCGATGGTATCGTAGGCGCTAAGCTTATAAGCCTCGGCAAATGATGGGGTACAGAAGGACAAATGCCTGCCTACCGGCAGGCAGGTCAAATGAAGGATGGCTATTAATACAATACTGATTAGTTTTTTCATGATACCCCCTATTGTCTTATGTAGACTTCTCCCGAAAACAGGAGTTTTTGGTCATTTATCTTCGATTTCAATTCCTCTACCCTGATATTCACCTCCTCGAGCTGACTTTGCAGCACCGAAAGCTGGACATCTTGCTGGTAATGATCTTTTTTGTCCATGAGAAGCTTTTTGCCCAGGGGGGTTAGATCGTTATCGGTTTGAATTTCCTTGATCTGGGACTGAAGCTTTCTTTGCTGAGCATGGAGCTTAGCCAATTCGGCCCGGTCCAGTTTGCTCTGCAAATCAAAGTTGTGGGAAGAAGTTAGCTTAGCGATCTGGTCTTTTGAGGCGTAGGTTAGGACTAAATCCTGGCCTTTTTGTTCCATGATCTGAAAGCCGCCCTCATTGATCGGCAATTTAATATCCAGCCCCTCGGGTAAATGAACGACGCCGGAAATTAAGGCCCCGGTGGGGATACGTGATAGTAGATCACCCCGATTGGCCTTTTGAAACTCCTGACGCTCGACCACGATAGGGAAGGCGGTCTTTTTAACCCGAACGTGAGAAGCCAGAATATCCGCAGCCAGCGTGTCGCTTAGAGTACAAACATTGTCTTTATAAAGGATGATCAAACGTCCATTCTTGGCGTCCAGAATCTCGCCTCTGCCGACGACTGGTACGCGGGTTTCGTTCATAATGCCCTTAAATTCAACGTAGGCGTGGGTTTTTAAATACTTCGATTCCTCGATCGCTGATCCGGGCGTGGCCAAGAGCCAGTGGAGCGAGCTGATCAGCCCATACTTGGAGATCGGGAGGGCCAGGAACATTAAGCTTAACAAAAAGAAGAAAATGAACAGCTCAACTTTTGACCCGGAGGCGGGCCTAAAATTAGGACTTTTGGGAATAACGTCACGGACCGGTTCCGGCCAAAGCATTTGGCTCCCTCTAGGATTAAACATGTCTAACAACAAGTGAGAGAAATAGCTGATACTAAAGGCTGCGATCCAACGCGGGGCCAAATCCCAAGAAACAAGAGACAAATTACAAACAAAACCCAATAACCAAGTTACAATAAGCAAAAATGAAAAGATCACGGTAAAAATGAGCCAGCCGATCAGAGAGTGAGTGATGGTGCGGTGGCCGTATTTACGCTCGAGAGGAATAGAGATAAAGGGAAATATTCTGCCGATCGTCGAGCGGGGATGATCGATGTCGGGAATTATCGCGCCAAGGATCGACCAGAGAATGATCGTCCAGTGCAAGCCCCACTCTACCCCGAAAACAGCTAAGATCGTTAACGTTAAGAATATACCAAAAACACTATGGGTAGGTGCGAGCATATTATTTAACCATCTTCATAAAACGGATCACGGTCATTAGACTGGCAATAAGAGCGCCGGCCAAGATGTACCCTTCGAAACTGTGCGTGCCTAAAGCGACAAACCGGAAGAGCATCGCCGCTCCCCAAATAATAATTAACAGCGGGGTCCAGTCCCGATAGCGCGTACCCGCTTCGTGATAGATATCTCTGACCACCTCTTTGGTTATCACCGGCTTATGGCTGATCTGGCTGATCATGTCGACCATGGCCAGAGGAAGACGGTTGGAGACCGTTAAAATCCGCGTTTCGAGCATTTCGTAATCGCTGATAGCCAGGTTCTGGGTTAGATATTTGATCAGTTGTTTGGCGGATCCTTCGTTCAATGGGTTGAGCCTGATCTGCTTAAACTTCCACCAGACTTGTTCCAATTTTGGCTTGAGCGCGCTGGTCGCGGCCAAGATCGTGCAGTGTTCAAAAAGGGAGATAAACAGATCGGTGTCCGAACTCCTCAAGTCGTCCAGATTATCAATAATTAAGATGGGTGCCGGGTCTTGGGTACTGTAGGATCTTATGATAAAGTCGATCATCTCTCGGGCGGAATAGCCGGCCTTGAGCTGTTTCCGCCAATCGGGACCAACTTTGTCGCAAATCTGGCCCAGCATGCTTTTTAGCGGCTTGGGGGAAGCGAGATATAATGGATTAGGGCTGAATAGTCTGGTCAGATGTTTTAAAAGGTGGGTTTTGCCGATCCCCAACGGCCCGATCAGCAAGATGGGCTGTTTTTTTGCCAGGAGCAATCTGACATCATCAATAACGCGCTCCCGGCCAAAGACCAGCTCTTCGTGCTCGGGCAGGATATGCTCCTTCCGGCTGTTTACCAACTGGGCGATCTTTGGTGTGGTTGGGAAATATTTTGTCACCAGTTTAGCCAGTCGCGGGCGCGTATCGACTTTGGTTAAATCTTCGTTCAACACTTTTACTATGGGCGACTGTTTTGAGGCCAGGATATACCGGTTGATAGATTCATGATCGGTTATCCCAAGGATCGCCGCGGCTTTCGCGATCGAAACTTCCTGGGAAAAAAGCCGGACAGCAAAAGTATTCCGTAAGGTCTGGGAATTGACCCGTTTTTTAATCCCCGCTTGTTTGGCATATTTTGGGATAAGTTGGTTAATGCTGCGGAGAGATAAAGCGTTCAGCGCCCCTCGGCTGGTAGTAAAGAAGGCGGAAACCTGGGAATCGACCCGCTCTTTTGACCACCGGGCTAAAGCTTCGAAGGCCTGATCATTGAGGGGGATCTCCCTGGGGCGTTTCCCCTTCACGGACAGTATCTTGCTTTCCCATTTGATCCAGTCGGTTTTAAGGCCAACCGCTTCTTGTAAAAATAACCCGGTATTGAGAAAAAGGGCAACAACGGCTTGGTCGCGCGGATGATCGATCACCCTAAGCAGAGCATTGGTCTCGTTGATAGTTAGATATTCAATCTGGTTCGGCATGCTACAGCAAGAGCAATACTATTGCCAGTTCAAGCAAAGCCATTATTATCCATTTTTACGCAAAATATTGATTTAAGATCGCGACCTAACCTGGCGATATTTCGTCACAACCGGCGAAATATCGATATTATTCCTGTCAACCCAAGATAGAAACATATTGAAATCTTCCAAGTTTTATGCTATTATTTCCCCATCATGGCCGAAGAATACAAAGCCACTTCCATTGACAAGACCAAGGGTTCAGCCGAGTTTTCCGAGGTCGAAGAGCTGATCCGCCAAACCCTGGCCGAAAGCAAAAAGCTGGAAAAGCCGGCCCAGGCCGCGACCCCGCTGACGACCCCTGTCCCAGTCACGGCTGAACCGAGAAAAGAAGAATTCCGGGCGACCACCTTCACCCCGCCTAAACCGGCGCAACCGGTGGCGGCTCCGGTCGCTCCGAAACCGGTCGCCAGCGGCCCGGCCAAGGAAGTCCCCCAGGCCTCCGGTTATGAGGCGACCTTCAAGGAATATAAGATCGGCGATATTGTTAAGGGGAAAGTCCTTAAAGTTGACCCTTCCGGTATCCTGGTCGACATCAATTATAAGGCCGACGGGCTGATCCTCCCCGAAGAGATCACCGACCGGGCCTCGGACGAGCATCTCAAGGTCGGCGAGATCATCAACGTTCTGATCGAGAACCTCGAGAACAAAGAAGGCTATGTCGTCCTCTCCAAGCGCAAGGCCGACTTCGAGGTCAAATGGAAAATTGCCCAGGACGCCTTCCGCGATCACACGGTCCTGTCCGGCCAGGTCATCCAGGTCCTGCGCGGCGGACTGGTCGTCGATTGCGACGGTCTGCGCGGCTTTGTCCCGGCGTCCCAGGTCAGCCTGCCGGCCGGAGCAACTCTCGAAAGTCTCGCCGACCAGACGATCCCCGTCAAGGTCATTGAGGTCAATAGCCGGCAGGGGAAGATCGTCCTTTCGCACAAGCAGGCCGCCGGCCAAAAAGGCCAGGTCGACACGAACAAGCTCTTCAACGAACTCGAAGTGGGACAGGTCCGCCACGGCAAGGTCGTTAATCTCAAAACTTTCGGCGCCTTTGTCGATCTGGGCGGCGTAGAGGGACTGATCCACCTGACCGAACTATCCTGGAAGCGGGTCAAGCACCCCTCGGAAGTGGTCAAGACCGGCCAGGAGTTAGATGTTTTCGTCCTCGGGGTCGACAAGATCAGCAAAAAGGTTTCGCTGGGATTGAAGGAATTGCAGCCGGACCCTTGGGCCAACGCGACCCAGCTCTACAAGCCCGGCCAGATAGTTAAAGCCAAGATCCTCCGCTTCGCCAAGTTCGGCGCTTTTGCCGAATTGGAACAGGGGCTGGAGGGGTTGATCCATATCTCCGAGATGTCCAAAGAGCCGGTCGAGAAACCGGAAGATGCCGGGAAGATCGGCGACGTGGTTGACGTCAAGATCCTCCGCGTCCTCCCCGACGAACAGCGGATCGGCCTCTCGATGAAAGCGGTCCGGGTCGCGGAGGAACGGGAAGCGAATAAGGCCGCCGCCAATCCGCCGGTCGAAGAAAAGAAGATCACCATCGGCGACATGATCGCCGACAAAGAGCGGGCCAAAGCCGAACGCGACGCCGAGTTTGAGGTTGAGGTCGAATTACCACCCGCCGCGCAATGAAGTTCGTCGAACAGCTCGACCGGGCCATCACCCAAAACAATTCCCAACTCTGCGTCGGCCTGGATGTTGACCTTAGCCGCTTCCCCCAGAAATATTTATCGAGCGACGATCCGATCTTTAATTTCAACCGCGAGATCATTGCCGCGACCAAGGATCAGGTCTGCGCCTACAAGCCGAACAGCGCCTTCTACGAAATGTACGGTGTTTACGGCTTAAGCGCCCTCCTCAAAACGATCGAGTTCATCCATCAGGAGACGAAAGTACCGGTCATCCTCGACGCCAAGCGGGGCGACGTCGGACACTCCTCGGCGGCCTATGCTAAAAGCGTCTTTGACGCCTGCAAAGCCGATGCCACGACCGTCAACCCGTATATGGGCCACGACTCGGTCCAGCCGTTCCTCGATTATCAGGA
>Ga0265296_1001700_pt1 | contig 24334 bp, 16 predicted proteins | sample MunlanPumphouse1_FD_189073 | JGI IMG/M metagenome (GOLD analysis project Ga0265296, IMG submission 189073) | Groundwater microbial communities from a municipal landfill in Southern Ontario, Canada - Pumphouse #1 | ecosystem: Environmental > Aquatic > Deep subsurface > Groundwater | place... | reverse complement strand
TCTCAAGGCGCGGGAGAGTAGGTCGCCGCCGGGTCTACCAGATACATAAAGACACTTTCTAAGTGGGCCTAACGCGCTTCGCGCTACTTGAGACCCGCTTGTCTTCGAACCTTATTCTTCCTTCGCAATCCGCCTTGCCGCGGGATGGAGCAGCCCGGTAGCTCGTCAGGCTCATAACCTGAAGGTCGCAGGTTCAAATCCTGCTCCCGCACCCAAATAACAAAAACCCCCATAGCCCCGGCTACGGGGGTTTTCTGCGTCCAGGCTTGGGCTGAGATCCAAAAACTCACAGGACCGCAATCCCATAGTCGGCGCCGCCTGGAGCGCTCGTCGGCCGTCCTAGAGAAAGGGTCTTCAAGTTCTGCTTGTCGGGCCGCGTTCTTCCTTATGCGGGGCATTATGCTCGGCCACGCTTTCCGCATGGCCTGCTTACGCCTGGGCGCCGAGACCTGATGGGCAAGGAAAAAACCGCTGAAATCTTTACTGTCGGTTGTCGTGTCTTGATTAGCCTGGCGCTGGGATATTGCTGCGAGGGCCTTAGTGCGTATGACAAGCCAGACCACTGCCGGCGACCGACAGACGTCCAGTCAGTCCCTTGCCGCCATTTCCGACCACCTTGAATCCGCCCGCGCACAGATCGAGGTGCGGTTCTCCGATGCTGGCGGGCGGCTGGCAAGCTCACTGGAAATGGTGGGGGGCTTGATCGAGTCGCTAGATCACATTGGCTTGGCTCTGAACGCGGAAGCGGTTTCTGGAACCACCAAGGACCTGTTGTCGACCGCCGATGGGCTGACCGCTCTGCCGCAGGCGCAGCATATTCGTATCGAGCGGATGAATCAGCTGCGACAGGCCGGTGCGGCGCTGGCGTCTCATATTGATGAGATGCGTCAGACACTGCGCTATCTGCGCGCCTTCGCCATGAACGTGAAGATCACGGCCGGCACCATAGTCACGGGCTCGGACGAATTCGGCGGTTTCGCCGAGCAGATGTGCAGTCAGCTAGACGTCGGCGGGCGCGAGCTGGACGAACTGGCCGGTCAGTTGTCTATGCTTGATCGTCAACTGGCCGAGGCCCTGGCCTTTGAACAGACGCTGGGCAGCAAGTACCAGGCCGTCATTCCCGCCGTGCCTGACAGGTTGGCGGTCGATGCTCAGGCCATCGGCGTCCATCATTCCCTTATCGCCGACGTCACCGTCTCGGTCGCTGCGATCGCCCGCGATATTCAGATGAAGGTCGCCCGCGCGCTGACGGCGCTGCAGATCGGCGACATCACGCGCCAACGGATCGAGCATGTCCAGCATGGCCTGGAGGTGACGATTCGACGACTCGCGGACGCAGACCTGACGGCCGAAGCCGGCGCTCGCGTCAGGCGCCGACTCGTCCGCCTCATGGCCGATCAGATGGTCGATACGGCCTCAAGTTTCGAATCCGAAGCCGCCAAGGTCACCCAAAGTCTCGAGGGTATGGCCCACGATACGGCTCAAATTCTGGCCTTTGACACCCTGTCGGACGCGCGCGGATCCGGCGGTCTTCGGGCGCTGGAAGTCAGTCTGGGACAGGCGCGTATCCTGGTCGGCGACGTCGGCGCAGCAATGGACAACGCCCACCGCATCAGTGACGAAACCGCGACGGCGGTCGAAACGCTGACGCGCCGTGTGGACGCCATCCAGAGCGTCAAACGCGACATCCAGCAGATGGCGATAAACAGCAGCCTGCGCTGCAATCGCCTGGGCGAAGTCGGCAAGCCGCTGAACGTCATCGCCCTTGAACTGAGCAGCCACGCGATTCAACTCGAGGATTCCGCCAATCAGACCCTGGGGTCGCTTGCCCGGCTCTCTGAGGTTTCCGGCAACATGACGGGCCAAACCGAAGCAGCGGTCGACGTGACGCGTCTTGAGGGCGTGAGCGACCGTTTGCGTCGGGCGGCCGATGTGATCGAACATGACCTGGCGGACCTGGGCGTCAGGGGGGCTGCAACGGCCCGATCACTGGATCTCGCCAACGGCCAGTTGGGTCTGAAGGAAGACCTGGGCGAAACCCTGCACGCCGCCGCCATCAGTCTGATCGAAGAGGCCGGTCCGGCGAGCGACGACCTGGCCGGAGTCTCCGAAATCATCGTCGAAGCGATGGATGAGATAGCGCGCTGCTACACCATGGCCCGCGAACGCACGATCCATGCGGCCCACGCCATCGAAGGCGAGCCGCCGCTCGAGGCCGTCGCCGTCGCCCTGCCTGCGGCCGCCAACCATGAAGAGTTTGACGATATCCTGTTCTAGGCGATCGCCTGCGCCCGTCGCGCCGACGGCCTATCGACGACGGTCGATCTGCATGATTTCGCGCGCGATGTGATCGAGCGGGGCGATCTTCTGAGCGGCGCCCAGGGCGATGGCTTCCTTGGGCATGCCGAAAACGACAGAGGTCGCTTCGTCCTGAGCAACGGTGAAGGCGCCTGCCTCTTTCATTTCCAGCAGGCCGCGCGCGCCGTCGTCGCCCATGCCTGTCATGATCACCCCCAGGGCGTTGCGTCGAAGGCGGCGAGTGGTCCCAAGGGGCGGAAGATGAAGGGACCCTAGTGGACCACCCGGTGGGGTGACGATCGGCTGGGCGTCGAACGCCTGTTCGGCCGGCCTGATGCCGTGCACGCAACTCGGCGATGTCCTGCTGGTGCGTGCGCCCAGGACCTCAGGGAGGCGACGAGGGTGGCTAGAGATGACGGGCGGGCGTGAAGCGGCGAAGCTGGATGTCTCAATCTGGCCCTGAGGCGAGCTTCAGGATGTCAGGTTTCCGGCCCTTCGTAGGGCTTGGCTCTCGGGCGTTGCTGACCGTCTGTGACGGTTCGAACGCCGTCAGCGGATGTCCATAGCTCGAGCACGCCGCAGTCTTTCGAAAAGCAGAGCCGTCTCTTAGGCCCCCAAGGCGTAGTCCGGTGAGCGGCGCAGTCGGATGGCGTCCCTGAGCGGCGGCGCGCCATAAAGGCGACTGTAGTCACGGCTGAACTGCGAGGGGCTATCGTAGCCGACTGTGAAGCCCGCGCTCGCCGCATCCATCCCCTCAACCACCATCATTCGGCGTGCCTCCTGCAGGCGAACCCGTGTGCGGTACTGCAAAGGGCTAAGCGTCGTGGCGGCTTTGAAGTGGTTGTAGAAGGACGAGGGGCTCATGCCGGCGTCGGCCGCAAGGCGCTCGACGCTGAATGGGCGAGCGTAGTTGCGCCGCAGCCAAGCTATGGCGCGGCTAACCTTGGCCAGGCGGCTCTCGGCCGCAGCGATGTGGCGGATCATCGGCGCCTGCGCCCCGGACAGCAGCCGGTAGAGGATCTCCCGCTCGGCCAGCGGCGCAAGCGCGGGCGCGTCCTTGGGCGCATCGAGCAGGCGCGCCAGCCGGAGCGCCGCATCCAGAAGTCCCGGCTCCACTTGGCTGACGCCTAGCGCAGGGCCCCTGGGTTCCGGCGCTGAATCCAGCGATGTCTGCAGCATCAACTCGGTCAGCGCCGGCAGGTCGATGTCGAGCGCCAGGCAAAGGTAGGGTCGCTCCGGGCTGGCCTCCAGGATCGAGCCGACCAGGGGCAGGTCGACAGAGACCGTCAGGTACGTCTGCGAGTCGTAGACGTAGCTGCGCCCACCCAGCTCCACCTGTTTGCGCCCTTGGGCGATAATGCACAGCGATGGCCGATAGACGGCGGGCGCCGCCTGCGTCGGCGTGCAGGATCGGACAAGGCTGAGGCGCGGCAGGACGCTGGCGTACATACCGTCTGCTGCCGTGTGGCTAGCGATAATCTCGGCGAGCTCTTCAATCTGGCGCATATCTTACCTAGTCGCGTCGGTACGTGAGCGGCAAGGGTCCGTCGCGGCAGGTTGAAGGATCGTGCAAGAATGACGGAGGGCTGTGCTACCGCTTGGGCGGCCGACCGGGCGACAAGGCTGCAGCACCGACACCATCCCGTGTCGGGCGAAGAAGGAACCAATGTCATGTCCGACAGTCAACGCAAGGTCGTCGTCATCACCGGGGCGAGCAGCGGTATCGGGGAGGCTGTGGCCCGCGGGCTGGCCGCCGCCGGCATGAAGGTGGTCCTCGGGGCTCGCCGCACCGACCGCCTGGAATCCATCGTCCGGGAGATCCGGTCCGCCGGCGGCGAGGCTGAATCCCAGGCGCTCGACGTTGCCGACCGCGCCGCGTTTGAGGCCGTTGTGGCCTTCGCCGAGGCGCGCTTCGGCCGCGTGGACGTTCTCGTCAACAACGCCGGCGTGATGCCGCTGGCGCCGCTGGCCGCGCTAAAGACCGACGAATGGGATCAGATGATCGACGTCAATATTCGTGGCGTGCTGAACGGCATTGCGGCGGTCTTGCCGCGCTTCCAGGCCCGTGGCGCCGGCCATGTGGTCAATGTCGCCTCGGTCGCCGCCCATGGCGTCTGGCCGACGACGGCGGTTTATTCGGCCACCAAGGCGGCGGTCTGGAACATCACCGAGGGCCTGCGTCAGGAGCATCCGGAGATCCGCACGACGATCATCTCGCCCGGCGTGGTTGAGAGCGAACTCGCCGCGACGATCACGGATGCTGACACCGCCGCCTACATTTACGAGGCCCGCAAGGTCGCACTCAAGCCCGAGGCCATCGCCAAGGCAATCCGTTACGCCATCGAACAACCCGCTGACGTGGTCGTTAACGAGATGATCGTCCGCCCGATGGGCGGGGCGTTCTGAGGACTTTGGGCTGGTGCCGTGCGGCTGAGGCTGCGTGGCTCCAGTCAGGCGGAGAGTGACGGCGCCCGCTAGCTGAGAGCCCTCGGCGACAAGGATCCAGGGCCTGGATTGTGACGCACCAGGCCCCTCGCGAGCCGTCTAATCTTTGAGGCCCCTGGCGCCGCCTTTTCTGAGGTCGTTCAGCAGGGAGGCGGGCCAGGCGCCGACATAGGTGTAGCCCATGCGCCGTTCGCGTTCGATGTCGGCCAGGTCTGCGTGGGCGACGGAATCCCGTCCCATGAAGATCGGCGCATTGGTCTGAAGATCATAGAAGCGCGCCCAGAGGGGTTCAGCGCCGGGGGCGGGCGTCAGGCGCCGGTCCGGCTGGCCCTCGGCGTTGGTGAAGGGTTCCAGCCGGGTGTCGCGGATGGCCGAGGCTTCGAACCAGGCGACGGCGGCGTCAATGGCGGCGACGATCTCGGGTGAAGGGTTTTCGATCCTCATCAGGAAGCGAACGATGCCGACGCTCTCGCTGCCCGACAGGGAGGGCGGCTCGAACTTGCGCGCCCAGGCGGGAGCGAGGGTGGCGGGGTCGTGCTGCGCGCACCAGACGGTCAGGCGGCCGTTCTGACGCACCTGGGTCTTGAGAATGACATCCACGCCGCGCGATACCGCTTCAGCGGCGTGCGTTCTTTGGGCTGAATTGGTGAAGGCGTAGGGTTCGCGCCCGGCCGCGATGTCCTGCAGCAGGGTCAGGATCCGGACCATGGCGTCGTCGTTGAAGGTGACGTGGTCGTGGTAGCCGCCTCGCAGCGGATAATACTGAGGCCAGCCGCCGTTCGGATACTGGGCCGTCAGGACGTAGTCGAGGCCGCGCTGGAAGGCGGCGGCATAGGCTGCGTCGCCGGTCGCCGTGGTCATCCGGGCCAGGAAGGCCAGGGGCAGGGTGGTGGCCTGATTGTCGAAGGTGTTGGCCAGGCCGGGGTCGGCGTCGGCGCGGGCCGGGTCGCCCAGCGGCGTGTTCTTGGGCCAGCCGCCCTCGCGTGACTGGTGGGTCAGGAGGTTGTCGGCGATGCGCCGCGCAGCGGGGGTCGCGTACCAGTCCGCTGGCCGGGTCAGAACAGCGGCGTTCCAGACAAAGGGGGCGTCCGCCGCCAGGGCGGGCAACGCGGCGGCCGAGGACAGGGGCAGAAAAAGGGCGGCGGCGAGCCAGGGGCGAGAGATCATGGCGACAACTCCTTGGTCGGCTTACGCCCCGGGTTGCAGGCAAAAGGAAGCGCCGTGTCTCCACGGCGCTCCAAGGGCGACAGCTCATCCGGGAGGAGGCTCTGTCGATTGGTGATCAGAAGGTGAACCGTGCGCCGACGAAATACTGACGCCCGGTGCTGGCGTAGTTCTGCACGACCGGATCGTTCTGATAGGCCCAGCGGCTGTCCGTCTGATTGGTCAGGTTCAGCGCCTCGGCGGTGAAGGTGACGTGGTCGGTCAGCTTGTAGCTTAGGGAGGCGTCGACGTTCAGCGTCTCGTCGCTGCCGATGAAGTCGTTGATCAGCGGCGAGTCGCAGACGCCCGGATCGCAGCCCCCCGAGGCCAGCGGATAGGTCGTCTGATAGGCGGCGCGATAGGCGACCGAGACGCGGGCGCTGAGCTTCTGATCTTCATAGAAGACCGTGGCGTTGAACGATTCCGGCGAGGCGCCGAGGAAGGGCGCGGTGCCGGTCAGGCCGCGGGCCGGGTCGAGGATATACTCCAGCTCGGAGTTGATCTTGGTATAGTTCAACTGGACGCCCGTATTTTCGAGCAGGCCCGGCAGGAAGGTGAAGTTCTGCTGATAGGCGATCTCGAACCCGTCCAGAGTGCCGCCCGGCGCGTCGTTGTATTGGCGGATCTGGAAGGGGTTGTCGCCGTCCAGATAGGCGCGGCGGCTGGCCGAGGCTTCATCGACCAGGCCGTCCCAGGTGGCGCGCAGATTGGCGATCGCGTCGGTGTCGAACAGTTCGCTCAACCTGGCTTCGCGAAGGACGACTTGAGGGAAGCTTTCGATTTCTTTCCAGAAATAGGCGAATGACAGCAGGGAATCGCGCGCGAAATACCATTCGACGTTGAAGTCGAGGTTGGTGGCGCGGAACGGCTCCAGCTTGGTGTTGCCCAGGGTGATGGCGGCATTGCTGCCGTCGAAATCAGCGGGCGCCGTGCCGATGCCGGCGGGCACGTTGAAGGCGGTGACGCCCGGATGCAGGGCCATCATCTGCGGACGCGCCATGACCTTGGCGGCGGCGAAGCGGACGATCAGTTGTTCAGTCGGTTCCCAGGCCAGGTTCAGCGAGGGCAGCCAATCTTCGTACTCGTTGTCGTTTTCGACCGGGCGACCGCTGGGCGAGCGACCGCGGGCGTTGACCTCGGTCTTGGCGTAGCGCAGGCCGGCGTTGCCGCGCAGGTCGCCCAGGAAGACCGGAACGCGGAAATCCACCTGGCCGTAGAGGCTGTTCGACTTCTCATCGACCCAGAAGGTGTTGACCCCGCCGTTGCGCAGGTCGGACAGGCGCCAGTCGCCCCACTCGTTGATGCAGTTGCAGTCGAAGCCGAAGCGGTTCTGGAAGGCTTGCAGATTCGGCGCGAAGAACTGCGTCGGCATGCCGTCGGGCACATTCAGCCCCTTGCCCCAATCGACCACCTGACCCATCTGGCCGACGGTCGTAGCCTGAGCCAGGCCGGAGCGGACGCCTTCCAGCAGGCTGGGGTTCATGGTGTCGCCGATCAGGCGCTCAAAGCGCGTGTAGTAGAAGTCGAACTCGCGCGTGGCGGCGCCGAAGCGGAAGGTGAAGTCGTCGTTATAGTCCCAGGCGAAGTCGGCCTTGGCGGTGCGATAGCCGTTCTCGGTGATGGTCTTGAAGTGGCGCAGGGCCGAATAGCCCTTCACGAAGTCCCACTTGGTCGGATCGGCCACGTCAAAGCCGAAGTCCATGAAAGGCATGTCGCCGCCGACACGGGCGTCGTAGACGAAGTAGTCGTCGCCGGCCACGCCCTGACCGGAGTCCAGGCGGATGAAGTCGGCCAACAGGCCGGTGTTCTCATTGGTGGATTTGGAATCGCCGATCAGCGCCGTCATGCGGAAGCGGTCGGTGAACTGGTGTTCCAGATTGATCGAGTTCTGGCGGAACTCGGTCGTGTAGCCGCCCTGGTCCACGCCCGATCGCATGTCGACATTGCCCAGCTTCAGATAGTCGGCGTTCTCGCCGTTGGCGCTAAGGGCGGCGTCAAGCAGGCGCACCGACGGGCGGCCGATGAAGGCGCCGCGCATGGCCAGGTTGTTGGGGTGGGCGACATAGCCGACTGAGCCGGGCTGGTTGTAGTAGTCGTAAACCTCGAGGTTGTTCGGGTTGAAGCTGCCGGTGCCGGCCAGCAGGTTGTTGACGTTGGCGCCCGGCGCCGTCGTGAAGACCGGCGTATTGCCGTACATGCCCTGACCGCAGTCGATGGCGTCGCGGAAATCGTTGGCGTCCTGACTGGCGCAGGTGGCGTAGATGCCGCGACGGTTGCGGTAGCTGTTGTTGGCCGCGCTGGTCGTCGGATAGGTCTGGTAGCTGAAGGACGACAGCGTGCGGTTGCCGTTGGTGTTGTTCCGGTTCAGGCCGACCGCGCCGATCTGATAGTTGGTCGAGACCTGGGTCATCTCGGAATAGAGGTTGTCGAAGCTGATCGTGGTGCGGTCGGTCGGACGCCACTGGCCGGACAGGGTGATGCCCAGACGCTCCTGCTCGACCTCGCGGTGGTTCAGCGTCGCCAACGACGGGATCTTGACCAGAGACCCACGGGTGCCGGCGCCGTTCAGCAGGCGGTAAGCCTCTGGGTTCGAGCCGATCAGATAGGACAGGGCCTCGGGATTGGTCACACGCGGGAAGGCGGTGGCCGGATTGGTGCCGGTCGGCAGGGCAAAGCCCTGATGGTCGCCGGCGGCGTTGGAGCCGACGTTGTTGAACGTGGCGCCGCGGTACAGATACTCGTTCGAGCCGACGCCCCGCGAATAGCTGTCGATGGACTGGTCGCGCTTGTTGTAGGCGACCGAGCCCAGCAGGCCGAAGTCGCCGATCTTGCTGCTCCAGCGATCGGAGGCAAGCAGGGCGACTCGAGGGTTATGGGTGCCGCCGTTCTCGTAATAGGCGTCCTGCAGCGTCAGGGCGAAGCGGCTGTCGCTGAAGTCGAATGGCCGGCCCGAGATCAGATCCACGGTCGCGCCCAACGAACCTTCGTCCGTCATGGCGTCGGCGGATTTCTGCACCTTCAGCGAATTGAACAGTTCGGAGGCAAAGGTGTTGAACGAGAAACCCCGGTCGCGTCGCAGGGCGCCGTCGGCGTTGCTGGCGCCCGAGGTTGACAGGGTTTCCAGTCCGTTCAGCCGCACGCGGGTGAAGTCGCCGCCCAGGCCGCGCACCGAGATGCTGTTGCCTTCGCCGTTCTCGCGGTCGATCGACACGCCGGGAATCCGCTGCAGGGATTCCGCCAGATTGGCGTCGGGGAAGTCGGCGATGTCCTCGGCGTTGATGACATCGACGATGGTGTTGGAGCGCCGCTTCTCGTTCAGGGCGCTGGCCAGAGAGGCGCGCAGGCCGGTGACGACGACCTCGTCCACCGTTGTGGCCTGATCGCTAGCCTGCGTCTGCGCGACTGCGGGCGCTGCGGCCAGCATGGCGGCCAGGCAAAGCGCGAGAGACGATGCGGTCGCGCGCAACTGTAGCGTTGAGTGGTTCGTCATGGGGTTCCCTCCTCCTCGATCCCGGCGCCTCTGACGGGCCCCGTCGATCATCCAGCCGCCAGGTGATCACCCGGCTTCATTTGAAAAGTATTATAATATTTTTATGCCAACAAGCGTTTTCTGATACCGGTGTCATGTCATTGATGATCATGATTGAATCGAATTCGCAAGACGGAGGGAGGGTGGTTATCCACAGTCGAAGAACTCTGTTAGGCTTTAGCGCCGCAACCATCATGGGCGCTGTAGCGCCGCCCTTGTTCGCCAGGTCGGCGGATGATTCGGGCAGGGTGATCCCGGCGCCAGCTCCCAACCCCTATCCTTACAGCGGGATAAGCGGGGCGGGTGCGCCCGCTACCCCGGCTGATGCCCGTGGCGGCTGGATGTCGGGACTCGTCGGAGTGCGCTATCGCGGCGCGCGGCCAATGGCCTATCCGACCTTGCCATGGGGCGAGGCCGCGACGGGTTCGGCGGTGGACAAGGGCCTGTTGCCGTCGATCCATCCGCTGATGGAGTTGCATCTACGCGACACGCAAATCTGCATCGGCGGCGACGGCGCCTACTATATGACAGGCTCGACCGGGGACAATATCTGGGCCTTCAACGACGGGATTGAGCTGTGGCGCTCGACCGATCTGATCAACTGGACCTATCTGGGTCTGGTCTGGAGTCTGGATCGCGAAGGCGGCTGGGCCAAGGAATGGCGGATGCGTCGCGGCGTACCCTTCCGCGCCATCTGGGCGCCCGAGATCCACTACGTCGCGGGCAACTACTTCCTCTGTTTCAGCGTCAGCCGTGCTGGTCTCGGCATCCTTCGCAGCACGACGGGCAGGCCGGAGGGACCGTATGAATACGCCTTTTCGCCCGACGCCCACCTGCGCCGGGGCATCGACGTTACCCTGTTCCAGGACGACGACGGCGCCGTCTATCTGACCTACGGCTCGGGTGACGAGATCGTGCGGCTGAAGGACGACCTGTCGGGTTATGCCGAGGGCTGGAGGCGGATCAGTTTCGCCGACACACAGTGCATCGTGGCGCGCGACCGCGCCCGTTGTCTGAAGGGCGAGAACACCCTGGGCTATGAGGGCGCGACCCTCTTCAAGAAGGATGGGCTCTATTATCTGGGCGCGGTGGGCAATGTGGAGGGGCGCTATTCTTTCGTCTTCGCCGTGTCGGAACATCTGCATGGCCCTTATCGGATGAAGCACGAGGCCGCGCCCTGCGCCGGTGGCGGCAATGTCTTCAAGGACCGTGAGGGCCGATGGTGGTCCACCTTCTTCGGCAACGACGAACAAAGCCATTTCCGCGAGAAGCCGGGTCTGATCCGCGTGGACTTCGATGGTGAGGGCCGCATCGTCGTCGCCGATGACCAGCCTTTCGCCAGACCCTTGCCGCCTCTGGAGCCGCTGACATGATCGACCGTCGCCGCCTGATGCTGGGCGCGTCTGCGACTGCCGCCTTGCCCTTGCCGGCCCTCGCTGCCGGTGAGGTTTCGGCCTTTCCCGGCGCCCTGGGCTGGGCCGCATCAACGCCAGGCGGGCGTGGAGGGCGGATCATCCGCGTCACCACGCTGGCGGGCGAGGGGCCGGGTTCGCTGCGCGCGGCGCTGGAGGCCGAGGGGCCGCGTATCGTGGTGTTCGAGGTCGGCGGCGTCATCGACCTGAAGCGCCGCGACATCCGGGTGGCGAACCCGTTTCTGACCATCGCCGGGCAGACGGCGCCCGAGCCGGGCATCACCCTGATCCGGGGCGGCGTCAGTATCCGCACCCATGACGTCATCCTGCGCCATCTCCGCATCCGGCCCGGCGCGGACGGGGCGGCGGCGAAAAGCGGGTGGGAGGTGGACGGCCTGACCACCTCGGGCGCGCGCGACGTGATCGTGGACCAGTGCTCCTTCAGCTGGGCGACGGACGAGAACCTGTCGGCCTCGGGACCACGCTTCGACGGCGGCGACACGGTGGAGCATTGGCGACAGCACACCTCGCGCCGCATCACCTTCAGCCGCAACATCGTGGCCGAGGGTCTGTCGAACGCCAGCCACGCCAAGGGCGAGCATTCCAAGGGGACGCTGATCCACGACAATGCGACCCAGGTGCTGATTGTCGGCAATCTGTACGCCCACGACCATGAGCGGAACCAGTTGTTCAAGGGCGGCGTCCATGCGGTCAGCGCCAACAACCTGATCTACAACCCCGGCAACCGCTGCATGCACTATGCGCTGAACGCTTCGGAGTGGGGCGATCATCCGTGGCAGGTGGGCCAGTTGTCGATCGTCGGCAATGTCGTGCGCGGCGGTCCCTCGACGCGGCCCAACCTGCCGTTCCTGATCGTGGAGGGGCAGGGGGATCTGGACCTCTACGCCCTCGATAATCCGGCGCATCACGCCGACGGGCGGGTGATGCAGGAAGTCGGGATCATCTCCGACCGCGAGCCCAGGATCACGCGGCTGGTGGCCTCGCCGCACTGGCCCGCCGGGTTCCGGGCGCGGCCCTCAAGCGAGGTCGAGGCCTGGGTCAAGGCCGAGGCGGGGGCGCGGCCCTGGGCGCGCGACGCCGTGGATCGACGGATTCTGCAAGAGGTGCGGAGCGGAACCGGCCGCATCATCGACGACGAGCGCGAGGTCGGCGGCTATCCGGTTATGGCTCAGACGCATCGCCCTTTCGTGGAGGCCGACTGGGACCTGGCGACCATGACGCGCAAGGACGGCGCGCCAAGCTGAAAAGGGGCGGAGCGCGTCGGCTCCGCCCCTTCCTCCCCTTACAGGGCGCGGAACTTGAAGTTCTTGAACCGCGCCTCGCCCTCGCCGGCGGCGTAGAGGCCGGGTCGCAGCATCATGAAGCCGCCGCGGACGTTCTGGTTATAGCCTGAGACCTCCATGCCTCGGTCGAAGCGCTTCCAGTTCACCCCGTCGGCCGAGGTGTCGAAATAGACGTTCTGATAGGCGTTGGTCAGGCGCATGAACATGCGACGACCGTGCGGATTGGCGGGCCGTCCGCGTTCGATCCCGTACTGGTGGGTGACGTAGCGCGTCGCGTCGAAACCCAGCCCGGCATAGAGGGCGCGGTCATAGAACAGGATCAGTCCGGCCACGGCGCCGGGATCGATCTCGATCTCGCATTCGATCTGATAGGCCTGCTCGCCCTGGACAAAAGTCAGAGGCGAACAGTCAACCGGCGCCTTGCCCTTGGCCTTCATGTGCAGGACCCCGTTCTCGCGACGCAGGCGGTCCTTCTCGTTCGGCTGCGGATCGTAGAAGCTCCACTGGGTTCCGAACTTGTCGGTGGTGAAGTCGTCCGACAGGGCCATGCCGTGCGGCACGGCCTGACCGCCGCGCGGCATGGCGATGGGCTTGGACAGGTCGCCGCCCTTGGCGCGGAACCAGCCGTCGTCGGTCCACTCGATCGGGTCCAACAGGGTCTGGCGGCCCAGGCTCCAGTAGGCGTTCTCATAGCCGTGATAGACCATCCACCAGTCACCATCGGTGGGCCCTTCGACCAGGGTGGCGTGACCACGCGACCACCACTTCTCGGCGCCGCTGCTGGTGCGCACGATGGGATTGTGGGGGCATTCCTCCCACGGGCCGTGGATCGACTTGGACCGAGCGGCGATGACCATGTGGCCGGTCGGCGGACCCGCCGTGCCGCCGATGGCGGTGATCATGTAGAAATAGTCGCCGTGCTTCAGCAGCTTGGGCCCTTCCTGGGCGTGGCCCTCGACGATCCAGTCCTCGGGATAGCGCCAGGCGTCATAGACCTGTTCCAGCGGGCCGTCGGTGGCCAGGCCGTCGTCGGTCAGCCGCACCCGGTCGCCGCCGTTCAGGAACAGATAGCGCTTGCCGTCCTCGCCCACGATGTGGCCGGGGTCGATGTTGGCCGGGATCTTCAGGTCGATGGGCTCGCTCCACGGCCCTTCGATCTTGTCGGCCCAGATGACATAGTTGGAGCGGTAGTCGGGGAAGCGCGCCGGGATGTAGCAGTAGAACCGGCCCTCGTGCTTGATCAGCTCGGGCGCCCAGACCGAGCCGATGTTCTTGGTCAGGGCCGCCGTGATCGGCCGCCAGTTCACCAGATCGCGCGAGTGCCAGATGTGGATGCCCGGCACCGACTCGAACGACGAGAAGGTCATGTAGTAGTCGTCGCCGTCCTTCAGGATCGACGGGTCCGGGTGGTCGCCCGACATGATGGGGTTAAGGAAGGTCCCGTCGCCGAGATCGGCCATGCGCTGGCCCTCGATGCCTTTGCGCCATTTCATCCCGGCCCATTCGCGACCCAGGGGCGCAGCCTCTTCATTGGTCTGGGCGAAGACCGCGCCGACCGGCAGGGCGGATGCGGCGACGCCGCCGAGCAGGCTGCTCAGGGCGGTGCGACGGTTGATCGGGCTCATGGACGTTTCCTCTTTTCTTTTATGCGGTACGCGAGCTGAACCGGGGTCAAGGCGCGATAGGTGGGGGCGCGGGGATAAAGGGATCGATGGTGCGGATCGCGCCGTCGGCGTCGTGATGCAGATCGACGACCTTGGCGCTGCGCAGATGGGTGCGGTTCGACAACTGGGTGTCGTGGTAGAAGAGCCGCCACTGGCCCTCGACCTCGACAATGGAGTGGTGCGTGGTCCAGCCCTGAACCGGCAGCAGAATCCGCCCCTGATAGGCGAAGGGGCCATAAGGCGTGGTCGCAGTCGCATAGGCGATAAAGTGGGTCTCGCCGGTCGAATAGCTGAGGTAATAGAGCCCGTTGTGCTTGTGCAGCCAGGCGGCCTCGAAGAAGCGTCGGTCCAGGTCGCCGCCCTTCAGCGGTTGGCCCTCCTCGTCCAGGATCACCGCGTCGCGGACGGGCTCGGCCAGGGTCAGCATGTCGTCGCTGAGACGGGCGACCTTGGGCATCAGGGAGGCCGCATCGGGCTGGTTCAGATCGGTATCGCCGGCCGCCGGATCGTACTGGCCGCTGGCCCAGCGCTGCAATTGCCCGCCGTGGATGCCGCCAACATAGAGATAGGCCGCCCCATCCTCGTCCATGAAGACGCTGGGGTCGATGCTGTAGGCGCCGGGGATGGGCAGGGGCTCGGGCGTGAAAGGGCCTTGCGGACGCTCGCCGGTCGCCACGCCGATACGGAAGACCCCGTCGCGGTCCTTGGCCGGGAAGTAGAAGTAATAGCGCCCGTCCTTGTACGCCGCGTCGGGCGCCCAGAGCTGACGATCCGCCCACGGAACATCGGCCAGGGTGAAGGCGACGGGATGGGCCGTGACCGGCCCGCCGATGCGGTCCATCGACAGCACGACATAGTCCTTCATCACAAAGCCCTTGCCGGGCTGGTCGTCGGCGGGCGGCCCCTGAATGTCATGGGAGCCATAGACATAGACCCGCCCGTCGAAGACGTGGGCCGAAGGATCGGCGAAGTAGAGCTCGGTCGTCAGCGGCTGGGCGCGGTAGGCGCGGCCGTCTGGCGCGCGGTCCTGTGCGGCGGCGGCGCCGGACGCGAGCGCGGCGACTGCGGCGAGCGTGATCAGGCGTCGGCTCATGACGGCTTCGCCTCCCTGACCCAGGCGATCAGCCGGGCCATGTTGTTGATGTAGGCGCCGGTCGAAATCCCCATCGGGCCGCTAGCCTGGGTGAAGGGCGAGGTGTCCCACTCATCCCCCACCTGACCGCGATCAACGAAGCCTGGCGGCGGTTCAGCCGGGCCATCGCCGCGATAGGCATGACTGGTCGTGCGCAGTTCCACCGGCCAATACCCCTCCGCATTCAGCCCCTCGATCAGAGATGTAACCGGTGTCATTCCCGGACGCGAGGCCGTGAGGTTCAGGTCCGAACCGCCCTGGGGCCGCGTGATCACATAGTCGGACAGCAGGCTGGGGCCGCGCCCCATCAGGGCGGACTGGCGCGTAGCTTCTTCGGGTGCCAGGGCGGCGACTTGTTTGACCCGGCGGCGCAGGCGGGTGAGGTCGATGGACTTCTCCCCGCGCTGACCGGTCATGTCGTAATCGACGTAGTATTCGCCGTTCTGGGCGTTGGAGCCGCGCCGATGCACGGCGATGAAGCGGTTGGTCCCCGGCTCGACATAGCGGAAATAGTTGCGGCCCTCATGATGGGCGGCGGCGGGCGCCTCCATCCGCGCGAGCCAGTCCAGCGCCTCGTCCAACCGGGTCAGGAAACTGCGGTCGCCGGTCAGGCGATAGAAGTTCAGCATCCGGTCAATGGCTACGGCGGTGACGTGCGGCGAGACGGCCGCGGGTTCATAGGTCCGGCCCCAGGCGGGTTTGAAATCGGCGGTGTATTGCAGCGCCCAGCCCGGCGTCGGCGCGGGCTGCTGCAGGTCGCGATAACAGGCCATGGCGCGGCGGATCGCCGGCTCGACCTCCGGTCGTTTCCACTGCTGTAGCACCAGCAGCAGGAAGTCGATGTTCTCGTCCATCACCTCGTCGTTGAGGGTGATCAGGCCGGTGTAGTCGGGGCGGTCATGGTTGCGGAACTCGCCCGCGCGCGGCCAGCGCTGGGGCCAGCCGCCGCTGGGCAGCTGGCTGTTCAGGACAAAGGCTATGGCCTGGTCTGCGGCGGCGCGGAAACGCGGCGCGTCGGTCGCCAGGGCCAGCCGCAGCAGGAAGCGCCCGCACTCGACCGTGGCGTGATCATCGAAGGTGGCGTTGCCGTAGTAGTGCTGGAATTCCTCCAGCCGCCAGCCGTTCTTGCCGATGGTCTCGTACCAGCGTCGCAGCGAGGCCTCGCCATCGAAGTCGATGACATAGTTCCAACCGCCGCTGGGGTGCTGGCCCTGGATCAGGGCGTCGCCCGCAGCGACGGCGGCGTCCAGATATTGCGCCTCGCCGGTGGCGCGCCAGGCGTCGAGGAAGATCTGGCCCATCTCGGGCGTGCCCGGCGCCTGGGTCCAGATCATGCTGGGCAGGGCCTCCATCTCGCCCCAGCGCCGCGAGAAATCGGACAGGTAGGACCAGACATAGCCGCCGTTGGTCGCCGCCGTTTCGGTCATGAAGCGGGTGGCCCGACGCATGGCGTCTAGCGCCGCCCCGACCTCGGGGGCAAACATAACGGGGGAGGCCGCAGCCAGAATCGGCGTCGCGGCGGCGGCGGCCAGACAGGCGCGTCGGGTCAACATCCCTGAAACCTCCTTCCCCTCGGTCCTGCCGTTCTGACGACGGCGCGGATCGCACCGCGACCGCTGGACTCATCAACTAATATAATAATACTTTTCAGCGCGTGCCTAGAGGGAGGAAGACATGGTCCGGTGCTGGATCGCGGGGCTGATGGTCGCAGCGTCCGTCGTGGGCGGGGTCCGGGCCCAGACCACGACGGATTTCGTCGCCCTCACGCCGCCCATCGACTTTTCGCACGCGGGCTATCGCGGCGGGGGCGTCGCGGCGCCCGTGCTGCCGGCCCTGATCCGTGTCGAGCCCGGCGAAGGCGACGACACCGACCGCATCATGGCGGCGCTGGGCCGCGTGGCGCAGGCGGCCCCCGACGCCGAGGGCCGCCGCGGCGCGGTGCTGCTGGCGGTGGGCGAGTTTCAGGTCGAGGGCCAGATGAGGCTCGACGTCGGCGGCGTCGTCCTGCGCGGCGAAGGCCCGCAGGCGACGACCATCGTGGCGACCGGCGTGGACCGACGGCCTTTGATCGTGGTCGGCGCGCGGGGCGTGGCGCCTGATCCTGCTGTCGTCGCCGAAATTCAGATCGTGGCCGATACACCGGTCGGAGCGTCGCGCCTTAGCCTGGCGACGACACAAGGTCTCTCTCCCGGCGACGCGGTCGTTATCCGTCGCCCCAGCACGGCGGAATGGATCGCGGCCCTCGGCATGGACGCCTTCGTCGGCTGGCGACCTGAGGGCCGCCTGAACTGGAAACCGGGATCGCGCGATGTAGTCTGGCAGCGTCGTGTGGTCGCCGTGGAGGGACGCAGCATCGCTCTGGACGCGCCCCTGACCATGGCTCTGGCGGCGGGCGACGGCGTCACGCTGCGCCGAGGTGTTTTGGCGTCGCGGATCCGCGAGGTCGGGATCGAGAACCTGACGCTCATGTCGCGCCATGATCCGGCGCGGCCCGCCGACGAGGATCACAGCTGGACCGGGATCGCCGTCGACCGGGCCGAGGACGTCTGGATCCGCAATGTTGCGTTCGAGGGCTTTGTCGGCTCGGCCATTGATCTGGGGTCGGATAGCCGCCGGGTGACGGCTCAGGACGTGAGCGCCCGCCGCCCCGTGTCGGAGATCGGCGGCCTGCGCCGTCGCACCTTCTACACGGCGGGTCAGCAGACCCTGTTCCAGCGCTGCGCCAGCGCGGACGGCATCCACGACTTCGCCGTGGGCCATGTCGCCGCCGGGTCCCAATGTGTTCCTCAATTGCACGGCGGTCGATGCCCATGGCGACAGCGGGACACAGGAAAGCTGGGCGACCGGCGTCCTGTTCGACGGGGTCAAGGTGCGAGGCGGCGGCCTGACCCTGACGAACCGGGGGCGCGATGGGCAAGGCGTCGGCTGGTCGGCGGCCAACTCCGTCGTGTGGAACTGCGAGGCCACTTTTGTCGAGGTCCGCAGCCCGCCGGGCGCCGCCAATATTGCCGTCGGCTGTCGCGGCGAACGCTTAGGCGATGGGGTGCTGGAGGACGCGCGCGTCATGCCCGGACGCGACTTCCACCGCGCCCAGCCGCAGGACCCGGCCAGTCTTTATCGCATGCAGTTGGAGCGACGACTGGGCGGGGCCGGGTTGGCGGCGTTGGACCCGGTTGTGTTTCCCGCTGAGGCGAGCGTTCCGCCGCTGACCGAATCCGAGGTCGCGGCCTGGCGAGCGGCGACCACGCAAACGGTCGTCCGCCTCCCGCTGACGGTCGAGGATGGCCGCTTCGTCATCGACGGCCAGCCAGCCTGGCGCCGCCGCATCGGCTTCGCCTTCTTCCAGGCCCAGATGATCCCGGCTCTGGCCGAGGCGTCGGGCCCCTTCATCACCCGTTTTGCGCCGGGCCTGGAGGGCCGGGGGCTGACCGATGATCTGGACGGCTTCGCCGCCGGGCTGAAGACCGGCGATGTGGTGCATCATAACTACGGCCTCTGGTACGATCGCCGCCGCGTGGACCATGACTTCTACGGCTCCCCGGATCAGCGCGACGGCGAGGTCTGGGGGCCGTTCATGGAACTGCCGTGGGCGCGCAGCGGGCAGGGGCGGGCCTGGGACGGCCTCAGCAAGTTCGATCTGGAGCGCTTCAATCCCTGGTTCTTCGACCGCATCGCCCGCTTCGCCGATCTGGCCGAGCAGCAGGGTGTGGTCCTGTATCACAAGCTCTATCTGCAGCATTGGCTGCTGGAGAGCCGGTCGCACTATGTCGATTTCCCTTGGCGGCCGGTCAACGCGCTTCAGGCGACGGGGATGCCCGACGAGGTTCCGGCGGCCGAGGTCTTCTGGGATGTGTCCGACCCGGTGCGGCGCGACCTGCATCGACGCTATATCCGCCATACGCTGAAGACGCTGAAGGGGCGCTCCAACGTCGTCATCGGCCTTGATCCTGAATACACCGGACCGCTGTCCTTCGTGCAGTTCTGGCTGGACGAGATCGCGGCCTGGGAGGCCGAGACCGGCGCGGATGTGCGTGTCGCGCTGGAGGCGCCCAAGGATCAGATGGACGCGATTCTGGACGATCCGGCGCGGTCGCGGATTGTCGATGCTGTCGGTTTTCATCACTGGGTTTATCGCCCCGATGGGTCGCTGTTCGCCGTGCGCGGCGGGCTGGACAAGGCGCCGCGCGAACAGGTGGACGCCATTGCCCGGCCGCTGGATCTGGCGACGGGCGCAGACGCAAGCGAGGTCCGGCGGACGCTGTGGCGCTCGACGCCGGCCATGCGCTACCGCGCCTACCGCGAGTATCGCGACCGGCGCGTCGATCTGGTGGTGCTGGACACCGACGACGCCTTTCCGGGCCTGAGCCTCGCCGTCGAGGCGGCGGTCGGGGCCCAGGCGCGGGCGTCGTTGCGGCCTGACGCGGACCTGATGTTGCCGACCGGCGCGACCTGGGCGTCTGGGGCGCCGGATGGCGCCATCCTGATCTACAGCCTCGACGGCGCGCCTGTGACCCTGACACGGTCCTTAGCCGGACGGACGTTGAGGTGGATCGCCGAAGGGGCTGTGGTCGAGGCTGTTGCGTCCGAGGATTCGACGCATCTGACGCCGCGGGCCGCCCTGGCGGGTCAACCGATAGCGCTGTGGATTGCGCCCGCGCCTTGACGGCGGCGACGCTTGTCGCGACCAGTGGCGGACATGAGCGCTGACGACCGCAACCCGACGATTGACGACATCGCCCGCCGCGCCGGAGTGTCGGCCATGACGGTGTCGCGCGTCATCAACGGCGGGGCGCGGGTCAGCGTGGCGACGCGCGAGCGGGTGCAGGCGGTGATCGACGCGGCGGGCTATGTCCCCGATCCGGCGGCGCGGATTCTGGCACGGGCCGGGGCCGGGCGGATCGGTCTGCTCTACGCCAACCCCAGCAACGCCTACCTGGCCGAGGTTCTGTCGGGGGCTCTGGCGGGGGCGCGTGCGGCGGGCCTGTTGCTGATGATCGAGCCGTCGCAGGCAGGCGATCCGGCGCAGGAAGCCGAGGCTGTGCGGCGTCTCGCGGCGGGCGGGGCGCAGGGCCTGATCGTGCCGCCGCCGCTGGGCGAGTCGGCCGCGACCCTGAACGCCGTGCGAACTGCGGGCCTCAAGGCCGTTCTGCTTGCGGCCCCACCTGTCGAGGGTCTGTTCGACGCCCTGCGGGTGGATGATGTCAGCGCGGCCGCCGATATGACGCGACGGCTGATCGCACTCGGCCATCGCCGTATCGGGCTGATCGAAGGCCGCGCGGATCAGAGCGCCAGCGCTGATCGGCTGCGGGGTGCGCAAGTCGCTGTGGACGAGGCTCCGGGTGTGGGCCTGCTGATCGACCGGGGCGACTTCACCTATCGCTCCGGTTTCGAGGCGGCGCGGCGGCTGCTGGCGGCGCGTCCGCGACCGACCGCCCTGTTCGCCAGCAATGACGACATGGCCGCCGGCGCCCTGGCCGCCGTCCACGCCGAAGGCTTGCAGACGCCAGGCGACGTCTCGGTGGCCGGGTTCGACGACACCTATCTGGCCGCCAGCGTCTGGCCCGCCCTGACCACCATCCGCCAGCCGGTGGCCGAGATGGCCCGTCGGGCCGCCCTGCGTCTGGCGGGCAAGGAAGAGATCGGGGGCGAATTCGTCGAGCATCGTTTGATCGAACGCGAAAGCACCGCGCCGCCCCGTTGACACCGATGTCCAAGTGAAGAATGTTAGCGCTAACACGACGTCAGATCGTGTGGGAGACGCGCCTTGGATATGACCGCCATTCTGCCGCGCGACTGGCGCGCGGCTGTCCTCTTGGGACGGATCGAGACCGCTGACGGGCCGACGCCCGTGCTGGTGCGGCACGGTCGGCTGATCGACATTTCCGCCTACGCGCCGACAACGGCGCAGGCTCTGGCGCGACCCGATCTGGCCGCCGCCGAGGGGCGTGATCTGGGGGCGGTCGAGAACAGGAAGGTCGCCACCGCCTGGGACGACGACGGCGTGGTCTTGCTGTCGCCACTGGACCTGCAATGCATCAAGGCCTCGGGCGTGACCTTCGCCGTGTCGGCTCTGGAACGGGTGATCGAGGAGCGGGCACGCGGCGACGCCGCCGCCGCCAACGCCATTCGCCAGGGCCTTCAAGAGCGGATCGGCGGCGAGTTGAAAGACCTCAAGCCCGGTTCGCCTCAGGCCGAAACGGTCAAGGCGCAGTTGATCGCCGACGGCCTGTGGTCGCAGTATCTGGAGGTGGCCATCGGCCCCTATGCCGAGATCTTCACCAAGGCGCCGGTGCTGGCCTCGGTCGGTGCGGGCGCGGCGGTCGGGGTGCGCGCTGACTCGGCCTGGAACAACCCGGAACCCGAGGTGGTGATCGTCTGCGATCCCGCCGGGCGGCCGGTCGGCGCCAGCCTGGGCAATGACGTCAACCTGCGTGACATCGAGGGCCGCTCGGCCCTGCTGCTGGGCAAGGCCAAGGACAACAACGCCTCGGCCGCCGTCGGCCCTTTCATTCGTCTGTTCGACGCTGAGTTCACCATGGACGACGTGCGCGCCGCCACGGTCCGGCTGGAGGTCGAGGGAGAGGACGGCTTCGTCATGACAGGCGAAAGCTCGATGCGGCTGATCAGCCGCGACCCCGAGGACTTGGTCGCCCAGACCTTGAGCGCGCATCAGTACCCCGACGGCTTCGCCCTTTATCTGGGCACCATGTTCGCCCCGGTTGAGGATCGCGGCGAGCCGGGCAAGGGCTTCACGCACAAGGCGGGCGACCGGGTACGGGTGTCGTCGGAAAAATTGGGGCGGCTCGAAAACGTCGTCGTCACCTGTGATCAGGCGCCGCCCTGGACCCTGGGCGTGACGGGCCTGATGCGTAACCTGGCGGCACGCGGTCTTCTGGGTGGCGCAGCATGAGCAGCGCCGTCTATCCCTCGTTGAAAGGTCGTCTGGTCGTCGTCACCGGCGGCGGATCGGGCATCGGCGCCGGCGTGGTCGAGGCCTTCGCCCGACAGGGCGCGCGTGTCGTCTTCTTTGACATCGCGGAGACGGACTCGCGTGCGCTGCAGGCCTCGCTCGCCGATCTGAACCTGGCGCCGATTTTTGAGGCTTGCGACCTGACGCAGGTCGCGGCTCTGCAAGCGGCTCTGGCCAAGGTCAGCGCGCGGCTCGGTCCTATCGACATCCTGATCAACAACGCCGCCAGTGACGATCGGCACGCTCTCACCGAGGTCACGCCCGCCTATTGGGACGATCGGATCGCGGTGAATCTGCGCCATCTCTATTTCGCCGCCCAGGCCGTGGCGCCCGAGATGCGCCAGCAGGGGCGAGGGGTGATCCTGAACCTGGGGTCGATCAGTTGGCATCTGGGGCTGCCCGACCTGTCGATCTACGAGACCGCCAAGGCGGGGATCGAAGGCATGACGCGGGCGCTGGCGCGCGAGCTGGGGGCCGACGGGGTGCGGGTCGCCTGCATCGTGCCCGGCAATGTCAAAACGCCCCGCCAGATGAAATGGTACACGCCTGAAGGCGAGGCCGAGATCGTCGCCGCCCAGTGCCTTAAGGGTCGGATCGAGCCGCGCGACGTGGCGGCCCTGGCCCTGTTTCTGGCCTCCGACGACGCGCGCTTCATCACCGGGCATGAGTATTTCGTGGACGCGGGCTGGCGCTGACGCAAACTGATCAACGACCGCTCGCGATCAACGACGGGCGGTCAAGCTAGACCCTGGGGAGGGAAGACGATGGCAGGACCGACAGGGGGCTCAGGCCCCGACATTGCGGGCGACGACCGCGTCAACATGGCCTTCATCGCCCTGATCGTGGCGGTGGCCACCATCGGCGGCTTCATGTTCGGCTATGATTCCGGCGTCATCAACGGGACGCAGGACGGGCTGGAAGAGGCCTTCAACCTGTCGGCGCTAGGGACCGGTTTCAACGTCGGCGCCATCCTGCTGGGCTGCGCCGTTGGCGCCTTCATCGCGGGACGACTGGCCGACGCCATCGGCCGCCGCACGGTGATGCAGATCGCCGCCGTCCTCTTTATCATTTCGGCCATCTGGGCCGGAGCGGCGGACACTTCCGCCCACTTCATCATCGCCCGCTTCATCGGCGGTCTGGGCGTCGGCGCGGCCTCGGTCCTGTCGCCGGCCTATATCTCCGAAGTGACCCCGGCCTCGATCCGCGGACGGCTGTCTTCGGTGCAGCAGATCATGATCATCACTGGCCTGACGGGGGCCTTTGTCGCCAACTATGTGTTGGCCGCCACAGCAGGTGGATCGACAGCAGACTTCTGGCTGGGCTTCCCCGCCTGGCGCTGGATGTTCTGGCTGCAGGTCGTGCCGGCCGCCATCTATCTGCTGGCCCTGCTTGTCATCCCGGAAAGCCCGCGCTTTCTGGTCGCCAAGAAGAAGGACGCCCAAGCCGAGGCCGTCCTGTCCAAGCTGTTTGGACCCAGCGCCGGCGCGCGCAAGGTGGCTGAAATCCGCGCCTCGCTGAGCGCCGATCACAAGCCTCGTTTCGCCGACCTGCTGGACCCGGCGACGCGCAAGGTGCGCCCCATTGTCTGGGCCGGCCTGATCCTGGCCGTGTTCCAGCAACTGGTCGGCATCAACATCGTCTTCTACTACGGCGCAGTGCTGTGGCAGTCGGTCGGCTTCTCCGAGAATGACGCGCTCCAGATCAACATCCTGTCCGGCGTGCTGTCGATCGCGGCCTGCCTCGGCGCCGTGGCGGTGATCGACAAGATCGGGCGCAAACCCCTGTTGCTGATCGGTTCGGCAGGGATGTTCGTGACTTTGGGCGTGCTCGCCTGGTGCTTCTCGCGCGCCGTCATGATCGACGGTTCGCTGCATCTGGACGACCAGACCGGCTTGACCGCCCTGATCTCGGCCAACGCCTACGTCGTCTTCTTCAACCTCAGCTGGGGGCCGGTCATGTGGGTCATGCTGGGCGAGATGTTCCCCAACCAGATGCGGGGGTCGGCCCTGGCCGTCGCCGGCTTTGCCCAGTGGATCGCCAACTTCGCCATCTCGGTCAGCTTCCCTTGGATGGCGGCGACGCTGGGCCTGGTTGTGACCTACGGCTTCTATTCGGTCAGCGCCCTGATCTCCTTCTTCCTCGTCCAGGCCTGGGTGAAGGAGACCCGCGGTCGCGAACTGGAAGACATGAGCTGACGCTCGGGCTCTGATATTGATCTCCCCGAAGACGGGCGGCGCTCCCCCGCCGCCCGTCGCCCTCTGAAAGGACATATCCCGATGACCGACACGCTTGAACTTTCGCACTGGATCGGCGGCGAGAAGGTCGCGGGCGCGCTGGCGGGCGAGAGCCTGAACCCGTCCGACACGCGCGACGTTGT
>Ga0265296_1001699_pt1 | contig 24397 bp, 21 predicted proteins | sample MunlanPumphouse1_FD_189073 | JGI IMG/M metagenome (GOLD analysis project Ga0265296, IMG submission 189073) | Groundwater microbial communities from a municipal landfill in Southern Ontario, Canada - Pumphouse #1 | ecosystem: Environmental > Aquatic > Deep subsurface > Groundwater | place... | reverse complement strand
TCGACGAAGCCTCGGTCCGCAAGGCCAAGGAAGAAGCCGAGCGCATCCTGGCCAACCGCGGCGAAGCGATGGAAGTGGCCGAAGCCCAGCAGAAGCTGGCCGAAGCCGTTGTCCAGCTGCAGGCGCTGGAGCGCCTGCGCAAGACCCTCAAGCACTGAACCGTGCCGAGGTGACACCTCTGCCTGCAAGGCATGGGTGAGTGCAGGAACGCCGGCTGCCATGCCGGCGTTTTTGTTTGTTCTCCGCTGCCGCATGCCCGGAGCAGGCTGCCATCAGGCGCTGTCGCGCTAAATGAATCCGGTCAGCGGTACACGACGTGGCGCAGCAGCACGAATGTCACCAGGGCCAGGCCACCTTCCACCAGCGGCTTGGCGAGCCACGTGTACTGCAGCCCCACCGCATGGTCGACCGCCGTCACCAGCAGGGTGCTGGCCGCGGTGAGCAGAATCCAAAGCAGGAAGAAGCGCGCGAAGCGCTTCCAGCCCAGGCGCTGTTGGCCGGCGGCAGCAAAGGTATAGCGGCCATTGAGCCAGAAGCCGAGCAGCATGCCGGCCAAACGGCCGACGATGTTGGCAGGAGCGACCGGCAGCCCGAGTGCGGTGCTTCCCACGAACACCAGCCAGTCCAGCAGCAGCTGCACCAGGCCGATGACGATGTATGCGCTGCCCTGGCGCAGGAGGGTCATTGCCGAGGCTTCCCGATGACGCTGCGCAGGGCCTGTTCGACGCCAAGCAGACGATGCACGGGTTGCCGCGGTTCGCTGGCTACATCGAAATTGAGCCAGGACAGCAGCATCTGCATACCCACGATGATGGGCAGGCCGGCGATCATCACGGTACCCGCAGTGGCCGGTACACCACTGTCGGCTGAGAGGCACCACCGCCACAGGCCAAATATGCCGCCGCCGGCCAGTAGAACGCTGCCAAGCAGCAGCTCTACGCTGGCCAGCGAGAAGCCGCGTATGCCGTAGCTGTAAAGCAGGCGACGCAGGGTGTTGCGCAGATGCCCCAGCAGGAACGGGCCAAGGATGCGTAACGGGCTCAGGCTGCTGGTTTCGTCTTCATAGCGGGCGCGCATCGGTACATCGATCACCACGGCACGCACCTGGTTGAGGTGATACAGCAGGTCCGATTCGAAGAAGTAGCGCTTTGCGATCCGCTCGAGCTCCAGCTCGTGCAGTACTTCACTGCGGATCGCCGTGTAGCCGTTGGTCGGATCAGCGATCTGCCAGTATCCGCTGGACAGCTTGGTCATGAACGAAAGTGCCGCATTGCCAGCCAGGCGCACCCAAGGCATGCCGCGCACGAAGCCGACGCGATGGAAGCGGTTGCCCTTGGCGTAGTCCGCGTGGCCGGACAGAAGTGGGCTGGCAAAGCGGGGAAGCAGGCCGGCATCCATCTGCCCGTCGCCGTCGAGCTTGACCACCACATGGGCAGGTGTCTGCAGCGCGTGCTGGTAGCCGGTCAGCGTGGCACCACCCACTCCCTGGTTCTGCTCGTGATGGACCACGATGACGCGCGGATCGGTGCAGTGTTCGCGAATCCAGGCGCCGCTTGCCTCGGGACAGGCATCATCGACGGCGATGATCCAGCCCACTTCCGGTCCGATGCCGGCGATGACCTGCAGGATATGCGCGCGCACGCGATAGCACGGGATCACCACCGCAATGCGCGGCGAGTCGTCGGGCCGGACCGCTGTGGTGGGGCTGGTCGGAGGGGGGATGTTCATCGCGATGGCTTTCCTGGAGGCGCCGGGAGGCTCCACCACTGGCGGCCGCCGGCTTCTTCGCGCAGGTGGGCACCTGCCAGCTCAAGTGCGAGTTTCTGTGAGGGTGTGAGCGCTTCACTGCGGAGGATGACGTGCCTGACCTGCTGTTGCTGCAGCATGGCGAGCCAGCGCTTGCCGCTGGGATCCAGCTCGGCGTTGGCGGCGGCCGCCTGCAGGCTGGGCGAGTACCAGCTGATCGTGCGCCCACGGGTACCGAATTCGGCGAAGAACGGGTCACCCGGATCCAGCAGCAGCACGGTGCCCTCGTCTTCACCCGACGCACGGATGGCTGCGGCCAGTGTGCGTTCGGGTGCAAAACGCTGGAACAACGGAGCATCGCGGCCGGCCGACTTCAGCGTGTCCTTCAACGCTCCGCTACGCAGCATCCAGTAGCCGGTGGATTGGAAGCTGACATTGAGCACGCACAGCGCCACCAGCAATCCAATGAGAGGCCGGCGCAGGGGACCGGCGCCGAGCGACGCCACGGCGACCACGCACAGCAATGCCATGCCAGGATAGGCGTAGCGCAGGTACTGGATCGGCAACAGCGGCAGTGCCAGCACGGCCAGTGCCACCAGTGCCGCCGCGCGAGTTGGCGGACGCAGCACGGCCAGCAGCCACAGCCCGGCCAAGCCGATCAGGACCACGCCCGCCGCACCATCGTGCGATTCGAAGTAGCGCGATGAATGGAAGGTCAGTGCCCACGGCAGGTCGGGACCGAAGCCGATCTTGTACTTCAGGTCGATGAAGTTCGTCGGAGCGAAGTAGGGCGACTGGAAGATGCCGTTGAACAGCGGCAGCACCGGATTGCCAGCAATCCACTGCGCGAACACGTAGTTGGCACCACCGACCAGCAGTCCTGCCAGCAGCACCAGGCCGATGCGCGGCAACGACGGCCACGGATGGCGGATCAGGGCCCAGGCCAGGACAGGGAGTGCCATCACCGCACTCATCGACTTCATCGCCAGCAGTCCACCGGCCAGCACCGCCAGCAGCATCCAGTTGGACAAGCGGCCATCACGGGGCGCGGCAGCCAGCGCACACATCCAGAGCAGCACCGCAGCGGTTGGCAGCTCGGTCTGCATGCCACCCGCCAGGCCGGCGGTCAGCGGCAGGCTGGCTACCATGGCAACCGCCAGCCAGCGCAGCAGCACGCTCGCGCCGAGCTGCGCCGCAAGCTGCCAGGCGCCCGTGGCCAGCAGCAGCAGCCAGATCGCGTTGACCGGGCCACGTGATTCAGCCCCTGCGATTACCTGTGGTACTGCCTGGATGATATCCGTCGCCCAGGGCGCCAGCGCCCAGATCTGGTGCTGGGGAGCCGGTTGATAGACGCCCTGTTCCAGCAATTGCCATGGCAAGCGCAGATGGTAGGTGAGGTCGTCGTACTGCAGGGTCGGCAACCAGCAGGCGGTACTGGCCAAGCCGACCACCAGCACAGCGAATGCGGCGCTGCGCGGCGCGTCTGCCACGGACTGCCGCCATTGCGCCACGCCGGCCCGCAACGATGACCACAGCAGCGAACGGCGCCAGATCACCACGGCAAGGCCCACCGGCAGATAGACCCAGCGGAAATGGATCGGAACCAGCAGGGTCCACCCCAGCACTGCCGAAAGTCCCAACAGGCCAGCCATCGCCTGCAGGGCCAACGGGCGCTGCACGAACAGCGCCTGACCGATCACGATCGCAACCAGCAGCAGCAAGACCGTTGCCAGCAGCGGAAATACACCGGTGAACAGGGGGAGCAGAAGTATCCAGAGCACCGCCAGGCCGCTGGCCATGGACCAGCCACGCAGGCGCCGCATCAGCCATGCCAAGGCGCAGGTCAGCAGACCCAGTGCGACCAGTTCACCGAAGCGACCCGATGGCAGGCTCTTGAGCAGTGGCGTGATGGCCAGGCCGATGAGCAGCAGGAGTGGGCCCATCCAGGGCAGCAGATTGAGAAGTCGTTCCTTCAAGGAATTCACGGTTCACGTCAGGCAGGGAAAGAGCTCGGCTATCCTATCAGCCAGTCCTCAGATTGCCGCCGCTGCGTGGCCCCTCTCCATGACCCAACCCCTGCACGTGATCATCCTCGCCGCTGGCGCCGGCAAGCGCATGAAGTCGTTGCTGCCCAAGGTACTGCAGCCGATTGCCGGTCAGCCGATGCTGGCGCATGTGATCGCCACGGCGCGCGAACTGCAGCCGGCTGCCATCCACGTGGTGTACGGCCACGGTGGGGACCAGGTGCGACACTACTTCGCTGACCAGCCGGACCTGTTGTGGGCTGAACAAGCGCAGCAGCTGGGTACCGGCCACGCCGTTGCCCAGGCCATGCCGGAGGTGCCCGATGCCGCGCAGGTGCTGGTGTTGTACGGCGATGTGCCCTTGATCCGTGCGCAGACCCTGCGCGACCTGCTGGCGCAGCCGGGCCGGCTGGCCGTGCTGGTTGCCGATGTCGAGGATCCAACCGGCTATGGTCGCGTGCTGCGCGATGCCGAAGGCAAGGTGGGGGCGATCGTCGAGCAGAAGGACGCCGATGACGAACAGCGCCGGGTGCGCATCATCAACACCGGCATCATCACTGCCGAGTCGACGGCACTGCGTCGTTGGCTTTCACAGCTGTCCAACAGCAACGCACAGGGCGAGTATTACCTGACCGATGTGTTCGCCTTCGCCGCCCGTGAGTTCACTCCGGCGGAGATGGCCCTGGTGGCCGATGCGCAGGACGCGGAGGGCGCGAACGATCCATGGCAGCTCTCGCAGCTGGAACGCGCCTGGCAACGCCGCGCGGTGCGTGCACTGTGCATCCAGGGCGCACGCGTGCGGGATCCGGCGCGGGTGGATATCCGCGGTGAAGTGATCGTCGGCAGCGACGTGATGATCGATGTCGATGTGATCCTGGAAGGCAAGGTGGTGCTCGGCGATGGCGTCACCATCGGTCCGTTCACCCGGCTGAAGGACGTCACGCTCGGCGCGGGCACCGAGGTGCGCGCGCACTGCGATGTCGAAGGTGTCGTCAGCGAGGGGGCGGCACAGATCGGCCCGTTCGCGCGCCTGCGCCCCGGTACCGTGCTGGCCGATGGCGTGCACGTGGGCAACTTCGTGGAAACCAAGAAAGTCACCCTGGGGGTGGGCAGCAAGGCCAACCACCTGACCTACCTGGGCGATGCGGTGATCGGCAGCAAGGTCAACATCGGTGCGGGCACCATCACCTGCAACTATGACGGCGTGAACAAGTCGACGACCACCATCGGTGACAACGCCTTCATCGGCTCCAACAGTTCGCTGGTGGCGCCGGTGCTGATCGGTGAAGGGGCGACGATCGCTGCAGGTTCGGTCATCACCCGCACTGCGCCGGACGGCAAGCTGACCGTGGCCCGTGCGCGCCAGGAAACGATCGATGGCTGGCAGCGTCCCATCAAGAAAAGCTGAGCCGAGGCCACCGCGCGTCGGCGAACTCGACGCATTGCCCCGCATCGAACAGCGTGCGGGCGAACTGCTGCGCGGGCATGAGGCGTACCCGGTGTTCGCCGGTCATGGGCTGGACCTTCCGACGTTGCAGGCTGGACTGCAGCGCGGGCAGTTGTGGGTCGTAGAGGGCGCCGACGGCAGCATCGCCGGCTACCTGCTGGGTGGGGCGCTCGACGGCGATTTCCATGTGCTGCAGATGGATGTGGATCCCGGCCACGCGCGGCGTGGTTACGGCCGAGCGTTGCTGCGGCATGCACTCGCCGAGGCCAAGGCGCTTGGCCATCCGGGGGCGGTGCTGACCACGTTGTCCGATGTTCCGTGGAATGCGGCTTTCTATGCCAGCGAAGGATTCAAGGTGCTGCCGGAGGCAGAGTGGAGCGCGGGCTTGCGAGCGGTGATGGCCGAGGAGGCCGCATTGGGATTCCCGATGCACCTGCGGGTGGCAATGCGACGGGTGCTTTAGTTTTGCTTCTTTTGTTGATTGCTGATGGTTGCTCATCTTTCATGGGTGTCACTTTTCTTTGTACGCAAAGAAAAGTAACCAAAAGAAACGTTCCGCCGGCCGCGAGCCGATGCTGCGCATCGGTGCCCTGCGCTCCTCGGCGAATCAGGGGCCGGTGCCGAACTCGCTGCGCTCAGACATCGGCACCTCTTCGCCCCTGATTCCCCTGCGGTGCTCGGCTCGCTTCAAGGCGGCCCCAAGTCAAACCCCACAGCTGCACCCAGTAGATCCACGCCATGCGTGGATGCTTTTGCTTTGCTTCTCGAGTCCGCCTTGAAGCGAGCCGAGCACCGCAGGGCCGGCGAGGGCGAAGAGGCGCGGGTGTCTGAGCGAAGCGAGTTCCCGCGCCGTCCCTCGACGGACCGAGGAGCGCAGGGTACCGGCGTGCGCAGCACGACGGCTCGCGGACCGGCGGCGCGTTTCTTTTGGTTGCTTTTCTTTTCGCGCGAAAAGAAAAGTGACACCCATGAACAATGATCAACCTTCAGCCATCAACAGAAGAAGGAAGAACAAACCTACCCCACCGGCAACAGGATCGACACGCACAGCCCGCCGTCGGTGCGGTTCTGCAGCGATACCCTGCCGCCGTGCGCCTCGACGATCTCGCGGGTGAGTGCCAGCCCCAGCCCGGTGCCATTGCGCTTGGTCGAATAGAACGGCGTCAGCGCATTCTGCAGCACCTGCTCGTTCATGCCCTTGCCCCGGTCCAGCACATCCAGCCGCAACCACTGCGGCAGCCGGGTCAGCTGCACCTGCACGTCGTCGTTCGGCGGATCTGCTTCGGCGCAGGCCTCGTGCGCGTTCTTCAGCAGGTTGAGCAGGGCCTGGCCGAACTGGGCGATGTCGATCCGGCTGCTCAGCTCCTCGTCGAGTTCACGCTCCATCGTGAACGGAATCTGCTGGCACAGGCTGGACAGGAACGGCGCCCAGTGCACGGTCTGCAGCTGCGGCTGCGGCAGCTTGGCGAAACGTGCGTAGCCCCGGATGAAGCCTTCCAGATGCCGTGCGCGGTCTTCAATGGTGGTGAAGATCTCCGGCAGCCGGTCGAAGCGTTCGCGCTTGACCAGTTCGCCGCCGGAGTGTGCCAGCGATGCGATCGGCGCCAGCGAGTTGTTGAGCTCGTGGCTGATCACCCGGATCACCTTCTTCCAGGTCTGCACTTCCTGCCGGCGCAGTTCGGCAGTGAGCTGGCGTACCAACAGCAGGTCATGCGGACGGCCGTTGAGCTGGAACGCGCGGCGCGAGAGGTGATAGACCTGTTCGTCGTCCTCGTCTCCCTCCACGCCGTCTTCGTGTTCCGACTTCACCGCGAACAGGCTGTCGCCGCCGCGGCCGATGGCATCGCGCAGTTCAACCGGCAACTGTTCAAGCACGTCTTCCATGCGCTGGCCTTCCAGCTTCCAGCCGCCGTGCAGCAGCTTGCGCGCCGCCAGGTTGGAAAACACCACGCGGGAAATGCCATCGCCACCGTCGGCAATCAGCAGCATTGCCACAGGTGTGTTCTGCACCATGGTGTCCAGCAGCAGTTCGCGCTGCACCAGGCCCTGGCGCTGTGCGCGCAGCACCTCGCCCAGTTCGCGGTGTGCCTGCACCAGATCACCCAGTTCGTCATTGCCGGGCCAGTAGATGCCGAAGTTGTACTCGCCGTCGCGGTAGCTGCTGGTGGTTCCGGACAGCGCCCGCATCAACGAGCGCACCGGTGCGGTGGCGCGGCGCAGCGTCCACCACATCAATGACAGCAGGATGATCGTAGAGACCGTGGTCACCACCCAGCCATGGTCCATCCAGTAGGCCAGCAGCCACGGCAGCGCAGCAGACAACGCCAGCACTGGCAGCAGGCGCAGGAACAGGCGGAAGGTGAAGGAGCGTCGTTTCATTCGCGGGGGATGCCGTGACGGTCCATGCGCCGGTACAGCGCCTGCCGGCTCAGGCCAAGTTCGTTGGCCGCCTGGGCGATGACCCCGTGGTTGCGCGCCAGCACTTCTTCGATGCGTGCGCGGTCGGGATCAGTGCCGGCGCTTGGCGTCGGGCGCGGTGCCGCAGGCGCACGTGGCAGGTTGAGATCGGCAACTTCGATGCGGTTGCCGGTGGCCAGCAGTTCGGCACGCTGGATCACGTTGCGCAGCTCGCGCACGTTGCCCGGCCACAGGTGCCGCTGCAGCGCCGTGGCCGCCGTACTGGACAGCGGCTTGCCGATGCTGAGGAAATGCTCGGCCAACGGCACGATGTCGCCGGGGCGGTCGGCCAGCGGCGGCAGCGCCAGTTCCACCGTGTTGAGCCGGTAGTAGAGGTCTTCGCGGAACGTACCTTCGCGGATCATCGCCGGCAGATCGGCATTGGTCGCGCTGACCACGCGCACCTTGACCTGGCGTTCACGGTTGGAGCCCAGGCGTTCGAAGCGTCCTGTCTCCAGCACGCGCAGCAGCTTCATCTGCCCGCCCAGCGACAGGTTGCCGATTTCATCCAGGAACAGCGTGCCGCCATCGGCCGCCTCGAACTTGCCTTCGCGCGCCTTGTTGGCGCCGGTATAAGCGCCGGCCTCGGCACCGAACAGTTCGGCCTCGATCAGTTCGGAGGGCAGCGCACCGCAGTTCACCGCCACGAACGGGCCCTTGGCCACCAGCGAGTTGGCCTGGATGATCTGCGCGATCTTCTCCTTGCCCGCGCCATTGGGGCCGGTGATCAGCACGGGCAGCTCCGAACGCGCGACCTGGCAGGCCAGGGCGATCACCCGTTCGCTGGCGGGGTCGGCGAACACCGCGCCGCACAACGCGTACTTGTCTTCCAGTGCATGGCGCTGGCGTTGCTCGCGCTGGCGTCGCTGGTCCAGTTCGCGCCGCGCTTCGGACAGTTCCAGCAGGTTGTTGACCGTGGTCAGCAGCTTACGGTCATCCCAGGGTTTGGCCAGGTAATCGGCGGCACCGGCCTTGACCAGGTCCACCGCGCTGCTCAGGTGGGTCCAGGCCGTCAGCAGGATCACCGGCAGATCGGGGTGGCGTTCGCGGATCTGCGCGAACAGCGCCTCGCCTTCTTCGCCGGAGGTGGTGTCCTCGCTGAAGTTCATGTCCTGGATTACCAGGTCGACCGCCTGCGACTCCAGCAGCGCCAGCCCTTCGGCCGGGCTCTGCGCCAGCAGGGTGTCGATGTCGTGCAGGGAGAACAGCACGTCCAGCGCGGTTCCCACGCTGGCGTTGTCGTCGATGATGAGGATCGCGGGCATTCGGCGGCTTCTGGGAGGGCAGGGAAGCGCCGGAAAGCGTCGGCGCCGCGCACGGAAAAGGGTGGATGACGCCGGAGCTTTCGGCGCCACCCACCAAGCATAGCCAAACCGATGGCGGCGCAGGAGCCGCCGGGCCTCAGCGCCGTGGCGGAGGCGGAGGCGGGGGAGCCGGCGGTGGTGGTGGCGGCGCCAGCGCCGGGCTCCACTGGGCCACGTTCACCGGCACGGTGAGCATCCGCCCATCGCGCCGCAGCAGCAGGTAGACGGTGGCCGTCGATGCCGCCTGCATGGCATCGGCGAGCTGCTCGATCTGCCGCACCGGCGAATCGTCCACGCGCAGGATGCGGTCGCCGCTGCGCACACCGAAGCGGGCTTCCGGGCTGGCCACATCCACCCGCACCACGCCCTCGGTCGAGCGCAGCGCCAGCCGCGCATCGTCCTTGCGCCACTCCAGCGTCTGCGCGCTGCTGCTGCCGGCGAGTACCGGCAGCGGCAGGGCCAACAACACCAGCAGCAGGCCGGCGCGCATCTCACGCCCCCCGCGTGGCGACGGCAGGCGGCACGGCAGCGGCACGGCGGGCCGGGCCGAACACCGCGATCTGGCCCAGCATCCACAGCAGTACCGCGCCCAGCGGCAGGTACAGCAGCGGCATGCGCGGCAGCTCGTACATGTTCATCAGCGCCAGGTTGATGGCGTAGGCCGCCAGCATGCCCAGCACGATGCCCAGCGTGGCCAGCAGGAAGTTCTCGGTCTGGAAGTAACGCAGGATCTGCCCACGGGTGGCGCCCAACGCGCGACGGATGCCGATCTGCTTGCTGCGCTGCTGCACCCAGAAGCTGGCCAGGCCGACGATGCCCAGTGCGGTGACCACCAGCAGCGCGATGCACACGGTAACCAGCAGGCCGACCATCGAGCGGTCGTTCTTGAAGTAGTCGGCGCGCTGTTCCTGGTAGGTCAGCTTCTCGCGCACCAGGCGGTTGGGGTCGTTGTGCTCCAATGCAGCCAGCGCGCCCTTCAACACTTCATCGCGGCGCTCCGGTGAGGTCCGCAGCATGTACGGCCCGCGGGTGAAGTCGGTACGCACCGGCAGCATCATCGACAGGGTGCTGTTGTCGTTGTAGTCGGTCGGAGTGGCCAGGTGGGCGACCACGCCGACCACATGCAGCGCCTGGTTGCCCATGTAGAACGTCTTGCCCAGCGCGCTCTGGTCCGGATACATCTTTGCAGCGACCTGCTGGTTGATGATCACCGGCGCGGCGCGGTCCGGCTTGGGATTCTTCTGCGCTTCCTCGTAGTCGATGTACTCGCTGGGCAGGAAATCGCGGCCGGCGACCAGCTGCAGGCCCAGTGTCGGCAGAGCGTTCTCGCTGAACATGTACAGTGAAACGAAGGCGGTGGGGCGTTCCTGGTCACGTTCGCGCGAGATGCTGGTGTTGCTCGAGTTGCGGCGGAACGGCAGCTGGTTGACCTTGGTCACGTTGGTCACGCCGGGGATTGCGCGCAGCGACGCGAGGTCTTCGTTGGTGCGGGCCATGGCGTTGGTCTGCTTGCCGATGCCGTTGACCCGGACCATCACCAGTTCGTTCTCGACCAGGCCGCTGGGCTGGCTGATCTTTTCCACGCGCTGGGTGACCAGGAAAAGCGCATTGCAGACGATGGCGCAGGTGAGGGCGATTTCCAGCACGATCAATGCGGCTGCGGTCTTGTGCCGGCGCAGGGTGCTGAGGATGGGGCGGATGTCCATGGGAAGTCCTCGTTCTCGTGCTTACTGCGACTTGAGCTGGATGGCCGGGGTGACCTGCATCGCGCGCCAGGCGGGCAGGAAGCCGGCAGCGATGCTGGCGAGCAGGGTCAGGCCGAGGGAGAGCAGCAGCATGCTGCCGTCCAGGTGGGCCAGCTTGGCGTAGTCCACCGGCTGCTGGCGTACCGCGTACAGGCCCAGCAGCGCCAGGCCGATACCGAGCACGCCACCGACCACGCCCACCGCACCCGCTTCGACCAGGCACTGCAGGAAGATCTGCCCGCGGCTGGCGCCCAGTGCGCGACGCACACCGATTTCACCGCTGCGGCGCAGGAACTTGGCCAGCAGCAGGCCGACGGTGTTGACCAGGCAGACACCGAGGAAACCCAGCGCCAGCCACATCTGCAGGCGCACGTCGCTGGGCACTGCATTGTTGAAGGTCAGCCACTCCATCACGCTGCGCAGGCGCACGTTGGCAGGGCGTTCGAAACGGCCGGCAGCCCGCTGCTGGTCGGAATAGTTGACCAGATAGCGGCGGTAGTCCTCGGCCTTGGACGGGTCAAGCTCCACCCAGTACTGGATCCAGGTACACGGAGCGTTGATCGAATTGCTGTCGTCGTCGGGGGCGCCGTCGCGGAAGCAGTTCATGTTGCCGTTGCTGCCGAACTTCAGGTCCATCGCGGTGGACAGCGGCATCATCAGATCCTCTTCGCGGCCGTAGTTGCCCACGGTCAGGTCGAAGAAGTGCGGTTCCGGATTCCAGGTGTCCATCACGCCGATCACGCGCAGGGAATGGCCATCGACACGGACCTGGCGGCCGACACTGTCCGCACCCTGGAACAGCTTGTCGTTGATCACCTTGGACAGCACCACCACGCGGGCGCGGCCGTCATCGTCGCTGGCCGTCCAGGCGCGGCCATACAGCATCGGCACGTTGAACATCGGGAAGAAATCGGCCGAGGTCCAGCGCGTATCGATGTTGAACGGCTTCAACGTGCTGCCTTCCGGCTCGACGGTCACATCGCCGGCACTCATCATCGCCTGGCGCTCACCACGCTTCTCGCGCAGCAGCGTTTCGGCATCGAAACGGGTCATCTGGGTCTCCGGCTCTTCGCCGGTCAGGTAACCCGAGCGCGGGCGCGGATCGACCTGTACGTAGAACAGGCGGTCGCTCTTGTCCGGGATCGGATCGCCGGACAGCACATGGAACACGGTCAGCGTGGTCATCGAAGCACCGATGCCCAGCGCGATGGCCACCACCATCAGCGCGGTCAGTACCTTGTTGCGGCGGAAGCTGCGCACCGCCAGTCGGGCGTAGTAGGCGAACATGGTCGTGCCCTCACTCGTTGACGGCGACGATGCGACGCGGGGTGGCCAGCACCGGCTCGCGCACCAGGTCGGTGACCTGGCCGTCGACGATGTGTACGTTGCGCTGCGCGCGCGCGGCCAGTTCCGGGTCGTGGGTGACCATCACGATGGTGGTGCCGGCGGCGTTGATCTCCTCCAGCAGTTCCATCACCCCGCGCGCCATCTGCGTGTCCAGGTTGCCGGTCGGTTCGTCGGCCAGCAGCAGGCGCGGGCTGCCGGCCAGGGCACGGGCAATCGCCGCGCGCTGCTGCTGGCCGCCGGAGAGTTCGTTCGGGTAGTGCTTCATGCGCGAGCCCAGACCCACCTGGCTCAGCGCCTTCTCGATGCGCTCGCGGCGCTCGCCGGCACTCATCTTGCGGTAGCGCAGCGGCACGTCCACGTTGTCGAACAGGTTGAGGTCCGGAATCAGGTTGAAGCCCTGGAAGATGAAGCCGATCTTCTGGTTGCGCAGGCGGCTGCGCGCATCATCGCCAAGCTTGCTGACGTCCTGGCCATCCAGCATGTAGGTGCCGCTGGTGAAGGTTTCCAGCAGGCCGGCGATGTTGAGGAAAGTGGTCTTGCCGGAGCCGGACGGACCGGTGACGGCGACGAACTCGCCTTCCTTGACCTGCAGTTCCAGTGAACGCAGCGCGTGGGTTTCCACCTGTTCGGTACGGAAGACCTTGGCGACCGAACGCATTTCGAGCATGTACATGGGGTGTCCTCTCTCCAGGATGTATGGGTTGTCAGTTGACGGAGACGCGTTCGGCGTCCTTGAACAGGTCGCTGCCCGAGACCACGATGCGGTCCCCCGGCTGCACACCCGACTTGATTTCCACTTCGCCCAGGCTGCTGACGCCCAGTTCGATCGGACGGCGCACCGCAGTGCGGCCATCCATCACGTACGCCACGCCGTTGCCCTGTTCCACGAACGGGCCACGCTCGACCTTCATGACATTCCTGCGGGTATCCAGCAGCACCCGCACCGACATCCGCTGGCTCTGGCGCAGGCCTTCCGGCTGGGCTGCGGCGAAGCGGACGCGGGCGTTGACCTCGCCATTGACCACTTCCGGCGACACCGCACTGATCTCGCCCGGGAACGGCTGGCCATTACCACCGGTCAACTGCGCCGGCATGCCGATCGCCAGATCGCGCGCGAAGCTTTCCGGCACCTTGATTTCGACTTCGAACTTGGACAGGTCGACCACGCCCAGCACCGGCGCGTTGGCGGCCAGGTTGGTGGACTGAACAGCCTGCACCTGGCCGACCTGGCCATCGAACGGTGCGCGCAGGGTCAGTGCGTCGACCTGGCGCTGCACTTCGGCCACTACGGCCTTCTGGCGGTCGGCCAGCAAGCGCTTGTTGCGTGCGTCCAGATCCGCGCCCTGGCTCTGCAGGCGCGCATCGGTGGTGGCATTGGTCAGGCTGATGTCGGCCTTCTTCAGGGTGTCCTGGGCCTTGGCCAGATCGATCTGCGGCACCGCACCGCCATCGAAGCCGCGCTGGTAGCGCTGCAGGTCGCGGTCGGCGGCCTGGCGCTCGATGCTGGCCTGGTCGGTTTCCTTGCGCGACTTGGCACGGGCCAGGGTGGCATCCAGGTTGGCACGGCTGGCCTCGGCTTCCAGACCGGCCAGGGTGGCCTCCTCCTGGGCGAGCTTGCTGCGCAGCTCGGGGCTGTCGATGATCGCCAGCTCCTGGCCCTTCTTGACCACGTCACCTGCCACGACCTTCAGGTCGACGGTGCCGGCGGAGATCGCATACAGCACCGGGCTGTTGGCGGCGATCACGCGGCCGTCGGCGGCGATGTCGCGCACCAGGTCGCCGCGCTGCACTTCGGCCACGCGCACCCGGCTGCTGTCGAACGAGCGGCTGGCGTTGGACCAGGCATGCACGGCCCAGCCGATGCCGGCGAGCAGGGCGATGCCAGCCAGCGCCGGCCAGCGGTAACGGTGCCATGCGGCCTTGGGAGCACTGGCCGAAGCGGAGGAAACGATCTGGTCCTGGGCGGAGGTGTCGCGGATCATCGGGTTCGTGCCTGTCGGTGGTGCCAGAGTGGTGCCCTACACAAAGCACACAGCGTGCCAACTTTATTTCCTTTTCCATCAATGATTTGCAGAGGCGGCACTACTGTCCGGGTGTCCGCGGACACCTTTCCGGACACTTTCATTAAGCGGACAGGAGGGGGGGCTGGCGGACACGCAGGCTAGAATGCGCCGACCGTCTTCAAGGAAATGCGTGACATGTGTGGAATCGTAGGTGCGATCGCCCAACGGGATGTGGTGCCGGTCCTGATCGAAGGACTGAAGCGACTGGAATACCGTGGTTACGATTCCTCCGGTATCGCCGTGATCGACCATGCCGAGCGCGCTGACGTGCGCCGCGTGCGCCGCACCGGACGTGTCTCTGAAATGGCCACCGCTGCCGAGGCCGAAGGCTTCACTGCCAGCCTGGGCATCGGCCACACGCGGTGGGCCACCCATGGCGGTGTCACCGAGGCGAACGCGCATCCGCACATCAGCCATGGCGTGGCGCTGGTGCACAACGGCATCATCGAAAACCATGAAGAACAGCGCGAGAAGCTGCGCGCGCTGGGCTACACCTTCGAGTCGCAGACCGACACCGAAGTGATCGCCCATCTGATTCATCACCATCTGAAGAACGGCGATGACCTGCTGGTCGCGCTGCAGCACACAGTCAAGGAACTGACCGGTGCCTATGCACTGGCCGTGATCAGCCGTGCCGAGCCGGAACGTTTCGTCTGCGCGCGCATGGGCTGCCCGCTGCTGGTCGGTCTGGGCGAGGGCGAGAACTTCGTGGCGTCCGACGTGTCGGCCGTACTGTCGGCCACGCGCAAGGTGATCTTCCTGGAAGAGGGTGACACCGCCGAGATCCGCCGTGATGGGGTGAGCATCTTCGACGGCAACGATCAGCCGATCGAGCGCGATGTACATCTCTCCGATGTCTCGCTGGCTTCGCTGGAACTGGGCCCGTACCGCCACTTCATGCAGAAGGAAATCCACGAGCAGCCGCGCGCACTGGGCGACACCATCGAAGCGGCGATCGACGCCGGTGGCTTCCCGGCTGAACTGTTCGGCAAGAATGCCGAAGCGGTGCTGTCGGGCATCGAAGGCGTGCAGATCCTGGCCTGTGGTACCAGTTATTACTCGGGCCTGACCGCGCGCTACTGGATCGAGGCCATCGCCGGCCTGCCGTGCAGCGTGGAGATCGCCAGCGAGTACCGCTATCGCGCCGCGTATGCCAATCCCAAGCACCTGATCGTGACCATCTCCCAGTCCGGCGAAACGCTGGATACGATGGAAGCGCTGAAGTACGCCAAGTCGCTGGGCCACAAGCACACGCTGTCGATCTGCAACGTGCCGGAAAGCGCGATTCCGCGCGCCAGCGAACTGGTCTGTTACACCCGCGCCGGTGCCGAGATCGGCGTGGCGTCGACCAAGGCCTTCACCACCCAGCTGGCCGCGCTGTTCCAGCTGACCGTGGTGCTGGGCAAGCTGCATGGCCGCGTTGATGCCGCACAGGAAGCGGACTACCTGGAGCAGCTGCGTTTCCTGCCGGGCAGCGTGCAGCACGCATTGAACATGGAACCGCAGATCGCCGCATGGGCCGAGCGCTTCGCACGCAAGAGCAGCGCGCTGTTCCTGGGCCGTGGCCTGCACTATCCGATCGCCCTGGAAGGCGCGCTCAAGCTGAAGGAAATTTCGTACATCCACGCCGAGGCCTACCCGGCCGGTGAGCTCAAGCACGGGCCGCTGGCGCTGGTGGACGAGGACATGCCGGTGGTGGTGATCGCGCCCAACGACAGCCTGCTGGAGAAGGTCAAATCCAACATGCAGGAAGTGCGTGCGCGTGGCGGTGAGCTGTTCGTGTTCGCCGACCAGGACAGCAACTTCAACGAGTCCGAGGGCGTGCACGTGATTCGTACCCCGCGCCATGCCGGTGTGCTCAGCCCGGTGGTGCACACCATCCCGGTGCAGCTGCTGGCGTACCACACCGCGCTGGCACGCGGCACTGACGTGGACAAGCCGCGCAACCTGGCCAAGAGCGTGACGGTGGAATAGGGCCGAACGTGGCTGGCGGGTGATGCATGCAAGGGTGGCCATCGCGGCCACCCTTTTTTGTTTCCGTATGGCAGGATGCGGCCACTGGGCCTGACGCATCACGGAGGATGCATGCGCCACCTTGACGTGTTCGATGGGGTGATCAACTGCGCAACAGTCGCCGCAGATCCGGACGAGGCGCAGGGGGGCGTTCGTCAGCATCGAGGCGGCAAGGGAGTACACGCGGCGCATGTCGGGGGATATGCGGTGCTTCATCAATACGTCCGTGCGAGGCTGCTTGAGCCTCTGTCCGCACGGTCCATGGAAGATTCAATCCGCGCGCATCGACGCGCATAACAGGGGGCGGTAGATGAAGAAGTGGCAGGTGGTTGCACTGGCAACGTCAATTGCGATGTTGTCTGCGTGTGCGAGTGTCCCGGCAGCGGACAAGGGTCAGATGGAGCTGGCCAAGACCTTCCCGGTGCCGGAGGAAGGCAAGGCAGGTGTCTATATCTATCGCAACAGTTTTGTCGGCCAGGCACTGAAGAAGGATCTCTGGATCGATGGCGAATGCCTGGGTGAGACCGCGAACAAGGTGTTCTTCTACACCCTGTTGTCCGGCAACCAGGAACATGCGATCTCGACGGAATCGGAGTTCTCGCCCAATGACATCAAGCTGCTTGTCGAGGCGGGAAAGAACTACTTCATCGAGCAGACCATCAAGATGGGGGTGTTCGTTGGTGGCGCCAAACTCACTGTCGTTCCAGAGGCGGAGGGGCGGCGCCAGGTGGCGCAGTTGAAGCTGGCCCAGAAGGGGCAATGCTCCCGATAGCATCGGGCAGGATGCGCCGGTGGTGAACCGGCGCATCCGTACATGCCGCAGCGCATGCTACGCACCGGTGTTGTCGGCGCGCTACGGGTTCTGGCATCGGTACCTCCCGCGACGGGCCGGGTCTGACCGCCTGACTTTGCAGGGTCGGGCGGTTGAACCGGCGTCGGCCATCCCCGTGCGAACTTGAGGGCGGGGCACCCACTGCATTCAGCGCCGGTTTCAGGCCGGGTGCGATTCTCGGAAGTGTCGAAGGTTCCTACGACGTACTGTCCCATCGATGCCGCTAGTGACCGATGGACGCAGTCGTAGAATCAAGTTGACCGAGATCCGGGTTGAGCCGTTGAATCCGCCTCGTTCGCGTTGCAGCACCTAGCCCGCCTGCTGGCGAAATGCCAGATCCGGCAAAGTGCGCCAGACGTGCGCTGAAGGGTCTGTTCCCGGGGAGGGGGCGAATCGGCAGAGCACACTTTTTTGACTTGAGTGACCTGCACCAGGAAACAAGAATGAACGTCCGCGAGCTCCTGCAATCCAAGAAAGAAGCTGTCATCACCATCGACACGGAAGACACGATCGGTGCCGCCGCGCACAAGATGAGCGCGAACAGGATCGCTGCACTGGTAGTGATGAAGGATGGTGCCCCGGTCGGCATCATTTCCGAAAAGGACATCGTCCGCAGCCTGGCCGATGATGGTCCGCAGGCCGGCCGACGGGTGATTTCCAGCCTGCCGTCCACCGGCCTGGAAGGCATCGCGCCGGACGCCACGTTGAAGCAGGCCATGTCCCTGATGACCTACTCGCGTCGTCGCCACCTGATGGTCACCGATGGCAACCAGCTGGTCGGCATCCTCAGCCTGGGTGACATCGTGAAGAACCTGCTGGGCGAGCTGGAGCTGGAAAAGGCCGTGCTGCAGGACATCTACATGGCGGCCCACTGAGGCCTGCGCAGTGCGATGAGACGAAGCCGGGCATTGCCCGGCTTCTTCGTTGGTAACGCCGGGCCATGCCCGGCGAGCGCGTAGCGCAGGAATCAGAAACTGACCTTGACCGAGTCGGCGCTGTAGTTCGCCGGGCCGTGGTAGACGACCTCGATGTTGTTGCCATCTGGATCGAGCACGAAGGCGCCGTAGTAGCCGGGATGGTAAGGGCGCTCGCCGGGCGCGCCGTTGTCCTTGCCGCCAGCAGCCAGCGCAGCGCTGTGGAAAGCATCGACGGTGGCGGTATCGCGGGCCTGGAACGCCAGGTGGTGGCGGCCGGTCAACTGGCCGGCGGCGGCCTCGCTGCTGGCGCTGGAAATGAACAGTTCGTCGGCCCAGAAGTAGTCATCGCCTTCACCGGCCACCGGGATGCCGATCGTGTCGAACACCGCCTGATAGAAGCGGCGGCTGGCGGCCAGATCGCGCACGACCAGCTGGATGTGGTCGATCAGGCGGCCACGGTGCAGTTCCATCGTTTCCATACGAACCTCGCTAAAAAGGGGGGCGGAGTCGGTAGCGCCGGGCCGTGCCCGGCGAGCGCGCAGCGCGGCCTGCTCAAGGCCGCCGGGCATGGCCCGGCGCTACCGGAATTGTGCCCCTTTCTGGATCAGGCGTTGGAGATGATCTCGACCCAGTAGCCGTCCGGGTCCTTGATGAAGGCGAGGTTCTTCATGCGGCCGTCGGTCAGGCGCTTCTGGAAGGTGACGCCCAGGGCTTCGAAGCGCTGGCAGGCCGCTTCGATGTCCGGCACCGACACGCAGATGTGGCCGAAGCCGCGCGGGTCGCTGTTGCCGTCATGGTAGACCGCGCCGTCCTGGTTCTCGGTGCCATGGTTGTGGGTCAGTTCCAGCACGCCCGGCAGGCCGGCCATCCACAGGCGGCGGGTGTTGTCATCTTCCGGCACCGTGGCGCCGGCCGGAACGTAGGCCAGGAAGTACAGGCTGAACTGGGCTTCGGCGAAGTCGCGCTTGTCGATCAGCTGGTAGCCGAGCACGCGGGTGTAGAAGTCCAGCGAGGCAGTGGCGTCCTTGACCCGCAGCATGGTGTGGTTGAAGACGAAGCCAGTGGTTTCGGCCGGAGCCTGGGTGGCGACGCCGGGGACATCGCGCAGGGCGGGAATGGTCATGGGGGAGGTCCTTCAGACAGGGCCGTTGCCGGCCGGATGGGCGTCATTCTACGGGCCGGCAGCTGACGGCACCGCGACGTACAATGGCCGGATCGCACCGTTCCGTCCTGATGACCATTGCCCGCCATGTCGCAGCGTGAATGGGTGGCCGCCGCCATCCGCAAGATCGAAGCCGATTTCAACCGGTCGGCCGATACCCATCTGATTCCGATGGACCTGCCCGGGTACGCCGGCATCGACCTGTACTTCAAGGATGAATCGAGCCATCCCACCGGCAGCCTCAAGCATCGGCTGGCGCGCTCGCTGTTCCTGTACGCGCTGGCCAACGGCTGGTTGCGCGAAGGGCGGCCGGTGATCGAGGCCTCCAGCGGCTCCACTGCCGTGTCGGAGGCCTACTTCGCGCGACTGCTGGGCCTGCCGTTCATCGCGGTGATGCCGGCCACGACGTCGCCGGAGAAGATCGCGGCGATCGAGTTCCATGGTGGCCGCTGCCATCTGGTCGAGCGCGCCTGCGACCTCAACTGCGATTCGGAAAAGCTGGCCCGCGAAACCGGCGGCCACTTCATGGACCAGTTCACCTATGCCGAGCGCGCCACCGACTGGCGTGCCAACAACAACATCGCCGAATCCATCTTCAAGCAGATGGCCGAGGAGCCCAGCCCGATTCCGGACTGGATCGTGTGCAGCCCCGGCACCGGCGGTACGGCCGCAACGCTCGGGCGCTACGTCAGCTATCGCCGGCACGACACCCGCATCCTGTGTGCGGACCCGGAAGTCTCGGTGTTCTTCGACGGCTATCAGGCCGCCCTGGCCGGTGGCAACGAGTGGCGCAGCATGACCTGCAACGGCGGTTCGCGGGTGGAAGGCATTGGCCGGCCGCGGGTGGAGTCGAGCTTCATTCCGACCAGTGTCGACGCCATGGTGAAGGTGCCCGATGCCCTGAGCCTTGCCGCGATGCGCCACGTCAGCCGCCAGCTGGGGCGCCGCGTCGGTGGCTCCACCGGTACCAATTTCATCGGCGTGCTGCAGGCCGCGCAGTGGATGCGCGAGGCTGGCCGCCAGGGCAGCATCGTCAGCATCCTGTGCGACAGCGGCGATCGCTACGCGCACAGCTATTACGACCCTGCCTGGTATGTGCGGCAGGGAATCGATGTGGAAACCGCCGACGCGCAGGTGGCGGCGGCAGCGGCCGGGCAGGGCCTGCCTGGATTGCCGTGGTGCAGTCTGGAAGCGCTGTAAGCCCGTCAGGCATCCGCCGGGCATGGCCCGGCGCTACCAGGACAGGTCGGCAGCGCCGGGCCGTGCCCGGCGAGCGCAGCGGCGCATTGGATCGCGCTCAATACCCCGCGGCCATGAAGGCATCCAGTACCGCATCGCGCAGGGCATCGGGCAGGGCCTCGATCTCCACGGCGCGGTCGTCCAGGTGCAGGCGCGGGTCCAGGCTGCTGGCCCGGCCCTGGGCCAGGGCCTGCAGCCACAGCAGCACGCAGATGACGAACTCGCGCTCGTGGCCCAGCCGCACCTGGCTGGCACCGCGTTCGATCACCTCGAACGGATACCATTCCTGCTCGTCGCTGAACCTGCCGCCCTGGTGTTGCAGTGCCTGCAGCTGCTGCAGGTGGCGCGGCGCATCGTCGCCCGCATCGCACAGCGCGGCGATCCAGGCCAGTTCGGTCGGGCTGGCCGACAGCGCCAGCGATGGTGAACGTACTGCGGATGGAGCTGGAGCCAGACCTTCCATGTGGGGCCTCCTCGACACGTTCCGCTGCGGTCTCCCCCGCGCCGCAAGCTTCAGCCGACGGCCGTAAGGCCGACGTGAACAATGGCCTGCCGCCCCTTGTCTGCCAGCCCGGCAAGCGCCATATCGATCTGGCTGCCCGCGCTGCCGGGCCCGTACTCTGGAGACCTGCCGTGACCGTTGCCAACCCCCTGCTCGATTTTTCCGGCCTGCCGCGCTTCGAGGCGATCCGCCCCGAGCATGTGGCGCCGGCGCTGGACGTGCTGCTGGCGCAGGCCGAGGCGGCGGTCAGCGCTGCCGAGCAGGTGCAGCCGGTCAGCTGGCAGACCTTCGTTACCCCGCTGGACGATGCCACCGAACGCCTGTGGCGCGCCTGGGGCCTGGTCGGCCACCTGCAGGGCGTGATCAACACCCCCGAGCTGCGCGAGGCGTACAACAGCAACCTGCCGCGGGTGACCCGCTTCGCCAGTGCGCTGGGCCAGAACCTGGCGTTGTACCGCCAGTATCAGGCCCTGGCGGCCAGCACCGAGGCGGCCGGTTTCGACGAGGCGCGCCGCAAGGTGCTGGAAAACACCCTGCGTGATTTCCGCCTGGGCGGTGCGGAACTGGATGCGGACGCGCAGCAGCGTTTCGCGGCGATCAAGGAAGAACTGTCGGCGCTGTCGGCGAAGTTCTCGCAGAACGTGCTCGATGCCACCGATGCGTGGTCGCTGATCGTCGAAGACCCGGCGCGCCTGGCTGGCGTGCCGGACGACGTGAAGGCTGCTGCACGCGCCGCTGCGGAAAAAGACGGCAAGGCGGGCTGGAAGCTGACCCTGCAGATGCCGTGCTACCTGCCGGTGCAGACTTGGGGAGAAGACCGGGACCTGCGCGAGATCCTGTACCGCGCCAGCGCGCAGCGCGCTTCCGAGTTCGGCGACGATGCACTGGACAACGGCGGCAACATCGATCGCATCCTTGCACTGCGTGCCGAGTTGGCTGCGTTGCTGGGCTTTGATTCCTACGCCGACTATTCGGTAGCCACCAAGATGGCCAAGGACCCCGCCGAAGTGCTGGGCTTCCTGCGTGACTTGGCTGCGCGCGCCAAGCCGTTCGCGGCCAAGGACCGTGCCGAGCTGGAGCAGTTCGCCCGCGAGCATCTCGGTATCGACAGCCTGCAGGCCTGGGATCTGGCGTTCGCCGCCGACCGGCTGAAGCAGGCGCGTTACAGCTATTCCGAGCAGGAAGTGAAGCAGTACTTCACCGAACCCAAGGTGCTGGGCGGCCTGTTCTCGGTGATCGAACAGCTGTACGGCCTGCGCGTGCAGGAAGACAGCGCACCGGTCTGGCATGAAGACGTGCGCTTCTTCCGGCTGGTGGATGCGCAGGGCAAGCTGGTGGGCCAGTTCTACCTGGACCTGTACGCCCGTGAGGGCAAGCGTGGCGGCGCGTGGATGGATGACTGCCGCAACCGCCGCGAGCGCGCCGATGGCAGCGTGCAGACGCCATTGGTGTACTTGGTGTGCAACTTCGGCCGTGGTGCCGACGGCAAGCCGGCGACCTTCAGCCACAATGAAGTGACCACACTGTTCCATGAGATGGGGCATGGCCTGCATCAGCTGCTGACCCGCGTCGGCGAGCTGGGCGTGGCCGGCATCAACGGCGTGGAGTGGGATGCGGTCGAGCTGCCGAGCCAGTTCATGGAGAACTTCTGCTGGGAATGGGACCACCTGCAGGGCATGACCGCGCATGTGGACAGCGGTGAGCCGCTGCCACGCGCGCTGTACGAGCGCATGCTGGCCGCACGCAATTTCCACAGCGGCATGGCGACCGTGCGCCAGCTCGAATTCGGCCTGTTCGACATGCTGCTGCACAGCCAGTTCGAGGCCGAGCAGGACAGCGTGCTGGCACTGCTTGAGCGCGTGCGTGCGGAAGTGGCGGTGAACCATCCGCCGAGCTGGAATCGCTTCCCGCATCAGTTCAGCCACATCTTCGCCGGTGGCTACGCCGCCGGTTACTACAGCTACAAGTGGGCCGAAGTGCTGAGCGCCGATGCCTACGCCGCGTTCGAGGAAGCGCCGCAGGCGCTGGCCGCAACCGGCGCGCGTTTCCGCGACGAAGTGCTGTCACGCGGTGGTAGTCGTCCGGCCGCCGAAAACTTCAAGGCGTTCCGCGGCCGTGCGCCGCAGATCGATGCGCTGCTGCGGCATTCCGGCATGGCGTAAGTACGCTACCGTCATCCACGCATGGCGTGGATCTACTGGAAATCGATGCCTGATGCCCTGGTAGGTGCCAACCTTGGTTGGCACGGGAACCATGCCAACCAAGGTTGGCACCTACCGGGTGTCGTGGCCTGGGTTCATTCGGCGTAGATCATCTTCCGGGTCATGCCGCCGTCGATGATGAAATCCTGAGGTGCCCTGGTAGGTGCCAACCTTGGTTGGCACAGGAACCATGCCAACCAAGGTTGGCATCTACCGGGCGTCGTGGCCCGGGATCATTCGGCGTAGATCATCTTCCGGGTCATGCCGCCGTCGATGATGAAATCCTGAGGTGCCCTGGTAGGTGCCAACCTTGGTTGGCACAGGAACCATGCCAACCAAGGTTGGCATCTACCGGGCGTCGTGGCCCGGGATCACTCGGCGTAGATCATCTTCCGGGTCATGCCGCCGTCGATGATGAAATCCTGGCCGGTGCTGAATCCGGACAACGAGGACAGCAGGTACACCGCCAGCGCGCCGATATCCTCCGGTTGCCCGACCCGGCCCACCGGATGCTGGGCATGATCGCTGGCCGAATACTGCGGTACGTGCCGGCGCGACGGCGCCTGCCAGGCATCGGTGCTGATCCAGCCGGGGCTGATGCTGTTCACCCGCACCGCCGGTCCGGCACTGATCGCAAGCGCATGGGTGAAGGCCACCAGGCCGCCTTTGGCCGCTGCGTAGGCTTCGCTGTGCGGTTCGGACTGCCAGGCGCGCGTCGACGCGATGTTGATGATTGCGCCTGCATCGGCCGACAGCGCCGGCAACGCATGCTTGCTGCACAGGAACGCACCATGCAGCGACGAAAGTCGGCGCTGCCATTCTTCCCACTCCATGTCCTGCAGCAGGGTGCCGTGCGGCCCGGCGATGCCGGCATTGTTGACCAGGCCGTCAATGCGGCCGAAGCGTTGCAGGGCCACCGCGATGAAGTCGCGCACGCTGGATTCGTCCGTGATGTCCAGCCGCTGGAATGCGGCATCCTCACCGCGTTGCCATTCGGCGAGGCAGGCCTGGCCCGCTTCCACATCCAGATCGCCGATCAGCACGCGGCCACCGGCCCCAAGCACCGCCTGGGCGATGCCGCGGCCGATGCCGTTGGCTCCACCGGTGACCAGCACGACCCTGCCGCGCAGCGGCGCAACCGGCCAGGTGGCAATCGGCGGCACCGTGCTCATGACAGGTCTTCACCGCGCAGGCGACGGTGCCAGCCCTCAACACCGATCCGGTCCAGGGTCTGGATGTTGCGCTCGACGATCACGTCCGGGTCCGGGTAGACATCCACCGCGCGTTCCACGCTGTCTTCGCGCAGCAGGTGCAGGGTGGGGAAGGGCGCGCGGTTGGTGTAGTTGCTGGCGTCATCGGCGGCAACGCCATCGAACTGGTAGTCCGGATGGAAGCTGG